>Ga0302319_10003339_pt1 | contig 33722 bp, 20 predicted proteins | sample Bog_T0_2_FD_203319 | JGI IMG/M metagenome (GOLD analysis project Ga0302319, IMG submission 203319) | Peat permafrost microbial communities from Stordalen Mire near Abisko, Sweden - Bog_T0_2 | ecosystem: Environmental > Terrestrial > Soil > Wetlands > Peat | place: Sweden: Abisko, Stordalen Mire... | reverse complement strand
CGCCAATGGCGCCAGATGTTCGGCAATCTGTTCGAGTTGTCCGGTCAATGCCATCGCCGTCAGAGCCTCGACCAGACGCGGCGCGATGGCGTCCATCCGAACCTTCTGTGCATCAGCCATGCCCGCCTCGGTCCTGATCGACCGCTCGGCATCGAAATCGGCAAACTTGCGGGTCAATTCGCTCTGCGCATTCTGCGATTCCAAGATGATGTCATTGATCAGCTTCGAGAGGGTCGCTAATACCTGCTCACCGGCCTTGCGATCCTGCTCGACGGCATTCAGCGTTAGCACCTGCTGGTGTTCGATCTCGATGCGGGCGGCCTCTGTCTTGGCCAATTCCACAACTTGTCGGCGTTCTGTCTCCTCCATCCCCTCAACCAAGGCGGCCTTCGCCTGAGCGCGTTCCAAGGCAATGGCATCGATCAGTCTCTCCTGCTGCGAGCGGGCCAGCAAATCTGCAATCGCCCGATCCATCACATCCACACCGACGACTTCGAGATCGTACACCGTCATGCCGTTTTCGTTGAAATGCTTCAACGGACGCGTGCCATCCTCGCTCTGCCCCAGCACCATATCACGCAGGATGTTGGCCGCATCCCCATAAAACGCCTGGATACCAACCGTGCGCACGGTGTTGCCGATGAGCGAGCGCAGGTGATCCACCATGTACTGGACATAGTTGTCGATCGCGAACCATTTATCGATCTCCTGCGGCTCGAACCGCACCAGATATTTGACCCGCACATTGACGTTCACAAGGTCTTGCGTTTTCAGACTGAGGATATCGCTGATCGGATTCGAAATATACCGCAAATAGGGCGTCGCCAACCGCGCCGCATCATGCTTTGGCGTGCCCATCGACAGGGATAACCGTTCCAGGTATTCATCATATTCCAGCAGCACGGTTTGCGGCCCGACAATGGGTTTCCGCTGGCCCTTGCTGTTCACCACCTGCACGGCAAATCCCGACCAGACATCGATCCGCACCGCGCCATCATATTTGGTATTGAGAGTGATCATGCGCGGCGGGGTGTAGGTGGTGCTGCGCGGTATCTGATCGGCAAACGTCGTGGCACTGGTGGCCGACGCATAGACCCGGCCCGATCCCGTCGCCGGGATGTAATTGCGGGCAATCGCGCTCTCGATATTGGCCGGATCGGAGATCGCATTGATGCCCATGGACGCCAGGGTCTGGTTGAATTGCCGCACCTCGTGGTTCTGCGGGAAATACAGATCGCATTCGGTCTGACTGAGAATGCGCCGGACGATCACCTCTTTGATCGGATTCGGCAGAAACATCCGAGGCCCCGTCACCAACGCGATATCGCCGCTTTGCCGGTTCAGCACATAGCGCCCTTCGCCGGATGGCACCGCCACGGCATAGGATTTGTCATTCTTGCCATCGTTGCCGCCGTAACTGATAATCGCATGCTCTTCGCGCGGATAATAGATCGGCATGTCGGCGCCGGTGATGAACATCTCATCGCCCGCCTTGTGCACACAATCCTGCTCCTCGTAGTCGGCAATGACCTTGATGTGAATCCCATTGGTCGGTTGCAGTTCATAGGCGCGGAATTTGCGCTTGTCGTCCCGGTTGTAGAACTTCTGAGTGGGCGTCGGAAACACCACATCCGGGCCTTTTTTGTATTCCTTGTTGCCATCCTCGCCGATCAGGATGGCATATTCCAAACGCTCCAAGGTAACCGCATCGCGGACATATTCCTTGTTCTCCGCCAACACTTCGACCCCTGAGGGCGGAATATAAAACGCCACGCCGGTCCCCTGGATGATCAGTAGCTGTCCGGTCACCAGCGTGTCTTTGTTGATCCCCAGCACACTGCCCGCCGTACTCTCGATCGGCGTGGTGTCATCCTGACTGGCTACACTCTTGACGACCGACTTGTCCCAGTTCAGCTTGGCCGCCTCGTCATCATAGACCCGCACCATGAGATATTGATTGGAGCGCAGATGATGGCCCGGCACCACGGTGGCGATCTGGCCCGGCCACAAGGGAAAACTCTGCGGTCCTGGCAGGTTTTCGATCTGCCCGTAGCGCAATGTGCCGACCGGCATGATCTCGGCTTTACTGGCCTCCGGTTGACCCCCCGCCTTGGCCGGATTTTCCAACACCACATAGTAGCCCTTGGGCGCGATGATGTTGGTCTGGATGGCAAGCTGGGTGGTGTCAACCGGCACAAACCGCTTCTTTATCGCATCAAACACGACCAGCCGATCGGTGTTGGACAAGGATTGCTTGATCGGTCCGCAGAGCGTGTTGATGTGACCCTTGGTCTCATCCAGCACAAACGCAAACACACCGGGAGGCAGAATCAGTTCCGTCTCACGCGCCTTATAATCGTCCGGCATTGGTTCAGTCCTTTTGCTTGATCCAAGCCTCATCTATGACGATCAGACCGGCGCCGCAAGTGGTTTGTGCGCGGACCGGTCAATGCAGCGGGGCGCCAGCAAAATGCAACAAAACCGTCACCACCAATGAACATATCGCGATAGCGCCAGAAACAATCGCCAGCAAGGTGTTGCGCCGGGCCGAGTCGGCAGTCGTTTCCTGCACAATGCGCGCCTGAAGACCGATCGTCTGTTCCGCGTCGCGTTCTGCGTGCAAACGATCCCAATCTTTGGCATTGGTGTCCAAACGCACGAACGTAGACTGTGCCTCGATGATCCGCTGATTCTCATGATTGAGCAGTTCCAGGCGGCGTTCATACTCGATCGCCTGAATAGCGCGAGCCTTTTCCATCGCGGCGAGACAGGAGAATATCAGTTCACGCAAGGTCTCATTGCGCGTGAGACTGATCTTGTTCAATGCCTCCAACCGTTCTTCGGATTGCATCTTATTGGCATCGACCCGGTGATCGATGATGCGGATGACACCCTCAAACTGCGCCTGAATGGCAATCGCCGAAGCCGCCACCCGACGCTCCACAATGTCCGCCGTCCGATCGATATGCGCTTGCTCTTGTCTGTCCATAGACCGAAACACCCTAAAGGCCAAGATGATACAACGCGGGTCTGCCGGTGGCGGTCAAATCGCCACAGGGCGGGGCCTGGGAGCCTGCTGGGGGCGGTGGCAGGGCGGCCCGCAGGGGGACTAGCCCAGCGTCAGTAACGGCCTGTACGACCGTTACAGGGCCGTTATAGAGGGGGTGGGTAAATCGGCTTTCGAAATGCGTCATGCACATGGTGTGAAGACCTCCAGAATTCTAGTTATCGTTTATTTAAACGATCCCAGAGGCAGATACCCGAGGATGTTATCGGTATACGGGATATTCGGGTCCCGCACGATCGAGACCGCCTGATCCATCGCGATGCCGGTGGCCGACACCCCGAGAATACCGGTCGTGCGACTGACCGATGGGATGATGATCGTCCCGGCGATGCCAGAGCCATAGACGCCGAACGGATCGCGCCCGATCGGGAAGATCAGCGGCACCCTCAGCGCCGGTATCCGATACGGGAGATTGCCCGCATAAACGACGCTACCCGCTAGATGCGAGGCCGCGTTGGTGACGCCCACCACAACGGTGGCATGGATCGGCGCAGTAACCGTGACCGAAGTGATCAGCCCGCTCGTGCTGACATTGTAGCTGCTGGCTGGTTGTAATATCGAATTGATCCTGACATCCACCGCGCCGAGCGTATTGACCACGTAGATTGTGGCGCCGCCCGGACTGAGGCCGGTGCTGAGCAGACGAACGGGACCCACCGAGGTGCCGAGCGTGCCGCGACGCAAGTGCCCCAAGGTGATCTGATTGCCGACCCGCACCGCAGCAAAATACTCGATGCGTTCGGCATCAATCCATATCACCCCTGGTCGATTGCCGAGCGGCAAGGGCAATGGATCGGCCGGTTGCAGTTTTGCCGCCAGGGGCTGGGTGTTCAAATCCACCACGATGCTTGTGGCATTGCCGGGGAGATCGCTATCCAGTCTGCCTGCGTAATACGGCGAACGCAGCCGATAGTCGAAGCTTTGATCGAGAACCGGAGCCATGCGCAGAACCGAGGGTGTGCGGGTGGCGTATTGATAGTGCAGGGTCGGCGTCGCGGGTAGCGCCGAAAATGTCATCATCACCACAAATCCACTGGTCTGGTCTGCAATGGCCAAGGCCGGAAGCGTCAAGGTCACATACGGCACGGTGGCCAGTTTGGTTACAATATGATAATCATCATCCGGGACCAGGGTCAAGCCGTTCATGGTCACCAGCATCATGTTCGGTGCAACCGAGGCGGGCAGCAGATAGGTTTGGTGTGAGTTCAGCCCGGTCACCGGATAACTCGATGTGCGTATTTGCATGCTTCCGGCATTGCTGAAGGTTGTCGCGACAATTGTATCGAGACTGTTGATCGGCCGTCCCAAGAAGGGAAGCGTCTTACTGGTCAGGAAATCCGCATCCAGGGTGACCACGCCCGTGTTGCTCACTGTGTAATCCGGGGTCTGTCCCGCAAGGCTCACCACGGCGGCGATTTGATACGGATCAAAGGCTTGCGTTTCCAGTGCCACCAGCAGATTGCCATACACCACGAACTGGCCTGCGATCATCGTCGAGGGGGTCTGCCCGACCGGCACCACGATATTGAGCGGATGCGTGCTGGGCGAACTGGACAAGGTGCAAATCGGGATCGCAGCGGTATAGAGGACGTTATTATAATAGACCGTGAGACGATCCGCGCTTGAGGTCGGAGCGATCGGCAGATACATCCAGGGCGTGGCTGGAGTGATCAGGCCATAGAATGTTTGTGGCGGAGTCAGACGCACCCCGCTCACCTCGATAATCGTTCCGGCGTGTGGCGGCATCGTCACCGGATCGGCGATCGTCAAAGTCCATTGCAAACCGGAATTGAATGCCAGGACCTGTTGTTGCACCGTAGTGGCTAGGGCAGCGCCACCCGGACAGACTAATTCTTGCTGATACGTTACGATACCGGACACCGGATCGGTTACTGGATAATCGCTGTAGACTGGCAGATAACTGATGAGTGCGACATCGCTGCCCACAGACGGCGGGACGGAAAGCGTGACGCTCGTGCCATTGACCTGATAGCCGCTGGACAACACAACGCCATTGACGATCACTGCGACATTACTGGCGAGCGTGGCCTGGGCGATGCTCAGCGCATTCACCCCGGAACTGAGAAATTGACTATCAGTGACCGGGGTCAGACCGCCGAAGCCGAACACATGCAAGACCACGCGAGTGACCGGGCTGGTTTGCAGCGTGGCATTGATCGTGACTGTGCGGCCAAAATGATCGACTGTGTAATCGGTGCCGAGGGTGGCGCGCAGGCCATTGCAATGCACCAGCACGGCTGCCGCTGATTGCGCCATGGTGGCAAATGAAAACGTCTGGGTGCCGGTGAAGGCAGGCAGATCAAATCTCTTGATTTCGATCGGCGGTGCCCCGGCATTGGCCAAACTGGTGACGATGAGTTGCAAGCCATCATCGGCCGCATAGCCAATGCGTTCCTCGGGATGCTCCGCTTCGAGTGCCGGATCGCGCAGGCCGTATTCGCGCGGCTGGCCGGGGAGGGACGGATTAACGACGGTTGTCTCTACGGTGGCGAAGCGATCGCCGCTGACGGTCAGGGCGACCTGTGAGGTCTCGCTGATCCCGAGTGTATCCCACCCGGAGGTGGGATAATTGCTGACTGGATAGTCATTGGCATTGAATATAAAGCCATCGACCCAGCCGCCTTTGAATTGCAGGTTCAGCAGTTGCCCGAGATCGGTTGGCATCCCGGCACTCGGCTGGTAGTAGCTGGCTATCCGGTGCACTGCGCCGGATTGATCATTGGCTTCGTCAGTGGTGTTATCCCAGGGCTTGGTATCCCAGGTGGCGACGTCCCAGCCCCCGGCTGCGGCACTGCCGACCACGCGATCAAACAGCAGGGTGACCGTGACCTGCCGATCCAGGGCCGTCGCGGCGACCGTATTCTCGGCCGTGGAGACCGCCAAGGCGATTTGCTGGGCGGTTCCCCCATTGGCGCTCGCCAAGGCGCTGGCGGCCGTCCCAGCGGCAGCCATCGCGGCAATGATGGCCAGATAGTTGGTATACCAATTCACCCAAGGCTGGGTTTGCAGAATCGCAATATCAGTGAGGTTGGCGGGATCGAGCACGCGATAGACGCCCAGCCGCTGATCCCAATAGACTGGCTTGTCGAAATCGGTCGCCAGGGTGGGGGCGATATCGGTGGGGGGCGTGTAGCTCGTGGCATATTCGCGTATCTTCACGCGATAGGGTTTGACTTCATTGACAAAGTCAATCAGGTTGACGGTCTGATCGACTCGGGTGAACGGGGTTTCCAGCAACGGCACGTTGTAGCCCAGAATGCTCATGAAAGATGTTTTGAAAGCCCAATCAACATTGCTCTGCTGGGCATGGACAAAATCCACCATATTGAACCACAGCGTGTTGATCTCAGAGTCTTTCAGCACATTGGCGTAGCGCAGGGCATCGAGCAGACTGCGCAATTCCCATGAGCCATCACGCAAGGTGACATCGGACGGGGCCAGCAGTTCCGCGCCGGGGGCCAACCATGTCGGGGTTTCCGGCACCCGATCGGGATCGTATAATGCCTTGGCGAGTTGGATGGTGCCATTTTCGATCGCCACGGTGGTCCAACTGGCGCTCGTCGGATCGAACTGGGTCCAGATAAACCCACCCGTTCCGGCATCATCGACAACCACCAGTTGATTGACCGGCTGGGTCCCTTCGCCGATATTGCGCGCGGCGATAGTGGCATAATGGATGACGGGCGGATCATTCACACTGTAACCGGAAGCGTAATAATCAGCATAGCTCAGGAACACATCGCTCGCGCTATCATCGGCAGCGGCCAGGATCAGATGGTATCGCTGGGTGCGTAACAAGCTGAATGGTTGGCCAGCGCCTTGATAGGTCCAGATCGCCCAGAACCCTGTGGGAGGTAGCACCAGAACGCGATCGCCCAGGCTGAGGGTCGCAAGACTGTCGCGGACGGTCTCGGAGGCGACCTGCACTTCGTAGGTGGGAGCCAAGGCGAAGAAGGCATCGGCATTGAGCAGCAGAAAGGCAATGATCTCGGCTGGGGTGGCCGTGCTATTGGCCTGCTGGAAGCTGGCGCTCGCGCGATTGGCTGCCACCCCATCGAAGGTCCAGATGCTCCAATGCGGGACGAAGCTGGTCAGACTGTTAACCAAAACCGTCATGGTTTGGCTGATCGGCGCGACGATCCCCGGCAGCAGGTTCCCGGCCCCGAGGAAATCCGCGCGCGCCAGTAGATTATCGCGCTCGGCCATCGAGTAAACCTGTACCATCCAGGCCCCGACCGGGGGCGGTTCCACCGGATAGGAGGCATCGGTTTGTGTCCATTGGAGCGTCGCACTGGGCGCATCATAGCGGGTCAGGCTCGGCAACACCGCCGTGCGTTGCACGCAGATCGGCGTTTGCGCAAAGATCGCGTTCACCGCATCGACGAAATTCTGCCGCGCGTCCAGCAAGCCCCCCCGTGCGCCCAGCATGCCGCTGATCTGAAACATGTTTTGACCAGACTGAATCCCGACATTGCGTTGCGCCGGGAGCGTGCCAGACGGCAAACTGCGCATCCCCTGCAAATCAACCGTGAACCCGGTCAAACTGTCGCGCAAATGCTGCCACAGATAAGCCGATGGCAACGAGGACGGATCATTCGGCCGCATCAGCGCCCATTGGTCATGCCGCTCCGCCAGATCGCGAATCGTGTGCTGCTGCACTTTCATCACTGTGCTGCTATCATCCAACGCACTCGCGACCCCACTGATCAGCAAACCATTGCTGCTAATGGGCGCCATCCAAGCCAGACCGGCACTCGATGGATAGGTAATCGCCTGGATCACCGTGGCCACCGAAAGACTGCGAAACGAAACCACGGGTACAACCGTCAGCCCGCTGACCCAGAAGTAATACTTCAGCACATCGCCGAGGGTCGGATCATACACCACCCGCTCGACCCAGGAGGGCGCGTCCGTGAGATACACCCGTCCCAAGGACGAATCGGTTATGGCCTGGGCGATATAGGTCGTCGGATCGACGAGGCTTTCGATCCATTCATACACATCGACGCTGCTAAGTGGCGCCACACGGGTCCATTGCTGGATGCGATAGTGCAACTCGACCACATCGCGATCGTTACTTGCGCCTAAGACATCGGTGGAGGGATCGATAAACTTGACGGTGGCGATATTCCACCACACCCGGCCGCGTTCATTCGGCCCCCACGGGTTGAGCGCAGCAGATGTCGCTCCGGCGTTATAGCGGGCCGGATCGAACGGGGTGAGATAATCGAGTTCCTTGCGGGCGCGGCCTGCAATTAAGCCAGCAACCGGATCGATCACGTCGATGGCGTTCACCACTGGCGTGTTGCTGCTCATGAGCATACCCGTGATCTGCGTCCCGGCTGCATAGATCAGCGTCTCGCTGATCGTCGTCGGATTATTGCGCAGGGGCTGCTGGCGGGCGAGAGACCATTCGCCGCCATCCCATTGCTGCACCGTCCAGGGCATCGTGGCTGAACCGTCGATCCAGGCGAGGTCGCCGATCATCCAATCGTAGCCCGCGACCATCAGCGTCGCCAGATCAGGAAACCGCATTTCGCGCAGAATGCGCACCATAGGCGCGGTGTCGGTGGGCAGATAGACGTAGCCCTGTGTGCTAACCGAATCGATATCGATGGTATTATTGGCGAAGTTGATGGCGATCAAGGTTGCGACACCATGCAGGTCCGGATAGGACAGACTGGGCGCATCAATGACGATGTAGCTACCAATGTCACTTTGTTGCAGATTGAGTGGTTGGCTGAGGGTCAGTCGCGTGGTCTGGGTCGCGGTTCGATCGGTGCTGCCGATGACGGGTGCGAGCACGCTGAGCAGCGCATTTGGGAGCGCCGCTGTGTTAAAGCTTTCCAGCACCGTAAAGGTTAGATCGGCTCGTTCATACACCCAGAGGCGTTCTCCGGCGGGCAAGGTAGCAGTACCTGCCTGCAATTCTTGGCTGAACACCGTCGGCACGTCGGCCCAGGCGAACACTGTATTGGCGACATCGGTTAGCCGCACCGGCCCGGCAATCGGCAAGGCGGCAGGGACGAAGCCGCTCTGCATGGTGAAAAATTGGCTCGGGTTCGGCGGCACGTCATACCAGCGCGGATCGCCCGGCGCGAGCATGATCCAGTTCAGCGGCGCATTGGCGAGCGGCTGAAAACTGACAAACTGCGGATCGTCACGGGTATCGGTCTGCGCCAGTTGGAACGTCACGAACCCATCGGCCGGAGCCCCGTATTGGCCGACCTGAAAGCCCCATTCTTCGAGGAACGATAGCGTGCTGTTGCCGGATGCGCGGGTGCTGCGCATCAGTTTCTCGAACACGCCGGGGGCACCCTTCTGCTGGATCATTCCTTGATAGAACTCAAACTGCTCGACTTCGGCCAACAGGAGGTTATCCAGGTAATTACGCTCGGCATAGCCGATCACGTGACGTGCGTAGTCCCGCAGGTCGGCCACATCTGCCAGTTCGATGTCAAACATGTAGCGCACATCATTGGCGGCTTTCTCGAAGCTAGAGGCCAAGGTGTTGCCGGTGATGACGAAGCCGGGTGCGTCCAGCCGTCCGCTCCATTGCTGCGCCCGATTGCAGATCAATTGCAGACGCGGCTGGCGGAGATTGAACAACGGCAGATAGATGGCATCGTCAAAGATGGTTACGTTATCAAAAACTAACAAATGTTCGATGGTGCTGAGATAGAGCCGGGCCAGGAAGATATCGGCATTCAGCGCGGTGATGGTCAGATCGCCATCCAGACGGCTGAGCAGGACGTTGTTTTGGCTGATCGGGGCGCCGACGCGATCGCACAGCCCGAAGAACCCCGTGCTGTTGTCCTCCACGTTATTGATCGTCCCGGTGAGCGTGCTGAATTGGATTTGCCGCTGTCCGGGCGACAGGGCGATGAAGTTGCCGGGCTGCCATTTGACCTGCGTCCAGGACAGGAATTCCAATGCCGCCATCGACCAGTTCAGGATCGCGCCGGATTGCGGATCGGTGCCGCTGAAAATCCACCCCCGTGATACCAAGTAACGTTCATAGCCGAGCAGAAAATCGCCGACCGCCTGATAGGTGTTGAATATCGTGCCATAGGCGACTTGTTGGAGCGCCTTGAAACCGGTCGCATAGGTGACGATGCGTGGCGCCGGGATCGCGAATGGACTGAGATCGGGACGCGGGGTCCAGAAACTCAGTTCGAAGATCGGGCCGCTGGTGTGCGAGCGTTGGCACTGATACACCGAACCCTGCGAATTGCAGTAAGTATTCAGCGCATACCACGTGCTGGCTTGCCAGGGGCTGATCTTCGGTTCCGCGACGCTGGCGAGACTGATCACGCCTTTGACCGAGGCCGGATCAGGCGGGATGATGGTGAAGGAAGGGGTGCGCCCGTCATAGCCAATCACCCGCCACCCGGCGCCCGTCCACTCGACGATCACGCCGCTATAGACCTCGGTATCGTTGGGTGGCGATGTATAGAGAATTGTCTGCACATTCTCGGCAGGTAGCAAGCCGAAACTATCGCACACCGCCTGCACCGTGTTGCTCGATACGAACCCCGCCATCTGATGCAGCAGGCGCACATCCAAGCCGCGCACCGCATCGCCCAATTGACTGCTCGTGCCGCCCTGCGAAACCAGATAGTCGGCGAGCCATTGCGAGACGCCAGTGACCACCACAGGTTGGCCTGCCGCATCGCTCTCGCCATGCAGCAGATTGGTTGAGTCAGTGGAACGCAACAAAGTGTTCAGATCGACCCATTGATCAGCGATCAGGCCGCGCGTGAGGGTCGTCCAGCAGGTATCGGTGAAGCGGGCGGGCTTCATCAAAAAACTGACACAGGCCAGGGCATATTGAAACGACGGGGTGGTCCGCCAAAGCATCTCGACCGGACCGAAATCGCCTGCTTGCCAGGGCTGGCTGGAGAGCGCGACGAGCCCCGAAGTGACCGTGACCAGACCGATTTGGGTGGGATCGCGCAGATGGCCCGTCGCATCGACCGGCAAGACCGCCAGCAGACCGGGCCGAGAATAGACCGCATCATAGCCCGCGCGCACGCCACCCGCGATATAGCCGTTCGTGGCGTCGATCCAGACCCGATTGCTGGGGGTGTAAGGCGGCGCGCCATACTGCGTCACCCACCAGGACGGCTGAGTTTGAAAGCCCAGCATTTCCCAGGGACGCAGATGTGGCGCATCGGTGCCGTAATAATCGTGATAGACCGCGCGCCAGCTTCCAGCCATCGGCAAGCCAAAGAGGTCGAGGCTGCCGCGATAGTTCCAGGTGAAAGGATTGCTCGGATCGTAGCCCAGCGCATTGCGATAATCCAGCCCGTTGTTCTGCGCCCAGATTTCGAAGAATGGCGCCAGCAGGCTGCTCACCTCGGCGTGGCTATAGCCGTTCGCGGGGGCGTAGAAATGCCCGCCACACCATTGCTGAATGTCAAACACCGGCCGCGCTTCGGTCTGCAACGCAGGATCGAGATTGGTGTAGATTAGTTGTTCCAGCGCCAGGATGATCGCATCGCGCCAGTCATTATTGGCGGGTGTGCGACTGCCGTCATGCCCCTGGATGAAAGTAATCGGCGGATTATACAAGGCATCGACCAGCAGCGCAGGCACCACAGCCGGTTGGATACCCAGGGCCGAGGCCGTGGGCGGAATGAACCATTGGCCGCCCGCCATCGTGCTGAGCCAAAACGGCATCGCATTGGTATGGCCAATCTTCAAGGCCGCCAGGGTCGTCGCCACCCAAGTACTGGCAGGATCGATATCCACTCGCAGCACACCACGATTGCATAGATCAACCAGCTTGCGGGCGAATTTGTTACGGAATCTGTTATATTCCTGATCGGCGTAGCGCAGTGCCAGGGTCAGATCGAATTGGCTGGACGACGCCAGCAGCATGGCCTTGAGCAGGGTCGCCCGATGCTGGAGAACCTGGGTGCCGAGAGACAGATCGCGCGGACTGTCGCGATAGTTGTTGCTGGCACTGGCCGTGCCGCTGAAATTGCTTTGCTGGCTGATCAAGTCGGCAAAATGCTGCTGGACATCGCTGTTCGACACCCGGCTAACCTCTTGCGCCAAGGGATTGGCTTGCAAATTGACCGGAATATCCCAAAAGCCATTGATCGCGATCGACTGGCTGGTGATGCCCGCATCGTGCCACGGCGAGTAATATTGCGGATCACCCGCGCTACTATGCGTGGCGTAACGATAAAGCCCGATGATCGGCGTCGATCCGGCCAGATATTGTGTCGTGGCGATCGCATTGTCGTAGACAATGATACCATTGCTGTCAAACACCAAGGGTTGCAAAATGACCGGATCGGCCGCCCCGGTGCCCAGCGCGTAGCCGAAAATGTGATCGCCATAAAACGTGCTGTTGGGATAACGAACCGGATCGTTCAAGGGCGCGGGGGTGGTGCTGAGATCATACAGCATGAACAATGGCGCCACATCCTCCGACCAAATCTGCTGGAAGGTCATGGAAGTGCCTGCCGCGAACGGTCCCAGTAGCGCAGGCAAGGGTGTCGCCAGGGTGACCGCAGTGGATGCTGTGGTGATGACTGTAACAACCGGAATCGGCGTGGTTAACGTTTCGCTCGTGACACCGATCTCGACATCAAACCCCTTGACGGTGGTGGCGACCGGCAAGGTTCCCGCGAAGGTGAGGGTGCTGCCTTGCTGAGGGGTCGGTTTGTAGAGTGAGGCAGAGCATTGCCATAACACCAGATCGCGGACGAATTCGATGATTGGGCGCAAGGCTTGACGGCTGACGAAATCCACTCCGGCCCACAGGAAGGTGGCGCGATGCACCCACAGATTGCGGCTCGACCATGCGTTGGTTTGCTGCGATGAGCGATCAATGGTGACGTATTGTGCCGCGAGACCCCGGATCAGCGTGCCATACGGGGTGAACCGGATGCTCTGACCGACGCCATCGATGATATACTGATCGAAGGCCGCTGCGTCCCAGGGCGTGGTATCCCAGGCCGGACCACCCCAGCCTTCGGTCAGATGCAAGGTATCGTAGATACGCAGCAGCATCCCCGAGCTAAGCTGGGTGACCGGCGGACTGGGCGCGCGTGAGGGGGTAGTATCATTTGAGGTGAGTCCGGTCACATCGATGCTCGTCATGTTGGTCACGGTGCCGATAAAGTCGGCAATGCGCGTCACCATGACCACTGTGCCAAGAGCAGGCGCATCTGCGAAGATCAGACTGCTGCCATCCGGACTGAGGGTGGTTGGCATTGTTTCACCCGCAACATAACCGGTCGGGGTTTCCTGCGCGAGGGTGATCGAGGTCATGGATGGTGGCAGGGCGAACAGCGTGGTAACCCCGTCGCCGGTATAATACGTGATTGGAACGTTAATCGCCAGGACCGGCATATCCTCGGCGCCATCGCCAAACCAATAGTATTGCCGATAGTTCATCCAGGCGTCGATATTGATGGGCGGCGCCCAGCTATACAATGCGGTGTCGAACAGCCGCTGCTGATTGCTGACGATCGCCCCGGTGTCATCGAGATAAGAAATGAAATCCGGATAGGTCAGGGCATTGCGAATCGTATTGCTGGTGGAATTGAGGCTCACCATGCCGGGTTCCAACTGGTAGAACGCGCGAGTCTGATCCGGTTCGGCGAGATAGAAATCGGTGGTCGGGTCGGCCCCGCTGATTTGGTGACCGATGTAACCATTGATACTGTCGGAAATTCCTGGCTGGAATAAGGCATCGACCGTGGCGCCGAAGAAGGCGGTCAGGTCGGCGGTTTGGTTGCAGCCGGGCAGCAGGGAGATGAAACGCCGTTTGGTCATTTAATTTGCGATCCGCAGGTTGGTCGCGGTGTTGGACGCGATCAGAACGATATCTGCGACCTGTGCCACGCTGATGAAAATCTCGTTGGCTTGGCACGGTATCTCGAACCCGTCCCCGAATGCGCCATTCGCGATCACTGGCACGATGACGACAGACAGGATTTGCCCGACCAGTTGCTGATGGATATACGCGGCCAATTCGGTAAAGTAGAACGTTTCGCCGAAATCCCAGTTGCTGACGGCAAAGAACACATTGATTGCGGCAAGGATGCTGCTCTGGATTTCGCCATCGCTGACTGCCGAATTGGTCGCCCGGACGACTTTGAATTTGGCTTGCAGGGCCGGATCGGCAGCGGCACCGAACAGGAATTGATATTGCACGGGCCGCCACACGATCGTGTCGGAGAACATCTTGAAATCTTCCAACCCGGAAAACGCCAGACTGAGGTCCAGTTCGGTTGGCGGATAGGGTTGCTGGGCGGCAATCGCGCCCGCTGTGATCCATTGCCGCACCGCACTGTCATACGAGTAGGTCAGGCAAAAAATATCGACGATATTGGTGCTGGCCGGATCGATCCGATGATCACTCGGGGCGTAATGTTGCCAATGAAAGAATAACGCATCGCCACTGGGCGTGGCGCTGGCCGAGGCGCTGATCCAATTGGCCGCGACATTCGGACCGCGTCCGATGGCGAAGCGATAGCTGCTCGTGGTGTCCTGCGTCCAGCCGGTGAGTTGATACACCCAAAAGGTTTCATTCGCTAATGGGGTGACCGAAGAGACGACCTGAAAGCCGACCGTGCCGAGCGGCGGGGTATCCGCTTGCAGCAAACCATCATTGTCATACCCGTTCACTGTGTAATATGGTTGGTCATACGGAGGCACTGCTGTGTTGCTCCAGAACAAATAGTTTGTCGCCGGGCTGCCGGAGATGAGGTTGTAAAACGTGTCGGGCCGATCCGGCACGCCATCACCGTTACTATCAGCAAACAAGACCGTGGTGCGCCGGGGTTCGGCCGTGCCATCCGGATAGGTCCAGAGCCGATCGATGGTGAGGCCGTAATCGATTCCCAACGCATAGCCCCTCGGGTCGTTCAGATTGGGATTGATCCGCAGCACGCTGAGATTATCGGCCGTGGCTTCGCCCGTGGTCTGCGCCAGGGTGCGCACGCCATTGTCGTACCATTCGACCGCGCCGAGGCTTTCGAACACATAGCGCAGGCCGCGCGTATTGATCCGCCACACGCCGCCGACAATGTTAACCAGCCCGATCAGCACCGTGGTCCCATTCGGCCCGCCCAGCGTCGCCTGAGGCGCGCCAAAACTGTTCTGCGCCGTGCCCAGAACCCAAAGCCCGGTGGCATAATCGTAGAGCAGCGAGAAGGACAGCCGCAGATCGAGATAGCCCGAGAGCATATTGACCGACAACCCGCTCGGGGTGTTCAGGGTCGATGGCACCGTGGTAACCACCTGGGGCAGCACAGCGAGCAGGATCGCCCCGCTTGGCAGGCTTTGCGACAGCGTCACTGGCCCTGCCGTATTGACCACCAAGGGGGTATCGATCGCATTGCCGAGGCTGACCACCGAAACCCAAACCAGGGTGCTGTTGACACTGAACTGTAACAGCGCCCCGACCTGGATCAACCCGGCCGCAGCGGGCAGGCTGGGGAGGGCGACGCGGCCCCGATTGGCATCATGGATGAACGTCCCGCTGGTGTTGAATAATGCGGCACTGGACGGCGCCCAGGTAAAGGGCGCACCGGCCTGATCGAGCGGCGCCCGGATGGTGTTGTTCCGGACATTCTGCAGCAGCACGTCGCGGATCAAATTCGCTGTGGTATACTGATTGATCGCAGGCACGATATAATCATTGAAGATTTGTAATGAGGTGCGATTGAGCGTAGTGGGCACTTCGAAATAGGTATTCGCCGGATCGCTGAAGAACAGGCCATCCTCGCCGAAGATCGACAGGTCCTGATAGGTGCCGGTCGGATCATGCAGATCGATGTAGCGCGATTGGCCACTATAGACTCGGTTGACGGCGTTGATCTTGACCGCCAGATTGGAGGACAACGGAAAGGTATTGTAGTCCTGACCGGACACCATCCGGTTCTGCGTACCATAGACCTGGGGGGCGCGCTGGCGGATTTGCTCGATCGTTTCGGCTGCACTGGCATTCGCCACGGTCTCCAGCAGCGAAAACGTCAGATACACCAGCTTGGGCGATCCGGCGGTGTTGAAATATTGGATCGGCAGTGTGATGTTGCTGATTTCGCTCGGCTGGATTTGGTAGGTCAGACCGTTGGACACCCGGTAGGTCACCGCAATATTGCCGACCGGGGCGAGACCGAAACTGCCATCCGAGAACCGGAGGGTGACCTGATCGTTATCGCGGGTCAGCACCGAGTAGATTGTGCGTACGGTATTGGCGAGATTGTTATAGGTGATATTATTGTTGAAGATCGCCGGGACTTTGGTCCAATCGATTTGCACGGCGCCATTGTCATCGACGGTATCCACCCAGATATCGTTATTATTGACGTTGCTTACCCCCAGATCGAGCAACTGGTTCTGCACCGGGGTGGCGATCTGGAACACCTGTTGGGCGGTGTTCCCTTGTTTGAACAGCAGGAAGAAACCGGTGCGCGTGCTGGCATAACCATTACTGTCGTTCAAATAATACAGTTGCAGGGCATTGGCTGGATTGGGATCGCGTTCGAACAGAGTGCCATTGTCGCTGAAATCGCCATTGCAAATCTCGAACGCCATCACGGTGCCGCTGACCGTGGCGCTGAAACTCAGGCTGGAGGCGGAAGCCAAACCGTTGATCCGGTACAGGTCGGTGCTCACATTCGCCACCGTGCCGGAGGCTAACGGCAGGCCGAACGGATTGGTTTGGATGAACGCGGCGTTCATGACCAGGGTGAATTGTTCTTGCCAGTTGATATTATTCGGGTCATTCCAGACCACCGCCTGATTGGCGAGATCGTTACCAAGACTGTCGTACACATCATCACTGGTCGTTACCTGGGTGAGTTTCAGCACGCCAGTGGCGGGTTGACAGCGGCTCGGATTGTATGACAGGAAACGCGCCAGTCGCAGGATGCTTTCGCGCGATTCGGCGGTGTCGATGAAGTTTTCACGCGCCGCGATATCGGTCTTGAAGGCCAATGTTCCCGCCAGCCAGGAAAGAAGATCGGTTATCGCGACAAATTCCGAGGAGATGATCCAATCATTGAAGTTCTCGGGATAATTGACGAGGATGTAATTCCTAAGAGCTTGATTGATGCTTACCGGGTCGGTGGCGTTGAAATTGATCTGGGTGAAACCCTGATAGATCGAAGTCCATTCGTCTCCTGCGAGGAGGTCTGTTTGCCGCGAACTCACTGGAATGGTCCTTATGACTGATTGAAATAGGTGGTTTCAGAGAGTTCAAAATTGGCGCTGAATGTGGCGATCACGTTCCAAGGCAGATACAAAAGCGTGGCTTCGATGCGAAACCCTTTGTCGATTTGCAGCGGAGTGATCGTCTGGGGCACCACGCGGGCATCGAGGTTGCAGATGCGGGTGGCTTCGGCTATGATCGCACCGGCCAGGATCGGCGTCATCGGCTCAAACAACATATCCCACAGTTTGCAGCCGTAGTCGGGCCGCATAACCCGCTCGCCCACCCGTGTATTGAATGATGTCATCAGATCAATATTGATCAGATCAATGTCATAGAGCGAACGCACGCCGGTGATATTCGAATACAGCGTGCTATAGCCGAGGAAATACCGTGTAAGCTGACTGGAACTGTTTGATTGGGTAATGACGGCCATGTTTCCACCTAGATGGAATATTTAGCGGCGGCTATAAACCCTCCGGTTAATCACCTAGTGGAATTCCGGCGATTCTTCGTCTTGTTTGGCGATGTCTTGGATCGCCTCCATATCGGGCCACGTGGTTTGCACCAGCCGATAGAATTTATAGAACCGACGCGTAAACTTGCGTTGGTAGACGGTGTTAAGACTGTGCAGCCACGCGCTTTCGAACCAGATGTCATAGACCCGGCGAAATTGGCTATAACTAATGGTCTTGAAACGATCGGGTGGCTTCTTGGCCATCGCTAGGAGAGCGAGTTTGTAGATAATTGTGTGCAGGCCTTGTTGATAATAGCCATTGAATTCGATCGGGCTGTTATAATACGCGGCCCGATCGGCAACTGGCGGTTTGCCGGATTTGGCGACATTGGCTTTGTGTTGGGTATAGCCGCGTCGATAATCCATCACATGGGTAAACTCATGGGTGAACTGTGCCCAGTCGAGTTTGTAGCCGAGGTCGATTTGGTCGCGCGGATCGTCTTTCAGCATCATCACCAAAAGCATGTGTTGCCGTCCGGCCATGGTGGCGGTCGTGACATAGGCATCACTGGTGGATTTTGGGTTCCAGCCGAGGCCGATATAGAGGTCCTGATAGGGGATGCCGACTTCGGTGGCGCGGAGCAGCCACAGTTCATCGCCTTTGGCCGTCCGGACATTAAAGAGGCCCATGTCTTTGAGCGGCGTCTTGGCATTGGCTTGGTAGAGCCATTGCGAGAACTTATGCGAGGCGCGTTGTGCATAGCGCAGTTTGCGCAGGTCAATCTCAGGCGTCTCGAAGAGTTCCGTCGCATGCATAACGATATTTAGGTTCCTAGCGGTGAAGTGTCGCCGTTTCGTTGGACCCGAGAATTCTATGAAACCGAGCAAAAAACCTGTTGACGGGGGCGATCGAGGTTTCTAGAAGATGCGCCACGGCAGCCCGGCTGCTGGTCCTTGGAAAACAGGTGTTGAGATGAAGGTAACCGTGAGGCGGGCTGACCGCTATGTTCGTGCAGCCATTGACGCAGCGAAGAAGTTTTCTCTCAAAGCGGCCGAGTCGATTTCCATCCATGACGCGTTGCTGCGCGGTGATAATGACGGCAGGCCGCCTAGTGCGTTGCTTGATCGTATCAATAAACTGGCGCGGGAGAACACCGACGCGTTGCAGACGGCGGTCGGTTTGATCGAAACCGCTTACGCGATCCGCCAGCAGATTGCCGAGGCGAATCTGCACCATGGGATTTCGGCCATCCTGACTCGCGAGCAAGAAATGAAGCTCAAGGAGACCATTCTGACCGCGATGTTGGGTCAACTTGCCGATACAGGCGAGGAAGCCGAAACGGCGATCACCAAGGCGACCCATGTGCGGACGAACCCGCCGACCAGTCGGGACCTGTACGGCGAGGTGCGGGATCGGATTTCGGTGATGGTGCCGCATGCGGACTTGCGCACTGACATTGAGACCCATCTGCGCAAGCTCAAGAGCGATCAAGTGGCAGCGAATGAACGGCGCAACTTCTTGAATGTGACTGTGCATATCGAACTCGACTCGAAGGCGGTTGACACCTTGCGTATGGCGCACATCATCGAGTCATAGAGCTAACCCGAGAGCTTCGGCTTTCCGGGTTGGGGCGAAGCGGGAGATTGTCGAATCGGAACAATTTGGCTCACGCCATGTCCTTAAAAGACACCATAATGGGAATACGATCTTTGCTGTCCATTCCATGTTCCATTGGGACCACTGGTTGTCCTGGGCCACCACGATCGTTGTTCGTTGCTGGTTGTATTTGCTGGATGCTGGTTGCTCGTTCCAGATTTGCGTCTCTCGCTTTCGTTCCCCCACAGTGTCAGCTTGAGCGGACCGCAACATTGGGTAGCGGGAGCGAGACCACGGGTGCTGCGATACTGATCTGACAGTTGGACAGGCGAGCGGCGGCAGCCTCGATTGCCGCCATCAGATTCTCAAGGGCGGCAATCAGCTTGATCATTTGTTTGATATAGTTCAAGTTGACGGTGATTGATGGCGCCACGAAATTGGTGATCCATTTGATACATCCGCCCAGACTGGTTGGTATGGTGATCAGAATATTCAACACGGCGATCTGCGATTCCATCGCCTCGATCTCGGTTTGGATTTCGGCCATCGCTTCATCGACGATGGCCTGGATCGCCGCGCATGGATTGATCGCATCGACATCATCCGCAATGCCATTGATCTGATCGGTAATGTTGGCTAGGTACGCCGGATTGAAAACGGCCGCGCCTTGTGGCTGCATGATGAACTCTCAAAAAATGTTGGTGATGATGCCGTTCTGCACGGTGACGATTTGCCCGGTCAGTGTGCTGAATGAGCCGCTTGCGCCGACGCCGACTTGCAACACATTATCGATTTTGACCACGGTGCCGCCGATCTCGGAATAACTGTTATTAACCGGGGGTGTTGGGGTTGTGCCGCTCATGATCTTCTCCGTTATATCGTGTCTATTTAGATCGTCATCGCCGCATAGGTGACGTTTGGCAGGTCTTGCGCGGTCCAGGCATAATTGACCGATTCGAACGCGCCCGCCCGCGATCCCAATGATCCCCAGTATGCGGTCGGGAATTGGCCGCGAACCAAGGGTCCGGCCACTACCACCACAACATGGCCGTGGATATCGGGCTGGGCTTGCTGACTGCCATTGAGACCGGCCACAACCAACTGCCCGGCTTGCGCGCTCGCTGCCGCTGCGACCCCGTTGCTGAGCGGACTCCACTGGCCGCCAGCTTTCAGCGCTGCGGTAATCGCATTGGCATTGCCTGTGATGGTGACCCCTAGAAGACTGCCCACGGCCTGAACAAACCCACTGCAATTGCCGGTATGGGCCGGGTAGGCTTGGATACAGGCGGCTTGGACGCGATTGGATGCCTGTGGATTGGACCCCAAGTTCACAGCAGCGTAGAGCCGGGCGTTATCTGGACTGGCGATATCAAAGGGAATGATGCGTTCCCCGGCGGGTTGACCGGGTGCTTGGCTGTAAACTTGTATTCCGGCTATGCCGGTATAGTTCGGATTGCCGATTTGCACGATGCCAAGATAAATGGCGGCATGATCGCGATAGGTGCCATTGTCGTTAAAGATGGCAATCGGCTGATTGGCCGCCCAGGTGGTGTAATCGGCATTGCCTTTTTTCCATTGCGTTGGATTTGACAAGTTGGAGAGCAGGGAGGCGGGTGATGAGGTCGGCCCGACGAAGCCATTCGCGTTGGGTTTGAGGGCCGCCAGACCGCCAGGGGTCTGGTCGCACTCGCCGCTCCCGCCAACTGGCGCATTGATCACGGGGGGTGGCACGACCGCTGGGCGCCCCCCGCCCAGTGTCGCCGAGCTTGCTGGTTGGGTGGCCAGATTGACGGGCTGTGGTGCGGCCATGGCGGCAGCCGCGCTCGCAGTTGGATCGAGAGGGGTGGCTGGATTGCCTGTGGTGTTGCGATCACAGGGAGCAGGTAAACCATATTGACCGGAATAGGCTTTGGCTTTGGCATCGGCGATGGCGCTGAGACTGGCCACCACCTCGGCACAACTGCGGTTGCGAAAGATCGAAGGATTGGCGGCAGCGGCGGCCGGGAAGAGGCTTGCGGCACTATCGTTCGGCGTGTTTTGGGCTGCCGCGATCAGTTTCGGGCCGCCACTCGACCCGGCAAAATGCATAATGTAGAGTTGCCCCGGTGTCGGATTGTTGATGCCTTGTTTTTTCAGCAGCGCGGCATTGTCATTGATGAACTGACCACCCATCAAGGCGTTACTTTGCGCCTCATTAATCTGGCTGAACCCGACGTTATATTGGTTACCGTATTTCGTCACCATGGCGCCCCAGGTGCCTTGGGTGAATTGATACAAACCAGTCGCGCTACTGGTTTTGGCGCCGATACCGGGCTGAAAGCTCGATTCCATATCGGCAAACGCCAACATTGTGGCGGGATCGGCATTGGTTTTCGTGCAGGCTTGCATGATCGCGTTGAAGACTTCGGTCGAAATCGGCTTGGTGCCTGCGGCTCCCGGACTACACCCGGTATCATTGAGCGTGCCATCAGCATTGACGTTCGATGACGAGCCTGCGCCAAACGTTCCGGTGGCATTGATTTCGGTGCAACTGGTGGGCGGCGGCGGAATGTCGCCATTGGGATGATCGTGCCAGGGTTCATGCGTTGGCATCCGACTGACGATGGTGTTGATCTGGGCACCGGCTTTCCACAACGGAATCGTGTCATTAACGAAGCTTTGCTTGGCGTCGCCGTGCATCAGGCCGACTGGCAGGACCGGCGGGGTGATGGTGACCGGCGAATCGGGCATGGCGGGCGGGGCCGCCCCGGTCATGTCGAGAACCGACGTGCCATCCCGCATTTGCTGACTTCCGGCCCGCTGAGACATCTGCAAACCGGATTGTAACCGCAGATTGCCCCCGGCCAGGACGTTCAGATCGGCGGCAACATTGACACTGCCTGCGCCGCCTGCCTGCATGATGAGATCGACCGCCGAGGTGACCTGAAAATCGGAGGCGGCGATATTCAGAATATTGCCTGCCGAGGTCAATTCGATATTGTTATTGGCATTCAAGTTGATTTTCGCGTTGGCCTGGAGTTGCACATCAGCACGCGCGGCGGCGGTGATATTGGCTCCGGCACGCATATGAATATTGCCGCCCGCATCGAGCAAGATGTCGCGATCAGCGCGAATATTCAGGTCCTTTTCGGCCCGCATACTGATCGAGTCAGCGGTATAGATATCCACCCCGGTATCGGAAACTTCGATCCAACTGTTGCCGTTTTTGGAATTAATGTAGATGTAGCCTGAGGTTTCGTGAATCAACACCTGAGCGCCCGAGCGACTGCGCAGGCGGATGAATTCATTTGCGGTATTATCATCCACATGCATAGTATTGCCGCGTGGCGACAAAAAGCCGAACACCTGGGAGGGCGATTCACGCCGGGCTGAGGTGGAAGCCGAGCCCCGTTCGGTATCGCTGGTCAGACCCTCGATGGCGAGTCCATTGGCCAGCGGTTCAAAACGCGGGCGGCGCGGATTGGTCGTGTCGCCCACACTGGCTTTGTTATACTCAACCACCGGGGCGATTTTCAGTGGGGTACCTGGTTCGGTGGTGACATTGACCGCGATGCCCGGCACCATCCAATTCATGTTTTGTTGATAGGTGCAGCCCAGCCAGTAGCCGCGCGACATATCGTTATTGGCGAAAAACACCACGACCTCGTTATTGAGATCGGGCGGCACCGCCCAGAAGCCATAGGATTGCTGCGATCCATCCATGGTGATGCTGGATTTGGACAGTTTGGTCGGATCGGTCGATCCGGCAAACGGACTGACATAACTCACCGTGATCCAGGAGCCGGGATCAGTCGGATCGCCACCACCCAGTTCGGGAATATAGACCCCAAGCCGCCCCATGCATTGCGCGTCGGTGTTCTGTTTGACAAAACCGATATAGATCGCCATAGGCAACGATTGACTGGACGGCTGAAAGGCGTTGGGAACGCGAGAACCGATCATGAAGAACCTTGTGAAAATGAGTTAGCGCCAAGGGAAAAATATGAGGCGGGGGTGGTGCCATTGGCGTCTTGCGGATTGGCCCCACTCTTGATGAAATTGGCCGCGCCAGTCGGCCCCGCGATATGTGCTGCTGCCAATAAGCCTGCGGTTTGATTGGGTGTGGTATCGCCGGTGATCACGCCCTGATTGACCAGACTCTGATAGTTACGTTGCATACCCGTATCCATAACCTGATTCTGCACAGTGGGATTGTCGAGATAATCACTTAGCGAATGGATGCCGTCCTTGCCGGTCCACGAACTGTCTTGCTGGAGCACGGATGAATCGGATTTCGCAGCGATCGCCGAGGCCGCTGTGGTGTAGCCTTGATCGGCCAGATAGGCGGCGCCGGTTTGGTATTGCCCGACAAAGCCGAGGCCGTTATTGCCTTGTGCGGGATTGTTGCCGGATTCCTTGGCGCCGAGGCTGGCTTTGAGCGCAGCGGTTTGATCGGCTGTGAGATTGCCCACCGTCGTCGTGTCAGCGGCTTGCAGAGCCGTGGGGATCGCGGCCGTGGAGGGGCTGGTGCCTTCGGTGAGGCTTTGCAGGGTGCTGGCGCTCGCGGGGGTCGCTGATTGGGTCATCTGGGCTGAGGACCCGGCCCCACCATTGGTGTTGGCTGAACTGCCTGGGGTATTGGAACTGCCGGTGATTCGCGCCGGGTCGAGCAACAGTTCACGATTGGCCATGATGGTCTGTTTGAAGGTGCCATCGGTGAAAAAATTGTTAATGCGGGTCACGGTGTAGAGTCCACCGAAGATCGGGCTGTCCTTCAACACCGGCTTGAAATCTTCGCCGACAGCACTCGGGTACCGGAACTTCAAATAGAAAAGCTGTCCACCCCCGGACCATTCCGGCAGATCGACGAACGTGGCCGGGGTTTCGGCGCGCAGCGCGATTTGTCGTTGCAAATTCGATTGCCCGAGCCAGAACGGATCGCCGCGTATCTGCATCTCGATCTGATTGAATTTCGTCATGAAGGTGGGGTCTTCCTGTGCCAGGATCGCGCCCGCGACCGATTGATCGCGCGTGTATTGCCCGGAAAAGCCATCCTTACCGCTTGCGATTTTCGCACCCTGCGTGCTGGGCCAAAATGGGATCAAGATCGGCAGATTCTGATTGGCGCTGGTTTTACTGGCGAGCGCCGTGAGTAAATCTTCGACGAACACTTTATTACTACCTTGCGCGACCTCGGACAGCGTTTTCGGAGTGGATGTGGTGCCGGAAGCATTATTACTGGCCGCCATCGGTGTATTGCCCAGCGACCTCGGTGTTGTGCCGGGCACGTTACCGGTCAGCGAAGCGGCAACTGACCCTGCCACCCCGTTCGCTTCGACCGTGCTCCGGGCATTGGCTGGTAATGCGGCCAGTGTCGAGGCCACTGAGGTCGAGCCGCCGAACAATGCCGCCGTCTGAGCGCCGATGCCATTGGCCTGCACCAGACTGGCCAGGGACGGGCTGTTGGCCACGTTAGCGGGGGTTGCCACGCACGCTGCGGTGACCGGGGTGCCGCCCGTATTGTCCACCGTGACGTTCTGTTTGCCACTCCCGACCGTCAGATCGATATTGGCGGTGTCGCGATCGTAGGTAGGGCATTGGCTGGCGGGATTGTTGGCCGCATTGGATGAGACCGAATCCATGCCCTGGCGCGCGCCCGCATAGCTTGGGGTTAGTGCCTGAAACATGAAGTTGAAATCGTAATTGAATTCCAGCACTTCGGTGTTGAGACCGGTAAAGACAAAATCATATCGTTTGTTTAGATACTGGTTATCGATGAGTTTCTGAATCATCTGGCGTTGCACGGCGGGGTCTTTGGCATTGTCGGTTTGGGTTCGGCTGATGATGGCGCTTTGCGAGGCGCGTGATCGCACATTGTAGACGACTTTTCGGGTGTAATTCAGGGACGTGCCATCTTTATCATGGCCGGTGATTTGCGAGTCCGCCTCGACCGAAAACAACACCGATTCGCGAAATTTGCAGCCGTTGGTGGTATTTGAATCGAGGTCCTGTCCGGGGTTGTTGGGCAGATCATCGATCGTAATGGTGTGGCCTTCTTCGGTATGTTGGATCGACGACATAATAAAATTTTGGGTGCTGGCTTGCGGATTAACCACTGGGCTATACTTGCCATTCACCATATCATCCGCTTTGGACGGGCTCTTGCTGGGTTCTTGCGCTTTCAGCTTGAAGTTTTTCGGGTCTTTGCCGATGGTTGACGCTGGGCCTTTGTCGATCGGGAAACTGACGATGGAGATGTCCAACAGCGGCAGATTCTTGCTCTTATCGACGCCTTGGGCATCCTCGCGCGCCTTATTGACCTTCGTCGCGTAATCGTCCCAAAGCGCCCCCAACGTGTCGCCGACGACGCGAAACGGGGTCATCGACGGCGCATAATGAATGCTGTTATACTGATCGATCAAAGCGGCCGATTCATTCGTCATCAACGTGATGGTATAGACGCCGCCGCCCTCGTTCAGTTTGACATCGATTTTGGTAATTTGGATCGAATAGGTCCAGACCCCGCCGTTACTAAAGTCCTTCGCGGGATTGACATAATTGCCGTTTTCGTCATAGCCTTTGAATTGCACTTCCAGATAGTATGAGCATTTGGTAAAATCAGAGATCGCCAGCTTATTGGCAGCGGCGGGGAAACTATCCAGGAAGCTGGAACCCAGCGGATCGGTCACCACCAGGGTAAAGACGCTGGGCGTCATGTAAAGCGTTCGCGCCGTGCTGGCGGCTACCGTGTCGATTTCGAGGGACTTGATATTGAACCCGGTCACGCCGCTTTCGGCGATGGTGACTTGCGGGATCGTCTGCATCTTTTGGTTCAGCGTGCTGATATCGGTGGCGCCGGTCTGCGCCACCATGTCGCCTTCGCGCGCGAGGTAGAAGCGGATATGATAGGTTGGTTGGTAGACCGAGTTCAGCGCATTGCCCTGCATGCCTGCAATCATCGCATCGAATGAAGCGGCAGCAGGCCGATTATCCACGGGCAGGGCCTTGATCGGCGGGGCCGGGTCGGTGGCGGGGGCTTCCGGCGATTTCGGCAGGAAATCGGTCTGCAAGCCGGGCAATCGGTTATCGGAAAAGCTATCGGCCGTGGCGCCCTCGACCGGCAGCCCGTATTGCTGCGAGGTATCGACATTGGCGCTATTGCCCAGGCTCAGGGTGAGCGGGGCGGCGACCGGCTGGGGCACAAAGCCCGGTGGATTAGGCACCACTGCCGGAGCGACCACCTCCTGCTCGGGGCTGAATGGTTTGATCACCATGGTCGGGATGGCGGCGCTGTTGGTCAGACTGCTGGGGGTGCCATCGGTCGGAAAAATCTGCAACGGCGCAATGCCGGGGCGAAAAATATCGGCCATCAGGCGCCCGTTACGCGGCGCAGATAATCATGCTGCGGCACCATGATCTGCAATCCTGGCAGGAAGTTCCAGATCGGGTCGCCGCGCAGAAACGGATTGCGCTCGCAGAATACCCACCAGAAGGCGGGCGACGCATACAAGTCATAGGACAATCGGTCCGGGCGATACTGATGTTGCGGCAGTAACGTGTAAAGCTGATCGGTGCCATCCGGCGGCACCGCGCGAAAGACAAAGCGGCCGATTGCCCAACTTTTCTGTGGAGTCGCGCTATAGGGCGAATTGGCGGGATAGGTGACAACACTCATGATCAAATCCTCTGTCCAATATTTAGGCGGACAGGATTAACCAAGCAGTTTTCTACTTGTACTTTTGAAATCCCGCCCTATATAGCAAGCGGCTTCATTTTAGGTTTATCGCATTATGCAGAAGATCAAGTATATTACGAACCGTGAACTCCTGTCTGAGATACACAATTCGAAGAACAGCTATTGCAGTTACTTGGCGCCGGAATTCGCCAATTTTGATATGATCGTGGCCTCGTTGGATGATGTCACTCCGGAACTGTTTCAGCAGGCGGTCGAGAGCAAGGCGTCAAAACTGTCCAGCAAGACCTTAACTATTGATCCGGCCAGTCTCGATCGCGAGGAAATCGTCATTCGGCTGATGTCGGATACGCATCTGCCAGCGGAGGCGGATGAGAAACGCCGCAAGGCGTCCAGCACTGGCGGCTGGGTGGTGAAGACCAACTTCCCGCCATTCCGCCATTTCATCCTGCGGGAAGGCAAACCGGTCGAGGTCGGCCGGTCGCATTGGCATGGCGGCTTGGAGAACGGCAATTTCACCCTCGAATGCGGCGGGATGTCAAACCGCTTGGCCAATATGTTCATCCTGCTGGTTGAACGTTACTCGCGCGGTGGTAGCTGGCGCAACTATTGTGTAGATCAAGAAACTGAAGCATTGACTCAGCGAGGCTGGCTGAATGGCGACGAGATCAATGAAGATGATATCATTCTGTCCTATGAAAATGGTCAGATGAAATGGTCAAAGATCAAGTCGATCTTCCGGAACGACGAGTATGATGGCAAGATGTTCCATCTTACCGTGACAGGCATGGACGCACTGGTGACGCCACACCACAAGTTCGTTACGGATAAGGGGTTGAAAGAGGTCGAGCTTCTGATCGAAAAAGATCGTTTGGTCTTGATAGGCGATCCGGTCGCCGACACGGATACAACCTATACTGACGAATTCGTTGAACTGATTGGATGGACTGTAACCGAAGGAAGTTACTATTTCGAGGAAGGACGCAACTACTGCCGGGTGTCTATTTCCCAGAACGAAGGTGCAAAAGCTGATCGTATCCGCGCATGTCTGAATTCTCTAAAAAGCACCTTTAGCGAGACCCATCGACCGGTCGCAAGCGGCACTTTGGTAGTGTTCAATTTGACCAAGGAGATGTGTGACAAAATCCTAGCGGTAGCCGAAGGTCGCGTTCTTTCCATGCCCTTCATCCTGACGCTGTCACAAGCGCAAAGAGAAATCTTGATCAACACGATGGTGGACGGTGACGGAAGTCGGACTAAAACGTTTGGCGCCGATAACAAGTATGGCGGCTATCTCAGATACAGCCAGAAAGACAAAAAGCATCTCGACGCCTTTCTGGCCCTATGCACGCTCGCCGGTCATCGCACCACGACACGCCTACGAGACGATATCGTGTCGTTTGGTGTTCCGACCTCGATCAACGAAGTCAACATCTTTTCAAAGGCGCACGATATTTTCCGGCACTCGATGGTCGAAAACATCGATTTCCACGGCGGTAAAAGAAACGGGAGGGCGCATCCTGGCAAGGCTTATCATCCAAACGAACCGACCGTAAACTACAAAGGCAAAATCTGGTGCCCAGAAACCGAATACGGCTCCTTTATGTGTCGCAGAAATGGCACAGTGTATCAAAATGGCAATACCTACCTCGACGAAATGCGTAGTCATGCGCTCGTGCAACTGGCTCAAGTTGGCTTACAATTCAACGAGGCGCGGTCGGATAATCCATTTAGTTTTTACACGCAAATTATCAAAAATTGCCTGAGTGGTTCAACGATGATCTTGACCCGCGAGTATGGGTCGATCGCGATTCAAGATGTCGCGGAACAGGATGTCACGTTACTCGATGGAAACGGTGATTGGGTCAAATCGCACATCCATGACTACGGGATGCAAGACACGGTCAATCTCAATTTCTCGGGCAATTTCGAGAAGGTGTCGATTCGATCAACACTCGATCATGGTTGGGTACAGGAAGGAACCGGTGAGAGAATCAACACCAAGCATTTTGTCGATGGTAATGGCTATCGCACCAAAGAGGTTTGGACTGCTGACCTCCGCCCGTCAACCGTAATCGATGATGCAGAGGAACATCGTCGTGGTGTGATTCATGGCTTAATTTATGGCGACGGCAGTCTAAGTTGGGAACCAACTAAGAGTTACTTCATGCGACTGTGCGGCTCTAAGGTGAGCTTGGAGTCTTGGCTCGATGGTTATACCAAATCAAATCCACCATCTGCGAATGGCGACCCGGTTTATTTCCTTCATAATATGTGGTGCGACCTCAAACGCCTTCCGGAAACTCCAGGTCAATCACTGGATTATCTGCGGGGATTTCTACGGGGTTGGCTTGCGGCAGATGGCTGTGTCAGTTCAGAAGGCATAGTCACAGTCTGTGGGGATGTGGCCGAAAGCGAATGGATAAAGCAATGGGCGCCTCTGATCGGCTGGCATTTCGGAAGTTATACACTACTAGCGGAGGTGACCAACTTCGGACGGCGTAACAAAGTAAGCGGAAACCTTGTGATCCAAAAGCGTTCAATGGTCAGCGACGATTTACTGAGAAGCCAACACCGTGATCAATGGATCGAAACCCATCAAGATAAACCCAAGGGCTGGCGGGTCTATCCCGGTAATCGTCAAGCCATTGATCCGAAGAACGAGCGGGTGTATTGCCCTAGTGTTCCCACTACGGGAAGTTTCGCTCTTAGCTCAGGTATTCACTCATTCAACTGTTTTCGCCGGGTACTCAATATCGAACGCCGGGCGCAAGATATCCGGGACGACCTGTTGATCATGGCCGGGGCGATGCCGAGCTATACCCGACAGGTGGATAATGAGATTGAACAGCGTGACCAAGATGGGAGTGATAGCACGATCGAGCGGATCAAGGGCAAGCGCGGTCGGAAACCCAAAAGCGCTGTGCATTAACCAGGATGGGAATAGTTTGTGTTTGAATTGAAAATTTGCGGCTACGAGGAACTTCAGCACGTCATTGCGCGGTGGCAGCCGACCCATGTGCTGAGTGTCCTGAACGGGATGGAGACGCTACCGGGCAACCATCTGTTTATCGAGGTGAGTGACATTCCCCGGCCGATGGAGGGGCATATCCATCCGGCGCGGGCGCATCTGGAACAGGTCTTCGAATTCACCGCCAAGCTAACCGCCGACGATCGTTTGCTGGTGCATTGTTATGCGGGCATGAGCCGCAGCACGGCGATCGCCATCGGGGTATTGATCCAGCATGGCATGGACTCTGAGACAGCGTTCGATCATGTCGCGGCGATCCGGCCGATCCTGATGCCGAATGAGATGTTCATCCAACTGATCGATGAGTATTTTGCTCTGTCGGGTGATTTGGTGAAAATCGTGGCGGATTTCCGGGACAGTGAGATGCAACGGGTCAATCCGCCGGATGGGGTGCGCTCACAGGCCTCGATTGCGGCGATGAAGAGTTTGCTGTTGCGCATGGGCTATTAAGGCTCGCGCGGCACCGACTGGAACAATTCGTCCACCCATCCCGGCGCCGGAGCATAGGTTGGTGTAAGCGGCACACAGATATGGCAGACGATTTCGACATCCTTGTAACGTTTCAGCACGGCTTGGCCGGACGGATAGAGGCCGACCGGCGCGCCGCATTTGGTGCACACATGGCTTCGGTCCATCTTCGGATGGACCCACACCATGTCCGCCAAGCGCATAGCCAACAGGCGGATTTCTTGCGGTTTCTTCGCCATGAACTTTCCTTTCAACCAATCCAACATGACGGTTCTCTAAATACCGTGGCGATTTTTAAGGGATGATGTCATGTTGAGTATCCTGTTTTACGGGCTGTGTGGCTATGCACTTGCGGTGCTCTTTCCGGTGCCAGTCCTCAGCCGCACAATTCTCGACGTCTGGGCCAAGATCGGCACCTATATTGCGACCAAGACACCGGTTTAGTCGCGCGGGATCGCCAGCAGGGCGCCCAAGTCCCGTTGCATGGCGCGCAGTTCGTGTTGGGCATAGCTGCGCGCTGCTTCGTCATCATCGATCAGACCGCCGCTCGTTGCGGGCAAACTGTCCATGTAGGTTTGCAATAACGCGATCCAGGCCGAGACGTGGGGCCGAATGTTCTCGATCGCCGCGCGTCTCGCCTCAGCCAATTGGTCTGGCGTCATCGGTTCCTCCTATCGTGGTGAAGCGCCAACGCTACGATCCCGACTATGCTTGGGCAAGCGAATTTTACGCTGCTGATCAGATAAAATAAGCAATGTGTCGAGCTTTTCGAGGAGGATGACGCCACAACGGGATGCCGACAAAATTTAAGGCAGCATTTCTGGTGCCTTAAATTGCGACTTTGTTCAGAGCAGGAACCCCAGTCCTGACACCACCAATAGGCAGTTGACCGCACGGGAAAATTGGTGATCTGACAATCGTTGATACAATGCCATGCCGAATGAGGTTCCCAACAGGGATGCCGGAATGAAAAACAAGTCGTTCGGATCAAAGCCGACGCTTGCTGCGCTCGGCTCGCGGTGGGCGAGGCTGATCGCCACAATGGCGATAATCTGCATGATCAGGATGAATGGCTGGATCAGGCCGCGCTGCCGATTCTTATCCCAGCCTTTCATGCCAGACCAGATCGTGACGAAGGCGCCCGGAAACGCCGCAGCGCCGCCGGTGATCCCGCCCAGGCAGCCGACGCCGAAATCCAGCACGGGATGCTGCCAGCGCCACACAACCGGCCGACGCACCAGCATATACACCCCATAAACCAGCAAAAACGTGCCAAAGGTTTGTTTATACAGATTATGATCCGCGTACAGCAAAAGCCACATCCCGAACGACAATCCAAATACTCCGCCGATGAGGTAAACCAGCAATTCGTGCCACCGGATCGCCTCGCGCATCGCCCAGGTCATGGCGATCTGATTGGCGATACTACAGGTGATCATCAGTTCCACCACGCGAACCTGATCGTTTTCGATATGGAACAAAATTGCGCCGCACACGGCTGAGAAGGCGAACCCGGCAATACTGGAGACGGCGGATGCGAGTGTGACCGCCAGCATGATGCCGAGCAGGGTCGTGTCCTGGACCGTCAGGCATGCCGCCGAAATCCCGGTGGCGATGAGAAGGCCGACGAGTTTGCGTTGGCCTGCCCCTAAAATCACTTGTCGCAGGCTTGTTGCTAGTTTGGTGCGTGCCATATTTAAGGTCACGCGCCAACTTGGCGCAGGTGACTGATCCATTCTTTATTCCCCATACACTGATCGCGGTTTCGTAAATAGTTGGTGAATCGCTGGTGTAAACATCATCGCGGCATCGACAGGCCTCCCGGTGTTTCGCCGAAAACGATGGCCGAATTGTAAAAAATCGTCAATCAAGGATTTGTTTGGTGGGAAATTGGTGGTTCCCGACAGCCGGTTTGAGGTTGGCATCGCCGCGTTGTTTGACTAGAGTTGCACACCCCGAGCGCGGAGAGGCATCATGAGCGATTACCAATACCAGTTTCGGCCGGTGACTGAGCAACCCGCCACGTTCGATTCCCATCCGGTCAGTTCCCTGCCGGATATCGACAAGTTGCTGTTGCTGGCGGATGTGACCTTGTATCAAGGGCGGCGCAGTGCGCTGGTCATCAGCAGTGCGATCACCCACATCGTGCGCCATGGTCCGATAATCAGCTTGGGTTATTTGGAGGGCCGCTATCGCGATCTCGACAGCCCGACATATTTGTTAGCGGCCCCGCGACGATTAGTGCCAGCCGGAATGCACCCGCGTCTGATCCACAATGGCGCCAAGGCGAAATACATGCTGTGGATTTGCGTCAACGGGCGCGCCGAGGCAGAACGGACCATGCTGCAATTCGATCTCGCCGACGCGGAAGACAATCGGCTGCGACTGAAGGAGACCGGCACGGTGCGGGCGAAGCGAGCGATCAAATGATCAGTGGCGGGTTTTGCCCAGAATCGTAATTTGATCGGCGGCGAACACCACGACCTCATCGCCGAATTTGGCGCCATCATATCCCAGGTCGCGGGCCAGATCATTGTGATAGACTTCAGCCAAAGCCAACAGGTCGTGATCGCTGGCATTGTGCAAGGAGGGCTCCATCCAGGAGACCACGAAGTTGCCGTCGTCGGTTTGCGACAGCTTGGCTTTGGCACGGTCGTGATACAGGTTTTGGGTTTCGTCGCGCTTTGCCTGATAGAACGCGCGGGTTTGCTCGATCTGATCGGGCGGAAACACTTTTTCAGCCACCCCGCCATATCCGGCAATCTTGTCAGCCGGGACTTGGAGTGTTATATCCGCGATGATCCGCTGCCGGTCGGTGTCCGTCAGATGGTTCCAATCCAGCAAATTGGCGCATCTGACGCGAACCGTCATGATCAGCCTGCCGTATTGCTTTGCCTTGACCAATGACGGTGTGAAATAATAGCCATAGCCCAGGGCCGGAATTTTGCTGCCACTGATTTGGAAATCGGCAAAGTCTTCATTGGTGCCATGATAGAGGATTTCATTATAGCCCCGTCCTGGAACGGTTTCACACAGGGTGATCCAGTGTCTGATGTCATGGCGCATTGTCTATTTATCCAATTTGATCGCTTCTTTATCGAGACAAAGTATTCATGGACAATTTATTCAACAAAGCGGTGGTCTTCACCGATAGCCATTTCGGACGGGAATCGAACTCGCCGGTGGCCAATCAGGATAATCTCGCTTTCATTGACTGGATGCTCGACCGC
>Ga0302319_10003337_pt1 | contig 33745 bp, 27 predicted proteins | sample Bog_T0_2_FD_203319 | JGI IMG/M metagenome (GOLD analysis project Ga0302319, IMG submission 203319) | Peat permafrost microbial communities from Stordalen Mire near Abisko, Sweden - Bog_T0_2 | ecosystem: Environmental > Terrestrial > Soil > Wetlands > Peat | place: Sweden: Abisko, Stordalen Mire... | reverse complement strand
AGATTACACCGCAGCCGTGACCGCCACACTGCGGTGGATTCCCTCCGGATGCAGTTAAGCCGTACAGCGAGCCATTCTTGTTAAAAACCAGCGCCGTAAAGGGATGCCCTCCATCCACACCACTCGTGAAGTTATACAGCACCTCTTTGATCCAAGGCGCGCCGGGAGTGGAGGGGGCGGTCAACTTATATGCGGTGCCCTGGGAATAGGCGCCGCCGGACGACGTAATTCCGTACAGCGAACCCGAAGAATCGAAGATGACCGCGCCAGAGGGTTGCTGACCATCGAGTCCACCGGCAAATTCGTAGATATTCTCTCCGCCTTGCCCGAAACTGGCAATTGCGAGAAGAAGAATTGCGATGGCGGTCGACAGGATATAGCGCAGGCTAAGGACAGGTGGCATAAACTTCATGGGAAGTTAGCTCCTCTCGCCATAGATATTCCAGACGCGACGACCGTTCCCAGATGGGGGCTCCGGGACCATGCATAGAACCGAACGACGGTATTCTACAACAGCCAAAGTCCAGATTCGGGATCCAACTATCGAATACAACCCACTTCACTCATCGACCACGACCAACCCCCTGTCGTGCTAATGTAGGCAATCGCGGCGTGAAAACCGCCGTTGCGCTATGAGCCTCAGTCCAGCCGAATTTCGAAAAGCGATGGGATGCTTCGCCACCGGGGTGACCATCATCACTGTCGACCTGGAGGGCGAAGTCCAGGGCATGACTGCCAACGCGTTCGCGTCTGTGTCGCTTGACCCGCCGCTGCTGCTGGTCTGCGTCGACCACAGCGCCCGCACCCACGCCCATCTCCACGCCAAGAAGCGTTTCGGGGTCAACGTCCTGGCCGAGAGCCAACGGAAGATTTCCGAATACTATGCCCTGCCGGTTCACGTCCACGAGCGCGCCGAGGAGGACGCCGGGGCGTGCTTTGACCGTACGGCGCAGGGAACTCCCATCTTGCACGGAGCCCTTGCCTATCTGGAGTGCCGGCTGCAGTCGGCGCAGGACGCGGGCGACCACACTATTTTCATCGCCGAGGTCGAGGACGTGGTGGTGCGCAGCGGCGATCCGCTGACGTTTTTCCGGGGCAAATACCGCAAGATTGGCGAACAACTGCCGGACTAGACGTAAAAAGGGGCCCGGCCGCCTTCTGAGGGGGGTCGCCGGGCCCGAGGGACTCGCAGACGTTTCAACCATATTTGGCGAACCGGCCTGTGGAAGGCAAGGGCAGATGTCACAATCACCCGGTGACGGATGTCACAGACAAACGGAAGAAAGTGTGCTATACGTTTTCGCCACTTCTCGGGCCGCCGAACATCTAACAGACAGTGGCACTAATCTGGAGGACTACATTCATGACAGAGAAGATTGCAAACAACGAGTCGGAGTGGAAGCAGAAACTCACGCCGGAACAATATCGTGTGACCCGCGAGGCCGGAACGGAGCCGGCTTTCACCGGCAAATACTGGAAGACGAAGGATGCCGGAACCTATCACTGCGTTTGCTGCGGGGAACCCCTCTTCGATTCCTCGACCAAGTTCGATTCCGGAACCGGCTGGCCCAGCTTTTTCAGGCCGGCGGACGAGGGCAAAGTCGAGGAACACAAGGATTCCAGCTATGGAATGGTCCGCACCGAAGCGCGCTGTGCCAAGTGCGGCGCCCACTTGGGGCATGTGTTCGAGGATGGCCCTGCGCCCACCGGGCTGCGCTATTGCATGAATTCCGCAGCGCTGGACTTGAAGCCTAAGAATGAGAAGTAAGACAGCAGGAAAGCCGCTGCCTTAAAAGGTTGTCGTCCCGAGCGAGAGCGAGGGATGACAACTTCAGCAAAGTCTAAGCGCTGGCGGTTGCAGCCGTTACCCCCGAAGTCTCCGCTGGCTTCGGCTGGGACTGGGCCTGATTCTGCTGAGTGTGATTCTGATGTCTCTGCCCGGCGCTGCGCACTTCCACGCCGCCTTTGAGCACCGCTCCGTCTTCCACGCTGATGCGAAGGGTGGAAACGTCGCCTGTCACCGAGCCTTCGCTGCGAATATCCACGCGGTCGGTGCACTCAATATTTCCGCTCACCTTGCCCATCACCACGACTTCGCGGGCGGTGATGTGGGCCTGCACAATGCCGTTGCGGCCGATGGTGATGCGATTATCCGGAAGGTTGATCTTGCCCTCGATGCGGCCATCGACATAAAGCGCTTCCGCTCCGCTGATTTCGCCTTTGAAGACAAGCGTGCGGCCGATGGTAGCTTGCTCAACCGGCGCACTGACCGTCTTGACTGGATTGTAGGAGTTGGGGCTCGATGCTGGGGAAGTAGACCTGACGCCGTTGACGCCGTACGAGTTCTCTGAGGATTGGAGCATTTTATCTTCCTTCATTTCCGCGAGGCGCGTGCAGCGGACGCCGGGCCTGGCGTTGCTCTGGGATCTGGCCGCCAGACAGTTGCTATCCCACCGGCCAAGCTCACTATCGCACAGAGGTAAGTAATCCTTCGAGATTACGAAAGAGACTGTACGGATGCGAGTCCACCTGCCGCTAGTCGGCCTCTTGTAAAGACTCGCCGAGTTCTTCCCATTCCCTGATCAATGCAGCATGGGCTGATTTGTTCCGCTCGAGTTCCACGGACTGGCGCTGGCTCTGCTCGGGGCTGACGAAATCCTGCAAGGCGGTTTCGCACTGCGCAATCACAGCCTCGGCGCGGCTGATCTCCCCTTCCAGTTCATGGATACGGTCTTCCATCTTCTTGCGCTTGATGGGATTCATGCGCTTAGCTTTGGCTGGGGGCTGGGCGTCGGCGGGCGCTTGATTGCCGTTGGAAGGCGTCTGCACAGCTGGCTCGTGGATGCTTAGCTGCTGCCGGATCGATTCATTCTGCTTGACGCTCCCGCCCTGCTTACGCCAGAGATAGTCCTCGTAGTTGCCGGGATAGACTTCGACCTTGCCGTTGCCAATCTCGAACACGCGTGTGGCCAGCTTGTCGATGAAGTAACGGTCGTGCGAGACGAAGACAACCGTCCCCGTGTATTCCACCAGCGCGTCCAGCAGGACGTCTTTGGCGCGCAGGTCGAGATGGTTCGTGGGTTCGTCGAGCAGCAGGAAATTCGCGGGATGCAACAGCAAACGCAGCAGAGCATAGCGGCCGCGCTCGCCGCCGGAGAGCACGCCGATCTTCTTGAACACATCGTCCTCGGAAAAAAGGAAACATCCCAGCAGGCTACGCAATTCGGTCTGTGTGGAACGCGGAGAAGCGTTGCCGAGGTCGTCGATCATGCGGGCTTCCGCATCCAGTTCTTTGTATTGATCCTGGGCAAAGTAGTCGGCCTCAACGTTGTAACCGAGCTTGAATTCGCCGCGCGTGGTCTTTTCCGCGCCCGCCAGCAGCTTGATGAGTGTGGATTTGCCCGCGCCATTCACGCCCACCAGGGCGATGCGGTCGCCTTTCTCGATCAGAAAATTAACATCGCGGAAAACTTCCTTTTCGCCCGAGTTGCTGCCCGGTTTTGCCGGATAAGTTTTTGCCACGTCCACAAACTCAGCCACGATCCGCCCGCTGGGTTTCGGCTGCGGAAAGGTAAAATGAATCGTCTTTTCTTCCGGCGGGACTTCGATGCGCTCGATCTTTTCCAGTTCTTTGATTCTGCTCTGCACTTGCTTGGCCTTGGTGGCCTGATAGCGAAAGCGGTTGATGAATACTTCCAACTGCTCGATGCGGTCACGCTGATTTTTGTAGGCCGCCTGCAACTGTTCGTTGCGCTGCGTCTTCTGGGTGAGGAACTTGTCGTAGTTGCCCACGTAAAACCAGAAGCGCTTGTTCCAGATTTCCGCGATCTTGTTGACCACCACGTCGAGAAAATAGCGGTCGTGCGAAATCAGCACCAGCGCATGCGGATAGTCGTGCAGATATTCTTCCAGCCAGTTGCGCGCTTCGAGGTCGAGATGGTTCGTAGGCTCATCCAGCAGCAGCAGGTTCGGCTTTTGCAGCAGGAGCTTGGCCAGCGCCAGCCGCATCTGCCAGCCCCCGGAGAATTCGTCGGTCTGCCGCTCCCAGTCTTCTTTGCGAAAGCCCAACCCCTGCAGCACGCGGCCAACTTCGGCTTCCATCGAGTAGCCGCCGCGTGTCTGAAACTCGTGTTCCAGGCTGTGATAGCGGTCGGCCACGGCGGCATACTCCGCGCTGGCGTGGTCAAGTTCTGAGATTTTGTGCGTGAGTTCTTCCAGCTCCCGCTCCATGGCATGCAGGTCGCTGAAGACCGTCATGCACTCCGCAAACACAGTGCGGCCGGAAAGCGAGAGCCCATCCTGCGGCAGGTATCCCGCAGTCGTCCCCTTGGCGACGATGAGGGAGCCGTAATCGAACGTATCCAGGCCGGCGAGGACCTTCATCAGCGTGGATTTGCCGGTGCCGTTCGCGCCCACCAGGCCGACGCGGTCGTGGGGCGTGATCAGCCAGTCGGTGTTTTCAAAAAGAAGTTTGTGGCCGAAACGTTTTCCGGCGCCGGAAAGCTGGATCATGGCTTTAAGGTTATCTCATCAAGGCAAGACGATCGGAGATGTTTAAGCCCGCAAGAAATTTATCGTGCGATGAACGAGAACGGTTCAAGCTACCGCGGAGGTTGCTGGCCGGTTCAATCCCATTACCAGTGGACTTTGAGCGAAATCCGCCAGCGCCAATATTCGCTTGGCCAACAACGGATGGCTGCTGAACAATTCGTTGGCTGAGGTCGTGACGTCTCCGTCTTGCGCCTGTTTGATGAACTCTTCGACATTAAGGCGGTTAAACAACTCACGGCCAATGGCGAGCCGTGCCAACGCTCTCTGGCTCGCTGCCAGATCGCCGCAGGCGATCAACCCGCCGCGGTCCGCGGTAAACTCGGCTTGCCGCGACCACCAACTGAAGAAGAAAGATAGCACGACGTTAAGAACGGGTATTCGGCCGATCACCGGATTTTTCGCGGCGATGGTCTGCCAGAGGACATGCGAGCACTTCACGTGAGTGAACTCGTGCCCAATGATGAATTGCAACTCCTTGGGCGACGCCTCCGAGGCATAGACGATGGCGGAGTGCAACACAACAAATGACGATGCTCCGACAAAGCCCAAGGCGTAGGCGTTGAGCTCTTCCGACTGTTGTATGAAGAGATTCGGCTTCACGATGTTGAGCCGCGTGGCCGCTTCCTGGGCAAGGGCGTCGACTTCCTGGAAGTTTCTTGGGCTGACTGCCACTCCCCCGCCCTTGAGCGCGCCCTGCTGGAAAAGAACGTAAATTACCAACGCACCGGTTGCGACCAACGCGATTCCCGCCGTGGAAAAGTCAAGCAGCAAAGACGTAGCGGCCAAGGATCCCAGCCCAACCCACAAAGCCTTGCGCTCACCCGGCGAACGCAACGATTCGACGGTGACAGACGGCCGGCTCCATCCGGCGGTCGGAGGGGGATTGGGAGAACTAACTTCTCGTCCCGCGGGAGCGCCGCAACCGCTGCAATAAGGGCCACCCAGCAGTTTTCCGCATTGGTTGCAATAGGCCACGAGTCACCACGAAAAGAAGGCCTTCACGCTAACACACATCTTTGGTCGTGTAAACAAGGAAGCGAGTCGGGTGATAGCGAATCAGATATGCAAATCAGGGATGCGCGACTCAGGGATGCGCGACGGCCCGCCCGTTGCGGCTCTCGGGATACTTGCCCCACAACTCGCTGTGCAAGTGAATGCGCTCCAGCGCGCGGTCTATCACCGCTTCCAGTTCGTGCGCGTACTTCACTTCGCGGCCTTTGGCCAGCCGCAGCCGCGCTTCTTCGGGACTGAACCATGTGGGCTGGCGCCGGGGCTCATCGGGCTTGCGCAACTGGTGGATTTCCATCAGAAATGCTTTCACCACAAATTCCTGCACGCCGCCCGGCTGCCAGAACACACCTTTCGAGTGAATATAGAGATGAAAGTGACGCGGCTCGATGGTGCCCAGCGCTCCGCCTTCTTCGGCGGCCTCGCGCGCGGCGGCCTGGCTGTGTGAGAGGCGCGCTTCCGGCCCTCCCTTGGGAAACGTCCACTTGTTTCCGCCGTTGGTGTTCACCAGCAGAAACTCAACCGCATCGCCCCGCTTGCGGTAACACACCGCCGCCACCTGTAGCGGCAGCGACTTCGCAATGCGCGGCGAACCCATAGGGCGCCCTCCTGCTTTTATCGTAGATGCGGCACGTTGCAGGAATGTTAACGTGCAACAAAAATTGTGCAGTGCATCTTAATATAGTTACCAAAATAGGACAGGCAGAGTCGCGAAACCGACGCCATTCATCGCGCCGCACATGAGCCCGCGAATGATCTCGCGGGCCACGGATGCCGGAACGCTGGCCACTGATTTTCTAATTCCCCGGCGCTTGCAGGGTTTTTACCAGCCAGGGAATAATCACTTCCTTAAAAATTCGCGGATCGGGCCACACTCCCACCTGCCGCCCCAGATGCCCGCCATGCGGATTAATCCACGCTTCTTTCGGCACATCACCTTTGCTCAGCAGCAAATATTCATCTTCGATGGGAACCTGCGTATCGTTCACTCCCGCCAAAATGAGCATCGGCGCCATCGGCTTGCCCAGCAGTCCCTGGCGCACCAGCGACAGTTTGGGCAGATAGTCCCCCAGCTCCTCCAGTGTGTGTACATTGTCTAAAATGTTCATCAGCGCCGGGACCTGGTCGAACAAATATTCGCGGTTCCCCAGCAGCGAGTTCATCAGAAAATCTTTCTGAAAAAATCGGTCGACCGGCGGCGACTGCGCGCTGCACCCCCGCAGCCGCGCACGCTCCACAATCGCCATCTTCGTGGCCCAATAAGCGCCCCAACTGACGCCATGCATCGCGATGCGGGCCTTGTCGATCTCCGGCCGCGACTGGGCGTAGTCAATTACGCGCGACAGCATTCGGTCCGCGCTCTCGCTCACCTTGATCGGATTCTGCCCCGTCCCCGGCCCGTCCACAGCGAGGTAGCCGATTCCGAAAGGAAGTATCGCGCTGAAACTTTCTGTCAGATCTTCCTTGCGGCTATCCAAGCCATTCACCGCAATCACGAGCGGCACCGGCTCTTTCGCATTCTTCGGCAGCCGCAGGTAGCCGACGATTTCCCTTCCTTCAAACGGAATGCGCACGACCTCAAGCGGCGGATCGAAAAACTTCGCATGATCCAGAAACGCTTCGAGAGCTTTCTCATACGAGCGCTGCTTGCCCGCCGACGCCGGAATCGGCCAGCGTCCAAAGGAATAAAGCCGCCACGCCCGGATGTAATCGGCGTTCGCCTTCGGGGGATCGGTTTTCTCCAAAGCCTTCGCCTCGTTGAAGTAGCGGTCGGCCACGCGCATAAATCCAGCCGCCCATTCATCCTTGTCGCTGGTGTGGATGCTCTCGAAGGCCTCCTTCACATCGCCGGGATCAAGCCCGATCAGCGGATACTGCCCCACCTCGGCGCGATGAATGGCCTCCACTCTGATCTCATCGATGGTGCGCTCGCGGCGCTCGACTTTCTGATCGGAAGCGCTTTGCCCAACACTGCCAGTAGAAATAAATGCAAGAAACAACAAAAAGAAAACTGAAACCGAAAGACGACGCTGCCTCTTCATAGCTTCACCCATGCTTTTTGCCCCACGAAATCGCGGAAGGTGTCTGCGAAAAAAGGCCGGACGGAATTGCGTCCGGCCTTCCTTCACCCCCTCAAACCCCACCGCGGCTAGAACGTGAATTTCAAACCCAACTGCACGGCCCGGCTGCCGCCGGAGCCGATCACCGGATTCGCCGCCGCGACATCTGGCGTGGCGCACCCGCAGCCAAACGGCTGCACTGACGGGTCATTCAACCCGAACCCGTTTTGCCCGCCGTAAGGATTCGCGAAGTTGGGATGATTCAGAATGTTGAAGAACTCCGCCCGGAACTGAGCGTGCACTCGCTCTCCAAGATGCCAGTTCTTCGCCACTGAAAGATCGAAGTCCCTGAAACCGGAATCGGGGAACAGGTTCCGCGACATGTTGCCGAACTGCCCCAGCGGCGGCGGAATCATGACCGAACTCCCCTGCGCGTAACAGCCATAAAGGTTCAGCGCAGCGGTCGCCGGCCCGGCTGCGCCTCCGTCCACGGCTAGAGCCTGGCTGGCGCAGCTCGAATTACTGGCCCCCGGAAAATAAGGAATGGGATTCGGGCCTGATTTGAAGTCCGTCGGTTTGCCGTAAAAGCTCCAACGGATCGGCGCCGTCGCCGGCGGGCTCACCGGCAGCGAACCCGTGCCGCTCGCGTCAGTCCCTAGATCGATCGGTCCCCAGAATTGCGGACTCTGCAGCGTCACAATCGAATTGACTTCCCAACCCTCCAGCATCTGCCCAAAGCCTTTCCGCCCCGGAATCGCGTAGGTGAGCGAGAGCGTAAAACGCTGCCGCATGTCGAAGTCGCTGTTTCCATATTCCCGTCCCACGTTGTAAGAGTCCTCAGGCAGGCCCGCACCATAGCCAAAGTCCCAGTTGGCGCCTACATCGTCGAGCGCATGGGCGAACGTGTAGCCGGCCACCATGCTCAAGCCGTGAAAGTTTCGCGAGTTCAAGGTGACTTGCAACCCGTCATAATTCGACCGGTAGACATTTCCCATTTGGAAAATGTTGCTGAGGTACGGGAACTTGGTGGCGTAGGGCCGGTTCGCTTCCTCACCTCCCGTACTATCGGGCGCGCAGTTAACCGGGTCGGTGTAGTTCGACGCGATGCAGGCGGAAATAGCCGCCGCCGGCCATCCCGATCCCACGGGCGGCTGGTTGATATCGCGTATGCCCGTGAGGTTCGATCCATGATTGCCCACATACGCCACTTCCAGGGAAAGATTCGGCGTAAAGGCGTGCTGCAGGTTCAAAGTCCAGTTCCAAATGTAAGGAGTGGTGAGGTTGCGCGCCACGCTCATAATGGGGCAGGGATTGTTGGAGCAATTTAACGGGCTGGTGCTGACGTTGGCTCCATAGAGCGGGATGCCACTGTCCCACTGCGGCAGGACGGGCGGGATAGCCAGGTTGCCCGACGTAATCGTGCCCCCGGGAAGTATGCCCGAAGTCGGCACGTTGTTCAGGCCGAACGCGTTGTTGAAAGCAAGCATCGCTTCCCAGTTGATGGTTTCGTATACCAGCCCGCCTCCGCCGCGCAGCACCGTGGTTCCTTTGCCCGTAACGTCCCAGGCAAAGCCCAGGCGTGGAGCGAAGTTCGTGTGATCGGGATTGTAGACGCCGCTGACGCCGCCCACTCCCTGCTGAATTAATCCACTTGCTGCGTTGGGATCGAAATTGCCCAGCAAGTTGTGCGCTTCCTTCATCACCGAACTGTACTCATACCGCAATCCGTAGTTCACGGTCAGGTTGCGAGTGACGCGCCAGTCGTCCTGCGCGAACAATCCGTAAGCCCAGTTATGAATCTGCCGCCTGGGGTCGCCAACCTGCACTGAAGCCTTGAACGGATCGCCCGCAAAGAAGTCTTCGAGCGCGGTTGAATTCGCCAGTGCCACGCCGCCCAGGAAAGTGATGCTGCCTCGGGCATTGCCAAAAGCGCCGCCGCTGACTTCGTCACGGTGCAGTTCGCCGCCAAACTTGAAGGCGTGCGTGCCCACGGTATAGGAAACATGGTCGATGAACTGCGTGATCGAATCCGGCCCCTGGAATTTTGGCCACTTGAAGGCGCCCAGGCCCGGGACAAAAGCTCCCGCAAACCCGATGCGCGGCAGTCCTCCGGTAAAGGGACCGCTCACCCCAGTGTCCAGGCCGTAGGCCGACGCCGGCGTGTTCAGATCTCCAGGCAGCGTAGGCTGGTAGAGACGGTTGTAGCCGAACCTGGCTTCATTCACCCAGCGCGCGTTCGGCGTAGAAATCCAACTCCCGCCCACCACCTGGGCGCGGGTGTGGATGTCCGATCTCCACTTCGATTGCAACTCTGGAAAATCCTCGACCGTTCCTGTGTTATTTCCGAAGAAGTACATGCCGGTGATGGTGTTGCGCTGGTTCAGGTTGTAGTCGACCTTGGCGATCACATTATCCACCCCCACGTCGTTGGGAAATCCCTGCACCACGTTGATGCTCTGCGTGTTATTGGTGGGGAAGCCGGTGCCGTTGCAACTCACCGCCGCGGTAGCGCCCGAGCCGGTGACGCTGCATCCAGAAATCAACAGGCTATTCGCGCTGATGGGAACGCCATTGGCCAGCAGATCGTCCACTGCATTCGGAATGCTGCCACCGCAGTCGCCCGTAACCAGAAGCGAAGTGCAGTTCCCGGCGGAAGGCAACGACACCATCGAGGGCGTAGTCACGCTGTAGGAGTTTCCCACATCGTAGCGCTGGCCCTCGTATGCGCCGAAGAAGAACGCCTTGTCTTTGATAATCGCGCCGCCCAGGCTGCCGCCAAATTGTTCCAGCGTGCGCGAGGTCTTCGCCGCGGGAGAAGCGTTGAAGTAATTGCGCGCATCCAAGGCCCCATCGCGGCCAAAGGCAAACGCCGTGCCGTGGATCGTGTTCTTGCCCGACTTCAATCCCACATTGATCACCGCGCCCGGTTTCCATCCATACTCGGCCGGAGGATTTTCCTGGACGTTGAATTCCTGGATGGCATCGATGGGCAGGATGGTCGCGGAATCTCCCGCAATGCCGGCGCCGTTAATAATGCCCTGTCCGGAAAATGGCTCGCTGTTAAACAAACCCTCAATAAAGTAGGCGTTGTCTTCGGCGCGCAGGCCGTCGGTGCTGGTGGTCGAGAATCCGCCTCCGGGGTAGCGCATTACGCCCGGTCGAAGCTGCAGCAGGTTTTCATAGTTGCGGCCATTCAACGGCAGATCGTTGATTTCCTCGTTGCTTAGCGTTCCTCCCAAGGTCGAGGAACTGGTGTTGAGCAAGGGGATTTCTCCGCTCACAGTAATGGTTTCAGAAACGTTTCCCGGTTGCAGGGTGAAATCGGCGCGGATGTCCGTCGCCACTTCGATGGTCACATTGGGACGCTCCGCCGCCTTGAAGCCTTTGGCCTCCACCCGGATCTTGTAGGTTCCCGGAGCGAGGTCGGGAGCAACGTATTCTCCGGAGGCGTCGGTCGCCAGCGTGCGCGAGGTGCCGCGTTCTGCGTCGGTGACCACCACAGTTGCGCCCGAAATCGAAGCGCCGCTCTGGTCCGTGACGCTGCCCAACACTCGTCCCGCTGTGGATTGGGCGCGAACCCCCAGACTCATTAGTGCCAACGCGAGAGTAAGAAGAACAATCCGAAAGGCTGAGTTCGTTTCGTGACCCGCGGACATGGCGGTGCTTCGGAACGTCATTGCAAACTCCTCCGTTTTTCTGGTCCGACAGCCATACCATTGCGGCACAAGTGAAGTCAAGCAGATTCTCCGCCGCCGGACCTTCTCCTGCACTATCGGAACTTCGTGGGCATAAGTCCAATGATCCGAACTGTTGGGATGTTAAGCCGTTTTTTTTGTGGAAAAACCGTGAGGAACCGGTCGCCAACAGGAGGCTTGCATTCCCCCGGCCCGAGTGCTATCGTCCCAGCTGTCAGACCACCATACCCAAGGACCGCTCTTGCTGGCTCACTTCAAACCCGCAGAAAACACCCCGCACCCACTGGACCTGCGGTATAGTAGCCAGACCAGCGCCAGTCCCCCACTGGCTCGTGCGGGAGAATGCCCTGTGTACAAAGTGGTTCGCACCTCACGTCTGTACGAACAAATCGTCCAGCAGATAGAAGAGTCTGTCCTCAATGGCACGCTCAAGCCCGGCGACCAATTGCCGGCTGAACGCGACTTAGCCCAGCGCCTCGGAGTTAGCCGCACCGCCGTCCGTGAAGCCGTCAAGGCGCTTCGCGAAAAAGGCCTGGTCGAGGCCTACTCCGGCCGCGGCACCTTTGTCACCGACGGAACTTCCCAGGCCGCGCGTCAATCCTTCGACCTCATGATCAAGATCGGCCAGCAGGAAGGCTCGCCGCATCTCGCCGAACTGCGCTTGCTGCTCGAACCCGGCATCGCCGCGCTCGCCGCACAACGCATTAAAGATGAGGACCTCGCGACCATGCGCGAAGCCGTCGCGGTGATGGACCGCTCCCAGAAAGATCCCGCAGCTTACATCGAAGCCGATCTCGATTTCCATCTTGCCCTCGCCGAGGCCGCCGGCAATCCGCTCATTCTTTCGCTGATCGATTCCATCGTCGGCTTGCTGCGCGAGCAGCGCATGAAAATCTTCAACGTCGAGGGCGGCCCGCAGCGCGGCCAGGTTCATCACAAAAACATTCTGCAGGCAATGGAGCGTCGCGATCCGGAAATGGCTCGCAGCGCCATGCGCGTTCATCTCGAGCAGGTACGCCAGGATTCGCAGCTATCTTCCCGCAAGACCTTGGGGAAGAATGCCATGGCCAGTCCCAAGGTCCCTGCATAAAGTTCCCGCAAGCACTCGGAGGTTCGGAGCCAATGGCGAAACTCGGATTTATCGGCTTGGGCGTCATGGGCAGCCAGATGGTGAACCGCCTTCTCGGCAAGGGCCACACCGTCACCGGCTACAACCGCACGCGCGCCAAGGCGCAATGGCTGGTGGAAAAAGGAATGCAGTGGGCCGATTCGCCACGCGCCGTCGCTGCTGCTTCCGACTACATCTTTGCCATGGTCACCAACGCCGCCGCCATCGCGTCGATCACCGAAGGCCCCGACGGCATGCTGGCGGGCCTGAGCGCGGGCAAGATTTTCATCGACATGAGCACGATCAGTCCCACGGTCAGCCGCGCTCTCGCCGCGAAGGTGCGCGAAAAAGGCGCGGACATGGTCGACTCCCCCGTTTCCGGCAGCGTGATCACATTGCAGGAAGGGAAACTCGCGGTCATGGTCGGCGGACGCCGTGAGACGTTTGAAAAAGTGAAGCCCCTGCTGCTCGATATCGGCCCCAAAGTTACGCACGTTGGCGACAATGGACTGGCGCTGGCCATGAAGATCGCAGTGAACCTGAGCCTCGCCGTGCAGATGCTGGCGTTTTCCGAGGGCGTGTTGCTGGCTGAGAAAAGCGGCATCGCCCGCGAAACCGCAGTCGATGTGCTCACTCACAGCGCCATTGCTACCCCCATGATTCAGTACCGCGGCCCCTTCGTCTTGCAGCAGCCCGAAGAAGCCTGGTTCGACGTCAACATGATGCAGAAGGATATGGTGCTCGCCATGGATCTGGGGCGGCAGCTCGATGTACCCCTGCCTGCAACCGCGGTGAGCAACGAAATTCTGACTGCGGCCCGCGGCATGGGCTGGACCAAGTACGATTTCGCCTGCATGTTCGATGTGCTGGCTGCCATGTCGGGAGTGACCACGCCAGTGACCGCTGCAGGTCCCAAGAAATGACGACCGCTACCTCCAATCCCCAAGCCGGCCGCGAAGCCGCCACTGACCAACAAAAGTGGCTCCACGCCTATCGCCAGATGGTCAGCATCCGCCTGTTCGAAGAGCAGGTCAACGAGGTTTATACTCGCGCGCTCATGCCGGGACTCGCTCATTTGTATAGCGGCGAAGAAGCCGTCGCGGTGGGGATTTGCGAAGCCCTGCGCATCGACGACTACATCACGAGCACGCACCGCGGCCACGGGCATTGCCTCGCCAAAGGCGCATCGCCCGACCGCATGTTTGCAGAATTACTGGGAAAGGAAGCGGGCTATTGCCGCGGCAAGGGCGGATCGATGCACATCGCCGATCCCGCCACGGGCAACCTCGGCGCCAACGCCATTGTCGGCGGCAGCGTGGGCATCGCCACCGGTGCGGCTTTTGCCGCCAAGACTCTCGGCAACGACCGTGTCGCGGTCTGCTTTTTCGGCGAAGGCGCGCTCGGCCAGGGATCGCTCTACGAAGTAATGAACCTGGCACAGTTGTGGAAGCTGCCCGTCATTTACGTTTGTGAAAATAATCAATACAACGAGTACACGCACTTCACGGAAACCACCGCCGGCACCATCCTCGGCCGCGCCGCCGCGTTCGGCATTGAAGGCGCCAGAGTGGACGGTCAAGACGTCCGCGCCGTGAATGAGGTCGCGGCCCGCTTTGTGCAGCGTGCCCGCAGCGGCGGCGGACCGGCCTTTCTGCAATGCGATACCTACCGCTACAGCGGCCATCACGTTGGCGATATCAACCGCGAATACTACCGCTCCAAGCAGGAAGAGCAGCTTTGGAAGACCGACCGCGATCCCATTAAAGTTTTGTCGAAGTGGCTTTACGAACAAGGCTACGCCGACGCCACCTCGCTCGATCGCATTACTTCTGAAGTTCGCGCGACCATGGAAACCGCGGTGAAGTTCGCCATTGCCACGCCTTACCCCAGCGTCGACGAAGTGGAGAAGCACGTCTATGCCTGAACGCGAAATCACATTTGCGCAGGCGGTTCGCGAAGCGCTGGCGGAAGAAATGCGCCGCGACTCGCGCGTGTGCATCATTGGCGAAGACGTGGCCGAAGCGGGCACGCCCTTCAAAGTTCTTTCCGGATTGGTGGAAGAGTTCGGCGCCGGCCGCGTGGTTGATACGCCAATCTCCGAAGCTGGATTCACCGGTGTTGCGGTCGGTGCGGCCATGACGGGCCTACGCCCCGTGGTCGATATCATGTTCGGCGACTTCATTACCCTCACCATGGATCAGATGGTGAACCAGGCCGCGAAAGTTCATTACATGTCGGGCGGACACTGGAAGGTTCCCATGGTGATGCGCACCACGCTGGGCGCAACCCGGCGCTCGGCCGCGCAGCACTCGCAATCGCTGCACGCCTGGTTCAGCCACGTGCCGGGTTTGAAAGTGGTTTTGCCTTCCACCCCCTTTGACGCGAAAGGCTTGTTGAAGACGGCCATCCGCGACGAGAATCCGGTCGTCTTCTTCGAAGACAAAATGATGTACAAGTTGAAGGGCCCGGTTCCCGAAGACGATTACACAATTCCGCTGGGCGTAGCCGATGTGAAGCGCGCCGGCGACGACATTACTCTGGTCGCCACCAGCAGCATGGTGCAAGTCGCGCTGGGTGCAGCCATCATGCTGGAGAAAGAAGGCATCAGCGCCGAAGTAGTCGATCCGCGCACCACGTGGCCGCTCGACGAAAAAACGCTGATCGATTCGGCGAAGAAGACTTCGCGGGTCATCGTGCTCGACGAAGGCTATGGCCGTTACGGCGTCACTTCAGAACTTGCCGCCGTAATCGCCGAAGGCGCATTCTACGATTTAGACGCGCCAGTGAAAAGAATGGGTGCGATGCACGTCCCGATCCCATTCTCTCCGCCGCTGGAAGACGCGACGGTACCGACGGAGCAAACGGTTTTCGAAGCAGCGAGATTGTTGTGCGGGAAAAATCAATGAACCACCAAGGACACGAAGGTACACGAAGGAATTCGTGGTTTTACTTCGTGTCCCTTCGTGACCTTGGTGGTTGAGGATTCTTATATGGGATTAAAAACTCACGGAACCATGGCCGTCGATTGGGAGCAGCGCATCGATTTCGATCGCCTGCGCCGCGAGCGCCTCGCGAAAGCCAAAGCGCTACTCGCGAAGTCCGAGATGGGCGCGCTGCTCTGCTTCGACATGAACAACGTGCGCTACCTCACCTCCACGCACATCGGCACCTGGGCGCAGGACAAAGCCAACCGCTTCACGCTCCTACCGCAAAATGACGAACCCATCCTCTGGGATTTCGGATCCGCCGCCAGGCATCATCAGCAGAATTGCCCTTGGCTGGATGGCCGCTCGCACTCCGGCATCTCGATGCTGCGCGGCGCCATGACGCCGCAGATGGGCCGCGCCGAAGACGTCGCCAAAAAAATCCGCATCGAACTCGAAATGCGCGGCCTGCACAAAGAGCCGGTCGGCATCGACATTATCGAACTGCCGGTTCTGTTCGCGCTCCAGCGCGAAGGCATCACCGTAGTCGATGGCCAGGCGCTGATGTCGGAAGCCCGCGTCATCAAAACGCAGGACGAAATCTCGCTGCTCAACACCTCGGCCATGATGGTCGACGCCGCCTACGACGAACTATACCGTGCCATGAAGCCCGGACTGCGCGAGAACGAAGCCGTCGGACTCGTCAGTAAAGTTCTCTACGATCTCGGCTCCGAATATGTCGAAGCAGTGAATGCAATTTCCGGCGAGCGCTGCAATCCCCATCCGCATGTGTTTTCCGATCGCGTGCTGCGCCCCGGAGATCCCGTTTACTACGACATTCTGCATTCCTACATGGGCTACCGCACCTGCTACTACCGCTGCTTCACCGTGGGCTATGCTTCGCACGCTATGGTCGATGCCTACAAGCGCTGCCGCGATTATCTCGACGCCGCCATCGAACTCGTGCGTCCAGGACGCACCACCGCGGAGATTGCCGCGGTGTGGCCGAAGGCGCAGGATTTTGGTTTCAAGAATGAAGAAGATGCGTTCGCGCTGCAATACGGCCATGGCATCGGCCTCGCCATTTGGGAGAAGCCGGTGATCAGCCGCCTGGTTTCGTTCGAGCATCCAGTCACGATCGAACCTGGCATGGTGTTTGCGCTTGAGACTTTCTGGCCATCGACCGACGGCTGGAGCGCGGCGCGCATCGAAGAAGAAATCGTGGTCACGCCGACGGGGCATGAAGTGATCACGCGCTTCCCCGCGGAAGAACTTCTGGTGGCAGGAGCGCACTATTTCACCGTGAATGGTCCGCTGTCCACGACGCGCGAAACCGAAGCTGCGCCCAGCGAGCGCGTCCTCGACATGATCGATGCCAGCGCAAAGACTGAGCGCGTAGGAGTTTCGGACTGAACGTTATCTTCATGTTTTCTCTGCGACCTGTGCGGCAGTTCTCCGCGGACTCTGCGGTGAAAAGCTTTTGACCGCAGAGTGCGCAGAGAGATTCCGCAGAGGTCGCAGAGAAAATCAATCACCTAACCAAATCTATGGCCTTCAGCGTAGTCATGCCCGCTCTTGAGATAGCGCAGGAAACCGGCAAGCTCATCGCCTGGCGCAAGAAAGAAGGCGACCCCGTCACCAAGGGCGAGCCGCTTCTCGAAATCGAAACCGACAAAGCTGTGATGGAAATCGAATCGCCCGCCGACGGAATCCTCGCCGGAATCACCGGCGTGGCTGGAGCAGATATTCCTGTAGGGCAGACGATCGCGTGGATCGTCGCGCCCGGCGAAGAGCCTCCGGTTCAGGAATCGACCGCCGCACCGGCCGCGAGAGGCAACACAGAATCACATACCCCAGCAGTCGCGGCGAGCGCTCTCGAATCGTCTGCAATTCGAGGCGCGAGAATTTCTCCGAAGGCACGCCGTCTCGCAAAGGAATTAGGCGTCGATATCGCGAAGGTGAGCGGCTCTGGCCCCGGCGGCGAAATCCTTGCGTCTGATGTGCAGTCCTCCGCAGCGCCGAGTCCATCCAACACTGCCGTGGCTCCAACAAAATCATTCAGCCTCGAAGTCCCCAGCACTCTCGGCCGACTCATGGCCGAGCGCACCACGCAAAGCTGGACCACGGTACCGCATTTTTTCGTCACCCGCGAAATTGACGCCAGCGCACTCAATGAATATCGAGAAAAGTTGGTCGCCGAAATCGAGCGCTCACACCACATCCGCATCACCCACACCGATCTCCTGGTCGCACTCACAGCGCGAGTCCTGTTGCAACATCCGCACCTGAATGCAAGCTGGACCGCCGACGGAATTCGTCTGCGCCATCACGTGAACATGGGCGTGGCCATCGCCGTAAACGATGGCGTGGTCGCCGCCGTAATCCCGAACGCGCACACCGCAAGCCTCGCCGAAATCGCCCAGCAGCGCCGCGACGTGGCCGAGCGCGCCCGCGCCGGCAAGCTTCGCCCCGCCGACATTGCCGACGCCACCTTCACCATCAGCAATCTTGGCATGTATCACGTGGACCAGTTCACCGCCATCATCACCCCGCCGCAAGTGGGAATTCTCGCAGTCGGCGCCATCGCTGACCGAGCCGTCGCAGTCGACGGCAAGCCAGCCGTCCGCCCCATGATGACGCTGACTCTCTCCTGCGATCACCGCGCCGCCGACGGCGCTCGCGCCGCACTTTTTCTCAACGATCTCGCGGCGGCGCTCGCCGATCCGCAGAAGGGCCTGGATAATACGCAAAAATGATGAGCGCGACTGGTGCGCTTGCGCTGGTTTGGATATACTTCTCAGGCCGCCAGAGTGGACTCGCCGTCGCGTACTCCATAGGAAGATATCGGCTCCAACGAATGACGCTAAGGATGAAGAGCGCCGTCTCGCATCGCGAAAGTAAATACCTGGTCTTCCTGCCGTGCCTCCTAATTTTTCTGGCGCTCGCATTCACCGGTCGCGCCCAGGCTTCTTCCGCACCGGCCGCAGCGTCGGCTCCCACGCAGGATTATCTGGTCTACGTAGTTTGCGAATCGGCCGACAAGGTTGTGCTCATTCGCTTTGGCTCCGGCGGCGCGAAAATCGAAAGCCAGATGCGCATCGGCCTCATGCCCATGGATGTGAATGGCCCGCACGGCGTCGCCGTCTCTCCCGACAAACAATACCTCTACGTTTCCGTGGGTCACGGCCGCCCCGACGGCTCCGTGTGGAAATATCGCGCCGGCACAGATACCGTGATCAAGTACACCAGCATCGGCCTGTTCCCCGCAACCACCGACATCACTCCTGACGGCGGCTTTATCTATGTGGCCAACGCGAATTTCCATGGCGACATGGTTCCTTCTTCCATCTCGGTCGTCGCCACCGACCAGATGATTGAAGTGAAGCGCATTCCCACCTGCACCATGCCGCATGGGTCGCGCCTCAACCACGCCGGCACCAAACATTATTCGGTTTGCATGATGGACGATATGTTGGTCGAGATCGACACCAAGAAGTTTGCCGTAGACCGCTACTTCATGCTGGCGGCGGGAAAAGAAATGGGCATGACCGGGGCCCCCTTCGCCCATTCTATGGGCGACACGAAGATGACGGAGCATAAGCCTTTATGCACGCCTACTTGGGCCCAGCCTTCGAACGACGGATCGACGATTTACGTCGCCTGCAATCAGTCGAACGAGATCGTCGCCATCAATACCGGCACATGGACTCTAGCGCGCCGCTTTCCCGCCGGAACCGGCGTTTACAATCTGGCGATGACCAAAGATGGCCGGCTGATCGCGACCAATAAACGCGGGCAGTCGGTGTCGATCTTCGATCCCATCAGCGGACGCGAGTTGGCGAAGATTCCCACGCTGCGAAAAGTTGTGCACGGTGCAGTAGTCACGCCCGATGACCGTTACGCATTTATTTCGGTCGAAGGCATCGGCTCCGAACCCGGCACGGTCGAAGTGATTGACTTGAGCAGTATGAAAACCGTGGCCACGGTCGATGTGCCGCCGCAAGCAGCCGGAATCGATTTCTGGAAGACGGAAGCGAGCAAGTAAATCGCAGGCAAAACGTCGTTGGCCGCTAGTCGCTAGTCGCTAGTCGCTGGTCGTCGGCATGGACCGGCGAACGACTAACAACCAACGACGATCTTTTCAGCCCGGAGGGCGAATGTTCAAACACACAGCAGTCTTGGCGGTTGTGGTCATGTTTCTTGCGGCAGGAACCATCGTATCGTCACAGAGCGCAGCTCCAGCGAAGCCGGACACAGCTGCGAAGAAAGATGCGGCGCCCGCCACGCAAAACAAAGCCGCGGACGAAAACAAGCAGGAGCCTCCCAGCACCTCCGTAGCTCCGGCCAGCGTTGAGGTCACTCCCAAAACCGCCGACGCCCAGGTGGGACAGAAACTCACGTTCAGCGCCGTCGCCAAAGACGCGGCGGGCAATACGATGGACGAAAAGCCTTCCGTGTGGTTTGCGGCTCCCTTCGACGTGGCTGGCGCGAATGACACCGGTGAAGTCACTTTCCATGCGCCCGGAGTGGTCACCGTCGGCGCCGTGATCGCAGGCAAGGCCGGCTATGCCACAGTCAACGTAGTCGACTCAACAATCACGACCGTTGAAATCGGGCCGCCGGCGTATCCGGCAGTCGCCGTCGGCGGGGCGGAACAGCTGACCGGCATCACGCGCACCGCCAGCGGCAATCCGCGGACCGACGCGCCCGTAAAGTGGACATCCGAGAAGTCCGCCATCGCGAGTGTAGACGCGGCCGGCTTGGTGACCGGGATTGCGCCGGGAAGCGTCACCATCAAGGCCACGTCGGAAGGCGTGAGTGGCACGGTTACGTTGCAGGTGGTGCGCGACGCCGTGCGCAAGTTGACCGTGAAGCCAGCCTCGTCCGAGGCGCGCACCGGCGACGTGGTTCATTTCGAGGCGTCCGCGGCCGATGCCGCTGGAGGCCACGTGAAAGATCCGGCCGTGCGCTGGTCGATTACCGGAGAAGGCGCAGCGATTTATCCCGACGGCGGATTCGTGGCGGAAAAAGCTGGCACCTACGTGATCATGGCCAGCAGCGGCCAGCACAGCGCCACCGCGTCGGTCGTGGTTCGCCCGCGCAACGTGGAACGCGATATGGAAGTGGTGTCGCACACCCCCATGCCGGACCTGCAAATGTCGGAAGAATGGATCATCGGCCATCACGCTTATCTGGCCACCATCGCCGATAAAGTTTACGTCTACGACATCGCCGATCCCGCGAATCCGAAACTGCTCGACACGCTTAAAGTGGACGCCCGAATCATCAACGACATCAGCACCACGCCCGACGAGAAAATAGGCGTGTTCACGCGCGAAGGCGCTTCCAACCGCAAGAACGGAATCGTATTTCTCGACACCTCCGACGCGTCGCACCTGAAAGTCCTTTCCGAATACACGGCGACCGTCACCGGCGGCGTGCACAGTGCCTACATTGACGGCCATTACGTGTACATCACCGACGATGCCACGGGATCTATGCGGGTGATCGATTTCGCGGACGTGAAGCATCCCAAGGAAGTGGCACGCTGGGAAGCGCAAAATCCCACCGCTGTGAGCATGGAAACCAAGCACGGCACCGTGACCAGCGGACGCTATCTGCACGACCTGCAAGTAAAGGATGGTCTAGCCTATCTCGCCTACTGGCGCGACGGATTGATCATCCTCGATGTAGGCAACGGCATGGCGGGAGGCAGTCCGGAGAATCCCAAGCTGATCAGCCAGTACCACTTCAATCATTACGAACTCTATGGCGACGGGTGGCTGGCGGGCACGCACAGTGTCTTCCGCTACAAGAATTATTTATTCGTTGGCGACGAAGTTTTCCCTGCAATTTTTGAACTCGACGACCGCGACCGCATTCCGGTGCGCGCCATCTGCCACGTCATGGATGTTTCCGATATCAAGCACCCCAAGGAAGTGGCGCAGTACGAAGTGCCGGAAGGCGGCTCGCACAATTTCTGGGCCGCCAACGACATGCTCTATGAGGGCTATTACAGCGGCGGCGCGCGCGTGCTCGATATTTCCGGCGAACTGCGCGGCGATCTCTACCGCCAGGGCCGCGAAATTGCCCGCTTCTGGACCGGGGACAGCAAAGGCTTCCGTCCGAATCTGCCGTTCGTCTGGGGCGGACAACCTTGCTCGGTCACCTGCGACAGCCCGCTGCTCAACAGCCTGATGTATTTCAACGATATCCACTCCGGCCTTTGGATTACGAAACTGGGCGAGCCGAAATTCGAAGGCTCGACCAGTTCTCCGGCGGTACGCAAGGGCGAGCACACTATTCATTAGCCGGTCCGCTGCGCCGGGCCGGGCGGTTGTCGCGGATTTTTGTCGCGGACTGATATCGCGAATTGACGTGGTAGTTGCAGGGCGATCATCGCATCGACCGGAGTGTTCATCCCTAGCGCCTAAAAAAGGCGCGCATGGGGTCGCTCGTTGCACTTGGGCTCGCCTGGCAGGCCTAAGTTTTATCCCGGCGATGCCGCCTTGCGCCGCTGGCTCCTCCGCATAACCAGCCACACCAGAACTCCGCCCGCGATTGCACCCAGCAGCCAGCCAAAATGGTGCCGTACCACCCTCCCCGTCACTTCCACGATCTCCGGGCCGAACCACAGCGTCAGCAACGAAAGCGCCAGGAAGCGCACAACCCTTCCAGCAAACATGGCCGCCACAAAATCGCGGAAGCGCATCTCAAACACGGCCGCGCCCAGCACGAAGATTTTGAACGGCATGGGCGGCGGCAGCATGGCAGGGAACATCAGCGCCCAGAATTCGTGCTCTTCGAACGAGCGGTGAATGCGCAGAAAGCGTTCCTCTGTAATTCGCTTGCGCAGAACTTTTTCTCCGCCCACATAGCCAATGATATACAGCGGAATGCTGCCCATCACCGATCCCAGCGACGCCATCAAAACATAAAGCAGCAGCCGCCGGTGGTCCCGGTAAACGTAATACGCCACAATCGCATCCACGGGCATGCCCAGCAGCGCCGAATCCGCGAACGAGATCGCGAACACGCCCCACATCCCCAACGGCGCGAGCGCCTGCAGAATCCACGCCGTGTACTTCGCCAGAATGTGCCCAATGGTTTTCAAACGGAGATTCAGTCTACGCGAAACCCGTTCCGCATTCACACTGCTGCAACACTTCGCACACCCTCCGCCGCTAAACCCTTTGTTTACTGTGAGGTTACCCTGGGTTACTTCCGTAGATACTATGCACCGATTTCGATGCACATTTCATCGCCCCGTAACATTCCTTCGCTATAACTAAACCATGGATCTGCACGTGTACAACACGCTGATCCTCTCCGACCTGCACCTCGGTGCAGAGACCAGCCATGCCCGCGAAGCCACGCGCGTGCTCAAGGAAAACCGCTTCCAGCGCCTGATCCTGCTGGGCGACATTTTCGCCGACCTCAACTTCGCACGCCTCACCAAAGACCACTGGAAGTTCCTCGGCTACATCCGCAAGCTCTCGAATCCCAAGCGCAATATCGAAGTCATCTGGGTGGAAGGCAATCACGACCACGGACTCACTAACATCATGTCGCACCTGGTTGGCGTGCGCGTCTACCAGCGCTACGCCTGGCAATACAGCGGCCTCCGCCACATCGCCATTCACGGCCACCAGTTCGATGGTTTCCAGGTAAGCAGCGTGCGGCTTAGCACGCTGGGAACTTCGCTGTATCTGGCGTTGCAGAAACTCGATTTCAAAAGCAAGCCCATCGTGCGCCTCATCGACCGCCTCAACACGCGCTGGCTGCGCATGTCATCGAAAGTTTCCGCGGGAGCTTTGCATTATGCCCGCCAGCACGCCGCCGACCGTATTTTCTGCGGCCACACTCATCACGCCATGCACATCGAACAGAACGGCATTCACTACTACAACTCAGGCGGCTGGGTCGATTCCCGCCTGACCTATCTCACGCTTGACGAAGAGGGGGTTCAAATCCATGAATTCAACCAGCATGAATATGACGAACACCAGCTCAACCAGCGAGCTGACGATCGTGATTCCGGCCAAGAACGAGGCCAAGCTGATTCCTCGTTTGCTGACTTCGCTGACGAATCAGGATTACTCGAAGATGCCGAGTACGAAAGTGTTGGTGGCTGACGCCAACTCGACCGACGGCACTCCCGAAATCGTTCTCGGCTTTCGTGGACGCCTCGACGTGAGCGTGATCCGCGGCGGCATGCCCTCGGTCGGCCGCAACCTCGGCGCGGCCCATGCCGATAGCACCTACGTCCTCTTTCTCGATGCCGATATCGAACTCGCGCATCCTTCCGTCGTGCGCCGCGCCGTCGAACTCGCCCAGCGCAAGCAGCTTCATTGTGTCACCACCAACATCCTCTGCCAGGGCGGCAGTTGGATCGACAAACTTTTTTACGCCGGCAACGACTTCTTCCAGTATCTCTCGCGTCTTCATCATCCCTTCGCCACAGGGATGTTCATGCTCTTCGATCTGAAAAAATTCCGCCAGCTCCGCGGATTCCACGAACAAGTCCTCTTCGCCGAAGATTACCTGCTCAGCCAGCAGGTCGAGCGCAAGCGCTTCGGCATCGTGCGCGGCGGCGTCTACACCACCAACCGCCGCTTCCAGAAAATGGGACACCTGCGCGTAGGCTGGCTGTTCCTGAAAACTGCCCTGAACTACTGGAACGAAAACTACTTCCTGCGCGATCACAAATACTGGCAGACCTAGCCCGCCTTGATCCCGTTCTTGTGCAGCCCCGCGTTTTCGTGGGCCTCGCATTTCTGTGGAGCCCCACACGCCCTCGTCCGGGGTGCCCACCAGAAAAACATTCGGGAATCGCGCCCTACCTACTTTCGTAGACTCTACTTTAGTAGACTTTACCCCCGCCCCCGAACATGAAATTCTGGAGTAGGTTCCAAAAATTCTGCGGCCCTACCAGGCCGCATTTTTTGTCGGCAACCACTAGCGAGAAAAAAATCGTTCCGACCGCCGATAACCGTCGGCAGAAAATGAGGCTAGGCGCATGAAGACAGATCAAGTCAGGACAGGTGGCGTGAGGCTAGATCGAATTACACAAGATCGAACTCAAGAACTTCGAATGAAAGAAGCCCGAACCAGAGAAGCCCGAACCAAAGAAGCCCGAACCAGAGAAGCCCGAATCCGGCAAAATCGCCTAAGAGTAGCTCGCCTGGGCGGAATGAGAATCAAAAACTGCAAAAAGCGCGGCGAGTGGGCCGAACTGGTCTTCGCCATGCGTGCCCTCCAACTCGGCCTGTTTCTCGCATGCCCCTGGGGAGAGTCCTCCGGCTACGACTTCACCGTCGACCAAGGCACCCGCATCGTCCGCGTGCAAGTCAAGTCCACCATCTTTCCCGAAGGCAACGGATATTCCTGCTCCCTCAAAGACAGCAAAGGCGTTTACAAAAAGAACAGCTTCGACTTCGTCGCCGCCTACGTCATCCCCCTGGACATCTGGTACATCATCCCCGAAAAACGCATCCGCGGTCAGTGGAGCGTAGGCCTCCATCCCGAACTGAAAGTCTCCAAATACGGCCAATACGAAGAAGCCTGGCACCTCCTAAGCGGAGCGGCCCCGCCAGCAGCCGAAAGCATCGACCGTAGCCCGAAAGCGCACGCCAGACCCTAAACCACCCTCACCATAACGAAACCGGGTACCCCATTTCTCGCGCCCTTTGCGAGATGTGGGATCTCCGGCGAACCGGCATACCCTCGATTTCCGATCATCGGCGTTCTATCTAAAGAATCCGCGGACGATTCGTCGAATTAATACAGCTAGTAATAGCTGGCCACTGTTTTTGCTTGACAAACTATCCCGCCAGAGCCATGCTTATGGCCCTGTCGGCGCCGCAGCCGCAGATAGCAGTACCGGGCCCCAATCCTAAGTTCGACCGCAACAGGAGGCACCGTGGCACCGCTCACCGCTCACCGCTCACCGCCCACCGCTCACCGCTCACCGCTCACCGCTCACCGCCCACCGCTCACCGCTCACCGCTCACCGCTTCTCCACTTAGCGATCATTCTATCCGTGGAACTAATAGCGTTCGCCCCGCCAGCCATGCGTGCCCAGGACCCCGTTGATCCAAGCACACCCGGAGCCTGCGTGGCCGCTGGCAGCCCCTGCGTGCCCACCTACCACTACGACAAGGCCCGCAGTGGAGTGAACCCGAACGAACCCACGCTGACCCCCACCCTCTTGAGCAGTGGTAACTTCGGCCTCCTGCAGAACGGGAGCTACCAAGTCGACGCCCTCGTATACGCTCAGCCGCTGTATCTCTCCGGCGTAGCCATGAGCGCCAGCTACGTCCCACCTGCCTGCAGCGGTACTCAAAACATTGTTCTGGTAGCGACCGAAAACAATACCCTGTACGCTCTTACGTATAGTATCGCGCATAACCAGGCTGGCCTCAACGCAGTTACTTGGACAACCTGCTGGCAGACACCGCTCAACACCGCCACCATCAACGGTCAGAGTGTCACGGGAACGGCAATACCCTTCACCGATCTGCCGGGCAGCGTACCGTGCAACAACATAGTCCCTCAGAGCGGCATCACCAGCACGCCGGTGGTTGACACCTCGGTAACTCCACCCATCGTTTACATCGTCACGGCGAACAAGATGCCGGTGTCGGGAACCTATCAGTGGAACTACTATCTGCATGCGGTGCGCGTGGACGAGGGCGTCGAACTTACAAGCAGCACTGCCCCTTATCAAATCGTGTTCCCCAATCTCACCAGCGGCTGGAACGCCAAACAGGAAAATCAGCGGCCCGGCCTCGCCCTCACCAAGAACCCGAACTCCGGAAACGCTCAGATATACGCGGCGTTTGCCTCATATTGCGACGATGAGCCCTACAGCGGCTACGTCACCGGAGTTCAGATGGCCTACAAAGGATTCGCGTTTTCTCCCATCGGGTCCAATCCAACAGTGGATACCGAAAACGGCTCGACCACCAGCCAGGGAGGAATTTGGATGGGCGGCTCCGCGCCAGCCGTAGACGGCAACGGCAACCTGTATCTTGCGGTAGGAAACGGCACCTTCAACGTGACGGGTACCGCCAGCCGTGCATCAACCTATGGCGAAAGCGTCATCCAGATCACCAGCAATACCGGCGGTACCAATTCGGGGCTCAACATAGTCGACTATTACACCCTCAACGATTATGCGGGCCTGAACTTAGGTGGCCCGACCGTCTGCACAACGTACGAGCCTTCCGGCACCAGTTGCCCGACAAGCCCGACCGATTACCAGCTTAACTTGGGCATCGGTGCCGGGGCCGGGGACCTCGACTTGGGGTCCGGAGGGGTCACTCTCATCACCCCCAGCAGCGGCACGCCGAACATGTGCGGATCAAATCAGCAGATGGTTGCGGGAGGAAAGGAAGGCGTCATCTACGACATCTGCGCCAGCACGCAGACCACCAGCGCACAGCAAACCGTCATGGGCGGCCTCGATTCCTGCGGCTATAGCGTCTCCACCAGTAGCGCGTGCTTTAAGGCCCTTGCCACAACCGAAGCCCAAACCGCCTGTACCCAGTCCACGTCGTTGCCAACAGCAGGAGCCATCGCCCAGTGTTTCGAGGGGGTGAACGCCGGCCAGAACCAGGCGGGATCACCGCCGACCATTCTCGCGTCGCCAGGAATTCACGGGCCGGAGGCCTTCTGGGCCCCCGGATTTGTGCAAACGACGGGCTCTACCTGGAACCTCCTCTATGTCGCGGGAGCGGGAAGCACTGCAAGCCCGACCCCGATGGAAGGGTACAACATGAGCACCAGCAACGGAATGTTCGGCGGGATCGGTGATCCCGATTCATTTCCGAGGACCTACCCGTGGCCGGGCACCGTCCCGGTGGTTTCGTGGAAAAGCCAGAACAACGCCAACGGGAATAACGCTACGAACGCCCTGCTATGGGCGCTCGATGTCGGGGGCTACGGCCTGTGGAACGCGGCCACGATGACCTCAGGCGCTGCCAAGCCGGCCGAACTCATCGCCTACTACGCCCTGCCGCAGACAGTCAAAGGCCAAACCGAGCTCGAGGAGATATGGGAAAGCGACACTAACTCGTCGAACGACGGTCCGGGCGCGGTGAAATTCACAGTCCCGACGGTGGCGAACGGGCTGGTCTTCGTCGGCGGTGGCGTACAGGGCTATGCTCCGGGGCCAGCAGGCGGAAGTGGCGTAAACTGCACCGGCGTTACCCTTACCACCAGCCAGACCCCCGCGGTATGTCAGGGTGCCTTGTACGTCTACGGCCAGCTCCAGTAGTCAGCCAAGGATGGCGCTATCCGCGGATGGAGTTGCCGGATGCGGCCCAATTTTTGGTCGCTTTGGAGAGGCCTATGAAGCAATTGTCACCAACATTCGTCGCTGCGTTGTCGCTAATCTTATTGGCCGGAGCCGAGCCGCAGAGTATCGCGCAGAGTGTGTCAGTCTCGGACGTGGTTGCCTTCACTCCTAATACGAACGGCTTCGGCAACCCAGTATTCAACCCCGCCCAAGGTCGCAACGGCCTTCTCTACGGAGTTTTGGGAAACGGATCGGACAACAATCCGGGAACCATTTTCGATTTCTCCGCCCAGGGTGCCACGAGCACGATTTACGTCGCCCCTATTTCCGCGGGGTACGGTCAGATGACGAGTCTATCGCTCGGCACCGACGGAAGCTTCTATGGAGCTGTGGAGGAGGCCACGGTAATCGGAACCGGGAGCTACGGCAATCTGTTCAAGGTCACGCCGGGGGGAACATTCACAGTGCTCCACTACTTCAATGGCGGCAGCGATGGTGGCTTTCCCTTCGGCGCCCCCATCGAGGCCTCCGACGGCAATTTCTACGGGGTGACCTTGGGCGGCTGCTGCCTGCTGTCTACGGTCTACAAATACACTCCCAAGGGCGAGTTCAGCGCAATTTTCACTTTTAGCTCCCCTCAGGGATCGTCCGCCAACTACGTTATCGAAGGGTTCGATGGCGACCTCTACGTCACCTGCGGGCTAGGGGGGGCCAGCCGGAACGGAACGATAGTACGGCTCACGAAGGGCGGCAAACTCGTAAGCATCTACTCCTTCCCAGGCGGCACGGGAGGATCGGAGCCAGGCGGGCTGGTCGCGGCGTCGGACGGAAACTACTACGGCTCGACCCTTTACGGCGGAAATCAGAATCACGGCACGATCTTCCGCATGACCCCCCAGGGGGCGGTTACAGTCACCCACACATTCAATTCAACTAACGGTGGCTCGTACTACCCCGGGTTTTTGATTCAAGCCACTGACGGATACTTGTATACAGTCAACGCCAGAGGAGGAACCTTCGGAAACGGAGCCTTCATCCGAGTCAGCACTCAAGGAGACTACTCAGAAATCTATAGTTTTCCGACCAGCGTCGCCAGCCAGCCAAACTACAACATGCAAGCCACAAACGGCTTAATCTACGGGACGGCTGTCACCGGCGGCACTTATGATGCTGGGGCGATCTACAGCGTGAACGAGCGCCTCGATCCGTTCGTTGCCTTCGTTGTGCCGGTTGGTAAGTCCGGCGAGTCGGCGCAGATTCTCGGCCAGGGGCTGACCGGTACAAACTCGGTCACCTTCAACGGCGTGCCCGCCACCAGCTTCGATGTCAAATCCGATACCTTCATGACGGCGGCCGTCCCCGACGGCGCAACCACCGGCAAAGTCGTAGTCACCACCCCCTCGGGCAAGCTCATCAGCAATGTAAATTTTCGGATTTCCAAATAGGGGAACGGGCACCAGAAGCCCCCCGAAAAATTTACCCCGGGAACGCGTGCCCCCCGTGGTAAAGATTCTTCCTTACTTCCTTACCGCCACCGGCTCCCGCACCCCGGCCTCGCTCGCCAGCGCCGCCGCCTTATCGGTAGCTTCCCAGGTGAAGTCCGGATCGTTGCGCCCGAAGTGTCCATACGCGGCAGTCTTCTTATAAATCGGCCGCCGCAGATTCAGCGAGTCGATGATCCCGCGCGGCGTCAGCTTGAAGTGCGCCCGAATCAAATCCGGAATAATCTCCGGATCCACTTTCTCCGTCCCAAAAGTATCCACCCGCACGCTCACCGGATCAGCCACGCCAATGGCATAAGCCAACTGCACTTCGCAGCGCTCCGCAAGTTTCGCCGCGACGATATTCTTCGCAATGTAGCGAGCCATGTAAGCCGCCGACCGGTCCACCTTCGTCGGATCCTTCCCGCTGAACGCCCCGCCCCCGTGCCGCCCCATCCCGCCATAAGTGTCGACGATGATCTTGCGCCCCGTCAGCCCCGTATCCCCCATCGGCCCGCCAATCACAAACCGTCCCGTGGGATTAATGTGGTACTTCGTATCTTCATCCAGCAACTGCGCCGGAACCACCGCCTGAATCACATGCCGCAAAATCCCCGCCCGCAACTCCTCATTGCCCACGGTCTCCGCATGCTGCGTAGAAATCACGACCGCATCCACCCGCAGCACCTTCCCCTTCGAATCGTACTCAACCGTAACCTGCGACTTCCCGTCCGGCCGCAGAAACGGCAGCGTCCCATTCTTCCGCGCCGCCGCCAGCCGCATCGTCAGCTTATGCGCCAAAGAAATCGGCGTCGGCATCAACTCCTCATTCTCACTGCACGCATAGCCAAACATCATTCCTTGATCGCCGGCGCCGCCGGTGTCGACGCCCATGGCGATGTCGCCGGACTGTTTGTTGATGCTAGAGATGACGGCGCAGGTGTTGCAGTCGAAGCCGTGGAGGGCGTTGTCGTAACCGATGGATTGCACGGTGCCGCGGACTACGTTTTGGAAATCGACGTAGGCTTTGGTGGTAATTTCTCCGGCGATGACGACCAGGCCGGTGGCGGTGAGGGTTTCGCAGGCGACGCGGCTGGCGGTGTCTTCGGCGAGGCAGGCGTCGAGGATGGCGTCGGAAATCTGGTCGGCGATTTTATCGGGATGGCCTTCGGTGACGGATTCAGAGGTGAATAAAATTCGGTTCTTTGTGGTGGGGGGCAAGATTGATCTCCTTAGAAATTGCTTCGAAAATTGCTTCGGACTTTCGCACGCACAGGGCAGGCAGCGGCGCGCGGTGGCGACGATGCAGCGTAATAATAATGACAATGAAAAGGCTAACAGACGGCTGCGGGGCGCGCAATGGTTTTGGGCTTAAGTGCCGGTGGGCGGGTTCAATTGCGGAATTGCTGTGGTGGACGGGAGGATGCGGACGTTCAGAGTTCGGATCCCCCGGCGCGTCCGTCAAAGTAATCTTGCGCTTTTTGCCAGCCTCAAAGGCAACCAAGCGTCCTAACAGGCGGCCGGTGAGGTCGGCGGCGCGGAAGTGAATGCCGCCGTAGCGGCGCGACATTCCGGCTTGGTTAGCGGCGTCGGTGAAGGTTTCCCATTCCAGGGTGACGGGCCGGGCTGGCGGATTCCTGGCTCTGTCTTTGAGCTGCCTGCAGGGAGCGTGACCGAGTCGCCGAAGTGGTCACTTCCCGTCCAGAGTTCGAGAATTCTGGCGGCGGCACTGTAGGGGCTGTGGCCCGAAACGTAGTCGGGGAACGGCGGCGTGGGGAAGGTTGCCGCTTGGTATGGAATCCACTGCGAGCCGTCCATTTCTATTGTGCCCTTGCCAGCACCGCCCCAGGAGCGGATGGGTGGCATTTTATACGCAGTCTCCTGCGGCGCAGCCGGCTCATATGCTGACCGGCCCAGTGCAGCAGACGGTCCGACAGGGCCCTGGTTCGCTGCAGCGGCACGATTACGCGGCAACCGGAGAGTTCACGTGACTTCGGGCTACGACGCTCCGCCGGCAATCGACGGCACCAGCAGGACTTCGTCGCCGTCGGTGAAAACATAGCTGGGCCCGCCGAGAAAGCGGATGTCCTCTTCGTTCACGTAGATGTTGAGGAAGCGGCGTACTTGCCCGGCCTCATCGCGCAGGTGAGGCTTCAACTCCGGGAACTTTTCGTCGAGCACGGAGAACAGCTCGCCCAAGTTCGTGGCGGCACACGCGACTGAACCTACGCCCGCCGTGTGCCTTCGCAGTGCAGTTGGAATTTGCACGGTAATCGCCATCTTGATTCCTCCCGTTACACTCCCACACCCGCCGCCGCTTCTTTCGCCACCTCAACCGTGTCCAGCGTCGCGTGCAGATACTTCTCGAACTCAGCCAGCTTGGGAGCGATGGGGCGCTCGATCTCGTAGACTCCGGCGAGCACATCGGTTGTTTTCAATCCGTTGCCGGTGATGCACAGCACGGTCGTTTCCTCAGGCAGAATGCGGTCCTGACGATACAGCTTGCCCGCCGTGCCCACGGTCACGCCGCCGGCGGTCTCGGTGAAGATGCCCTCGGTTTCCGCCAGCAGGCGGATGGAATCGATCACTTCGGGATCGCTCACGTCCTCGCTCCATCCGCCGCTCTGCTTGATGGTCTTGATGGCATAGTGCCCGTCGGCGGGATTTCCGATGGCGAGCGAACGCGCGATGGTCGCCGGCTTCTGCGGATCGATCTCCGCGCTGCCGGTCTTGACCGCGGTCGAAATCGGAGAGCATCCCGTAGCCTGGGCGCCGAAGAATTTCACCGGCTTCTCCTCCACCAGTTCCAGTTTGATCAACTCGTCAAACGCCTTCTTGATTTTCGTGATCAACGATCCGCCGGCCATGGGAACGACCACGTTGTCCGGCAGCCGCCAGCCCAGTTGCTCCGCGATTTCGAAGCCCACTGTCTTCGATCCTTCGGCGTAATAGGGCCGCAAGTTCACGTTAACGAAGCCCCAGCGCCGCTCTTCGGCAATCTGCGAGCACAAGCGGTTCACCTGGTCGTAGTTGCCGGCGATGCGGACCACGTTCGCTCCGAACACTTGCGTGCCAAGAATCTTCGCCGGCTCCAGGTCGGACGGAATGAAGATCCAGGCCTTCAGCCCCAGGCGTGCGGCGTGAGCGGCGACTGCATTCGCCAAATTTCCCGTCGAAGAACATGCGACGGTATCGAAGCCGAATGCGACCGCCTGAGCCAGCGCCACCGCGACCACACGGTCCTTGAAGCTGAGCGTGGGCAGGCACACGGCGTCATTTTTGATGTAGAGATTCTGCGCGGCGAATCTCGCGTCGCTACCACCCGCCAGACGGGGCGCCAGCCGCGGAGCTTGAAACAACGGCGTGAACCCCACCGGCAGACCTGGCTCAAACCCCGCGGGCAGCGGCAGTAGTTCGGCATAGCGCCACATGTTCGGCGGGCGCTGGGCGATGCGTTCGCGGCCGAACGCTCCTGAGGCAATCGAACCCCGGATCGTATCGTAGTCGTAAGTGATTTCAAGAGGAGAGAAACACTCGTCGCAGAGCGAGCGGGGCTGGTTTCCCCAGCTTCGGCCGCATTCCCGGCAGCGCAGTTCGTAGTGAGATTGACGGTCGTGGTTCGACATGGGCTACTCGCTTTCTTTGATTCTTTACCGCGCGAATAGCTGAGGACGAGCCGGGAAAAAGCGCCTTAAAATACAAAGGCCTCTTCTCCCCAGAAATAGGAAAAAGAGGTATCGGAATGCAAATAGAAAATAAGGCTCGCATCCGAATCTCATGTTCCCCGTTTCCGGGCGGGAGTTGGCACCTGGCGGTCGAGATAGATGATCCCGATCCGGTTGCCGTGGCGTCACAGGGCTCGTCCCTCAGCCACTCTGCATGAAATTCCGCCTGCCCCGAAAGGCAGACTTATCCAAGTAATGCTACACGTCGCGTGGGGGTTCGTCAATCTGCATTTTTCGTCTTTGCCGGTTCGATCTTTGAAAACGGGGAGGGAATCCCACTGCGGTGACGGTCGCGGAGCGCCATTTCCCGGGCCAATTCGCCGGTAGTAACCCTTAGCCGCTGAACCAGGACCAGCGCCAGCGACCGGTAAAAGCGAGAGGAAAGTCTGGGAAATGCTTCCAGGATTTCCGCCAGGGCACGCGCGCTGATCTGGTCCGCTTGCACTTCTTCAGACTTGGCAATCACGGCTGCGCTGGCCTTGGCCTGCTCGATAAATGCCATTTCCCCGCAGACATCGCCCGGCCCCAGATCGGCCACGATCGTCCTCGATCCCGTCCCCGCCAATTCCACGGACGCTTCCCCACGTCGGATGATATAGATGCTGTCACCCCAGCCACCCTCACGGATGATTTCGTCCCCGAGTTTGTAGGTTTGGGGTACTGCTTTGGCTTGGATCAGGACCCAATCATCGGCTGTCAGATAATTCAAGCGATTGCCGGCCATGCTCATACCATCGGCAAATCTGCGCGCGAACTGTAGAGCTCGCGAGAAACCCGGCAACCCTTAGCGGCTGTACTGGTTCCTCTTCTTGTCCGCGTGCCGCTCCAGGCCGAACTGAATCAGCTTGTCGATCAAATTCGAATATTCGAGCCCGGACGCCGCCCACAACTT
>Ga0302319_10003335_pt1 | contig 33754 bp, 29 predicted proteins | sample Bog_T0_2_FD_203319 | JGI IMG/M metagenome (GOLD analysis project Ga0302319, IMG submission 203319) | Peat permafrost microbial communities from Stordalen Mire near Abisko, Sweden - Bog_T0_2 | ecosystem: Environmental > Terrestrial > Soil > Wetlands > Peat | place: Sweden: Abisko, Stordalen Mire... | reverse complement strand
CTGGATCAGATGCCGCCTTGGCAGGGCGGGGGAAACATGATTCAGGATGTGACCTTCGAGAAGACCCTCTATCAACCGCCGCCGCAGCGATTTGAGGCCGGTACGGGAAATATTGCCGACGCGGTTGGCCTGGGCGCGGCCATCGACTATCTGGATCGCGTCGGTATTGCCAACGTCGCGCGCCACGAGCACATGCTCTTGACCTATGCGACTGCCGCGCTGTTGAAGATTCCAGGGCTGCGCATCATTGGCACAGCGAAAGAAAAGGCGTCTGTCATCTCATTCGTGATGGATGGCTTCCGCACCGAAGAGATTGGCGACTACCTCAACCGCAAGGGAATCGCTGTCCGCGGAGGCCATCACTGCGCGCAGCCGATCTTGCACCGCTTTGGCCTGGAGAGTACCGTCCGCGCCACCTTTGCGCTCTATAACACCTGCGAGGAAGTGGACTCTCTCGTCGCGGCTTTGTGGGATTTGAGGCAGGGACGCAATCCGGGACCTGTCTAACAAGCTCTAACTTCCGGTCGATACATGCCATCCGCATCCGATGGATGCGGATGGCATTCATGTTATAAACGATTGGGAGACAGGCGCTGTAGATTCAACGTTACTCGCCGGGATTCAGCACCACGAATCCACCCGAATGGCTGATATAGATTCTGTGGAAGATGGATGCAGGCAGCAGGCCTATCGCATCATAGGCAACGCCATGACGGGACTGGATGACATCCAGATTTGGGATCATGGTCGTGCCGATTTTTATCGTTATGCGCGAATGGATGGTGATCCCATTTGACCCGCTGCTAAATGCCATTGATCCACCCCAGGGCTGGGATGGAAACGAGTCATGACTGGCGGGAAATAACTCCGGCGTCTTTGCGCCTGTATCCAACTGCAGCTTTACCTTGCCTCCGGTTGCGTCCATAAACTCTGCTTTGATCAGCAAACGGTTGCTCGTTGGCAAGCCATGGTAATGTCCGAGCGTTTCGATTGGACATCGCTCGCCAGCGGGAGCAGAATCGCCAAAGCTCAATTCGCGCCGTTTGTAGTCGATGAGAATATCGAATCGGGAGAGGAAATCTTCGCCGAGAACGCCGCGAACGCCGGGGGCCAGGAATTTTACTTCGCCGAGTTTATCGACCATGACTCCCAGATCGGAAGCCTCTGCATACCCCACTTGCACGCCATCCAAATGAACTAACTGGACCTGCCGCACCGTGGAATAGATGGCGAGTGAATCCTTGCCGATGGCTGGAGCCTGCAACTGCCGTGCAAGGTCAGGATCGATGACTGTGCGGGTGGTGCCCGTGTCCAGCAGAAAACTGAAGGGGCCGGCGCCATTGACCATTGTTTGAACAACAATCAGGTATCCGCTGCGCAGCCGGAATTTTACTAAATCTTTTGATTGCCTCACTTGCGCCGCCAACGCGCTGGGCAAAACGATCACAAGCATGAGAAGAAGAGATCGAACGAGAAGACCACGCCGAAGTTGCGGGCAACATCGCGAAAGGCGACAACATCGAACAAGCAAAAGGCGGCCCGTCGGCATAATGACCATCCCATCGGCAAAGCGCTCAAGTTTCATGAACGCCCACTGCCCCACGAATGTACCCCTTGCGATGGGACATTGTCTATAGGAGGAAATTTTGCAACTATTCTGCCTCGCGTTCTGTGTTCCAGGTCACCCCTATCTTCTTCCATGACGCGAATTCTGCAAGTGGTCAGTATTTCGGCAGCGAGCGATCAATCCGGTCCGCCCAGGCCAGGATGCCGCCGGTAAGGTTCGAGGCATGTTTGAATCCCGACTTGCGGAGGAAATCAACCGCCTTCGCGCTGCGTGCGCCGCTCTTGCAATGAACCACGATCTCGCGGCTTGAGTCGAGCTCATGCACGCGGGTCGCCAGGTTGCCGAGCGGAATCAGATGCCCTTGGATGTTAACGATCTGATACTCATGCGGCTCGCGAACATCGAGCACAAAAATATCTTCCTTGGCATCGAAACGGCGCTTGAGCTCCTCGGGCTGAATCTCAGGAATCTTCGCGTTCGTCGCTGCCTCGGACTCTTCACCGCGAATGCCGCAGAACTGGTTGTAATCAATCAGTTCCTTGACCGTTGGATTCGCGCCACAGACTGGGCACTCGGGGTTTTTGCGCACGCGCAGCTCGCGGAAGCGCATGGCCAGCGCATCCACCAGCACCAGGCGGCCAATCAGTGGTTCGCCCGCGCCGAGGATGAGTTTGATCACTTCGGTAGCCTGAATCACTCCGAGCAATCCAGGAAGCACGCCGAGCACTCCGCCCTCCGCGCAGGAAGGAACAAGGCCGGGCGGCGGAGGCTCGGGATAGAGGCAGCGATAGCAGGGACCGGCCTCGGTGGCAAAGATGCTTGCCTGGCCCTCAAAGCGAAAGATCGACGCATAGACGTTGGGCTTGCCGCTGAGAACGCACGCATCGTTGACCAGATAACGCGTGGCGAAGTTATCCGTGCCGTCGGCGATGATGTCGAAGCCGTTGAATATCTCCAGCGCATTCTGACTGCTCAGATACGTATCGAAACGCTTGATTTCGACGAATGGATTGATGGCCTTCAGCTTGTCGATGGCCGAATCGAGCTTGAGACGGCCCACATCGCTGGTGAAATGCAGCACCTGCCGCTGCAGATTGGTGTAATCGACCACGTCAAAATCGACTAGGCCCAGCGTGCCCACACCCGCAGCGGCCAGATACAACGCCAGAGGCGACCCGAGTCCTCCCGTTCCAACGCACAGGACGCGGGCGGCCTTAAGCTTCTTCTGGCCTTCGAGGGTTACCTCAGGCATAATAAGGTGCCGTGAGTAACGCAGAATCTCGTCGTTGCTCAGAGTTACTTGGCTGCTATCAATCAATGGCGCCACTGATTCTCTCCAGTACGGTTCTTCATGAATATGTTATTCGATCGACGAGACCAAGAGTTATTGTCCGCCGGCGACGGAAGGAACGATGGTGATCGTATCGGTCTCCTTGGCCTGAGTCGCTTCCTTGCTCAGGTAGCGTATGTCCTCATCGTTCAAATAGACATTGACGAAGGAGCGCAGCTTGCCGTCGTCAGAAAAAAGATGCTTGCGCAAGTCAGGATGCTTGGCGACGAGATCGCTCAAGGCTTCACCAACGGTTTGGGCAGTTACTTCGATGACGGATTGCTTTCCCGCATAGGGGCGAAGCGGCGTGGGAATCAATACTTTGATGGGCACTTGGTTCCTTTCTTAAAGGTTCTGGTTCGCATGGCTTACCCCTCGATAATTTCGAGGAATTCATCTTCAAAATGCTTGGCATCTTCCTGATCCAGCAACAAAAACGAGTTAGTGAGCACAGCGCGACCCTTTTCAACGCTGGTAATCACATACGAGCAGCCGGTCCAATGCGCTTCGGCAAGATCGGTTGCTGACCAACGCGCGGGATGGTCGGGATGCGAATGATAAAAGCCCACGATGTCGTGACCGGCAAGCATCGCTTCCCGCTGAATGCGCACCAGTTCCGATGGGCTGATGTGATAGCGATTGGCAGGTGAGTCGGTACGTGTGTTGCCACACTCCACCACGTCCTGGACCACTTTTTCTCCAGTCTCGTCGAATTCACCCACCAGCACGCCGCAGCACTCGTGCGGATAAGTCGCCTCGCCATGCTTCCGCAGTCGATCGTAAAGTGAGCTGGGTATCTTCAATGCCATAGCCAATCGTCCTTTGCCTTATGCGGTCTCGTCCCAAAAATGTTCGCTCAGATACTTATCGCCAGAGTCGGGAAAAATGGTGACCACGACCGATCCCGCTGCCGCATCTTTCGCAATCTTAATAGCACCGACCAGCGCCGCAGCCGCGGAAACGCCAATAAGCAAGCCCTCTTTCCGAGCCACTCTTTTGGCCATCGCCTGGGCCGCTTCTGTTTCGATGCCCAGTTCCGCGTCTGCGATGCTGGCATCGTAAATCGTTGGAACGATCGAAGTTTCCATATGCTTGGTTCCCTCGATTCCGTGGAAGGGCGAGTCGGGTTGCAGCGAGATGCAGCGAATTGCGGGATTCAATTCTTTCAATCGGCGTGAAGTCCCAACGAAGGTTCCGCTGGTTCCGAGTATCGCGACGAAGTGCGTAACGCGCCCTTCGGTCTGCTTCCAGATTTCATCGGCGGTTCCGTTCGAGTAGTGGGCACGCCAGTTAGCGTCGTTGGAATACTGATCGACGTAAGTATACTTGTCCGGCTCTGCTGCCGCGATCTCGCGCGCCTTGCGAATCGCTCCATCCGAGCCTTCGCCAGGATCGGTATAAACGATCGTTGCGCCATAAGCGCGAAGAATCCTCTTCCGCTCCGCCGAAACATTTGAGGGCATACAGAGAGTAATCGGAATTCCGTATGCCGCTCCTAGCATGGCGTAGGCAATGCCGGTATTTCCACTGGTGGAGTCAAGCAGCGATTTGCCCGTGCCCAGCTTGCCCGATCGCAATGCCTCGGCAACAATGTTGGAGGCGGCGCGGTCCTTGACAGACCCGCCGGGGTTAGCCCACTCGGCCTTGGCCAGCACCTGCACGTCCTCCAAGCCCCCGGTGACGCGTTCAAGGCGCAACAGAGGGGTGTTGCCGATTCTGTTTTGGAGATTAACTCCCAATGAAGTAGTCATGCGATCCCAGTTGTCTTATTATAGGCTGCCAACGACTTGATTTGCTTCTGAAAAAATTATGTTGATTTGCGCAAATTCCATGGTTATGATCCTTGCATGCAAGGTCAATCCTGTTGTCGCTGCTATCCGTATTCTCGCGCGCACAGGTGACTTGGGTCTCGAAGCCAGATCTCAATTCAAGGTACTGAATGCCCGCGATACGAAACTCTGTCGCGGGCTTTCTGTGCCTATTGCTAGCATGCGACTTTCCCCTACAGCTCGAATCCAAAAAATCAATTCGGAGAACACGATGTCCAAAACCGATACCACCGCATCCCAGCGCGGCATTTCACTCGACGTCTATGCCGTCGCACTTGCGCTTGTCCTCGCCCTCCTGGTGCGTCTCAATCTGATCCCGCCAGTGAAATGGTAAAAGACACAATTTCCCCACCGTTCAAGGAGAAACCCATGGCCAGTGCAGTTACACAAGCCAGTTCCGCGAGCCCAACCGGACTCGCCCGCCGTGTCGTCGACCTCATTCCCGGCCTGTTGCTGCTGGCCGCCGTGGGGTATGCTGGAAAATTCATCGAACAATCCGTCGCCGCCTATACCAAGACTCATCATGTAACTTTTCCGAATATTGAATACGTGCTATGGGCCATCGTCATCGGCCTCGTCGTTGCCAACACGACAGGAGTCCCTCGCATTTTTGAGGCTGGCGTTGCCACGTACGAGTTTTGGCTGAAGGCTGGAATCGTCTTGCTCGGTTCGCGCTTCCTTCTCGGAGACGTTCTCCATCTCGGCGGCATCTCGCTGTTACTCGTCGCCATCGCCATCTCCCTTTCGCTCACCTTCATGCACTTGCTTGGCCGCGCCTTCAAGCTCAAGCCCAAGCTCACCTCGCTGCTGGCCATCGGCTCGTCCATCTGCGGAGTTTCAGCCATCATCGCCGCCAAGCCAGCGATCGATGCCGACGATGAAGACGCTTCCTACGCGATCGCGGCCATTCTCGCCCTCGGCGCAATTTCGCTGTTTACCTTTCCGCTCATTGGCCACTCGCTCCACTTGAGCGACAAAGCCTATGGGCTTTGGGCCGGCCTCGCTGTCGATAACACCGCCGAGGCAACCGCTGCCGGCGCGCTCTACTCGGACGCGGCCGGCAAAGTCGCCGTTCTTGCCAAGACCAGCCGCAACGCCCTCATTGGCTTTATCGTTCTCGCCTATGCCATGTATTGGGCGTCCCGCGGCGAGGCCCAGGCGGTCGGCAACAAAGCCGCATTCTTATGGCGCAAGTTTCCGAAGTTTGTTCTCGGATTCCTGCTGATTTCGCTGCTCGCAACGATAGGCTTCTTCACCAAGCCGCAACTGACTAGCCTTGCGAACCTCTCCCGTTGGGCATTCCTGTTGACCTTCGCTGGAGTCGGCCTCCGCACAAGTCTTCGCGAACTCGGCAAGCAAGGCTGGAAGCCCTTCGCTGTCGGAGCCATTGGTGAGCTTTTCATTGCATTGCTCACACTCGGCCTGGTTTACGGAGCAGATCGCTATCTGCAACTGTGATTGCAATCTACCGAAGGCTCACTATGCAGTTGACTTCGCTTCAGCCGGGAACCTGAGTGAGTTATCCATGCTTCGATAGAGGGACTCGACGGCATTGAGCAACTCGAAGACTTCTTCTTCAAGCTGGTCAAGGTCGCGCGTGCTGCTTTCTTGCGCTTTTTGAATCACAATCTCGAAACGGTTGTCGATCAGCCCTGCTTGGATGAAATGCTTCCCGAATTGATTGAACACTGCCGCATCCATCGGCGCCTCTATGCCGCGCGTGATCAGCAGTGCGCGAGCGCTGCGAAGTACCATTGTAAAGAGCGCATCGTGGCTTTGCAGATTTCCGGAACGAAGCTCCTCGCGCAACTGCCTGGCGCCGTTGAGATCGACCTCGATCAAATCAAAGAGACCAGCGGAGCATTCGCCCACGCCTCTTCCCACCAGCGAGAACGACTCGGTTGCGCCCCAGTCCTGGTAATAACTCTTGTCTTCGCTGTTGGACGGAATCGCGCGGTAGCGGCCGGCGATCTCTCGAATATCCTGCGTCCCGTCTCCATCGACGTATGCAGCAAAGGAGGGATAATCATTTTTCTTTGCAATCCACAGTTTCAAGACATCATGTACGAACTCGGGAAGGTCGCGCGCGCTCACACGATCGATTTGCCTGGCCAGACGCGCCTTTCCATTGCCAATTTCTGCTCCGGCGACAACCATGTAGGCAGGGAACATCTGTTGCCCATTGCGGCCGACGCTACCAAAGAAGCCCAGATCGGCGAGCATGTGCTGTCCGCAGGTGTTCGGGCAACCCGATAGATTAAGCCTGAAATCGGCTATCTGATTGAGGTCCAGAGTAGAGTTTTTCAGCCTTTCCGCAGCGGCCGACAAGGCTCCTTTTGAAAGACAGATGCCGAGCTTACAGGTATCAGCTCCCGTGCATGAGATAGAGTTTCCAATCAGGCGCGGACCAGAGGCAAGCTCAGTTAACTCGCGGACTAAGTGGAAGACATTCGGGAGATAGGTCTTTGGGATATTGCGCAGTCTCAGATTCTGCCCAAACGAGGCGCGCAGTACGTGATCTCCAAACGGTGCAAGAAACTGTGCAAGTCGAATGGCGTACTCATTCTTGAGATTGCCGAGAAAGATAGGAACCCGGACGGAGACCAATTCGGGCTGTCTCTGGTTCTCGACGTAACGATCCTTCCACTGGTAATACTCCGGAGAGGTATCGCGATCAGGCGGAAAAGGCGGAAGAAGGCTCGACTGCGGCACATCCTCGATCTGCAAAGCTGCAGGCTTTCCACTGCGAACGAGTTGCAGCTCTTCTTCGTATAGTTCCTGAAAACGCATTCTACCGAGGGTATTCCACAAGAAACGCAGGCGAGCAGCATGGCGATTCTTGCGGTTGCCGTGCTTGTCGAAGAGGTGCTTTACCGCAGTCGTCACAACATAGACATCGCTATCCGGAATGAAGTCGTGCAGCAGATGACCAACCTCCGGCTTGGTGCCCAGGCCTCCGGCAACATAAACGCTAAATCCTCTTTGCCCATCGCGAAGCTTTGCCACGAATCCGAGATCCTTGAACTCCTCGTACGAGCTATCTGCGGGCGAGTTGGAGAACGCGATCTTGAATTTACGCGGAAGCAGCCAGGAGTCAGATTCGGCAATCAATCTGCTAGTGAGCGCAAACGCATAAGGGCTTGGATCGAAGGCCTCGTCGAGGCCGACGCCCGCATCGGGAGAGACCAGAACGTTGCGAACGGTGTTACCGCCTCCGCCACGCGATGCAAGACCTGCCTGCAGCAATTCGCGCATGACGAGAAGGACATTCTCCAGTGCAACATCGTGAATCTGAAATTCCTGGCGGGTTGTGATGTGAATCACATTGCTGCCGTAGCGCGCGGAAATCTCAGCGATGACACGCAATTGGAGCGGAGTGAGAGCGCCTCCAGTCGTCCGAATGCGCACCATGTAGGTTCCGTCCTGGCGTTGCTCATAGCAACCGAAGGGAACGCGGCGCACTTTCAGTGTTGCGGCATCGATCTCGCCGCGTTGGAATCGCGCGATATAGGAATCCAACTCTTCGAGCTCGGCAGGAAGGTTGTCCGGTATTTTGTAAAACATGGCCATCTCCTCCGTACCAGATTGTCACAGACGTTCATGGAATTCTGTCCGGCAGGTTCGCGCCAGACAGAACTCCATGATGGGTTACTACACAAGCTACTGGTTCTCACCAGCCTTGGTTACATTCTTAAACGCGTCGAGCAATGACTTGGAGCCCTTGGTGCGGTGAATTCGCCCATTCAGCACATCGTCCCAAGTGATGTAGGGATAGAGATGATGAGACTTAGCCTGCTCTTCAAATTCAGCTTTGAGTTCAGCCAGTTTCTCCGGGTACTTTTTGGCCAGGTCAATTCTCTCCGTGTAGTCCTCGTTCAGGTTATAAAGTTCCCAGGCATTTTCATCAAAGGGTTGGATGCTTTGCAGATTTCCAGTAATAAAGCTGCTGGGGTAAGCGAGTTCAGCCTTCCATCCGTCGTGATAGATGGATCTCGCACCGAAGATGTAGTAATACTGCAGAGTGTGACGGGTAGGCGCCTTGGCATCGTCGATCGAGTAAGCCAGGGAAGTTCCCTCAATAGGATCCTGCTTGATTCCTCTGATCTCATCGGGAGTTTTGATGCCCACAAGGTCGAGTGTCGTTGGAAGAAGGTCAATGACGTGGCTGTACTGGGTGCGGATTCCGCCTTTGTCCTTGATACCCTTCGGCCAATAGACAATCAGCGGATTGTGCGTGCCGCCTTCGCTGTTCGCATCCTGCTTCCAGTACTTGAAAGGAGTGTTTGCGGCCTGCGCCCAGCCGAGCGGATAATTCCCCTCAGTGGCAGCTGGCGTACCAATCTCACCAATCTTGTTCAGGTTGTAATTGATATTCTCCTGCTCCGTTAAGGGCTTATTCCACAAAGAGCGATCAATATCCCCGTTCAGAGTGCCTTCTTTGCTCGCGCCGTTGTCACCAATGGAGATGAAGATCAGCGTGTTATCGAGCTGTCCGATCTCCTTCAGGTGGTTGACCAAGCGGCCGATCTCAAAGTCCGTGTAGGTCAAGTAGCCCGCATAAACTTCAAAGAAGCGCGCATAGAGCTTCTGCTCGTCCGGCGTTAGCTTGTCCCAGGCCTTGATGTTCGGATTGCGATCGGGAAGTTTCGCATCGGCGGGAATCACGCCCAGCTTCTTCTGGCGTTCAAAGACTTCCTCGCGGTAAGCATCCCAGCCCTTGTCGAATTTGCCCTTGTATTGATCGCTCCAGTATCTGTCTACCTGGTGTGGAGCATGAGTGGCGCCCGGTGCGTAATAGAGGAAGAACGGCTTATCCGGCGCTGCCTTCTTTTGGCGGTCGATGTAGAAGATCGCCTTGTCGGTGATCTGGTCGCTCAGGTGACGGCCATCGGGACGGACGTGAGCCTGATCTTCCACCAGGTCCGGCTTGTATTGGTCGGTCTGCGAGCCGAGGAATCCGAAAAAGTGGTCAAAGCCTTTTCCGGTTGGCCAACGATCGAATGGGCCTGCATCGGTCGCATCTTCGTCGGGAGTTACACCATACTTGCCGACAGCGAATGTGTTGTAGCCATTTTCGCGAAGAATTTCTGCAATGGTTCCGTCCGTGGATGGAATCCTGCCGTCCCAGCCGGGGAAGCCGGCGGACATCACAGTGTGTGAAAATCCGGAAACGTGCACGGTTGCGCTGTTACGGCCAGTCAGCAGAGCTGAGCGGGTGGGGGCGCAGATCGCAGTCGTATGAAAGTTGGTATAGCGCAAACCATTGTTAGCCAGACTGTCGAAGGTGGGAGTCTGGATGAGCCCGCCGAATGTGCCGGCAGCGCCAAAGCCTACGTCGTCGATCAATATCCAAACTACGTTTGGTGCGCCGGCAGGCGCCTTCACAGGTTCCGGCCACCACTCTTTTGACTCGGCGAGAGTTCTGCCCACCACTCCTTGATATGGCTGTGCCGTCTGCGCATGCAGCGGAAGACTCGCGCCCGCCGCAAATATCAACGTCGATGTCATCGCATTCAAAACGCTTTTTTCGTTCATAAGTCTCCTATTGGATTCAATCATTCAGATATGACTCGGTGACCGGATGCCGAGCGAAACCGGCAGTCAGGCCGCATGTAACCGCGAACTGACTGCCATGATGTGGAGCCAAAACATTCCGGCAATGCTACTTGCTGCTACCGGCTTGTGCCGCAGCCTCCTTTTGCCGGTCGATATACCACTGGGGCAGGTAGGTGTGGTGAGTGTTTTTCATATCGTCAAAGGTGAGATAGGGGGCAAGATGATGCGCCTTGGCCTGCTCTTCGAATTCGGCCTTCAACTGCGTCAGCTTCTCCGGATACTTCTTGGCCAGATCAATGCGCTCGGTTGGATCGTCGTTCAGGTTATAGAGTTCCCAGGTGTTTTCATCGAGGGGCGGATTACTGACTACGTGCTTGGTGAGGACGTCGTTGGGATACGCCAGTTCGGCCTTCCATCCGTTGTCGTAGATCGACCGCGAGCCAAAGATGTAGTAGTACTGCAACGTGTGACGGGTGGGCGCCTTGGCATCGTCAATCGAGTAGGCAAGAGAGGTTCCTTCAATCGGCTGCTGCTTGATGCCGCGAATTTCTTCAGGGGCCTTGATACCAACCAGATCGAGTGTGGTGGGAAGAAGATCGATCACATGGCTATACTGAGTACGAATGCCGCCTTTGTCCTTGATGCCCTTTGGCCAGTAGACGATGAGAGGATTGTGCGTTCCGCCTTCGCTGTTGGCATCCGATTTCCAATAGCGGAAGGGCGTATTGGCGGCCTGCGCCCAGCCCAGGGGATAGTTGCCATTCTTGGAATCAGGTGTGCCGATCTTGTCGATTTTGGCCAGGTTATAGGCGATATTCTCTTCCTCGGTGATCGGCTTGCGGCTAATGGAACGGTCGATCGTGCCTTCCTGCGATCCTTCCTTGCTGGCGCCGTTATCACCGATGGAGATGAAGATCAGCGTGTTATCGAGCTGTCCGATCTCCCTCAGGTGATTGACCAGGCGGCCAACCTCAAAGTCCGTGTAAGTAAGGTAGCCGGCATAGACTTCAAAGAATCGCGCATAAAGCTTTTGCTCGTCCGGCGTCAGCTTGTCCCATGCCTTGACGGTCGGATTGCGATCGGGAAGGATCGCATTGGCGGGAATTACGCCGAGTTTCTTCTGGCGTTCAAAGACCTCTTCGCGAAAAGCATCCCATCCCTTGTCGAATTTGCCCTTGTATTGATCGCTCCAGTATCTATCGACCATGTGCGGGGCGTGCGTGGCGGCCGGAGCGTAGTAGAGAAAGAACGGCTTATCCGGCGCGGCCTTCTTCTGGCGGTCGATATAATAGATCGCCTTGTCGGTGATCTGGTCGCTCAGGTGGCGGCCATCGGGGGTTGCGTGCGCTTGATCCTCTACCAGGTCCGGCTTGTATTGGTCGGTCGCCGAGCCAAGGAATCCGAAGAAGTGGTCGAAGCCTTTGCCGGTCGGCCAACGATCGAATGGTCCTGCATCAGTCGCATCTTCATCGGGAGTTATGCCATACTTGCCCACCGCAAAGGTGTTATAGCCGCTTTCACGCAGGATCTCGGCAATTGTGCCAGCCGTGGCAGGCACGCGTCCATCCCACCCGGGGAAGCCGGCAGACGCGGTAACGTGCGAAAAGCCCGATTCATGCACCGATGCGCTGTTGCGGCCGGTCAGCAGCGCTGAGCGGGTTGGGGCGCAGATTGCGCAGGTATGGAAGTTGGTATAGCGTAGACCATTGTTGGCCAGACTGTCGAAGGTAGGAGTTTGAATCACCCCGCCGAATGTGCCGGCAGCGCCATAACCCACATCGTCGATCAATATCCAAACTACGTTCGGCGCGCCGGCAGGCGCTTTCACGGGCTCCGGCCACCATTCTTTTGACCCGGCGAGAGTTCTGCCTACGACTCCCTGGTACGGCTGGGCCGTCTGTCCATGCAGCGGAAGACTCGCGCCTGCTGTAAGTATCAGCGTCGATGTCAACGCATTCAATACGCTTTTCTCGTTCATAACTCTCCTGTTGGTTTCAGTCATTCAGGGATGACTCGGTTAAAAGGTGTTAATTGGGCAACAAAATTCAATCGCCAACACTCCGAGACCTGTGAAGACGAGGAAGGAGTGGTAAGTTCCGTACTCATCTCCACAATCTCTTGAGGAAAGCTGCTAGGCGAGAACAACTCCGTGCTTCTTCGGCGGCGAGGCGTACGCGGGACTCGTGCTTCTTCTAGCTCTTGCCCACTCCATCACCCGCGCCGGGGCTCGATTCTGCTTCAGTTCCTCAGCCATGAAGCGCATATATGGATCGATGTGATGGAAGAAATGCTTGTAGCCCGTGCACAGATAGTTCAGCCCATACTCGCCCGATGCCGTCTGCGTGAAGCGATGCTTGGGACACTCGCCGTTGCAGGCAAAACGCACATCACATTGGCGGCAATCGGAAGGAAGGCCAATCTCCTTTGCATTGCCAAAGCGCGTTTGCTGCGGCGAGCTCACCAGACTCGACAAAGACTTCTGCATGATATTTCCCAGCCTATTGTCGGGATATACAAAGTGGTCGCAAGAATACACATCGCCGTTGTGCTCGACGGCCAAAGCCGAGCCGCACGTCGGCGCAAAGACGCAGAGCGTTTGCGGCACGCCATACCACGACTCCAGTGCTACGTCGAAGACCTGCACATAGACGCGCCCAACATCCTGAATCACCCAATCGTCGAAGACCTGCTGTAAAAAACGACCGAATTGCAGCGGCTCGACAGACCACTCGGAGACAGCCGACTCCTGCCGTGAATACGGCTTCAACAGAACCAGACCGTTCGCGTCCGGCTGCTTGGCGACCTGCTCAACGATAGGAATAAATTGCAGATACTTGCTGCCAATCTCTTTGAGAAAGCGATAGACCTCATGTGCGCGATAAGAGTTCAAACGATTGATGACGGTGAGTGTGTTGAACTCCACGCCATGCTTCTTGAGAACGCCGAGACCGCGCATCACGCGAGCGAAGGTTGGCTTGCCACCCTTGTCTACCCGGTACGCATCGTGAATATCCGCGGGCCCATCGACCGAAAGCCCAATCAGAAACTTGTTGCGCGCCAAGAACTCGCCCCAGGCATCGTCGAGCAGCGTACCGTTGGTTTGAAATGCATTGTCGACGATCTTGCCGTTTGCATATTTACTCTGCAACTCGACGACGCGCTCGAAGAACGGAATCCCCAGCAGTGTCGGCTCGCCGCCCTGCCATGCGAAACTCACACTCTGTCCCGGTTGCGACTCAATGTACTGGCGAATGTAATTTTCAAGTACTTCATCCGCCATGCGGAATTCGCGCCCGCTGCCCGCATAGAGATTCTCTTTCTCCAGGTAATAGCAGTAGGTGCAATTGAGATTGCAGATCGGGCCATGGGGCTTGGCCATGATGTGAAACGGCTTCATCGGAATACAGCTCACTTCCTGAATCGCAATGCGGGCGAGTGCCCAATGAAAAAGCCCACGAGGTAGAGGCTCGTGGGCCGTTATTGCGAAGATTCAGGAGATGCGAATCGTTTAAGATCTCATCTGCTCCGTTATCCCACGAGGCTGCTCGACTGCCGGTAGAACGACAGGGCAACAACAACAGCGGGATGCGAGGCGATGAAACAAAATATCTCTCCTGGAATGAGGACTGGTTTTATGATGCATGGAGATTGAAAGGCTGTCAAGCCATGCGCGAACAGAATTCTGCATTTCTGCGGAAGGATGCGCTGGCTGCCCTTGACATGATTTTGGCTTTGTGGTCCAATTCAAATAAATGCAGGCGCTGATCCACATACCGGCAAGTCTTCAGTCCGCCTCCGAGCAGACGCTCTGTCGCTCGTGTTGTTGATGCCCGCTTAATCTCTCGCCAAACCCAATATCAGATTTTCATGTCAGCCGCGCAAGAAGCTCTTTGACTTGTTTAGGCTTGTACAGTTTGACGGTATTTGGTTCCGAAAAAACTCACAGCTATTTGAATTCTTCACTCGCAACCGCTATTTTGCCGCGTAAATCGAAACGCAACCAAAATGCAATGAAAGAGAAGCTATTGACGATTTCCAGCCTACAGACCGCCCGCGAAGAAGTGTGTTGTTGTCGCATCTTTCAATTTCATGGGGATGCGCTTTTCGTCGTGGGCAAGTGTATCGTACCGATTTAACAGTAGTGCGTAATTTGCGCATTGCCATGGTCCGCGACAGCATGTCGCGGACCATTTTTCTTTGTGATCGCAATTGATCCAATTCCTGGAGGCTACTATGTCTGCTTTAAGATTCTCATTCCGAATCATTGATAAGCGAAACTTCTCGCGCCTGCTGTTGGCCCTGTTGGCCGTTCTCATGGCCTCGGCGCTGCACGCGCAGATTGTCGAAACCGGTGTCATTACAGGCGTGGTGAAAGACCACACCGGCGCAGTGATCCCCAACGCGCATGTGTCCCTGCAAAACGCGGGCACTGGAATCACAACCAACTCGACCACAGACTCGCAGGGAATTTATGTCTCGCCGCCTCTTCATCCTGGCGACTACAAAGTTCTCGTCGAGGCTCCCGGCTTCAGCAAGGTAGACGAGCACGTGAGGCTGGAAGTGGGGCAGCGTGTGTCCGCCGATGCCGTACTGCCCATTGGCGCAGCCGCGGAGACGGTTGAGGTCCAAACCAACAGCGAACTGCTGGAGACCGAAAGCTCCGATGTCGGCAATCTCCGCACAGAAGAAGCTGTCAGGGATCTGCCCCTGAATGGCCGCAACTTCAATGAGCTGTTTAGCCTGGGCGCGGGCGCTGTATCGACGAATGCCCAACAAACCGGTAGCATCGCCTATACGCAGCAGCGCGGCCCCTCGTACTTCGCCATCAACGGCTCTCGCCCTCAGGAAAATCGCACGCTTGTGGATGGCGTTGCCGACCAGGAAAACCATAACAGCATGACGGCGATCTTCCCGCCCATCGATGCCATTCAGGAGTTCTCCGAAGAGACCTTGGATGCCGACGCGCGCTATGGACGCGGCAACGGCGCCACCATCAACGTGGTCATCAAGTCAGGCACCAATCAATATCACGGCGATGTCTTCGAGTTTTTCCGCAACACGGCGCTGGATGCCAGAAACTGGTTCAATGTTGTAAAATCAGGACCGACAGGACAGAAAGCTGCTCTGCGGCAAAACGAGTTTGGCATCACCTTCGGCGGACCGGTCTTTTGGAAGCAGTCCAACCCCAAGACCTTCTTCTTTGCCGACTATGCCGGAAAGCGCTTCGCTCAGGGCCAGAACTTTCTGAGTAGCGTTCCAGTTGTCAATGTCACCGCGGCGGGCTACGACTTCTCCAAATATACGCAAATCGTTAACCCATCTACAAAAGTTGCCTACGCCAATAATTTCGTTCCGATCAACGATCCGCTGATCGATCAAACCGGCGCAAACCTTCTGAATTTATATCAGAAATATGCACCGCCGAATTATGCGAGCGCGAATCCGACCATCAACAACTTCTTCTACTCCCCGCTGTTGATCATCAACGAAGACGCCTTCGATGTGAAGGTCGACCGCAAGTTTACCGAAAAAGACAGCGCCTACGCTCGCTACAGTCAAGGCCATGACCTTATCTCCCAGCCCCCCGCCCTGCCGGTTCCTCTAGTGGGCGACGTCATCGGCGGACCTGCGTCGGACCCTGCGAATCAGGCTGTGATCAGCGAAACGCATATCTTCTCTCCGAGGATCGTCAACACGGCGCGCGTCGGCTGGACTCGCTTCTTTGTCTATGCCACGAACTGGGACGGCGCTGGAACCCAGTGGGCGAACCTGACTTCCCCCTCGCAACTCAACATTCCCGGTGTGGTGAATCCGAACAATCACCTTTCCATTGGACTGCCGGTGTATACCTTCACCGGCTACTCGCCGATCGGCGACAATGGCAACAACCCCACGAACATCGGAACCAACAACTTTCAGTGGGACGACGATCTCAACCTGGTGCATGGCAAGCACTCGCTGGATCTCGGCTTCAATCTGCTCCGTCTCCAATACAATATGTTCCAAACCGGCGCGGAACACGGCTCCGATTCTTTCGGAACACGCTACACCGGTCTAGCCTGGAGCGATCTGCTCTTCGGCGCTCCGACGGGCGGCAATTACTCGTTTCCGACTGAGGTCGGCTTGCGAGAGAGCGATCTATCCTTCTACGCGCAGGACAACTACAAGGTCAACAGCAGGCTGACGCTGAATCTGGGCGTACACTATGAGAACTTTCTCGGCTGGCCCTGGACTGAAGCTCATAACAAAGAATACGCCTTCGTTCCCTCTATCTCGACGACGGCTCTGGAGCAGGTGGGAACCAGCGGCATCCCTGCGAGCGGTTTGAGCGGCAACAACTTGAACTTTGCGCCGCGCGTGGGCCTGGCCTACAAGGTCACCAACAAGACGGTCTTTCACGCCGGCTATGGCATCTACCACGCCGCGCCCAACGTGGGCAATTCGTCCTCCTTGTCGGCCAATGTTCCCGTGGACGATTATTGGGCCTTCAACAATCCGGCCACTTATGTAGCAGGCGCCACGAGCAGCTCCGTCTTCAACTATGCGCACAGCGGATTTGTTCACACTGTTGCCACATCAGGCAGTCAGATCTTGAAGGGCCAAGCCGCCTTTAGCGTGGATCCGAATGCCAAAACTCCCTACACCGAGCAGTGGCATGCGGCTATCGAGCAGCAGATCCCCTTCTCGACCGTCCTCAAATTTGCCTATGTCGGAGCGAAGGGTACACACCTGGACAACTTCCGGGACATCAATTCAAACCAGTGGGGAGCGAATGGAGCGACTACTATTACCGTGGCTCGGCCCTACCCGACCTTTGGCCAGATCAGTGAACTTGAAACCCGGCAGGTATCCAGCTACAACGCGCTGCAAGTTACGGCAGAGCGCCGCGCCCATGGCCTGAGCTTCCTCGCCTCCTTTACCTACAGTCACGCTCTGGATGAAGGTTCGGGTGACTCGGCCACCGTTTCGAATCCTTACAACCTCCGTTACGACTACGGAAATGCGGACTACAATATCCCGAAGCGCTTTGTCGGCAGTGCGAATTACCAGTTGCCCTTCAAGGGTCATGGGGTGCTGGGACCGTTGGAGCGCGGATGGCAGGTGAACGCCATTGCGCAGTTCTACGATGGTCAGCCCTTTTCCGTGGGTTCAACTCTCTCATTGGGCGATGGACAGTCGTCCCGGGCAATACTGCTTCCCGGCTTCGGCAACGGATCGCTGCCCAAAAATCAGCGCACGATTACTCAGTGGTTCAACAAAAGCGCCTTCCTGTCTCCTCTCCCTGGCTCTTTCACGTATGGAAACTCCGGACGCAACAGTCTTGAGGGTCCGGGCACCAAGACCGTGGACGCTTCACTCTTCAAGGATACTCACCTGACCGAATCGAAGGTTCTGCAACTGCGCGCGGAAGTCTTCAACCTGGCCAACACGCCGCAGTTCAATAATCCGGCCGCAACCGCAGGTACAGCCGCCGCCGGAAGCATCTCCGGGGCAGGTTCTGACTTGACCTTTCAACGAACCGAGCGCCAGTTCCAGTTCGCGGCGAAGATCACCTTTTAGAGGGCAAGCAGGCTAGCCTTTGCCTTGCGGCGCTCAAAGAATCGATCGCCGCAAGGCATTTTTTCAAGCCGTTTACTTACAATCTCTGCTGGTCAAGGCTCGTATATGCGTTTATTGCTTTATAAGTACTCTGCGATGATCGGGATTCTCGCCGTTGCTGCGATTTGCGTTCAGAGCGCGGCGGCTGCACCAGGCGAAAAAGATGTGCCTCCGCCTACCGCAATTCCACTGCGTTTCGAGCGTTCTGTGGACGCTGAGAAGGCGCGGCCGGGCGATCCGGTGATTGCGAAAACCTTGCAGGTGATCCCGTTGCCGAATGGCGTGACGCTTCCCAGGGGCAGCATCTTAACTGGCCGCGTTGTGGAAGCGCGCGCCTTTCAGTTTGATTCCGCGCCGTATGCGCGCCAGACACCCTCCATTCTCTCGATTCATTTTGATCGCATCCAGAATGGCGATCTCGCTCTAAACGTTAATCTTTCCCTGCGCGCCATCGCGGACCCGATTCTCTCCAGAGAGGCTGCCACGCCGCACTACATCGAAGAAGTCGATGCTCGGGGAACGATGCAGCTCATAGGCGGAGATGAGTTTGATCCTTTCAACGAACCAATCCTAGCGGCAGACGGGAGCATCATCGCCTATAACCGCAAGCATGGGGTTTTTGCGCATCTGATTGCCGCGAAGAATTCCCAGCTTGACCCATCCATTTCCTGCCTTGGCACGGATAGTGAGCAGTCAGTCGCGATCTTCTCTCCGCGCGCATGTGGTGTCTATGGTTTTTCAGGAATTTATTTGAGCAGTACCGGACAAGATGGCAGCGGAGCCTTTATCCTGGCCTCGACGCATCATTCTGTAAAACTCTACGCTGGAAGCACCGCTCTCTTGCAGGTTGTGAAATAGCGTGAAATGAGTATCAATCTTGTTCAGACAAACCATGGTTTCGGCGAAAACGGTGGCGGGGATGTGGAACAAGTCCAGCAGGGGCTGAAGCCCGCCGTGATTTTGCACCATTTTCGGCACGACTGAAGTCGACCTTTACACAAGGCCACGACCTCGCCGCCGTTTGGGAGAATGCAGGAGCTACGTTGATATTCATCTAGTGTGAATACACTGCCGCGAGTTCAAAGCGGCGTAAGCGTATGTTGCTCGAATGAATAGGTAGAGCGCGCGACGAAAGTAAGATCCCTGAAAAGGTTCCTTGTAGTACAACTTCGGTTAGCACATCCCCAACGGAGGTCTTCACAAGTGGAAATCACTACCCGCAGTCTCTGGACTTTGATCCACGGCATGGGCTTCGGTGCGCTCTATCTGCTCGCCGGCTCTGGAGCCATTGTTGCGCTTTATCGACGATACTCAACCGGCGCTCCATCGCAAACTGGAACAAGCGGAGACCGCTTCCTCGGCATCTATCTCGCCGTTATGGCCGCGCTTGCCTGGCTCACCGTTCTTACTGGAACCTACATCATCTATCCGTGGTACCGGGCTACGCCCCCCAAAGGAACTGTCGATCTCGGAGCTTATCCGCGTTCACTTCTTCTCTCCCACCCCACAACGAGTCAATGGCACTCGATCGGAATGGAGTGGAAGGAGCACGTCGCGTGGCTTGTGCCGATTGCCATCACCGCAGCCGCTGTGGTCGTCATCCGGTACGCTCGCGATCTGAGAAAACATTCGCAGCTTCGCTCTGCGCTTCTTGGATTCATCGTGATTTCGCTTTTTGCCGCGGGCATTGCTGGATTCTTCGGCGCCATGCTCGACAAGTACGCGCCCGTCGAGGGCGGCCAAACAATTCATCTGGCTCAAGGAGAATAGGAATGAGCATACAGTCCGATAATACCCAGGATATTTCTACCGTCATTCCGAATGGCTCCGGCGCGGCTGCCATTTTATCGGCCGGAATCGGTTCTTTTGCGGTGGCATTCTTCGCGATCGCAGCGGACAAATCAGCATGGGTGAAGAACCTGTTTGCCTTTTACAAGCCGACCGGAGCGCTCTCTGGAGAAACCACCGTTGCCGTTCTTTTCTGGCTTGCCGCGTGGGCCGTTCTCAGTTGGCGCTGGCGCAAGAGGACGGTTTCTCTGCGGCCCGTCAACGTGGTCGCGCTGGGGCTGCTTGTCCTCAGTCTGTTGCTGACCTTTCCTCCAATCGGCGATCTGTTCTGAACCGCGACGCGAGTCGGCTGCAAATTCATTGTGGAATCGCGTGGCTGTTATCGTTTTTTCTTGATTCTCGCGCACTCTTGAAACCATCTAAGCCCCAGAAGGAATCAGAGCATGCCAATGATGACGAAATGTTGCTTTGCGGGAATGATCCTCCTCATGCTCATGGCTGCTCACGGGCTATCGGCGCAGGCCGGTCCACCATTTCAAACGGACGACCCGACGCCAGTGGACCTTGGACACTACGAGGCTTATGTTTTCGGCACGGTGGATGGAACTCCGGTGGAGATTGACTCGGCAGGCCCAGCATTTGAGTTCAACTGGGGAGCTATTCCCAACATTCAGCTTCATGCAATTCTACCTTTCGGGGTTGCGCGTTCGCTGAACAATCCTGTCTATTCTCCCGCCGGGACAGGATCAAGCGCTTTTGGCCTAACCGATATGGAACTGGGCGTGAAATACGGTTTCATCAAACAGACAAAGCGCCGCCCGCAGATCGGCTCGTTTACGATGTTCGAGATTCCGACCGGCAGTTCTACGAGGGGATTGGGGGTTGGCCGGGTCTGGTACAAACTACCCATCTGGGTCGAAAAGGAATTCGGACCATGGAGCCTGTGCGGCGGCCTTGGCTACGCGGTTGTTCCGCAAACCCAGTATCGCAACTATCTCTATGGTGGCTACCTCGTGAAGCGCGAGATCGGCAAGAAGCTGGAGTTATCGGCCGAGGTCTTTTCGCATGCGCGTGAAGGTCTTGCCACTGCGCAAACTGAATCTTCGACAATGATTGATGCGGGCGGCTATTACCACTTCAAATCGCCGGGTTTGCAACTGCTCTTCGCGTACGGGCATTCGATTGCAGGACAGACGGAAAACTACGGTTATTTGGGGCTTTACAAGACTTGGGGAAAAGATCGCGATGCGGGAAGCAGCAGCGTCGTTGAATAGTTTGAGAGTTTTGGTTGCAGTTTTGTCGCCAGGCAAGACCAGGAAAGCTGGTTTGGGGCCAGTGTTCCGATTTATACCTCGCTGTTGAATCAACGCGTATCTACTTCCTCGCCACCTCGTCCGATGACGTTCGATATTCCAGAATTGGCACTTAACAGCCGATTCTAGAAGCGAGTACTTTTGGGCGTGTCTATTTGGCGCGATACAATATCCACTTTATTTGCAATGGTTTATGCGGCGATATGAATCCCTCCCGCGCAGTTAGCGGCCCAGAGACGCACGCGGTGGCCGAGGAAAATCCTGGAGGACTTTGCTGCCCATGATGGTAGGCTTGAATTAACAGTTTCAAACCTGCCAATTTCTCGCTCCATGGTGTGCAGGCGAAGTAAAGTCAGCGTGGTCAAGAGAGCCCCTCAGGGCAAACCTGCGTGCATTTTGACAGATGAGAGGGTCGTGGAAGTACTAGTTGAAGGTGCGTGTTGTACCGCGCAAAAGGCGGCATCGCCGCGCAGCGCGATCAACCTCGGCATCGTGTGTCCCATGGCAAATGAGGGCGACGAGGCGGTGGCGTTCTGCCAGGAAGTTCTAAAGCATTGCTCGGGATTTCATACGGTTACTTTCTTTGCTGTTTTTGATCGCGTTACGAAGGACGAAAGTCTCAATCTGATGCGGGAACTAGAGCGGAGTGAGCCGCGCTTGCGCGTGGTGTGGGCTCCTGAAAACCGCTGCGTGGTGGACGCATATATGCGCGGCTTCAAAGAGGCGCTGGCGGCCGGAAGCGACTGGATTCTGGAGATCGACGCCGGATTCAGCCACCAGCCCAGCGACATTCCGCAGTTTTTCGATGCCATGGAACAGGGGTTGGATTGCGTCTTCGGGAGCCGGTCCATCGGCTGCTTCAAAGACAGTTCCATGAAGCGCCGGTTTGTGAGCATGGGCGGCACCATGCTGGCCAACCTGCTGCTGGGGACGCGGCAGACCGACATGACCAGCGGATTCGAGTTGTTTTCGCGCGAGACGCTTCAGATGGCCATTGATCGGGGCATTCAGTCGAAGGCGCACTTTTTCCAGACCGAGATCAAGGCGTATTGCAGAAATCTGCGGTTTGTCGAGGTGCCGATTACCTATCGGGCCGCGAGTCCGCGCCTTGGCTCTTCAGCGATCACCGAGGCTTTCCGGCAGCTTTGGCGCCTGTTTCGGCTGCGCCTGCGGGGGCAACTCTAGTGGCTTCTCTCTATGAAGGCCCCGCCAGTGTCGTGGTCACGTCGATCTCCGCGCCCAATGCGGCTCTGCGGGAGCTGGCGGGTCAGAGCAAGGCGCGCGGGTATTCGTTTTATTTGATCGGCGACGTACCCAGCCCGGCGGATTTCTCGATCGAAGGCTGCGAGTTTTATAGTTTGGCGCGGCAGCAAGAGACGGGCTTGAAGATTGCCGAGCTGCTGCCCACACGGCATTACGCGCGGAAGAACATTGGCTATCTGCTGGCGATGCGGACGCGGTCGCGGATGCTGCTTGAGACCGATGACGACAATATGCCGCTGCCGGGATTCTGGGCCGCGCGCCAGCCGGAGCAGCGGGTGGCAACGCTCTCAGGAACTGGCTGGACCAATGTGTACGCGTTTTTCTCCGAGGCGAATATCTGGCCGCGGGGGCTGCCACTGGATGCGATCCAGACGCCGCAGACGGCGTTTGACGCGCTGCCGGTGGTTGAAGCGGACTGCCCGATTCACCAGGGACTGGCCGATGGGAATCCCGATGTAGATGCGATTTACCGGCTGGTGCTTCCGCTGCCCATCACCTTCCGCCCAGACCGTCAGGTGGCGCTTGGCGCCGGGGCATGGAGCCCATTCAACAGCCAGAGCACGGCCTGGTTTCCGAAAGCGTACCCGCTGCTTTATCTGCCTTCGTATTGCTCATTCCGCATGACGGATATCTGGCGGAGTTTTGTGGCGCAGCGCATTGCGTGGGAGAACGGGTGGAGCGTGCTCTACACGAGCCCGGACGTCTTTCAGGAGCGGAACGAGCACAGCCTGATGCGCGACTTTGCCGATGAAGTGCCGGGCTACTTGCACAACCGCACCATCGGAAGCCGGTTGGAGGCGCTGAAGCTGGAGGCAGGACCGGCAGCCATGGGAGAGAATCTCATCCGGTGCTACGAGGAGCTGGTCCGGCTGACCGTGGTGGATGCGAAAGAGATGGCTCTGGTGAAGGCGTGGGCGCTGGATTTGGCGGAGCTGGCGTAAGGGAAAGAAGCCAAAACCGGATCAAGTGCAGGGGCGAGCCCTATTTCCTGAACGATCACTGTGCGATATTGGATCCCACCCTAAGCGCAACAACAAAGACGCGCCGAGGGTGGGGCACCCAACCGATTTAAGCGGCTTGATACAGCACAAATCCACAAATTGCAGGTTGATTGAATGGTGGAGCTGAGCGGGATCGAACCGCTGGCCTCCTCGTTGCGAACGAGGCGCTCTCCCAGCTGAGCTACAGCCCCACGACTTATTTATTGTATCAGCAGGTTCCAATTGAGAAAAGACGCAGGGAAACCTGCCAGGAACTTCTTCTCCGCCGAGATCGTATACAGATTTTGTCGATGCTCTCACGTGCAGGGATGGAATACGGTTCTTTCCCTGGGAAGAAGGGGGATGAGAATATGGAACCCGCGCGTCACGCCGGTGTCTTTGAAAAGGTCTCGCCTGCGTCTTGGGCCCGGCTCACCGGAGCCTTCTATCTGCTCAATTTTATAACGTCGCTGATCGTGTTCAGCGGAAAGGGAAGTCCCTGGTTGCTCGCAGTCTGCGGTCCAGCGGCGACAGCCAGCTACGTGACCGTTACGGCTCTGCTTTGCTACCTTTTCTGGCCAGTCAATCGCTGGCTCTCGCTGCTGGCGGCGTGCATCAGTTGGGCGGGAAGCATATACGGCTATATCAGCCCCGCCTATCTCCCCATCCATGTGAACGTTCTGGTTTTCTACGAGTTCTATTGCCTCCTCATCAGCTATCTCATCTTCCGCTCGAGATTCATGCCTCATGCCATCGGCGCTGTGATGCTGGCGCCCGGACTGAGCTGGTTGACCTTTGTCTGGCAACCGCTGGTGCAGCTTCTTGCACCCTATCAGTACATCGCGGGAGGAATCGGAGAAGCCATACTCACGATATGGCTCCTCACGATGGGTGTGAACTCTCGCCAATGGAAGCTGCAAGCCAAGGAACAGTTTGCATCCGCAGGCTGATGCAGGAATCCCGCGCCCGGACGCATCGTAGAAACAGTGAACATCCGCTTCCATAAGGAAAGGCCGCCTCTAGAGGCGGCCTTTACGATGACACTCGATACAGCTTATAGCTGATTCATGTTTTGCAGGAATTCGGCGTTGTTGCGGACCTTTTCCAGGCGGGCAATCAGCAGTTCCATGGCCTCGACAGGCGAGAGCGGGTTGAGCACGCGGCGCAGAACGAAGATGCGCTGCAAATCTTCCTTGGGGATGAGCAGCTCTTCCTTGCGGGTGCCGGAGCGCTGGATGTCGATGGCCGGGAAGACGCGCTTGTCGACGAGCTTGCGGTCAAGGATGATTTCCATGTTGCCGGTGCCCTTGAACTCTTCGAAGATGACCTCATCCATGCGCGAGCCGGTATCGACCAGCGCGGTGGAGATGATGGTCAGCGAGCCGCCCTCTTCGATTTTCCGGGCCGCGCCAAAGAAGCGCTTGGGCCGCTGCAAGGCGTTTGAATCCACGCCGCCCGACAGCACCTTGCCCGATGGGGGCACGATGGTGTTGTAGGCGCGCGCTAGACGTGTGATTGAATCCAGCAGAATCACCACATCGCGCTTGTGCTCGACAAGCCGCTTGGCCTTCTCGATGACCATCTCGGCCACTTGCACGTGGCGGGCTGCCGGCTCGTCGAAGGTCGAGCTGATGACTTCGCCCTTGACCGAGCGCTGCATATCCGTGACTTCTTCCGGGCGCTCGTCGATCAGCAGGACGATCAGAACCACCTCGGGGTGGTTGGTGGAAACGGAATTTGCGATCGACTGAAGCAGCATGGTCTTGCCGGTGCGGGGCGGGGCGACGATGAGGCCGCGCTGGCCCTTGCCCACCGGCGTCAGCAGATCCATGACCCGGCCGCTGATGGCCTCGCGCACCGTCTCCATCTTGATCCGCTCCTGCGGGTACAAGGGAGTCAGGTTGTCAAAGAGAATCTTGTTGCGTGTTTCTTCAGGCGACTCAAAGTTGATGGCCTCGATCTTGACCAGGGCAAAATACTTTTCGCCCTCGTGCGGCGGGCGGACATTGCCGCTGATCGAGTCGCCGGTTTTGAGATCGAATTTACGAATCTGCGACGGCGACACGTAAATATCGTCGGGGCCGGGCAGATAGTTGTAGTCGGGCGAGCGCAGGAAGCCGTAGCCGTCGGGCAAAATCTCAAGCACGCCCTCAGCAAAGATATGGCCCTCCTTTTCGCTCTGTGCCTGAAGAATCTTGAAGATCAGATCCTGTTTGCGAAGGCCGCTGGCGCCGGGAATCTCAAGGGTGCGCGCGATGCGGCTCAGTTCGGTGATGTTCTTCTCTTTAAGTTCAGCGATGGTCATGTTCACCTGCAATATGGAGGGATGGTTGTGAGGGGATACGTGAAGGGAAGTGCTCCAGGAGGAAGGTCGGGCTTGTATTCAGAAGGCTGCCGATCCGGGCCAGCCTTACGTATCTCCCGATTTCAAGGGCAGTATGGAATCGTTGGCGATGAGCAGCATCCCCCGACAAGAAGCCGCCTTGAAACTGCTGCCTGACTCAACTATACCTTGTGCGGTGGCAATCAGGCGGCGCGGCGCTGCTCCGCCGGCAGGGCAGCTGACGCCGATACCGGTGCCGGAGACCCTGGATTGGTGGTTTGAAATCGGCCCAGAACTTCATTGGTGGTGTCCTGCAGCCGTGTATTCGGCTTGTGCAGCTTGCGAGTTGCCTTGCTAGCCAGTTGACAGAGCTGGTAGCGATTGGACACATGAGAAAGTGCCCCAAAAACTAAATCGGAACGCATTGCGAATCTCTCCTTTTTTTCAGTTGCCTGTCCGGACGGAACTCTTTGGCGCCGCCAGCTCAGCAGGGGAGCCAGCGCGACCGATGGCAGCCCCCAATATTCCACTCCCAAAACTTAGACGTTCAAACTGTGCGCCAGGTTCCATACTTTGGCGCAGAATCGCACGCCATGGAACAGGCTTCATGCGATACCACAGAAACACATTTCCGCCTTGGGAATCCATACCCCCTGCATTTCCGTTTCCGGCGATATCGCAAAACGCACAGATGCATCAAGGAATGAGCATCTGCTCAAATATGATGCGGGAAAACACAGATGGGCTGTGCAAAATCGCTCATTGCAGCCTGCCCTTTATGGATAGCACTCATGAATGTATAACGAGTTGGGATTCGGGTCAACTGTTTTTTTGAGCTTTTCTTCACTGCGCGCCTCAAGATGCACCCTCTGCAACTTTAGTTGCAAATATCGTGTAATCAAACAGATAGATGCCACAATCCCACCGCGTCCCCACCCAGGAATCTGTCAAGCCCAATAGCTGCGGTCCAGAGTGCGGTATTGGATGGCCTCGGCCAGGTGCGCCACGGTCAGATGCTCGGCCCCCTCCAAATCCGCGATGGTCCGCGCGACTTTGAGGATGCGGTCGTGGGCGCGGGCGGTCAGGCCCTGCTGCTGCATGGCCCGCTCCAGCAGCCGCTCGGCATCTGCTCCCAGTTCGCAATGGGCGCGAATCTGGCGCGTGGTCATCTGGGCGTTGGCAAAGATTTTTTCGCCGGCTTTTTTAAAGCGCTGCCGCTGCCGCTCGCGCGCGGCCATCACTCGCCCACGAATCTCAGCCGATCCCTCGGCTGCCGCGCCGCCGCGGAGTTCCTTGTATTGCACCGCTGGAACCTCGATATGGATATCGATGCGGTCGAGAAGCGGGCCAGAGATTTTGGCGATATAGCGCTGAATCACCGGCGGGGTGCAATGGCACTCGCGCGACTTGTCATTGAAATAGCCGCAAGGGCAGGGATTCATGGCCGCCGCCAGCATGAAGCGCGCCGGAAAACTGAGCGACATGGAGGCTCGCGCGATGGTGACGGTGTGATCCTCGAGCGGCTGGCGCATCACCTCGAGCACGTTGCGCGGAAACTCCGGCAGCTCGTCGAGAAACAGCAGGCCGTTGTGAGCCAGCGAAACCTCGCCGGGGCGCGGGATGATGCCGCCGCCGATCAGGCCCGCGTCCGAGATGGTGTGATGGGGCGAACGAAACGGCCGCTGCGTCACCAGGCCTGCCGCCGCATCCAGCACCCCGGCCACGGAGTGAATTTTGGTGGTCTCAAGAGCTTCATCGAAGGTGAGCGGCGCAAGGATCGAGGGCAGGCGCTTGGCCAGCATGGTCTTGCCGGAGCCGGGCGGCCCGATCATCAATATGTTATGGCTGCCGGCCGCGGCCACTTCCAGAGCGCGCTTGGCCGTCTGCTGTCCGCGCACATCCTTGAAATCCACCGCGAAGTGCTGCAGCTCATTAAGCAGGTTCTCAGTGGCCACATGGCAGGGCTCGCGCTGGATGACTCCGACGACCTGGCTGTTGAGCAGCTCGAGTACATCGAGCAGCGAAGAGACCGGGTAAACATTCACGCCCTCGACCACTGCGGCCTCAGCGGCGTTGGCTGCGGGAAGAATGAGATTAGGAATGTTTTTCTCGCGCGCCAGAATTGCCACGGGCAACATGCCCGGCACCGCGCGCACGCCGCCATCCAGCCCTAACTCGCCTACCAGCAGAAAGCGGCTCAGGTCGCTGGTCTGCAATGCGCCATACGCGCCCAGGATGCCGACAGCGATGGGCAGGTCGAAGCCCGCGCCTTCCTTCTTCATATCGGCAGGCGCCAGGTTGATGGTGATGAACGTGGGTGGGATGAGATAGCCGGAGTTCTTGATGGCGGCGCGCACACGGTCGCGGCTCTCGCGCACCGCGGCATCGGGCAGGCCCACGGTATGGAATGTATCCTTCTCCGCAACCACGCCGCTATAGTCCACCTCGACATCGATGAGGTTGGCATCAATGCCGTAGACCGCCGCGCTGAGAACTTTAAAAAGCATGACTGAAGTTGCAGCGAGTGTAACAGAAAGCAGCGAACAGGGAACAGGGAGCAGGGAGCAGGGAGCCGGAAAGCCAACTTCATCGGGGTTGCATTGACTGCATTCGTGCGTTGGGCGGTGCGTCGCGTTGAAGTGAGTGTGCTGAACAGACCACAAAATGGTTCGGCACATGAATACAGTCGCGTCGAAAGGGATTGCCAAGCGCGGTGGGCGCTGCCCTTGCGGAGGGATCTCCAAAACTATCTTGCATTCGATTGGCGACTGCTCTTGCGCGATCTAAAACAGATGTTGTACTTTTGCCTGCGAGGATTCCCTTCATGTTCATGCGTACGATTTCCGCCGCTCTCGTTGGCTGCGCACTGCTGCTTGCGCCCGTTGCCGCAACCGCCGCCGATCGCGGGCCATCGACGCCCGAAGAGAGGAAGCAGGCGCTCGAGTCCATTGCTCACTTCCAGGCCGATCCTCTCAATCCAAACCTTAAGCCGGAGATTCAGTGGATTGTGATGTGGATGATGGAGATTCCCGATGTGCATGTGGACCTCTGCCCGATTCTCGATCGGCTGCCCAAGGGCGACAAGAAGGACGGCCAGACCCTTTTCACTGCGATGGTGCTGGCGCAGACCGCGTTCGTTCTTGAGAATCCAGACAAGCAGAGCGATACTCTGGCGCAGTATCAGGCCGGCGTCGAAGGCGTGCTGCGCATCTATGAGCTTCTGTTGAAGGCCAACCCTAAAGACCGCCAGCCTTATCTCGACGATTTGATCCAGCGCCGCGAAGCCGGAACCCTCGCGCAGTTTGTGAAGGAGCGCGCGGAGGCCGCCTGCAAGAAATGATGAGCCGCGGAACGCGCGAAGGCTTCATGTGTTCCGTCTTTCTTGCTGCCTGTTGACCGATCCGCTTGCCCTCACAAATGCGCTCATCTATTCCGTGTTGAATAATTGTTTACCTTTTTTCCACCGATGCATCGTTTTTTCCTTGACACGGATGAAACATAAATCTATACATTCTTCAACTGCAATTTGTTTATTGCAGAATCGATGCAAACCATCGACAAGGGAGAATAGGCAAATGGCAACCAAGAAGGCACCCGCGAAGAAGGCCGCTGCAAAGAAGGCGCCCGCGAAGAAGGCCGCAAAAAAGAAGTAGCGGATCTTCCAACCAACAAAAGGCAACACGCGAGGGGGACGCTTCAAAGCGTCCCCCTCAGTGTTTCTGGAAAAGGATTAGACTTGGAAGCGCACGGATCGAAATGGAGAAACCTGTGACCCGACGACGCTGGATTGCCGAACATTGGGATGAAGCCACCGCCACCCTTGTTGGCGCGCAGGCCGAGCACATGGCGCGCGTGCTGCGCGCAGAGCCGGGCATGGAAGCGGATGTGGTGGCGGGCGGCCATGTCTTTCATGCCGAGGTAGCCGCCGTAACGCCGGTTGAGGTCCGCTTCAATCTGATCGCCGAGCTGCAAGCCGATCCTGCCCTGCCCGTCACGCTGACGATCTCCATCTATAAATTCGACCACATGGAATGGGCGCTTGAGAAGGCTACGGAGCTGGGGGTTGCCGCGGTGGCGCCGGTGATTGCGCGCCGCACCGAGAAACATCTGGCCCTGGCCGCGGAGAAGCGCGTGGAGCGATGGCGCCGCATTGTGCATGAAGCGGCGCAGCAGTCGCGGCGCAGCGATGTGCCGATCGTTTACGAACCGGCGCCGCTGGCCTCGCGCGTGCGCGCCGCATCACAGGCCTCGCGCATCGTGCTTGCCGAGCAGGAGCGCACAACGACACTGCGCCACGCACTCGACGAAGCGGTATTGGCGGCTGGGGACGAGATGCCTCAGCTCGAAATTGCGATTGGCCCCGAAGGCGGATGGGCTCCCGAGGAAGAAGCGCTCTTCGATGCCATTGGCTGGCAGGCTGTATCGCTGGGCCCACGCATTCTGCGCGCGGAGACGGCGGCCATCGCCGCGCTGGCGGTGATCGGCTCGTGCCTGGAGTAAGGAATGAGCCGAACAGCCATGGTTGCTTCAGCAATAGGACTTCTGCTGCTCGTTCTGGCAGGGGCATGGATTCTGAGGTTTGAATGCCAATCGCGAGCTCCCGTGGCATTGGCGGCGCGAACAGCGCGAAGTTCGGCGAGGGTGAGACAGCTACTTGGGGAACCGATGAGTGTATCTCGACTCGCCCAAGGGCATATTTTTACAAATCGCGGCGATGGCAATGCCGATCTTACAGTCCAGATCCGTGGTCCACTCGGACGCGGCAAACTCGATGAATGGGCGCAGGAAGAAAATGGCACATGGCATATTTGCGGTCTACAGTTCGAGTCGAGCCATGGTTCAACCCGCATCCCGCTCGTTGACGAATCTTTGACACACTGCGAACCGGAATAAATCCGAGTTTCGGGTTTGCCGGTCTGGCCTTGTGTTGGAGATCGCCTCAGCGTTTCTCGTAACTACAAGTGCGCATAGCGCAGCAGCAGGCCTGCCAGCACCGCTCCTGCAAGGTCGCCGATGATCGGGATCGGCGCATAGCGCCAGTTGGAGCCGGCTTTGCCGGGAATAGGCAGCAGCCAATGAACGATGCGCGGGCCCAGATCGCGCGCGGGGTTGATGGCGTAGCCGGTGGTGCCACCGAGTGAAAGGCCTATGCCCCATACCAGGCTGGCTACGAGCCACGGCCCCACGCCCGCTGCTGGCCCGGAGGCCGAAACTCCACGCGACCCGATCGCCACAGCCACCACGACTAATACTGCCGTGCCCAGCGCCTCGCTCAGGATGTTGAAGAACGGACTGCGCACCGCCGCGTTGGTGCAGAAGACGCCCAGCTTATCGACGGGCCCCGGCGTGAGCTTCCAATGTGGCGCATAGTGCAAGGCCATCAGCGCCGCGCCAATCATGGCGCCAAGCAACTGGGCGGACCACATGCTCAGCATCTGCGAATAGTTCCCGCTGTTCACAGCCAGGGCCAGCGTGATCGCCGGATTCAGATTCGCTCCAGGGCTGCCAAAGGCCTGCGCCACCAGCACGCCGCACAGCACGGCCAGCGCCCAGCCTGTCGTAATGACAATCCAGCCAGAGTCCGCCGCGTAGGACTTGCGCAGGGTTACACCTGCGCCTACGCCGGTGCCCATCAGCACCAGAACCAGCGTGCCCATCAACTCACCCATCCAGACAGAATGCATCGAGGCTTCCTTGCGATTGCGCTTTCTCGCGCTGCCACGGCTATGGCAGCCACAGAATGCAACCATCGTTCGATTTATGGACCTACAGCATTCTCCACTGTCCACCCAGTTGCCGCCAAGAGTGTCTTTGCGATCTGTCTTGAGAGGGTTATTCTAAGGCAGCAAAAGGTACCGGCGTTTGCAGGACAGAGGGGGGCATCGGATGGTCGCAGCACTCGCAGCTTGGCTGATACTCACCGCTCTTGGCATCCTTCATTTTTACTGGGCAGCCGGAGGAGCGTTTGGGAAAGCCGCCGCCATTCCCACCAAGGACGGCGTGCCCCTGTTCAGCCCAGCGCCGATTGGGACCGCTGTGGTTGGACTTGCACTCTTCGCCATGGCAGCTCTCATCGCGGTTAGGATTGGCTGGATTGCCGCGCCTGGCTTCGCACGGCCCGTTCGTGTGTGTCTTTGGTTGCTGGCGATTCTCTTCTTGCTCCGCGCCATTGGGGATTTCCGCTATGTTGGCTTCTTCAAGCGCGTCCGCGATAGCCGCTTCGCAAAACTCGATACTGCGGTCTATTCACCTCTCTGCCTGATCCTGGCTGGCCTCCTTGCGATTTCCGCAAGCTCTTGAAGTGCCGGTCTACTGGCGAGCTTCTTCAAGCTCCGCTAGGCGATACCATGAGAGCAAGCAGGAGGTCGCGCATTTTGCGAAGTGCAATGAAAATCCTGATTGGGACGGCGATTGTTGCCTTGCTGGCGCTGCCCTCGGCGGCGCAGCCGCCGGCTCCGCTGAAGGTCATCGGCTTCATGACCGACTTCGACGTGAAGGACGATGCCGTGGGCATCTGCAAAGCGGTGATGGATGGCGTCACGCCCGGCGTGCGCATCATCGACATCACGCACCAGTCCGAGCCTTATAACATTGCCATGGGCGCGCGCTTCCTGGCCGGCTCCGCGCCTTACTTTCCCAAGGACGCGGTCTTCGTCGTGGTCATCGATCCAGGCGTAGGTTCTACGCGCAAGGCCATCATCGCCAAATCGCGCGTGGGCCAGTTCTTCGTGCTGCCAGACAACGGGCTGCTTACCCTCGTGCAGGATCGCGACGGCATTGCCGCAGCCCGCGAAATCACCAACCCCGCGTGGATGATCGGCTCGGGGATCTCCTCGACCTTTCACGGGCGCGATATTTTTTCGCCGGCCGGTGCGCGCCTGGCGCGCGGCGACGACTGGACGCAAGCCGGCCCCGCCCTCGATGTCGCCAAACTCGTCCGGCTCGATCTGAAGAGCGCGACCATCGACGCGGCCGGCCTGCACGGCTCGGCGATCGGCACCGATGGGCCTTTCGGGAATTTAGTGCTCAACGTTCCCGCCGAGACTTTTGCGCAGCTCGGCTACAAACTCGGCGATCTGGTCCCTGTGTTGCTTGCCGGCAAGAGCTACGTCTTTCCCTTTGTAAAAACTTTCAGCGATGTGCCTTTGGGCAAGGAGCTTTTCTACATCGACTCGCGCGGGCGGCTCTCGATCGGGATCGACCAGGGCAACTTTGCCGAGACCTACAAGGTGGGCGAAGGCGCGGAGCTGTCGATTCCGAAGAAGTAACGGGTCTTACCGGATAATCTCGAACCGTTCCCACGGGCAGTGGCACACCGGGCAGCGTTCGTGCTCCTCTTCGGTCTCAGAGGTATAGCCGCAGACGGGGCACACGTAGAAGTCGCGCGATTCGCTGATCCATGTATCTTTTTTGCCGCCAACCAGCAGGGCGATGGCCTCGCCATAGAGGCGAGCGTGGGTCTTCTCAGCTTCCAGGGCTCCGGTAAAGGTGCGAATGGCCGCGGTGTTCTTGCGTTCGGTTGCCTCTTCCAGAAAGCCGGGGTACATGGTGTCGATCTCGTACTGTTCGCCGCCGAGCGCGGCCTTCAGGTTTTCGAGCGTGGTCTTGACCTCGACCGCGTGGATCGCGCACACAGCTTCGCCGCCCAAATGCTTGATGACCCGCGCATGATTGGCGGCGTGAATCTGCTCGGCGCGCCCAGCGGCCCGAAACAGGCTGGCCGCGCCGCGGAGGCCATCGGCGTCGGCCTTGACTGCAAAGGCTGTGTACTTGGCGTGCGCATTCGACTCGCCATCAAAGGCGGCCAGAAGGTTCTGTACGGTAACAGTATTTTCCGCGGCGATTCCCGGCATCGGTCTTCCTCTCGAACTCCGAGGAAGAGACTACGGTTCCTGGAGCGGCTGCGCTGTGACGCCGGTTACATACGGATGCGAAAGTCACGGGCGGAATGGAACGGCGCCCTGACTGAGCGTCCGGCGCGGAAAGCTGGAAGTTGGGTGACAAGGCAGTCGGCGCCAAGAAGTACAAGGGTAGAGTTTTTATATTTTCGAGGGAAAGCCAAAACCGGGCGATTCGTGCCTGCTGCAAATACTTAGAATGTGGTGGCCAGAGACGCTACTGAAAAGTCGTGTCAATTGCCGAAAATGCGCTGGAACTGCAAACATATATGCTCTAGTGTTGCCCCCAAAGTTGCCCCCACTTTCCC
>Ga0302319_10003333_pt1 | contig 33764 bp, 37 predicted proteins | sample Bog_T0_2_FD_203319 | JGI IMG/M metagenome (GOLD analysis project Ga0302319, IMG submission 203319) | Peat permafrost microbial communities from Stordalen Mire near Abisko, Sweden - Bog_T0_2 | ecosystem: Environmental > Terrestrial > Soil > Wetlands > Peat | place: Sweden: Abisko, Stordalen Mire... | reverse complement strand
GAGCAATGCGACAGCCAAGCCCTACCGGTGGATGAAGACCGCTACGGAAATACTGGATTCGATGAGACGATTCTGCGAAATAACCAACCGGGCTCATTTGTCATGAACTTCAGTGTCAGGACACTAGATGCCCTTGCGGATGAGATGCCGCAGCAGATCGACCACGCGATTGCTGTAGCCCCACTCGTTGTCGTACCAGCTGACCAGCTTGAAGAAGTTCTTGTTCAGCTCGATCGAGCTGCCGGAATCGTAGATCGACGAGCGCGCATCGTGGACGAAGTCGGTCGATACCACCTCTTCGTCGGTGTAGCCGAGGATGCCCTTGAGGGTGGTCTCGCTGGCCTTCTTGAGCGCTTCGTTGATCTCCTTGAGCGAGGTCGCCTTCTCGGTCTTGAAGGTCAGGTCGACCACCGACACCGTCGGGGTCGGGACGCGGAAAGACATGCCGGTGAGCTTGCCCTTGACCTGCGGCAGCACCAGGCCGACCGCCTTGGCCGCACCGGTGGAGGAGGGGATGATGTTGATGGCCGCGGAGCGGCCGCCCTTCCAGTCCTTCTTCGACGGACCGTCGACGGTCTTCTGCGTCGCGGTGTAGCTGTGCACGGTGGTCATCAGGCCTTCGCTCAGGCCGAAGCCGGCGTCGAGCACCACCTTGACCAGCGGCGCCAGGCAGTTGGTGGTGCAGCTGGCATTGGAGACGATGGTATGCTTGGCCGGATCGTACTCATTCTCGTTGACGCCCATCACCAGGGTCTTGACGCCATCGCCGGATGCCGGCGCGGAGATGACCACGCGCTTGGCGCCGGCCTTGACGTGCAGACCCGCCTTCTCGTCGCTGGTGAAGAGGCCGGTCGATTCGATGACGACATCGATGCCGAGCTCCTTCCATGGCCAGTTGTCGCGGCAGGCGAGCACCTTGATGTCCTTGCCATTGACCACCAGGACATCGTCCTCGGCGAGTTCGGGCTTGCTCTTCTTCGAGCTGACCGTGCCGGTGAAGTGGTTCTGGGTCGAGTCGTACTTGACCAGGTAGGCGAGGTTGTCCGCCGGGACCAGGTCGTTGACGGCGACGACCTCGATGTCCTTCCCGAGCAGCCCCTGCTCGACGATGGCGCGGAACACCAGACGGCCGATGCGGCCGAAGCCGTTGATAGCAAGGCGGGTAGCCATGGGGACACTCCTCGAGGTGGGCGCTTGGCACCCGGTTTAGCGTGTGGAGCGGCGAACTTTATGGGTGCAGAGGTGAATGCAAGATGGACGGGCGTCGCGTGGCGCAGCATCCGGCCAGCCGAATCGGGCGGGTGCTTGCCAGGAGGATATTAATGCAGCGACGCCCTGGGCTTGTGCCCAGGGCGTCTGCGGATGGCCGGCGGGAAGGCGATGGCGATCAGGTCGCCGTATCAGGCCACCATGATATCAGGTCACCTTGATGTTGCGCACCTTGGGCAGGTTGAAGATGCTGGTGGTGCCCTTGGCGTCCGACTTCCAGCGTCCATCGGCCTTGAGCCGCTCGATGCGCTCAGCGCGGCTGAGGACATTGCGATGGGCGGCGAATCCGCCCTGGCTGACAAAACTGCCGTGGATGCTCATGGAAACCTCGTTGGGAATGGGACGGGGACTGTAGCCGGCTGAGCCGGAATGCAAGCAGCCAGGCCCACGGTCCGGCGCCCACGCGCCGCTTGCGCCGGCTGCCTGGGACTCAGCCGCGCACGGGTGAGAGATCCCCGGCATCGCGCTTGGCGCGCGTCGGGACTGCGCCGATGGCCGGCTGGCGCGTCGCCTCCTGGGCACGCCCCTTGACGCTGGATTCGAGGTGATTGGCCAGCCAGGAGCACAGGCGCCTGACCGGGTGCTCGCTGGCGACCGGGGCAGTGACCAGCAGGCGCGCCACCACTTCGCTGAGCGGCACGCCGTTGCGATCGTGGTAGAGCTGGCGGAAGGCATCGCGCAGGGCTTTGATATCCTCCTCGCTGAAGCCGTCCCGGCGCATGCCGATATGGTTGATGTTGCGCGGTTCGGCCGGATTGCCTTCGGCGATGACGAAAGGCGGGATATCGAAGCGCACACCGCTCATCGAGCCGACATAGGCGAGCTCGCCGATGGTGGCGAAGTGATGGAGACCGACCATGCCGCCGATGGTGGCCTTGCGGCCGACCTTGATGTGGCCAGCGAGCTGGCTGTTGTTGCCGATCACCACATGCTCGGCGAGCTGGCAGTCGTGGGCGATATGGGCATAGGCCATGACCAGGGAGTGTTCGCCGACGGTGGTCTTCATGCCGCCGCTGGCGGTGCCTTTGCTCACCGTGACCATCTCATGGATGCGGCAATGGGCGCCGATGACAGTCTCGCTATCCTCGCCGCGGAACTTGAGATCCTGGGGGTCGCTGCCGATCACGCTGCCGGGAAACAGGATCGCGCCCGTGCCGATGCTGGCACGACCATAGACCGTCACATGGTTGCGCAGCTCCGCGCCGGCAGCGATGATAACCTTGCCGCGCACGTAGCAGAAAGGGCCAACCGTTGCATCGGGATGGATCTCGGCTTCAGGATCGACGACCGCCAGCGGGTGGATGGCCATGGAGATTCCTCATTAAGCAAAGTACGAGTCAGTTCACTAACTCGAGTGGAATGGCTGTAACCCTATGAGGCACTAATGGTATGGTCAAGATTGTTATTCGTTGTCTGTCATCGAATTTGAATTATCTTATCGACATGTGTCCGCTGCGCAGCGATCTCTTCGGCGCCCCCCATACCTACCTGGTAACGGTGCGCTGCGCCCAGGATCAGCCAGCCTTGGCCAGGCCCGGGGAGACGCAGACGCTGCTGGCCTGGTGCGAGCGCCTGCGCCAGGGTTTCGACGCGCGCATGTTCGCCTTCCGCATCGACCGCGCCGCCATGACCCTGGTGCTGCGGCATCGGGAGGTCGCCGACAGCGATGAACGCCTGCGCGAGCGTTGGCGCAGCCTCGACGGCTCGACCTCGGCGCTACCGCGCCTGCGCACGCGCTTCACCCATCTGGGCGGCTTCATGCAGACCCTTCTGCAGCGCTACAGCCGGGACTGGAACCGGCGCAACCAGGGCTCCGGCCACCTGTGGGCGAGCCGCTATCGCGCCTGCCTGCTGGCCGATGACGCCGCCCTGCTGGCGGCGGTGGTGTGGGTGGAGGACGAGAGCCTGCATGAGCGCCCGGCGCTGGCATCCAGCCGCGGGCAGCATGACGGCACCTCCGCCATGGTGCTCTCCGGTCTGCCCCTGCGCCTGGGTCCGGGCGACAGCCTGTTCACCACCGACGAATCGCCGCCCGGCCTCGCCCCCCCTCCCGAAAGCGACAATCAGCGCTGGCTCGAACGCTTCGCCTTCCACCTCAGCGCCATCGATCGCCGCGCCTATGGTCGCGCCCTCGCCTGCGGCTGGGCCCTCGGACGCCCGGACAGCCTCTCCGAGACCATCGCCCGCCTCGGTCGCAGCTCCGGCCGCGGACGCAGCCGCCAGCTGCGCGATCTCGACGATCAACTCGGCCTGTGCGGCGTGTGGGGCTGAGGGCGCCAGCACAGCGCCTGGCCCGTGCGCCGCGCGGGCGATGCCGTTTGCAGCGCGCGCCCCGCCGCCACAACAGCCGACCATGACCGCGTCGATCCGCTTCGCCGAGATCAGCGCGCTGTGCGCCGCGGAAGGTCTGCAGGCGCTCGCCGTGCTCGCGCCACCACCGCAGGAGCTGGATGCGGCCGGGATCGACGCCCTGCTCGCCGATGGCATCGGCGACATGGGCTGGCTCAAGCGCACCCGCAACGCCCGCCTGCACCCCCTCACCATGCTGCCGAGCGCGCGCGCCATCCTGCTCGCCGCCCTGCCGTACCAGCCGAGCCCCGGCTGCGGCGAACTCAGGCGCGCACGCTACGCGGCCGGCAAGGACTATCACAACCTCTTCCGCGCCAAGCTCGCCCGCGTCGGCGATGCCCTGGCCTCCCGCCACCAGATCGACTGGCAGACGCGTGCGGCGGTCGACTCGGCGCCGCTGAATGAGCGCACCCTGGCCCGCCTTGGCGGCCTGGGCTGGATCGGCCGCAATGCCCTGCTGATCTCGCCCGAGACCGGCAGCTACCGCCTGCTCGGCGCCCTGCTCACCGAGGCGCCGCTCGCCGCCCACCAGGCCGGACACGCACAGGACCGCTGCGGCAGCTGCACCGCTTGCGAGACGCGCTGCCCGACCGCGGCCCTGGTGGGCCGGCGGGTGCTGACCGAACGCTGCATCAGCTACCTCACCATCGAGCACCAGGGGGTGATCCCGCGCGCCCTGGCCGAGCGCTTCGCCGGCTGGTGGTTCGGCTGCGATCTCTGCCAGGAGGCCTGCCCGTGGAACCGCTTCGCCGGTCCCGCCGGCGATCCCCGCCTGACAGGCAGCGAGGATGATCGCACGGTGCTGCAGGTGGACGCCGATGCCTTCGACCGCCACTTCGCCGGCCGGGCGATCCGCCGCATCGGCTACCCGCGCTTCCGCCGCAATCTGCTGGTCGCACTGTTCAGCCTCGGGCGGCGGGCGGAATGCGCCCCGCTGATCACCGAGGGCCTGCAGCTGGTGGTCGAGCAGGCGCTCGAACTGGGCCTGATCGCAGTCGGATGAGCGTGCCACCCTGGCGGTTGCCGCGCCGGCCAGGCAGCGATGATGGAACCGCATGCTCATCACCGTCAACAGCCAGCCCATCGAGGTGCCCAGCGCGGCATCCGTCGCCGATCTGGTGGCGCTGCTCCAGCTGCCATCGACGCGCGTCGCAGTCGAGCTGAACCGCCAGCTGGTGCGCCGGTCCGACCATGGCGCGACCACCTTGAGCCCGGGCGACACCGTGGAGGTGGTGACCCTGGTCGGTGGCGGCTCGGCCAGAATGGAAGAGCGGTCGCGCTCCAGCGCCTAGAGGCGCCTGGTCGCCTAGAAGCGCCTGGTCGGGCGGTTGGTGTAGTAGACCTGGTCCTGCAGCTGGCGGATGAGGGCGCTCTCGCGTGCCACCGTCGCCGCATCGTGGTTGAGCTCGGCCGCCTTGATCAGGCTCTCGCGGAAGGGCAGGCAGGTCGGATAGAGCTCGACCACCTCCTGGGCCGCGCGCTCTGCCCGCTCGGCGATCTGCCTGGCATCGGCGGTGCTCATGTCATGGGCGCGCATGGCCGAGCGCAGCAGGATGTCGGCGAGGCATTTGGCATAGGCCAGCTGCCCCGGCCAATCGCGCGTAAGCCGCTCGGCCAGCGGCTGGAGACCATCGAGGGTGGCGGGTGAGAGCTGATAGCCGTATATCAGGACGCCCGCCGCGACCAGGGCGAGGTCGCTGTCATGCGGGAAGCGTTCGCTCTCGACGATCAGGCTGGTGGCGCTGCTGATGGCGTACTGGCCGATGCTCTGCGGATCATCGCCCACCAGCCCATGACGCAGCAGCTCATCGCCCAGCAGCTCGCGGGCCTGCTCCTTCTGGTCCGCAGAGAGCGTGCTGCCGGGCGCCAGCGCAAGGGAGGCGCGGCGCAGGCAATCCTCGGCTCGCCGGCCCTGCTCGAGCACCTCGTTGCGCAGCGCCGCCGCCATCACCCCGAGGGTGACCGCGATCAGTACCGCCATGCCGGCGAGCACCATCGTCCACTGCCAGGCTTTGCGCGGAGCGGCCGCCGGCGTGCGCGTGGGCGGTTCATCGGCGGCACGCTGGGCACAGCCGAGGATCGCCACCAGCGCCAGCGTGCCGACCACCTGGGCGCTGTGGAGATGGAAATCGGCCTGGGCATGCAGCATGCAGGCGAGCACACCGCAGCCGCAGGCGGACGGCGGGATGGCTGGCAGGCTGCGCAGGCCGGCGAGGATCAGCAGCACCAGGCAGGTCAGCGCCACCGCCCACGGCGCGGTGGCGCCGTCATGTCCGCCGGGATAGGCGAGGAAGTTGGCATGCAGGACGCCGACCAGCAGCAGCGCGAAGCCCACCAGGGCGGAGCTGCCCAGCAGCAGCGGCCACGGCAGCGGCGGTGCGCGCACCGCGGGCGAAGCGGACGCCGACGACGGCGCCAGGGTCGCGGATGCGCTGCGGGGGCGCAGACGCCAGAGGACCGCCGCCCACCACACGACCAGCAGCACGGCCGCGGGGATGCCCAGATCGACCGCCGTCTGCAGCACTTCCTGGTGCACCATGATGGTGTCCTCCGCCCCGGGCAGCTTGACCCGCGGATAGTGCACCATGAAGCCCTCCAGGCCTGAGCCGATGAGCGGATGCTCGGCGATGAGGAGGAGCGCCGCGCGCCAGTAATCGACACGTACCGCGAAGCTCGCCCAGGCATGCGTACGGATGGCGGGGACCGCCAGCGCTGCGCTGATGACGCCGATGAGGGCCAGCGCCAGCCCCATGCGGGCGGCCCAGCTGCGCCGCAGCCAGATCAGGGTCGCCGCTCCGGCGAGCGCCAGCGCCAGCATGCCGGCCTTGCTGCCGGTCAGTACCAGGGCCACGCTCGCCACCGCCAGGGCGAACCCGAGCATCACGCGCTCCGGACTGCGCGTGCGCCACGCCGCGACGGTGGTGGCAGCCAGGAGCGGCAACAGGGTGATGAGGTAGGCGGCCAGGGTATTGGCGAGCAGGAACGACCCCTCGAGGCGCCAGGAGGCGATGCGTACCGAATACTGGTCCCTGAGCTGGGGCTGGGCGACCAGGGCCGGATCGTCGCGGTAGGCCTGCTGCAGATCCGGGCGCTCGTACAGCACCTGCCCGAGCAGGACCAGCCCCTCGCAGAGGACGCCGGCGACCAGGCCGGCGAGGGCCACCTCCGGCCGCGCGCGGATGAGCGGCATGAGCGCCAGGGGTGCGGCGAGATGCAGCGCCCAGATCACCACCAGCATCCATGCCCGGGCGCTCAGCAGGCTGTGGCAGGCGCCGGCCGCGGCGATGGCCAGGAAGACCAGGCCGAGGATGCCGGCCAGCCCGGGCCTCAGGGCGGCGGGGCTGCGCATGCCACGCAGCATCAGTCCGGTGGCGGTGGCGGCGGCCAGCAGCACCAGGTAGAACAGGTTCGGCAGATCGGTCGCCTCACCGCTCCAGATCAGCGGCCGCAGCAGCGGCAGCGTCATCAGCCAGAGCAGGCCGGCGCGTTCGAGCCAGCTGGCCAGTCGCCGCAATGCCAGGTCGCTCTCGCCGTGCTCTGCGTTCACAGCTGCGCACCCTGCCCCGCGCTCGCTCCCGTGCAAGGCATGCCGGCAGCTGGCCGTCCGCTGACCACCAGGTGCCTTTGGCTACGGAGGCGGATGGGGGCTGCTGCCGGACGGCAGCGATTCATTGTAATCGGCGGGGCTGTTCCACTGCACCCCGAGGGTCCCGGTGGAATTGGTCAGCGCGGTCGCCTTGAGCAGATCCCAACGCTGGGTCGAGGAGTCGAAGTGGAAGACGATGTCGTCGGTGATGTCATCGGGCGTGCCCGCGGCGCTGCGCAGATCGATCGACTGGGTGAAGGAGAATGCCACCCCGCCGCCGGCGGGAGTGCCATTGACGATGTGCCAGCTCAGGACATTGACCGGCTGGTTGCCGAAGGCATCGCACATGTGGGTGGCGGTCATCGGCGTGGTCGCCGGCATGCAGGCATTGGCCCCAGTGGCGGTGACCAGGCTGCGCACCGTGGGGGTGAAGAAGGGTTCGGCGCCCATGTTCCTGGGCGTTTTATAGATGAAGTACCAGGGATCGCAGCGGAAGGCGAGCCCGTATTGCGGGTTGCTCTCGGTTGTATCCGTCAGGCTGCCCAGGCGGGAATAGGTGTCCAGGTAGGTCGACACCGAATGGGTGAGCTGATTCATCATGTCCATGGTCTTGGCCTTCATGGACATCTTGCGCATCAGTCCGAGGGCCGCCAACAGCAGCGAGGCCAGGATGGCGATGATGGCGATGACTACCAGCAGTTCGACCACGGTGAAGCCCAGGCGAATCGAGTTCCGGCTGGTACGGGGGATCATTTCAGCTCCAAGGGAGCGCTGAGGAAGCAGTTCTCCAGGTGCGAGCCCACCGTGCGCTTGCCCCACTTGATCCCCTGCCAGGGCGGATTGTCGAAGCCGGTCTCATTGAAGGCGTGCAGCTCGGTCATGCCGGCCGGATCGGAAGTCTGGTCCTGCTGGCAGATCTGGTTGGCCTGCTTCCAGATCACGAACATGTTCGTCCCGGGCTGGGTGGCATACAGCGAGTTGCTCCAGCTCTCGGCCCAGGTGAGCGGCAGCTGCGCACCCGGCATGGCGCCGGGATAGGTCATCATCCAATCGGTCATCGAGGTCGAGGTCAGCGTCTGCGCGTTGTTGAGGCGGGCATAGGTGCCAGACGCCGCCACGCTGATATAGATGCTGCGCGCATATTGGTAGACCTGGAGCGCCTGGGTCTGGAACGGGTTCGGGTTGAGGTAGGCATTGGTACCGAATTCGTAGGGTGGCGTGGTCTGCGCTGACGGCGCGCTCGGGATCGGCATCACGGTCGGGGGCTGGAACAGCGCATAGGCCACCACCAGCGGGTTGCCCCATTTATCGTTCCACGGTTCACGCTGGGCGCGGTCGGTGGTGTAGAGGTCGCGCATGTACTCGTAATGGCCGGACTGCGCGAGATCGACATAATTGTCGCCCGAGGTGTACTGCCCCGAGTTGGTGGGATCGGTATAGGGCTCGTCGTTGAGCACGTTGGCCGCATGCAGCAGGTTGATGGTCTGGTAGGGGCACAGGTTGCGCAGCACGTGGTGCTCGGGCGTCAGCGGGACGGTCGAGGGCGTGAAGGTGCCACCGGTGCTCGGCAGGACCAGCGGGAACGGCGCCTTGCCCCAGGGGAAGTTGAACAGGTGGTCATCCATGTCGGTGGTCGCAGTGCCGGTCACATAGGCCGTGGTCGGCTGCGCCGCCTCCATGAACCACTGGCCGAGGTTCGCCGCCGGGAAGGCATCGAAGACCGTGGTCGTGCCGAAGCTGGTGTTGAAGACGCCGGTGGTGTCGAACGCCACCACGCCCTCGAAGCGCGGGAAGCCCGACTGCGGGGGCGAACCTGCATAGGGAGTCCAGGGGTCCTGCGAGATCACCTGCTTCTGCAGCATGTAGGCGGCCGAGCCCTCCTGCTGACCGACCTCTGACAACCCCTTGGTCACCGCCTCCATGCGCTGCATGGTCACCAGCTTCATGGCGCTGAACTTGACCGTCGAGACCATGACGATGGTCAGGCTCGCGAGCAGGGCGATGATGGTGATCACCACCAGGAGCTCGATCATGGTGAAGGCGCGGCGCATGGACGTCATTGCTGCTCCTCGACCCGCTGGACGATGTTGTCCTTCGAACCATCGGTGTCATCGCCGCTCGGGCTCGCTTCCGGATCGCTGCTGTCGAGGATGTGGTTGGGGCCGGGATTGTACTGGAAGGCCCCATCCGCACCGGCGCTCATCAGGCGGATGCCGCCTTGCGAGGAGATGGTGTAGAGCACCTCGACGCCCCAGGCGTCGTAGATCGCCAGCCCTGGAAGACGGTAATGCACCCAGATGCCGCCGCCGCCGCCGCCGGCGCCGCTGGCGAGGCTGAAGTTCTGGGTGTTGGTGCCGGTATAGTCCGCGACCCCGCCGGTGACGTAGACGCAGCCCGGCTGCCAGGTGGTCGCCGGCTTGGCGTCGGTATAGAGCATCGGCAGCTGGGTGGTGTCCGCGGACAAGCCGCTGGGCGGCGTGCCTGACGAGGTGATGTTCTTCGGGTTGATCGGATTGCGGAAGGCGTTGTCCGAGTTCGTCAGCGTGGTGCCTCCGGACATGTTGGCGGCGGTGGTGGGATCGGCCGAGTGCAGGGCATTGAGGCTGCTCAGCTCGGCCTGCACATTGCTCGAGCCGAAGACGTAGTCGATGGCCTGCTTGTTGGACAGCGGATGGCCGAAGGTCGGATCGACATCCTGGTTGTCGGTCGGGATGGTGTATTGCTGCAGCGCCGCGGTGGTCAGGGTGGGGTAGAGCGTCGCCGACAGGCTCGGCTGGCCCTGGAGCGGCTTGGGCAGGAGGATGTACTTGGTGACGCGCTTCTGCAGCGCGCCGAGGGTGCCGATGTATTCGCGCTTCATGCCGAAGAGCAGGTAGGAGGCCTGGTCGGCGTAGAGATCGCTGGGCAGCAGCAGATCGTTGGCGCTCGAGTTGCCGGAACCGCCTGGCAGCTGGGTGGTGCTGAGCAGCCCTTCCAGCGCCACCGAGGCGGTGTCCAGCGCCGTTCCCGCATTGACCGAGCCGGGAGCGTCGTTCGGCGGAGTGAAGCGCTTGAACTGGAAGCGCGGAGCGCGCGAGCCGGCCAGCGGATGCTCGACCGGGCTTACCGAGCCGCCCTTGCTGGCGATGGTCAGGTTGATGCCTTTGCTCACCGCAGCGAGGATGGTGCGGGTCTTCTCGCGCTTCGAGCCGATGCCCAGCGCCTGGGCACCGGTGAGGATGAGCGCGGCGAGCACGGAGATGATGGCGATAACCACCAGCATCTCGATCAAGGTGAAGGCCTGGCGGGAACGATGCGGCATGGAGGCGTCCAGCTGGGGTGGTCGGGCCGCGGTCAGGTCAGAAGAGATCTTGGGCATTGGCCAACCCGACGCTGTAGATCGACAGCGCGACGCAGTACTGCTGGTCCAGCGAACAGACGCCGAAGACCGTCGGCCCGATGGTGGCGATCGCCGGCGTCCCGGTGGCGGTATTGGCCGGGATGCTCGGGGTTCCGACATTGCCCAGGGTGGTCGAGGTGGCGCCGCTGGCGATGACGAATCCGGTGCGGTACTGGTAGTACCAGGCGACCACCGTACCGGGCTGCTGCAGGGTATAGACGGCCTTGGACCCCGGACCGCCGCCGCCGGAGATGGCGTTGAAGGGCATGACATTGGCGTTGAAGGTCTGCTTGCTGACATACTGGTTGGTGTTGTACTGCGTGGTCAAGCCGATGGATGAGGCATTCATGCTGCCGGCAGGCACGGTATCGTAGATCAGCACCGCGTAGGCCGATCCGCTGCTCGGCACGACCACCGCGACGCCGTAGTACAAGGCCACGGTGGGCGGCCCCGAACGGGTGCGGGCCAGCTGACGCGCCTGCGAGGCGACGCGCATGATGGAATTGGCGGCATCATGGACGCGGCCTTTGCGGATCGCCGGGTAGATGCTCGGCACCGTCATCGCCACCAGCAGGATGACGATCGAGATCACCACCATCAGCTCGATGGCGGTGAAGCCGCTGCGTGCGCCAGGACGCCGGTGGAGCTCAGTTCGAACCATAGGTCGCCCAGCTCTTGAGGTCGTCAGCGGTATCATCGGTCATGTCCGGACCCGCAGACCACACGCCGAACCAGGCGGAGCCGTAGGTATTGGCGGCGAAGGCGATGCGCAGCGGCTGCTTCCAGCTGTCGATCGGCTGGTGCTTGGAGTTGACGAAGCGGTGGTCGATCGAGGGCTGGCACATGTCGTAGAAGCCGGAGTAGCCGGATACCCACAGGCCGTAGGCCTTGGCGGGGTTGTTGGCGAAGAAGCTCGCATTCGGCAGCATGCCATCGCGATTGTCCACCTTCGGTTCCCCATCGAGGGTGGTCAGACCGCTGCCGCCGAGCGACTTGGAGGTGTCGTTGGTCAGGGTGGGGTTGGGCGGGGTGCCATCGATCGAATCGTACTTCTTGCCCAGGCTCGGGTTGTGGGCATTGATCAGGCAGTCGGGCTGGTTGGTATTGCTCGGATCGTTGGGGTTGGCGCCGTTGAGGTCCCACAGGTACATGGTGTGGGTGGTCGGCTGGCCGTTGGTGAGCACCAGGGTCGGGGTGCCGCCGGGGGTCGACGGCGCCGTCATGTCGCACCAGCTCCAGGTCTTCTGCCCGTAGGTGGTGATCGCCGCGGCCACCGCCTGGACCAGCGTCTGGGTCGCACCGATGTCAACCTGGCGCTTGATGAACTTGTAGGCCGGGAAGCCCATGGCCGCGAGCACCGCCATCACCGAGATCACGACGATCAGCTCGAGCAGGGTGAAGGCCCTGCGATTCCGCTGCCAGCCAGGCTTGACCATGCTCAACCCCACAGACCGACAACGTGACTGCCACCGATCAGCAGGGCAAGACCCAATACGCGGCAGACCAGCACGTCCCCGTCACCCACTGCGAGGCGACGGCGCATCAGCCGCGAAAACACGCTGGCTTCGAGCTGCACCAGGGGACGGGCGGCGAGCACCAGGGCGATGCCGGCGATGCCGCAGACCAGGGCGACCAGGTTGGTCAGCAGCGACTCCCGCAGGTGCTCGGTCAGCGCCGAACCCATGATGATCGCCCCCAGCGCCACGCAGCCCACCAGCAGGTGGCCCACGCTCAGGCGGACCTGGCGCTTCGGCGGACGTTGGGGCAGGAGCTGCATGGCCGCCTGCACCAGCCCGGAGGGCGAGCGGTTGGCGTGGCGGATGTCCTGGGCGTGCTGGAGCAGCATCTGGTCGAGGGCCTCGAGCCGCTTGGCCTGCGCCTGCACCTCGGTGCTGGTCGCCAACAGCCGCTCGGCACCGACTGCTTCGGCCCGGGTGGCCTCACCGTCCTGGTAACGCTGGAGCAATCGTAGATCAGCTGACATAACAACCACCTCGTGTGCCACTACCAGGACGTCCTGGTGAGTACCAAACCGGACAGGCGCGCAGCAGTTTCCCATTCCAGTCTAGGGCCGAGGGCAGCTACGCAAGGGTCTGCCTCATTGTCGCTTATGCCCTCGAGCGCCAAGCACTCCCCCGCCACCCCTCCCGCGACGAGGGGCGCATTCCTGCCACCGGCTGGCCGCCCCGCAGGCGCCGTGCCGAGAACGGACACAACCGTCAGTCGACCACGCCACTCAGGGCACCCCACCCCACGCCCAGCTCCCCACAGCAGAAGATCAGCGAGGCGGGCACCGCCTTGCGCCCGCCACGCAGTGGCCAGACTGGGGTTTGCGAACGCGGCAGCGCCCTGCCACCCGGTCGCAGTCGCATGAGCGCTCCGCTTCCTCCTCGTCCCGGCTGGCTGTCAGGCAGCATGCTCCGCCAGGGCATGGCCATCTCCGTCTATGAGGGCATCGTCGTCGGCGGCATGCTGGCCACCTGCGAGATGTTCCTGGTGCCCTTGCTGCAGAATCGCCTCGATGCCTCGGCGAGCGAGATCGGCCTGCTGACCGTCGTGCCGATGATCGCCTTCGCGCTGATGGGCCCGGTGGTCAGTCCGCTGATCCGCTCGATGGGCGGCAACAAGCGCTGCGTGCTCATCACCAGCGTCTTCCAGATCCTCTGCCTGTTCCTGCTCAGCATCCCCCTGCACCATCGCCATGCGCCCTGGGCGGTGCCCACCGCCCTGGCGCTGTCCATCGGCATCACCTTCGTCGGCGGTGTCGGCGGCCCGGCCTGGCTGAGCTGGATGGGCAGCCTGGTGCCGCGGCGGCTGCAGGGACGCTATGTCGGCTACCGCAACCGTCTGGTCATCCTCAGCAAATTGGCCTTCGCCGCCGGCTTGACAGGAGTCATCGCCCTGCTGCCGGAGGATCAGGGACTGTGGGGGTTGCAGATCGTCCTGGTGGTGGGCGCCCTATCGCGCACCGCCAGCCTGGTGCTACTGGCACGCCAGCCCGAGCCGGAACCGCGCCCGACTCACTCGAGCGCCGATTCGCAGCATCTCGCCGCCAGCGGCGGCATGATGCACTTCCTGCGCAACCTGACCCGCTCCGAGATGGGACGCTGGACCATCGTCTGGGCCATGCTCCAGTTCGGCGTGGCGCTATCGGGCCCTTACCTGGTCAGCTACATGATCGCCGCCGGCCCAGAAGGGCTGAATCTCAGCGCCTGGCCCTACTTCGTGCTCCTCTACACCGCCACCGTGACGCGCCTGGCGGTGATGCCCTTCGTCGGCCGGCTGATCGAGCTCTACGGCCCGTCCGCGATGTTGCGGGTGGCGGTCGCCGGCATCGTCCTCATCCCCATCCCCTGGGCCCTCAGCCGCACGCTCAGCGTGCTGGTGGTCAGCGAGATGTTCAGCGGCCTGTGCTGGTGCATCGCCGAGATCGCGGTGGGCGTGCTGCTGTTCAGCTGCCACCGCCATCCCACCCATCGCGCCCGCCTTATCGGCTACCACCAATCGGTGGTCACCCTGGCGGGCATGCTCGCCGCCCTAACCGGCAGCCTGCTGCTGGCCAGGGACGCAACACCGGTAGCGCATGAGACCGTCGGCCACCTGCTGCCGGCGATCGGCGGCAGCCCCTATCACAGCCTGTTCCTGCTCGGGGCGGCGGCGCGGCTGCCCGCACTGCTTTTCGCCTGGAAGCTGCTGCCGACCCTGCGCCCGCTGCGCGACGATGAGCATCAGGACCTGTGGAGCACCCTGCCCGGGACGACCATGGCGCTGAGCGTCGGCCGTGGCCTGATCGGCTACTTCCGGCGCCCCGAAGAGTGATTGCCGCGCGCGTGCGGCACGGCACGCCCTTGCCCCCCTCTGGCGCTGGCGATACCGTGGGCGCAGTGCGCCTATGAGCTCCATCAAACCCAGCACCGGCAACCATCCGCTGAACGCCTCCGCCAGCCGCCATCTGCGCGCCGAGGTGGTGGCGATGTCCGCCTACACCCCCGGCGAGCAGGTGCTGGACTGCATCAAGCTCAATACCAATGAATGCGCCTGGGGGCCATCGCCAGCGGTGCTCGAGGCCCTGCGCTCGTGCGGGGCGGACGCCCTGCGGCTGTATCCGGACCCGCTGTCGCGCCGTCTGCGCGAGCTCAGCGCCGAGCGCTACCAGGTCGCCTACGACGAGGTGCTCGCCGGCAACGGCTCGGATGACTGCCTGACGATGATCTACCGCGCCTTCCTCGGCGCCGGCGACCTGGTGGCGACCCCGTCCCCCACCTACGGGCTCTATGACACCCTGGCCAGCATCCAGGGCTCTGCGATCGAGCACCTGGACTACCTGCCCGACTGGCAGCTGCCGCGCAACCTCGCCCGCGTGGGGTCAAAGCTGGTGATCGTCGCCAACCCCAACAACCCCTCTGCCACCCTGACGCCAGTGTCCGAGCTGCGGCGGCTCGCCGATGCGCACGATGGCATCCTGGTGGTCGACGAGGCCTATGTCGACTTCGCCCTGGGAGCCGGACTGGATGCCAGCCTGCTGCCGCATCTGCACCAGCACCCCAACCTGATCGTGCTGCGCACCTTCTCCAAGAGCTACAGCCTGGCGGGAGCCCGCCTGGGGCTGCTGTTCGCCCATCGCGACCTGGTCGGCCAGCTGCTCAAGGTCAAGGACAGCTACAACGTCAATGCCCTGACCCAGGCGCTCGGCTGCGCCGCGATCGGCGACCGCGACTACCACCGCGAACTGGTGGCGCGCACCCTCAGCGAGCGCCAGCGCCTCGAGCAGTCCTTGAAGCGGTTCGGCTGGAGCTGGCCGGCGAGCGCGGCGAACTTCCTGCTGGTCGAGGTCGGCGCGCGCGCGGGAGAGCTCTACCGGGCGCTCAAGGCGCGCAAGGTGCTGGTGCGCTGGTGGGACCGCCCGGAACTTGCCACCAAGCTGCGCATCACCGTCGGACGCAGCGAGCACACCGAGCAGCTGGTGCGCTTGCTCGAGGAGCTCCGGTGACGGACGACCGTGGGTACCGCACGCGCGCGCTCACCATCCTCGGTGCGACGGGATCGATCGGCATCAGCACCCTGCAGGTCGCCGAGCACCTGGGCATTCCGATCTATGCCCTGACCGCCCATTCCAAGGTCGAGCAGCTGGCGGCGCAGGCCAAGGCCTGCCGAGCAGCGGTGGCAGTGGTCGCCGATCCCTCGTGCTACGCCGAACTCAAGCGCCTGCTCTCGGGCAGCGGCATCCGGGCGCTGGCCGGTCCGGCAGCGCTGAACGAGGTCGCCCAGGATCCCGGCACCGGCGCGATCGTCACCGCGATCGTCGGCGCAGCCGGCCTCGAGGCGACGATGGCCGGGGTGCAGGCCGGCAAGCGCGTCTGCATCGCCAACAAGGAGCCGATGGTGATGGCCGGCGATCTGATCATCGCCGCGGCGGCAGAGAGCGGTTCTCCCATCCTGCCCATCGACAGCGAGCACAACGCCATCTTCCAATGCCTGGAAGGCCATCATCAAAGCGAGGTGTCCGAGATCCTGCTCACCGGCTCGGGCGGCCCCTTCCGCACCATCCGCGACCTGAGTGCGGTGACCCGCGAGCAGGCGCTCAAGCATCCGACCTGGAGCATGGGCCCGAAGATCACCATCGATTCCGCCACGCTGATGAACAAGAGCCTGGAGATCATCGAGGCGCGCTGGCTCTTCGGCATCGAGCCCGAGCGCATCCGCGTGCTCATCCATCCGCAGAGCGTGGTGCATAGCATGGTCAGCTTCCGCGATGGCTCGGTCCTGGCGCAGCTGGGCCGGCCGGACATGCGCGTGCCCATCCAGTATGCGCTGACCTGGCCAGAGCACGTCCCCGGTCCGGTGAAGGCCCCCGATTTCGCCCAGCTCGCCGCCCTGACCTTCGAGACTCCCGATAGCGAGCGCTTCCCGTCGCTGCGCATGGCCTATGCCGCAGCGCGCATGGGTGGCGTGGCTCCGACGGTGATGAATGCCGCCAACGAGATGGCGGTCGCCGCCTTCCTTGCCGGCAGATCGACCTTCCTCGACATCTTCCGCACGGTCGAGCACGCCCTGTCCCAGGTCGTCGCCGGTGGCCAGACCACACTCGGCGACATCATCGCCGCGGATGCCGATATCCGCGCCCGCCTGGCCCGGTGAGCGCATGAGCGGCAAACGCATCCTGCTGATCTCGAAGACGCCGCTGGTGGCGCGACTTGAAGGCGGCGTCCTCGGCCGCCTCTCGCATAGCGGGGTGATCGACCTCGAACGGCTCAAAGCCGCAGCGAGCAACCATGAGCAGACCATCCTCGCGGTCAGGCGCGCGCTCGCCCAGCACCGCATCAATGAATGGCAGGTCGATCGCCTGCAGCCGCGCGACGCCGAAGGCAAGGATCTGGTGGTGACGGTGGGCGGCGACGGCACCGTCCTGACCGCCAACTCGCTCGACAGCGAACTGCCGATGATCACCGTCAATTCCGATCCTGGCGGATCGGTCGGCATGTACACCCGCTGCGATGGCAGCAGCTTTCCGGCGCTGTTCGACGCCTGGCTCGCTGGCCGCTCGCAGGTCGAATGCATCCCGCGATTGCAGATGCGCATCGATGGCGGACAGGCGTGGCGCATCCTCAACGAGTGCCTGTTCGCCAGCGCCAACCCCGCAGCCATGACCCGCTATCTGCTGGAGATCCCCGAGGCCCCGGGCTCCAGCTCCTGGCGGCGCGAGGAGCAGCGCTCCAGCGGGGTGTGGATCGCGACCGCTTCGGGCAGCACCGCGGCCATTCACAGCGCCGGCATGCAGACCGCAGAGGCGCATGGCCCGGCGCTGCTGTTCCTGGTGCGCGAACCGTTCCAGGGCCTGCGCCGCATGGATCTGCTGCAGGGGCGTCAGCTCCCGCCCCTGGGTCTGCGCCTGACGCCGGCGATGCCCGGGGTCTCGATCTTCATCGATGGGCCGCACATCCATCGCAGCGTGCCCCCAGGGTCGCTGGTGGAGTTCAGCGCCAGTCCGATCCCCCTGCGCCTGCTCACTCTGCCCCCCGGCCCTGAGGGAGGCCAGGCTGGCGGGCAGGACTGAGGCTACTGGCTGATCTGGGTGATGGCGCTGTAGGGGACCTGCTGGCTGCCGACCGTGAGCTGGACATTGCCGTTGCTGTCGAAGGACACCCCGGTCACCACCCCGCTGCCGCTGCTCGCCGCGGTGGTCGCGGTCGCCGACTGGTTCCAGCCGACCGTCGTCCCGAGCATCTGCTGAGCCACAGTCGACAGCGTGTTGGGATTGTTGCCGGCAGGCATCACCTGGGTGACGTTGGCGATCGGGTAGTCGTAGCCCCCGACGGTGACGTAAACCGATTGGTTGATGTCCTTGAAGGAGGTCACCGTGCCGGTCACCGTGCCGCTGCCGACGTTGGGGTTCAGGCCCTCGCTCTGCTCCGTCGCCTGGTCGGCGGCGCTGAGCTGCTGCTGCTGGACGTTGACCTGCTGGCCGATCATCTGCTGGGCGAATTTGAGGTTGTCCTGATACGCCTGGGCCTGGGTATTGGCCAGCTGCTGCATCGATTCCATCTCTTGCACCATCTGCGAGGTATCTTCCGGCTGGGTCGGGTCCTGGGTGGTGATCTCGGCCAGCATGATCTGCATGAAATTGGCGTTCTGCAGCGCCGCTGAGGTCGCAGTCGCCGCTGCCGCGCCGGTGGCGGTGGTCGAGTTGGTCGGCGGCAGGACGGACGGATCCATGCTGGTCGAGATCATATGAGCGCCTCCACGACCCCCATCAACGCAACCGCCATGCCATATGCCGCGGGCGCCCAGAAAGGTCGGCTGATGTGATTGGCACAGCCGTGTGACAGCTCGCAAGAGGTCCGTTGTCCGGGGCTTGTGTCGGCCCAGGCATCCTTTCAAGTAGGCAGGTCATGATTCAAGGCCTCATCAGCGACATCCATGGCAACCTCGCTGCACTGAATGCTGTGATCGCTGATATGGAGGAGAACGGGGCCGAAAGGGTCATCTGCCTGGGGGATGTGGTCGGCTATGGTCCATTTCCCGGGGAATGCCTGGACCTGGTACGCCGCTGCGGCGCGGTCCTGATGGGCAACCATGAGGAGGCGCTGCTGTTCGGAGCGGAGAACTTCAACCCCCGCGCCAAGCGGGCCATCGACTGGACGCGTGACCACCTCAAGACCGCTGGCGATGAGGTGACGCGCAAGAACCGCTGGCAGATCCTGCAGAATCTGCAGCTGCACGCCCAGGATGGGCCGTTCCTCTTCACCCATGCCAGCCCGCGGCAGCCGACACGCGAATACGTGATGCCTCGCGACATCACCAATTCAGCGAAGATGAACGAGATCTTCTCGCTGATCAGCCATGTCTGCTTCGTCGGCCACACCCACATCCCGGGCGTCTTCCTGGAAGACCTGTCGTTCACCCCGCCGGGCGACCTGTGGGGTCACACCTACTTTGTCGAACCGCGGGAGAAGGCGCTGATCAACATCGGCTCGGTCGGCCAGCCGCGCGATGGCGACACCCGCGCCTCCTACTGCCTGCTGGATACCGACCCCGGTGCGCCGCGGGTGGTGTTCCGGCGGGTCGAGTACAACGTCGAGGAGACCGCTCGCGCAATCGAGCAGAACCCCTACCTCGACAACTACCTCGCCGAACGCCTGCGGGTCGGCCGCTGACCCCCCCTCAGCGTCCGTTCCCGAAGCGCTGCAACTCTCCACAAATCCCTGCCTACCCGCTGGTTGTTACCCCCGGGATAGTCAGTAGTTTAGCCGCACATGGATCAACGGTCGCCCAAGACACAACGCCCCGATGCCGTGCCCCCGGCCAGCAACGGAGCACGTGCAGCAAGTTCGATGATCAGCCAGGTGAAGGCCCGCCTGGCCGATGATCAGCAGTGGGGCTATTTTGCGCTCAATGGCAAGTGGATCTGCCCCTTCTGCCTGAGCCCAGTGGCCCGGCGGGCGGGCAAGACGCGCGAGGATTCCATCGTCGTCCACCTCGAGAGCTGCCGTAATTACCACGCCGGCAGGGGCGCCACCCAAACCGCTGAGATCATCGCCCGGCGCCAGCAGTTCGAGAATCTCGTCCATCTCGCCGACACCGACAACTCCTGGCGCGTCTACGATCCCACCGGCTGCTGGTTCTGCCCGGCGTGCCTGGAACGGGTGCCGACCGTGCGGGTCCAGGGGCAGCAGCTCAACAGCTTCGTCTACCAGGCGATGGCCGATCACCTGGGACGCTGCACCGCCTACCAGCGCGGTGCCCGTCCCAGTCCCGAGGAGGTGCAGAACGCCCGTGATCGCGCCGCCCGCCTGCCGGCGCTCTGGCAGTATGTGCAAAGCCAGCTGCAATTCCCAGCCTGGCGCTATCTCGACGCGCAGGGGATGTGGATTTGCCCCTGCTGCCTGAGCCATGTCAGCCAGGTGCGGGTCACCGGGGATGCAGACTGGCAGCGCGCACCGGAGGGCATGGTCCAGCACCTCATCTCGCAATGCCGCGCCTATGCCCAGGACCCCAGCCAGTGCCAGCCGGAGACGGCGGTCCGCCAGGCGGCCTCGGAGACGCCCCAGGCCGCCCCGCCAGCCGTGCTGCCGATCTCTCGCGTCACCACCCCCCTGCCCGGCATCCGCACCCCGCTGCCGGTGGGGCGCAACACCCCTGCCGGGGGTGTGCCCATCGCCCGACTGGTAAGCCCGCCCACGCCGAGTGAGCAGAAGACGGTCGGCAAGTCCATCGATACGACACCGACACGCAGGCCGCGCTCGCTGCGCCCGATGGTCACACCCGCCGTGCCTGCGCCGCCAGCGACGCCACCGCCGTCGCCTGCCGTCGCGCCGCCGGTGACGCCTCCGCGCGTGGCCCTGCCGGTGACACCGCCCGAGCCCGCTGCCGCAGCGGCCGCCGAACCGCGCAAGGACGATACGCTGTTCGGCACCTTGAGGCAGAACTTCCTCGATGAGACGCCGCTGGGTGCGCTCACCGAAGGTGAGGTCCCGCGTGCAGAGCCGGCTGCGCATCCTGACGAAGCCGGGGCGTCCGCCGAGGAGCAGGGCGGATTGAATTGGATGGATGCGATGGAGATGGAGTCGCCACAGCCCGACGTGCGGGTGTCGGAGAGCACCGACATGATCAAGGCAGTAGCGGTGCAGCAGGGTCTGATGCAGAAGCCTCCGGAGATCCCGGGCTTCCGCTGCGCTGCCGCATTCGAGCCATGCTCCGACATCAGCGGCGACTTCTACCAGTTCATCCGCCTGCCTGATGGCCGCATCGGCTTCGCGCTTGGCGACGTCAGCGGACATGGCGTGCAGGCCGGCTTGATCATGTCGATGGCGAAGAAGACCTTCGAGATCTACGCCTCCACCGGCCTGAGCCCGGCCGACACCCTATCGAAGGTCAACGATGCGCTGCACCGCGACCTCGGCGGCCGGCTGTTCATCTCGATGGTCTATGCGCTGCTCGACCCGTCGGCGCGGACGATAACTTGGGCGCGTGCCGGCCACAACCCGAGCCTACGCTTCAACCGCAAGGCCGGCGAGGTCGAGGAGATCCGCCCTCCCGGCATGGTGGTCGGGATGAAGAGCGGCCCGATGTTCCGGCAGAGCATCCAGGAGCAGGTGACCGACCTGCAGGCCGGAGATCTGTTCATCCTCTATACCGACGGCATCACCGAGACCATGAACCTCCAGAATGAGGAGTTCGGGCCGGAACGCCTGATCGACGTGGTCAAGAAGTTCATCGATGCCGGTCCCGATGCGGTGATCGATCGCATCATGGAGATCATCCGCCATTTCCGCGGTCCCAGGCCACCCGCCGACGACTCGACCATCCTGGTCCTCTCGGTCGACTGAACGTTTCACCGGGATTCATCCCTACCATCACCTGCTGCCTATCCTCTCCCCGTGTCCCTCCATGACCCCCATTCCGCATCAGCCCGCCAGCAGTCCCGTCCCGCATCGGGCCATTTCGTGGGAATCTCCGCCTTGAAACTCCAGATGGCGGCGATGACCCACAAAGGCCGGGTCCGCGAACACAACGAGGACGCGCTCTACTTCGATGAGCGCGATCGCGTCACCATCGTCTGCGATGGCATGGGCGGCCACGCCGGCGGCCATATCGCCAGCGAACTGGCGGTTCAGGTGGTCTCCAACGGCTTGCGCCAACTGCGGCCCGCGGACTGGCTCGACGAGGAGCGCGTCATCGAGGTGATGAAGAACGCCGTCTTCGGCGCCAATGATCACATCCTCAGCCGCGCGCGCATCGATCCTGCGCTCTCGGACATGGGCACCACCTTGGTGGCGTGCGCCTTCATGGGCGACCGCGTCATCACCACCAATGTCGGCGACAGCCGCATCTACCGGCTGGCTGGTGGCACGATCGAGCAGATCAGCCAGGATCACAGCCTGGTCGCTGAGCGGGTACGCGCCGGCGTGCTCGACCCGGACAGCGACGAGGCCAATCTGCTCGGCAACATCGTCACCCGCGCGCTGGGGATGGAGCAGGTCACCATCGACATCACGGTCGAGGACCTCATACCGGGCGATGTCTACCTCCTGTGCAGCGATGGCCTCTCGGATCTGATCAGCGAGGAGGAGATGCTCGCCATCGTCCAGCGCGCCAACAGCCTCGAGCAGGCATGCGTGACCATGGTCGACCTCGCCAACCAGCGGGGGGGCATCGACAACATCACTGTCGCGCTCGCGCGTTCGGACGCCTGATCATGCCCACCTTCGACCTCACGATCGCCACCACAGCCCTGCTGGTGATCGATATGCAGGAGCGCTTCCTGCCGGCCATCCCGCTGATCGCCGAGGACCAGCCCTGCGGGCGCAACTGCCGCATGCTGCTGCAGGCCGCCCACCTCCTGGGGGTGCCGACCACCATCAGCGAGCAGTACCCCAGGGGTCTGGGAGAGACCCTGCCCTATCTGCGTGCCGCTCATCCGCAGGCAGTGCGCATGGCCAAGATGCACTTCTCCTGTCTGGATGACCAGGCACTGGAACAGCACCTGGTGGCGCAGCGGCGGCCCTACCTGGTGGTATGCGGGATCGAGACCCAGGTCTGCGTCCTGACCACTACCGCCGACCTGGTGGCCCGCGGCATCACCGTGGTGGTGGCCGGCGATGCGGTCGCCAGCCGCAATCCTGTCCATGTCCCGATGGCGCTGACCGCCCTGCGCGACCTCGGTGCCCTGGTGGTGCCGACCGAGAGCATCATCATGCGGCTGCAGCGCCAGGCCGGTACCGGCCACTTCAAGGCGCTGTCTCAGCTGATCCGCTGAGGCACCACCCCTGGGCGGCCGCCAGGCCCTTGGCCGCCATGCACCAGCTGCTCCAGCTCCCCGGCGGTGATCAGACGTGCCATGCCGGGACCGAGATCGGCTGGCAGCTGCAGGCCGCCGATCCGATCGCGATGCAAGGCGACCACCTCCCCACCCAGGGCGGCGATCATGCGCCGGACCTGGTGATAGCGGCCTTCGTGCAGGATGAGGGTCGCGGTTGCATCACCTGCGCCTGCCTCCCCGTCGAGCGTCAATTCCGCTGGCAGCGTCGGCTTGCTGTCGCCATCGAGCAGCATGCCCTTGGCGCAGCGGCTGATGGCATGGCTGGAGAGCGCACCCCGGTAGCGGATGCGGTAGCGCTTTGCGAGATGCCGACGCGGATTGGTGAGCGCATGGATGAGGGTGCCATCGGAGGTGACGACCAGCAGTCCGCTGGTGTCACGGTCCAGGCGACCCGCGCTCTCCAATGGCAGATGCGCCAGCGCTGCCGGGATCAGCTCCTCCAGCAGCGGCGCCTCGGCAGGATCATGGCTGCAGGCATAGCCGAGCGGCTTATGCAGCACCACGGTGGCCTCGCTCACCCCGATGGCGATCGGCACGCCATCGACACGCACCTGCCCACCTTGGACATGTCGTGCCTGGTCGCGGCACGCCTGGCCATCCACCGTCACTCGACCGGAGCGGATCACCCGCCGGACATCGCTGCGCGAGCCGAACCCGCGGTGGGACAGGAAGGCGTCGAGACGGTCGGACATCGTCGGCCATCCTAGCGCTGACGGACAGCTGGCCAAATGCCAGACCTTTTCGGGTTGCGCCCGTCGGTGGGCATGGCGGAGTGACACCGAAGCGCGACGCAGAGCGCGGCATCAGTTCATTGGGAGCGGATTTGGCACACGGCCAGGATCTTGAACCCGCCCTCCTGGCTCAGGCAGGAGAGCGCACCCAGGCGCGCCAGATCGGCCTCGTAGGGCAGCTGGCGGTTGGCCACCACCAGCAATCTGCCCCCGGGCCTGAGCACGGCGACGGCGGCGCGGAACATCGCCCGCGCGATGCCAAGGTCGTTCGCCATTCCCGCATGGCACGGCGGATTGCAGAGGATCAGGTCGAATCCACTGGCCGGCATGGGCTCGCTGACATCCCACCATGCGATGCTGGCGCACCGGCGCGCGTCCTCCGGCACTCCGGTCGCCAGGGTCTGCGCCACCGCATCGACCGCCCGGATGTCAGCATCGAGGAACCAGGCCTGCGCCTGCGGCCAGCGGCCCAGGGCGGCGCAGCCGAGATGGCCAGCGCCGCAGCCGAGATCGAGGAGCTTCTCCGCGGGCGGCTGCTGCGCCAGGCAGTGGATCAGCTGCCGGGTCCCGGCATCGACGCCACCCTGATGGAAGACCCCCGCTGAGGTGCCGGCGCCTGCGACCCAAGAGGAGGGGCAGGCGGCGGTACGGCTCACGCAGAGCACCCGTGCATGCGAATGATTGGCGAGCACGGCGACCGGGTGGCCGGTATCCTCTGCCAGGCGACGGCCCCAGGAGGCGATGCCGACATCATTGCCGCCTGCGACCAGCAGCCGCCCGTCGCCCTGCAGGGCCGTCCAGGCGGCCACCAGATCGGCGTAGGTCCCCGCGCGTCCCTTCTGCACCCGCACCAGCGCTTGGCGAAAGCCGGCCTGGGGGAGCTGCATGCCACGGGGAACCGTCTCCACTCCCAGTGCGGTGGCCTCGAGATGCTGGGCCTTCCAGGGCAGCACAGCGCAGCCGCCATGGCGCTGGACCGAGCGGAAGGCGTTGAATTCGCACAACGGCACCGGCTCCAGCACCCCGGGGTCGCTCGCCGGATCATCGCGCTCGGCTGCGGGTCGCGGCGGGCCGCTCATCAGCCGGCTGGCGCCTGGTCCCCTGGCTCGGAACGCAGCTCTTCCAGGCGAGCGACATACCGGTCCAGCAGCACCCGCGCCTGGCGCACCGCCTTCAGGCCGGACTCATAGCGGACGAGGGCCTGTTCGAGCGGCAGATCGCCGCCCTCGAGAGCCGCGATCGCTTCTTCGATATGAGCGAACTGATCTTCGATGGATGCCGATTTGGCCATGAGTTCATGATACCTCCCCGATCCGTCCACGCCAGCGCCCGAGCGTCCAGCAGTGTCGCAAGTTGCTCACTATGTTCGTCGACCTTAACCCTTGCCGGGGCTGAGATCGCTGTCTACAGTCCGCATTCACCCTCGATGGTGTGCACGCGCCCCCCAACAGCGGCTGAACGGACTCCATAGAAAAGCGGCTCATGAAATCTGGCCTCTCCATATCCGAAAGCCTGTCAGGCACTGTGCAGATTCTGAAGCTCAGCGGGTACCTGGATGGCCACACCTTCGTCGAGCTGGAACGCGCCCTCGATCGCTCGATCAAGGGCGGGATCACCAGGCTGGTACTCGATCTCGCCGATTTGACCTATATCGCCAGCGCCGGAGTGGGCGTCTTCATCAATGCCCAGCATCAGGTGCGCAAGCTCGGTGGCAGCCTCCAGCTGGTCAACCCGGCGCCATCGGTGCGCGAAGTCTTCGGCATCCTCGGCCTGGAGGCGATCTTCACCATCCATGCGACGGTCGACCAGGGCGTCAAAGCGGCTCTCGCACCCTGATCGCTCCCTGACGCCTGGTCAGCACATCCGGACGGTCCCCCATGGCCGTATGAGAGAGGGCAGACCATGTACATCAACCTCAAGGACGTCGAACGGCTGGCGCGCAGCATGCATGCCCAGCGCCTGGACCCGGCATATATCCGCCATTACCTGCAGGAGACCTACCAGGTCGATGACAAGCTCATCGACACGGTTTTCGAAACCGTCGGCGTGGGCAAGAAGAAGGGCGTTAGCATCGTTGAGGGAACCGGCAAGCCGACCGTGCGCCGACGCGAGTTCACCTGAGCTGCCGGCTCTGATCCAGTTGTGCCGGGATCACGTGCCCGGACGCTTCCACCCGGACGGCGATGGCGCACCCGGAGCAGGCGGCTGACCGCCGGGAGCGCCGGGAGCGCCGTGAGCGCCTGGAGCACTGGGCGGTCCAGCGGGGGCATTCTTGGCCTCGGTCTTCTGATTCGCCTGGATCAGCGCAGCAGCAGCCTCGACATCATGGCCCAGGGCCTTGAGCTTCTTGGCCATGTCCTCCTTGTCGATCGAGCGGTCATAGGCCTCCATCGGCTCGACCGAATCGGCCTTCACCATCTTCTCCAGCGCGTCGTTGAGCAGTTGCATGCCGTAGCGCGCTCCGGTCTGCATCTGCGACGGGATCTGGTAGGTCTTGCCTTCACGGATGTTGGCGGCGACGCCAGGGGTGACGAAGAGGATCTCCTGGGCGGCCAGGCGCCCACCACCCTTCTTCTTCAGCAGGTTCTGCGCCACCACACCACGCAGCGAACCGGCGAGCATCAGGCGGATCTGCTCCTGCTCCTCAGCCGGGAACTGGTTGATGATGCGGTCCACGGTCGAGGATGCGGTCGAGGTATGCAAGGTACCGAACACCAGATGCCCGGTCTCGGCAGTCTCGATGGCGATGCGCGTGGTCTCGAGATCGCGCATCTCACCCACCAGGACGATATCCGGGTCCTCACGCAGCGCGGCACGCAGTGCGGCGGCGAAGCTCTTGGTGTGCTGATGCACCTCGCGCTGGTTGACCAGGCACTTCTTGGCCGGATGGACGAACTCGACCGGGTCCTCGATGGTGATGATGTGCTCTTTGCGATGGGCGTTGATGTGATCGATCATCGCTGCTAAGGTAGTGGATTTGCCTGATCCGGTCGGACCCGTGACCAGCACCAGCCCCTTCTTGTACTCGCACATGCGCAGCACCGCAGGCGGCAGTCCCAGTTGCTCGGCGCTGAGGATCTTGTCGGGAATGCGCCGAAACACCGCTCCCGGGCCATTGCGGTCGACGAAGTAGTTGGCGCGGAACCGGCCACAGCCCTCGAGCGCATAGGCGAAGTCGGCGTCCCAGGTCTCCTCGAACTGCTTGCGCGACCGGTCAGGAGCGATCTCGAGCAGGATCTGCTTCACCTGGTCCTTGGAGAGCTTGGGCACGCCTTCCAGCGGCACCATATCCCCAGACTCGCGAATCATGGGCGTATGCTCGCTGGTCATGTGCAGATCCGAGGCCTTCTTCTCGGTCATCATGCGGAACAGGTTGTCGATCCAGGCCATGTGGGTGCTCCTCGGCAGACATCGGTGCTCGCTATCGCGACCATCTATCTTGTCCGCATCGCCACCCAGCTGTCCAGCGCCGATCGGCACTGCCAGATCACCGGTCCGGCAGGCGCATCACTGACACCCCATGCATACGAGGCTGGTTTTGCCGCCTCTTTGCCCTACCCACCTGGAAGATTGGTGTAGACATGGGGAATTTGTCGCTAGAACGTGCATGTCTTCATTCAAACCACCCTTTTACGGGAGAGAAATCTCATGGCCAAAGCCCCAAAGAAAGCCTCCGCACTCCTGCCCAAGCCCAAGGACAAGGGCTACACCAAGGGCAAGCTCATCGCCCATCTCGCCGCTGCGGTCACCGCATCAGGCGTGGGCGACGTGAGCAAGAAGCAGATTGCCAGCACGCTCGACGAGCTGGCCAATGTGCTCTTCCAGTACGCTCCGGTCGGCGCTGTGCTCCCCGGTCTCGGCAAGCTGGTGCTGCGCACCATCCCGGCCAAGCCCGCGCGCACCATCATCAGCTTCGGCAAGGAGATCAAAGTCTCGGCCAAGCCCAAGAGCCAGAAACTGGTCTTCCGCTTCAGCAAGGACGCCAAGTCCAAGTTCGCCAAGTGATCTAGGCGCTTCGGCGCCAGATGTTCGCTCATCGCACCCTCTCCGGTCAGCCGGAGAGGGTGCTTTGTTTCCAGCCGTTCACCGGCTCCCGGATGCGGTGCCGATGCCCAAGGCGGAACGCTGGGCGCGGTACAGCTCATCAATGCCCTGATGCGCAGCATCGAGGAGCTCGTCGAGCTGGGCGCGCGGGAATGCAGCCCGCTCTCCCGTGCCCTGGACCTCGATGAAACCACCATCGCGCATCACCACGTTCATGTCCACCTCGGCTATGCTATCCTTGGCATAATCCAGATCGACCTCGATCTGCGACGACACCACCCCGACGCTGATGGCCGCCACCTGCCCGAGCAGATAATGGCCTGGCCCGCTCTTGCCCTGCTGCGCGGCCAGGGCGGTGAGCGCGTCGTAGAGCGCGACCCATCCGCCGGTGATCGCCGCCGTGCGCGTCCCCCCATCCGCCTGGATCACATCGCAGTCGATCAGCACGCTGACCTCGCCGAGCTTGTCGAGATCGACCGCCGCTCGCAGGCTGCGGCCGATGAGGCGTTGGATCTCCACGCTGCGACCGTCCTGCTTCGCCCCGTCCCGGCGCTTTCGCGGCGAGGTCGAACCAGGAAGCATCGCATACTCGGCGCTCAACCAGCCGCCCCCGCTGCCACGCCGGTGCGGCGGCAGCTCCTTTTCAAGCGAGGCGGTGCAGAGCACTCGCGTCGATCCGAAGCTGACCAGGCACGAACCGGCCGGGTGCTTGACGAATTGGCGTTGGAAGGTCACGGGACGTTGCGGCATGGCGGTTCACTCTGGGTTGGGACGATGGATGACGGCACCCTGGCGGCGCCCACACGGATGCCAGGAGATTGCGGCAGCCGGGCTGCTGGAGACTCAGCTGCGTGCTGCGGCTATCACCGCCTGGGCGTCGGTGGCCATCAACAGACGCAGGACCGCCTTCTGGGCATGCACCCGGTTCTCGGCCTGATCGAAGACGATGGAGCGCGGATGCTCGACCGCCCCATCGGTGATCTCCTCATCGCGGTGCGCAGGCAGGCAATGCATGATGCGGGCGTCGGGTCTGGCCTGGGCGATCAGCGCTTCATTGATCTGGTAGCCCTGGAAGGCCCTCAGCCGCTCCTCCCGCTCCGCCTCCTGGCCCATGCTCGTCCAGACATCGGAATAGAGGACATGGGCCCCTGCCACCGCCGCTGCCGGATCGTGCAGCTGGAGCACCTGGGTGCCCCATGCCGAGGTGAACGAGGCGATGTCCTTGGCGCTGAAGGCATACTGCTTGGGGCAGGCGAGGACGAGCTGCGTACCGGCGAGGATGCATGCCCGGGCCAAGCTGCGGCAGACATTATTCGCATCGCCGACGAAGACCACGCGCAGACCGGCGACGGTGCCGAAATGCTCCTGGATGGTCAATAGATCAGCGAGCGCTTGGCATGGATGGCCCTCATCGGAGAGGCCATTGATCACCGGGACGGTCCCATGCCGTGCCAGATCGGTGACCGTCTGGTGCTGGAACACTCGCGCCATGATCCCCTGGACGTACCGGCTCAGCACGCGAGCGACGTCGCGCACCGGCTCGCGCACCCCCATGCCCACCTCCTCGCCGCGGATGTACAGCGACCGTCCACCGAGCTCGGCCATCGCCACCTCGAAGGACAGACGTGTGCGCAGACTCGGCTTCTCGAACAGCAGGGCGATGGTCTTGCCGCTCAAGGCATGTTCGGTGATGCCCTGGGCACGACGGCGCTTGAGGTAGGACGCGACCATGAGCAGATCGCTGAACGTTTCCGATGAGATGTCGTCGAGGCTGATGAAGTGCTTAAGCATGGGCGGCCTCCAGGCCGCTGGTCGTGGGGATGAGTGGAGATGGACAGGTCACGATGCGCGATCGCGATCGCTTTGCGCGCGCGGCTGGCTGAGGCGCAGTTCGGTGCCGATGCCCTCGGCGGTGAAGATCTCCAGCAGCAGCGCATGCGGCATGCCGGCATCGACGATGTGGATCTTCTGGACTCCAGCGTTCAACGCGGAAATGCAGCTTTCGACCTTCGGGATCATGCCATCCCTGATCGCGCCACGGGCGATCAGGTCGCGGACCATGCTGTCAGTTAGACTGGAGATGCGCGTGCTGGGGTCCTTGGGATCGGTGAGCACCCCCGGGACATTGCTGCAGAAGACCAGCTTCTCGGCCGACAGCCCGGTGGCGACCGCCAGGGCGATATCATCGGCATTGGTATTGAGCACTTCGCCATCGCTGGTGATCGACAACGGCGGCACCACCGGGATGAGGCCGCGGGTCGCATAGCGGACCAGCCGCTCGCGATCGAGGCCGATCGGCTGGCCGACGAAGCCGAGAGCCGGGTCGAGGATCTCGCCACGTACCACCAAGTGGGGCGGGCAGAGCTGGATCGCCGCGCCGCCGAGGTCGAAGAGGCGATCGTGCAGATGCTCATTGAGCCGCTCGACCTCGCGCTTCATGATCTCGATCGTAGCCGCGTCGGTGACGCGACGGCCGTTGACGAAGGCTGGCTTCAGGCCGGCCTGCTCCATCGCCCGCGTAATCGACTTGCCGCCGCCATGGACGAGGATGGGACGCACGCCGACCTGCTCCAGCCACACCAAGTCGGTGAGCAGGGAATCAAGGACCTCTGGCTTCTCGATCGCCTCGCCCCCCAGCTTGACCACCATGTACTGATGGTGGAAGCGCTTGAGGAATGGCAGGGCCTCTAGAAGCACCTTGGCTTTGCGCGTCGCCTCATCAACCACGCTACCTCCCCCTTCTTGAACCAGCGGTGGCAAAAGCAAGGCGGGGACTATAGGGGCCAGATGCGCTTGTCGAGTCTCTTTCTCACCGACGCGGTCACCCATCAGTGCGGCAGGGGCTGGAACAGCCAATGGTGCAGCCGCGGACCCCCATACAGCACCATCAGCGACCCGATCGCCAGATATGGACCAAAGGGGATCTCGCGGCTCTCCTTGAGCAGCCGCATGGGTACGCTGATGATGGTTCCGACCAGGGCTGCCGCGAAAAAGGCGTAGACCACCCCGATGGGACCGAGGAATGCCCCGATGGGGGCCAGGAACTTGACATCTCCGAAGCCCATGGCGTTGCGCTTGAAGGCCAAGGTCCCGAGCAGTCCGACCAGGTAGAGGGACAGCCAGCCGGCCATGCTGCCGCACAGCGACTGGGCCCCCTGCAGGGCCAGAAGACTCCACCAGGCTCCTGGCTTCGTCAGGACCACCAGGGTGACGGCAAGCAGACCGACGAGGGTACAGCCGCTGAACCACCACACGCCGATGCTCAGGCCACGCTGGTCCTCCGGCGTCCAGGGCTGCTCCCACGAGCTGTAGCGCCGGTAGATCCTTCCCGCTGCGACCAGCGACAGGGACAGCAGGGCAAGCACCCCGAAGCCGAGCTCCAGGAGGTTGGTCAGAAAGCGGCCAGGGGTGACATCGATAGCATGCGGAGCTGACTGCAGCGACTGCGGCGGCACCAGCCAATTGGCGAGCCAGCCGGCATCGCCGTAGGCGAGATTGGCCCCGGTCATCACCGCGAGCACCGGCGCTGCCAGCTGGAAGCTCTTGGTCAGCTCGTCCGGAATGATGAAATGCTCATAGTCGATCATCGCCGAGACCAGGAGATAGAAGGCGAGCGACAGCACGGCCGCCCCTGCGCACGCCCGGGCAGCGAGATCGGCAATCGGCGAACCGCCCCATGCCCAATGGAGCCACGGCGAGAGGACCTCATGATTGCCTCGATCGAAGACCCAGCACATGACCCCCACCGTCAGGGCCCCGGCCACCAGTTCCATGACTAGATATCGCACACTGAAACCAGCACCGCACCATCGACATCGTCCACCCAGGATCAGGTAGCTGATGATCGGCAGGTTATCATACCACTGCACCCGTGTCCCGCAGCTGTAGCACCGGCTCGGAGGCGTGACGATGCTCTCATTGCGCGGCAGACGATGGATGCAGACATTGAGGAACGAACCGATGAAGGCGCCGAAGATGAAAACGATCGACGGCACCATAGGACCTTGGTTGTCGCCGTAAGGGTGTAGCGGTCAATGCCATGGCGCTCCAGGTCAGCGGTGGTACATAGCGGGCCATGGACGACCTCCAGCGCCAGCATTGGCGCTTCGCCTGGCGCACTACCCGCTGGCAGCTGCCCCCTGACTACGATCGAGCACCGCTTCCGCGCGCTGACGGGGCCCGCTTCGCCCTGTCGGCCTGGAACCCCGGCTGCCGGCGCCTCCCCGGCCCGGTCAATCACGCCCGTCATGCGCTGCTCATGGCCGAACTGCGCGCCTACGGCCTGAGCCCCCTGCCGATGTCGGGTGGCGATGCGTCCACGGGCTGGCATGAGGATTTCTGGCTGATCTCCCATGTCCGCCAGCGCGATCTGCACCTGCTGAAGCGCTACGGACAGCTTGCCGGGCTGGTCGTCGATGGCTGTACCGGCCGCCTGCTCTGGGCAGACGGCGTGCTGGATGACGTTCCGACCACCCTCGCCTAGCGGCAGACGTCAGTTCGGGGATACGGTGATCCGGGCAAATCGAGGCTTCCCGGCGAGATCAGCGCGGATGGCGCAGCTCAGGCCCCGGACCCGGCAGGCCTCCGTGATCGCCGGACCTTGCTGCCACCCATGCTCAAGCCACAGGATGCCCTGCGGCAGGAGCAGGCGCCGCGCATCTGCGATGAGTTCGCGGATCAGGTTCAGGCCATCCGGACCACTGTAGAGCGCTTCCTGGGGCTCGAATGCCAGTTCCGGATCGCATTGCCCACGCTCAGTCTCGGCGATGTAGGGCAGGTTGGCGACCACTGCCGCATACCCTCCGGGCAAGGTGCTCGCGAGATGGCAGCGGATCCAGCGCACGGAGAGCCCCAGGCGTTGGCCATTTGCCGCTGCTATGGCGAGCGCCTGTTCGCTCGCGTCGCTCGCATCGACCTCATTGCCGGGGCGTGCCTGCTTGAGCGCCAAGGCGATCGCGCCTGAGCCAGTGCCGACGTCCAGCAGAGGGCCAGCGCCGTGGCTTTCAGCCAGGACTAGACCGACCAGTTCCTCGGTCTCCGGCCGAGGCACCAGGACACCTGGCCCCACAGTCAGGCGCAGGCCGCAGAAGTCCTGATTCCCGAGCACATAGGCCAGCGGCTCCCGCCGGCCCCTCCGCTGCACCAATGTCCGCAGCCGAACCACGTCTGCTTCCTCGACCGGCATGTCGAAGCGCGTATAGAGGTCGAGTCGCGTCAGCGCCAAGGCATCGGAGAAGAGCCATTCCGCTTCACGCCGGGCATTGTCGATACCGTGGCTCTTGAGGTAGTCGGCGCTGCGCTGCAGCAAGGACATGAGCGTAGGCAGCATCGCCGCGACCATAGCAGTGGGAGGCGAGCCGCAATCGCCCGCCTCCCTCCGGTTGTGACCGCCAGAGCCTCCCAGAGGCTCCATCGTTGACATGACGCCTATTTCCGCACGATGCGGCGCTCGTGGCTAATTGGGCTCCCATCGTCTAGTGGCCCAGGACAACGGATTCTCAGTCCGTGAACAGGGGTTCGACTCCCCTTGGGAGTACTATACAATTGTAAAACTATTCATAACAAATGGTTATGACTAGTTTTTTTGTTTTTTTGACACAAAAAAATTGTGTCCAGCCTGTGTCCAAAACAGACCCCGCCAGCCAATCCAAATCATGGGACAAATGGGCTTGGATCTCCAGTTAGTAGACGTGTGGATAGATCCATTCCAAATCATGGGACAGCCTCTAGTTTTAGCTCCATGAAGCCTAGACCGTACGTGTCCGGCCAAGCCATTTTGCCCTGAGCCCATGACCTGAGCATACTCCGCCCCAGGAGGGCCGAGTTATGGCGATCATTCCCCACTGGACGCGAGACGACGGCGAGCGCTGGGTCGCCGCTTGGAGGCAGAGCGGGAAGTCCCGCAGCGCCTTTGCCCGCGAGCATGACCTGCCCAGCCACCGACTGCACTACTGGACGGCTGCTGAGAGTGGTCGCGATATCTGGTGGTCCCGTGGTCACAATAATTGGTGGTGATTGGATGTAGGAGCTTGGGGGCCGTTTCCCGAATGCGTTTCCCGCCTCAAGAGGGGTCATGTGGGAACCGGG
>Ga0302319_10003332_pt1 | contig 33765 bp, 33 predicted proteins | sample Bog_T0_2_FD_203319 | JGI IMG/M metagenome (GOLD analysis project Ga0302319, IMG submission 203319) | Peat permafrost microbial communities from Stordalen Mire near Abisko, Sweden - Bog_T0_2 | ecosystem: Environmental > Terrestrial > Soil > Wetlands > Peat | place: Sweden: Abisko, Stordalen Mire... | reverse complement strand
GTCGGCCGTGAACAACGGCTAAGCGATTGAATGTGAGTCTGTTTTTGGGGCTTTGCGCGATTTGAGATTGCAGGGTATTGCTGCCTGAAGGCCCGGAACCTTGCAATTTCGTTTTCGGGATTCCCTTCGGCCGCGAAGCATGATTCTGTGGCTGCATCGGAGGGAACGATGCGGCCAAAACAACAAGCGACAACGGGATCAGCCGATCTGTTCCGGGCCACGCTCGAGCAGATCATCAACATGAAGCACGAGCTGGTGGCGCTCGCCGGCAAGCTCGACTGGGCGTGGATCGACGGCGAGATCGCACCGCTCTATAGCGACCGGGGCCGGCCCGGGGTCGAGACCCGGTTTGTTATTGGGCTCCTTTTGCTCAAGCACATTTACGGGCTATCCGATGAAGGCGTGTGCGAGCGCTGGGTCCATGACCCTTATTTCCAGTATTTCACCGGGGAAGAGTTCTTCCAGCACAGCTTCTTGCACGAGCGCTCGGACCTCAGCCACTGGCGCAAGCGGCTGGGTGATAAGCTGGAACTGCTGCTGGCCGAGAGCCTGCGGGTGGCGCATGCCAGCGGCGCGCTTCGCACCAAGGACCTGGCGCGGGTCACGGTGGACACCACGGTGCAGCCCAAGAACATCACCTTCCCCACCGATGCCAAGCTGCTGCACGCGGCGATCAAGGGCCTCAACCGCTTGGCCAGGAAGCATGGCGTGCGGCTGCGGCAATCCTACCTGCGCATCGCCAAGCACGCAGCCATGATGGCGGGGCGCTATGCCCACGCCAAGCAGTTCAACCGCCATCGCCGGCAGTTGCGCATCCTGCGCACGCGGCTTGGACGCATCATCCGCGACATCCACCGCAAGATCGCCGGCCAGCGGGCCTTGCAGGAGGCATTCCAATGGCCGCTTGCGCGTGCCAGCCAGATCCGTTCCCAGCAGCAGCGCCAACGCGGCTGGAAGCTGTATTCCTTCCATGCCCCCGAAGTCGAATGCATCGGCAAGGGCAAAGCCAGCGCGCCCTATGAGTTCGGCGTCAAGGTCTCCATCGTCACCACCAACGCCCGCGCGCCCGGCGGCCAGTTCGTGCTGCACGCCAAGGCGCTACCCGGCAATCCATATGATGGGCACACGCTGCGGTCCGCGATCGAGGACACCGAAAGGCTCACCGGGCGCGAGATCGAGCGTGCCTATGTCGACAAGGGATACCGCGGCCACGACGCGCCAAACCCGCACCGCGTCTTCATCTCCGGCCAGAAGCGCGGCGTGTTCGGCGCCATTAAGCGCGAGCTGCGACGCCGCTCCGCCATCGAGCCTGTGATTGGCCACATGAAGGCCGAAGGCCATCTCGGTCGCTGCTATCTCAAGGGAACCGCCGGCGATGCCGCCAACGCCATCCTCACCGCCGTCGGCTACAATTTCCGACGCATCCTCGCCTGGCTGAGGATTCTTTTGTGCTTGATACTGGCCGCGCTACGCAGCGCGCTTGCAACTGATCCCGAACTCAAATTGGCTTCTTAACGGGCGACTTCTTACTGCGGTCGGAGCGGGTCTTGATCTTTCTCGCGCCTATCAAACGCGCCAGAAACTTGCCGAAGTCGCGATGCTCGGGTGCCAATACGCGACGCGGCCTGCCATTATTGAGCCTGTAGCCGCCAGCAATTCAGGGACGCAGCAACAAACCGAATACGTTTCAACTGTCACGTCGTTTATCAACACTAGTTTGAGTAGCCAGAAACTGTCCGTTACGCAAACCAACAGCACACCGTTTACATACACATCAGGTGGCGCTGCGCAGGTCAGTCTGTCCGCGGCGATGCCGACCATTTTCATGCAGATCGTGCACGTTAACACAATTCCTTTGACGGCGACGGCGAACTGTTTTTCTACGATATCGCAGGTCGCGTCAAACTCGTCGCCGTATATCGTGCAGGAAGGCTTCGAAACCGGCACGGCTGCGGTGCAATATAATCTCCCGAACGGAACCACGTGGAGCGGCGGTGCTATTGCTAAGACCACGGTTTTCAATACCACAAATGTCTACAAAGGGTCCACCGGGACAAGCTGGGTCATCATGGGATATTGCGTGGAGACCGACCAAGTCGGCGTGATTAGTACAACTGTTCCGGAGGGAAGCTTCAGTGGCGAGCTCAATTGCGATAATGGCAGCAGCACCGCGGGTGACTCCTCGATTTCTACCAAGGTCTATTTAAACGTCGGCGAATACGAGCTTCGCTACAGTTACAGAGGCCGTGTCGACTATCCCGACTACGATCCGGTCTATATCTGCGGCTCGCAGGCCAGCGATGTCTCCTGGGCGACCGATTCCAACAGTTCAGGCGGCCCGACCGCGAAAGCGGTGATGAACAACCTGATCGACGTGTGGCTAGACGCCGACAACAACAATTCCGCCCCGACGCACTTGATCAACGACGGCTCCATGAGTCTTGCCGGCTCGAACCTGATTGATTCATGCGTTTATTCTAAGAACTGGACCGAGCGCAGTACCCGAATCTATGTAACGACTGCTGGCTATTATTGGTTGAGCTTCTCCGCCGACGGCACCAACAACAGTTTTGGCGGTCAACTTGACAACATCCGACTCTGCGTTGCGACTTGCCCAGGATCTTTGCAAGACAATTTTCCGTTTACTGCTAGTCAGGTTCTGTTCGAAGACAAATTCGAAAGCCCCGTGTATTCGGGATCGCCGTACAACACCAACGGCAACATGTACAATAGTGTCGGGACAAGCGGAACCACCTCGAGTGGCTGGCCGAGCGCGCCGGCCAGCGGCTGGGCACTAGCTCCCACCAACCAGCTTCCTTACTGGACGTCGGGTTGTCCGCAAGGAAACCAGTGTTTGGAACTTGGCTGGAATAGCAACAGTCTTATCGGCAGACCCTTCTTGTTGGATCCCGGCTACTATCGGGTCAACTACAATTACGTTTCAGAAGTGACGTTCTCGAACTTGAATAGCGTCTATTGTGGGTCTACGCCTTCGGCCGCTAACATATTCTCGCTATCGTCGAATAGCAGCACGGGCATAAATAGAGTTATGGGCGCCAATCACGGTACCCTTGTTAATGACACCAACACGGTTGGCGTCTTCATGTCGCATGCGCAACTGGCCAGCACGCCGAACCTCAATAGCACGCTCGGCTCGACGACCACCTATACCAACCCTACCGGCACGACCACGACGACGCCGACCGTCGCGCCGAACGGAATTAGTCTGACCAGCTACAATTCCTCGCAGGTCAACCCGTTGCTCGATATTTGCGGTTACGCGTCTTCGTCGCAAAGCCGCTCTGCGGTCGTCTTGATCCAAAAGCCGGCCTACTATTGGCTAACGCTTGCAGCCCTCGGCTCGTCCGATGCGTTCGGGGGACAGATCGACGACGTTAAACTCACGGCGCTCACGAGCCTCTATTCCAGCACCTAATCGAGTGGCGCGGTCACGATCCCCGTTCCATCGCCGCAACCTTCCGCGACGGTCAGCTATTCCGGCTTTTATATCGTCGCCAACCCGCTCACGCCGCCCGCCCCATGATGAAACCGGCAAAGCGCATCGCAGGTTCAATCCTGCGCGATCAGCGAGGCGCTTCAGCGGTCGAGTTTGCCATCGTGGCTACGCCATTTTTCTTTCTGCTGATGTGGATGCTGCAATTAGGCATTTATTTTATGACCCAAGTCGCGCTGGACAACGGATTGATCGCCGAAGCGGAAACCATTCGTGAGAACTTGGTAGTCGGAACAAAACCCAGCGCCGCGACCATCAAGGCTGGCGTGGTCACCAATGCCGGCGCGCTGATCTCGAACAACTCGACATTGATGGTCGAGATTCGCACGCTGGCCGACCTTGATTCCGGAGCGGTACCGATTGTCGATGGCGCCACCGATTACGGCACGACCAGCAGCACACTTGTGTTACGGGCGAGCGGACAGGTCATCTCATTCGCGCCGGGGTTTGGCTCCATCAATACAGTCACATCCGCGGCGCTGGTGCGCCGTCAGGGCTCATGAAAGCACTCGGCCTCATCCGCGGATTTCTAAGCGCGCGGGCCGGCTCCGCGGCGGTCGAATTTGCTATCATCGTTCCGGTCATGATCGCGATCACGGCAGGAGCCCTGGAGCTCGGCCGCGCCTTTCAGGCTTACGACGCCGCCAATCGCCTCGCCACTCAATATGCGTTCACATGGTCGGATTGCAGCGACTCGCCGGTGGGGACTTGTCTCACCGAATTGAATGCCTTCACGGCGTCTTCGTCGCTCGCCAACATCGTACCGCAGCTCATAACGAATAATATCGGTTTGCGAATGTTTCAGGTCACGGTCGCCGGAAGCAACGTCAATGTGGTTTATGCGTATCCGAGCGGGCAGACGTTGACTTCGGCGGAGCAAACCGCCGCGACCGCAACTTTGACCAATGGACAGACTGGCGTTGTCGTTTCGGTCAATTATGTCCATTACCTGATCGCGTTCGCGGGCGTGATGAGCTCTGTTATTGGCCCGAGCTACACAATGACATTCACGGTCGTACAAGTTAAGGCGTAAGCGTGCGTCGAAAATGCTGGACGAAATTGATCGCAAATTGCGAAATGCTTTGGAAGCGCTATGCCCCTCGAACGATTGAAAGACCAATATGCGGGTCCTGGACTTGAAGGCGTCCGCTTCGCGATGCAAGACGGCGCCAAAGAAGTCCTGTGCCGGGTGAGTTTGGAGGCCCTGGCGGACAGGGGAAATACTACAGGCCAGAATGCGGCAGGCGTCTTCGAGTCGTGCCGGAATGAAATCGAACAGGCGGCGAGCGCGAAGTATGATAGCGGGCAGCTGGATTACGCAGGTGGGATCTACGTGACGAGCGTGGAATTTCCGCCGCATGGGCGGGGGTAGGTCAGCGACTCGCGTTACGTGTCAAAGAGCAAATATGCGTACGAACTATCGGCCACCGGGAAATTTTACGCAGTTCCAATCGGCGCCAGTCGCACTGGCATGTCCGCTTTGGGCATTTGCGACCGATCAATTCCAAGCCCGAGCCGGCTGTTGCCCGAAAGCGGACATGGATGGTGCGCCTAGGCCGCGAGCGGCGCCTAGCCCCTCAAAACCGCCATCGCCTGCTCATGCACTCTGCTGTCGCCGGCCGCGACGATGCGCCCGCCCGCTTGCGCAGGCGCGCCTTCCCAGGTGGTGACGATGCCGCCGGCGCCGGCGATGATCGGCATCAGCGGCACGATGTCGTGCGGCTTGATCTCGGTCTCGACGATGAGATCGATGTGGCCGGCCGCCAGCATGCAATAGGCGTAGCAGTCGCCGCCGTAGCGCGAGAGCTTGACGGCGTTTTCGACTTTGCCGAAGGCTTCGCGGTCGGCCTGGTTCATCAAAAGCGGGCTGGTCGTGAACAGCAGCGCGTCGCTCAGGTTGGCGCAAGCGCGCACATGCAGATCGCGGTTGCCCGTCGGCCCACGGTAGCGCGCCGCGGCGCCGTCGCCGGAAAAGCGCTCACGCGTGAACGGCTGGTGCATCATGCCGTACACCGGCTCGCCCAAACGCATCAGCCCGATCAGCGTGCCCCAGGCCACCATGCCGGCGATGAAGGATTTGGTGCCGTCGATCGGATCAAGCACCCAGACATATTCAGAAGAACTTTGTTCGGCGCCGTATTCTTCGCCGACGATGCCGTGTTCGGGAAAGGCGTTGCGGATGAACTCCCGCATCTTGGCCTCCGCCGCGCGGTCAGCGGCGGTGACGGGGTCGAAGCCGCCCGGCTTCTTGTTGTCGATTTCCAGCGAGGTGCGGAAAAACGGCAGGATAGTCTCGCCCGACACGCTGGCGAGTTGGTCTACGAAGCTGGTGAAATCGATGGCCGTCATACCGGTAGTTTCGCCGCCCGTTTTTAACGTCACTATCGGCCTAACGAAGACCGGCCCGCCCGGCAACCGGCCGCCTATGGCTTAAGCGGGTACTGCCCATGGGCAGGGCCGGTTTTGCTGTGAATCGAGGGCCATTGCCGCAGTGCAGGGCAGCGGTGGCCTCATTTTCTCGCATAGCTGAAATTTTAGTGCCCGTTTTCAGCAGTCAGCTATGCATAAATATGGGGGGAAATCTGGTTTCCATCCTTGATATTTGTGCAACGCGGTGTAGCTTATTGCAATGCGGTAGCGATACCGCTGCCCTCCTTGGGCGTTTCCTCCCTAGACTTGGGCCGCTCTTCATTGAGCGGCCCTTTTTTTTGGCCTTATTCCGCGGCTGCCCGGTAGGGCCGCAGTTCCTCCAGCGGGATCTCGCCCAGCCGCCGCGCCAGCGTCTCCAGGTCGGCCGCTAGCCGCCCAAATCCGGTGACGCGCTCATAGCGGCTCTCGTCCATGTAGAGCGCGCGATTGATCTCGAGCTGGATGGCATGCAGGCCGGCTGCCGGATTGCCGTAATGCTCGGTGATGAAGCCGCCGGCATAGGGCTTATTGCGGCTCACGGTATAGCCCAGCGTGCGCAGCGTCCGTTCCACAGTTTCCGCCACCACGCCGACACAACTTGTTCCGTAGCGGTCGCCGAGTACGAATTCAGGCCGCGGACGCTCGTCTTTATGGCCCGAGGATGACGGCATCGAGTGACAATCCACGAGCATTGCCGCGCCGAAATCACCGTGCATTTTGGAGAAAAGCCGGCGAAGCGCGCGGTGATACGGCTTGTAGAGGGTATCGATGCGCTGCAAGGCGTCGTCCACCGGAATGCGTTGATCGTAGATTTCCTGGGCGTCGCCGACGACGCGCGCCACGGTTCCCAGGCCTCCAGCTACCCGCATCGAGCGGGTATTGGCGAAGGAGGGCAGGCGGCCGTCGAACATGCGCGGATCGAGCTCATAGGGCTCGCGATTCACGTCCACGAAGCAGCGCGGAAAATGCGCCCGCATCAAGGGAAAGCCGTGCTTCACCACGCCGGCGATCAGCGCATCGACGAAGCTATCCTCGGACCGGCGCAAGGTTGCGACATCGAGCCTAGACGCCGCCAGGAAGGCGCGCGGATAGGTCGAGCCGCTGTGCGGGGAATTGAACAACACCGGGCCCTTAGTGGCCGGCGGCTCAATGATCTCGAATGGCGGGTCGAGCTCGTGGCGGAGGTCGGTCATGGAGGGGAAACGGCCATTTGACGATTTGGTTACCATTGCTTGAGGGCGGTTTCAAAGCCCTCTATACCTTCTATTGTCTATGCGCCGGAGGACAATGCCAAGCCATGCTTTCGGTTCACCCGTTATTTACCTGGGGGAAGTCTTATGGGCCCTCAGATTTAAGGTTGCTGGAGCGGCTTTCCGGGTCAGTCAGTTGGGGGCGTAACGCGTATGTCTAAAATCCTGCTGGCTGAAGACGATACCGATATGCGGCGCTTTCTGGTCAAAGCGCTCCAGAACGCCGGGTTCGACGTTACCTCCTATGACAACGGCCTGTCGGCCTATCAGCGGCTGCGCGAAGAGCCGTTCGAGCTGCTGCTGACCGATATCGTGATGCCGGAAATGGACGGTATCGAGCTGGCTCGCCGGGCCGCCGAACTCGACCCCGACATCAAGATCATGTTCATCACCGGCTTTGCCGCGGTCGCGCTCAACGCCGATTCCAGCGCGCCCAAACACGCCAAGGTGCTGTCTAAACCCATTCATTTGCGTGACCTGGTCAACGAAGTGACCAAGATGCTGGCGGCTTAACCCGCACTATTGCCTACTTTGGGTTCCTGTGGCGGCTTGCCTCGCCAGTTTGGAGCCGATAAGACCAAATCCGGTGACGGGCGCGTAGCTCAGCGGAAGAGCACCTCCTTGACATGGAGGGGGTCACAGGTTCGATCCCTGTCGCGCCCACCATCCACCTGGCCGAATTTTCTCATGCACCCACCCATCGGGATATGACGCAACCGCGACGATGGCTTCTCGTAGTTGTGGCTCTTCTCGTCCTTGCCGGCGGGGCGGCGGGCGTGTGGGTTTTCAACGGCACCCTCACCGCGGAAGCGCTGGTAGCATGGACCGCCGGTCTCGGTGTCTTGGCGCCGATCGGCTTTGTTCTGCTCTATGGGATAGCGACCGTCGCCATGGTGCCAGGCAGCATCTTCGATCTCGCCGGCGGCGCGTTATTTGGTCCCTATCTCGGCACATTGCTCGATCTCGCCGGCGGCAGCCTCGGCGCGGCGCTGGCGTTTCTGGTCGCGCGCTACATCGCCGGCGATTGGGTCGAGCGCCGGGGCGGGCGCCGCACGCAGGCCATCATGCGCAGCGTCGAAGCGGACGGCTGGCAATTCGTCGCCTTTGTGCGCCTGGTCCCGATATTCCCATACAACGTCATGAATTATTTGCTTGGCCTGACGCGTATCCCGTTTCATCAATACATGCTTGCCACGGGGGTGTTCATGGCGCCATCGACGGTGGTTTATACTTGGATCGGCTTTGTCGGCCGCGAAGCCATCGCCGGCGACACCGACAATCTGCGTTACGCTTTGCTCGCACTCGGATTACTGGCCACCTTGTTTTTTCTGCCGTATTTCTACAAGCGACGGCTGCGCCGTTAGCTAGCCCCAGAATTGCTTGGTCGCGATCCGCGCCCCTTGCGCCATCGCCGCGAATTTGGCGAACACCACATCGGGATCGACCGCGGCCTGGCCGACCCAGGTGCCATAGCCGCAATCCGAACCGGCAATCACGTTCTCGCGCCCGACCAGTTTGGCGTAGCGGCCAATACGCTGCGCGATCAGTTCCGGGTGCTCGATGAAATTCGATTTCGATTCCAGCACGCCGGGAATGAGCACCTTACCGTCAGGTAGCTTGATGCGCTCGAAAAGCGTCCATTCATGGGCGTGGCGCGGATTGGCGGCTTCGAATGAAATCGCGTTCGGCCGCGCCGAGAAAACAATGTCGATAATATCGGCAAGCGGCACGTCGCGGTGGTGCGGGCCTTCGTAATTGCCCCAGCACACATGCATGCGCAGTTGCTCGGGCGCGATATTTGCCACCGCGTGATTGAGCGCCTCGACGTGCAATTGCGCGCGCTTGCGGAATTCAGCCACGCTCAAATCCGCATATTGAATATGCCGTCCCATGCCAAGGTCGGGACAGTCGATTTGCAGCACGAAGCCCGCATTAGCGACGGTCTCATATTCGTGCCGCATGGCGTCGGCGATCGCGTAGATATAAGTCTCGAAATCCTTGTAATAATCGTTGCGGAAAAACAGCGAGACCACGCCGGGCGAGGCCGCGCTCATGAATCCGCCTTTGGCGGTCACGCCGGCGAGGGCGGATTTGAGATTTTCCGCATCGACGAACGGCGCCTGCGCATCGCGCACTTTGATCGGCGCGTTGCAAGCCGGCGTTTTGCGGCGCGAGCGGCCGGGATCGCCGAACACGCGCTTTTCCAGTTTCGGAAACTCGGCGAGATCCTGGTAAACGAATGTATTGCCGGAACCGCCGAAGCCGTCGAGCCGGTCCTTGATATAGGTAGCGTAACTCGGCTTGGACATTTCGCCGTCATTGATCAAGTCGATGCCGACATCCGCCTGCTTCTTGACCAGTTCGGTCACGGCCTGGTGTACCCGCTCCGCCAGCGCCGTGGGATCGACCGGCACGCCTTCTTCCTTGGCGTACATCATGCGGATGAGGTCTTCAGGCCGCGGCAGACTGCCGGTATGCGTGGTGAGAAAACGGTCAGAGCTGCGTTGCATGGCTTTGGCTCCCGGGCGCGGAACCTATAGCACCTCGAAAGCGGTAACCAATTGGGGTCGGGTCGCGTTGACAGAGGCGGGCAGGGTCCCTATGAACCCGGTCAACAGAGAACAAAGAGCTGATCATGAAAGTCCGTAACTCCTTGAAATCCTTGCGTGCCCGCCACCGGAACAACAAGATTGTCCGGCGCAAGGGGCGCGTTTACATCATCAACAAGACCAATCCGCGCTTTAAGGCCCGCCAGGGCTAAGGCCAAAGATAAGGCCTGGCCGCGCGCCCCTTAGGGCGCATTGGGGCACACCCAACTCAAATGCTGGATATTGGCCTTCGCGGCCGGAGCGATTAGACTCGTCGGCATGCGCTCGCGATTCCTCGCAAGCTTATGTGCCGCTGCTTTCCTCGTGGCTTACGCCGCGCCCGCCGTTGCGGAAAAGGGTAGCTGGCTTGAGCCACCGAAAAAACTGCCCTCGGTCGCGCATGGCGACCGCAGCCATAATCTCGATTTCCTGTTCGGCGCGCTCAAACTTGCGCCCGACGACGTCACCGCCAAGGCGATCGAAGAGCGCATCTGGGCGTTGTGGGTGGTCTCGCGCAGCGACACGACCAATTTGCTGATGACGCGCGTCAAGACTGCACTCGACGCGCAAGACACCGATCTCGCGATCAAACTGCTTGACGCCATCGTCAAGATCAAACCCGACTATATCGAAGCCTGGAACCGGCGCGCCACGCTCTATTACATGAAGAAGGATTACGGCCACTCGCTCGCCGACATCCGCGAAGTGCTCAAGCGCGAGCCGCGCCATTTCGGCGCGCTGTCGGGGCTCGGCCTGATCATGCAGGACATCGGCGATGACAAGCAAGCGCTGGAAGTTTACCGCCGCGCGCTCGCGGTCTATCCGCGCATCCAACGCATTCCCGATCTGGTGAAGACGCTGCGGGAAAAGGTCGAGGGCCGGGATATTTAATCCCCTGCGTCTTCCGTCCCCACATAAGCGATGCGCAGCATGTTGGTGGCGCCCGGCGTGCCGAGCGGAACGCCCGCGACCACGATCACGCGCTGACCCGGCTTGGCGAATCCTTCCTTGAAGGCAATACGGCAAGCGCGGTCCACCATGTCGTCTTGGTCATGCGCATCTTCAGTGACGACGCAGTGTACGCCCCACACTACGGCGAGGCGCCGCCCAGTGGTGATATTAGGCGACAGCGCGACCACCGGCGGGCGCGGCCGTTCCCGCGCCATGCGCATGCCGGTCGAGCCCGACGAGGTCCAGCAGATCACCGCCGCCAAATCGAGCGTATCGGCGATATGGCGCGCGGCATCGGCGATGGCGTCGGCGCCGGTGGCTTCCGGTTCGGCGCGCTGGGCATCGAGGATGTTGCGAAAAAGCGGATCGTTTTCCACTTCCTCGGCGATGCGGTTCATGGTCGCCACCGCTTCGACCGGAAATTGCCCGGCCGCCGACTCCGCCGACAGCATCACCGCGTCGGCGCCTTCGAAAATGGCAGTCGCGACATCGGAAACTTCCGCGCGGGTGGGCACCGGCGAAGTGATCATCGATTCGAGCATTTGCGTCGCCACCACCACCGGCTTGCCGGCAGCGCGTCCGGCGCGCGTCATTTGTTTTTGCACGCCGGGGACTTTCTCCAGCGGCATTTCCACGCCGAGGTCGCCGCGCGCCACCATCAGTGCGTCGGTCAGTTCCAGGATTTCCGCGAGCCGATGCACGGCTTGCGGCTTTTCGATCTTGGCCATGATCGCCGCGCGCCCGCGCGTGATTTTTTTGGCTTCCGCGATGTCCTCTGGACGTTGGATAAACGACAGCGCCACCCAATCGATACCCGTTTCCAGGGCGGCTTCGAGATCGGATATGTCCTTGGCGGTGAGCGCCGAGAACGGGATCGTCGAATCCGGCAGGCTGACGCCTTTGCGGTCGGACAATTTTCCGCCGACCGCGACGCGCGTGGTGATCTTCTTCGGTTGCGCATCGGTAACCGTAAGCCGCACCTTGCCGTCATCGATCAACAGCGTGTGGCCTATTTCGACGCCGGCAAAAATCTCCGGATGCGGCAGATAAGCGCGCGTAGTGTCGCCGGTGGCGGGATCGGAATCGAGCACGAAACTGTCGCCATTTTTCACCAGCGCGGCGCCGCCGGCAAACGTGCCGAGCCGCAGCTTAGGCCCCTGCAAATCGACCAGGATGCCGATCGGCCGCCCGGTATCGCGTTCGACGCCGCGGATCATGCCGACGATCTCGCGCATGCGATCCTGGTTGGTGTGACTCATATTGATGCGGAACACGTCGGCGCCGGCCGCGAACAGCTTGCCGATCATCTCGGCATTGGATGAGGCGGGGCCCAAAGTGGCGACGATCTTGGCGCGGCGCAAACGTCTCATTTTTTGCCGCCATCGGCCGGAGGCGTTGTCGGCGCTGCGCTTGGCGGACGCGACGGCCCCGGCGCGCGCGGCGGCAATGGGCGGTCTGGCGTCTGCTCGGCGCTATCGGTCAATTGCACGGTCCAGGAACGTTGTTCAGTGGTGTCGACTTCAAAAAAACCAGTGCGGTCGTAGCCGCGCGCCAGGCAGTTCTCGGTGCCGCGAATGGTGAACTCCTTCTCGCGTGAACACATGTAAGCGTGACCCGACCACTCGCCGCCGCGGTCGTAGTCGACCGCATAGATATAATAGTAGCGCGCAACCAGCGCGCCGCGCAGCAATGTATCGCACGATCGCGCCGAAATATTCCACCAGCCTTCCGTAGTCCAGCCTTCCGCGTCCTTGTAGCCGATCGAAACGCCGACCCGGCTGCCGGTATTGTTGCATAGGCGGAAATCGGCCAGGGCGGCCTGCGACATGACCGCCAGCATCAGCACGGCCGGGCCCACGGCGCGGGCAAGATGTCGGGAAATGGCGCGCCTGGCGGTGATCAAGGACAATGCGCTCACGATGCCTGTTTCACTATAGATCGGGTTTTTGACGTGACCCGTCACGGCCTGTCAACGACGATGGCACGAAAGTCGTTCACGTTGGTGAAAGTCGGCCCTGGCACGACCAGATCAGCGAGGGCTTCGAAGAAGCCGGTCGAATTATTGTCGGTAAGAAAGGCGGCAGGATCGAGGCCAAGGGCTTTGGCGCGTGCCACGGTATTGCTGTCAAGCACCGCGCCCGCCGGGTCGGTGGCCGCGCCACCGCCTCCGTCCGTTCCATCGGTGTCACCGGCGAGAGCTGCGACCGCTGGCATGCCATCGAGCGCAATCGCCAGCGCCAGGGCATATTCCTGATTGGGGCCGCCGCGGCCCTTGCCGCGGATGGTGACGGTCAATTCGCCGCCCGAGAGGATCACCGCGCGATTGCCTTGCGCGCGCAGGTCGCGCGCCAGTTTGGCATGGGCTTGCGCCACCACGCGTGCCTCGCCCTCGACGCTGTCGCCGAGCATGACGCATTCGTAGCCGGCATCCGCCACGACAGCCTGCGCCGCGCGTAAACTGTCCGCCGGCCGTGCGGCCAGCGCGAACTGGCCGCCGGCAAAAACCGGATCGCCCGGCTTGGGCGATTCATTATCGGGATTGTTGAGCGCTTCCGTCACGCTTCGCGGCAGTTCGAGCCGATATTTCGCGGCAATGGCGCGCGCGTCGGCCAGCGTGCTCGGATCGGGCACGGTCGGCCCCGAGCCGATGGCCGATGGATCGTCATGCGGCACATCGGAAATTGCCAGCGTGACAAGCTTTGCCGGATAAGCGTGGCGCGCCAGCCTGCCGCCTTTGATGCGCGAGAGATGTTTGCGCACGATATTGATCTCGCCGATATTGGCGCCAGAGCGCAGCAATGCGCGCGTCACCGCCTGCTTGTCCGAAAACGATATGCCGTTCGCCGGCGCGATCCAATTGGCCGAAGCGCCGCCCGACATCAACACCAGAACCAGATCGTCGGCGGTGGCGCCATCGGCCAGCTTGAGCGCGGCGCCGGCGGCTTCCAGCCCGGCGGCGTCGGGCACCGGATGGCCGGCCTCGATCATGCGCACGATCCGCAACGGCCGGCCGTAGCCGTGACGCGCCACCGCGACGCCGCACAAGCGTTCGCCGGGCAATTTCAACCGATCGAGGTAAAAGCCTTCCGCGACTTCCACCATCGACCCCGCGGCTTTGCCGGCGGCCAGCACAATGAGCCGGCCTTTTGGCGGCTGCGGCAGCAAAGGCGGCAGGCACGCCGCCGGATGCGCCGCCGCGACCGCGGTGCGAAAAAGCCGATCCAAAAATGCGCGCGGCGAGGCCATGGCGGCAATACGGCCGGTTTTTTCGGCCTATGGCAAGACGTGCAGCGCACGCCTATGTTTAGGCGAAGACAGGCGGAGCATGGCCATGACCGACAAGATCGACGACAAAACGCGCACCGAACTGGAAGCCGCCGTTTACCGGCGCCTGGTAGAACACCTTCGCCAGCGCACCGACGTGCAAAACATCGATTTGATGAATCTCGCCGGCTTTTGCCGCAATTGCCTGTCGAACTGGATGAAGGATGCCGCCGACGCCAAGAGCCTGCCGATGACCAAGGACGAGAGCCGCGAGATCGTCTACGGCATGCCCTATGACGAATGGCGCAAGAAACACCAGAAAGACGCTTCGCCCGACCAGAAGGCGGCGTTTGAGAAGTCCAGCCCAGGGCACTAAAAATCCCGGTTCCAGTCGGTCCGCCTTGTGAACAGCGTGGATGACGCGCGGCTTGCCTTGACCTGAGCGTGTCGAATTCCCAAACCTCCTGGGTAATTCGGTGGCCAAATTCGCCGCCCGCTATCAAGGAGATTTCGATGCCTTCCACCGCCGCGGCCCAGCCCGATCAGCCCGCCACCCGCTTTGCCAAGGATCAGCTCAAGGCGATCGTCGAGCGCATCGAAAAGCTCGAGGAGGAAAAGAAGGCGACCTCCGACGACATCCGCGATGTCTATGCCGAGGCCAAGGGCAACGGTTTCGACGCCAAGGCACTGCGCACCATTGTACGTATGCGCAAGATGGACGTCGATGAGCGGCGCGAGCAGCAGGATGTGCTCGACACTTACCTGCACGCGCTCGGGATGCTGCAGTAAACGGCTACACCGTTCGTCCCTGCGAAAGCGGGGACCCATTACTAACTCATGATTTAATGAACAGAGCTGGATTCCCGCTTGCGCGGGAATGAGCGGGCGCTAGCGCAACGCCGCCTGCGTCTGCGTCACGAAGGTGGCTGTCGCGAGGAACTCGACCGCGTTGCCGCCGAAGCGATCGGCCGCTAGGCCAAGATGCGGATCGGCCGAGAACGTCATCACCAGCGACTCCGACGGCTTGAGCAGCAATTCCCGCAGCGCCCCCGTATCGAGCGGCCCCAGCCGGGTTGCCGTCATGCCGCTCACGCTTGGCGTCAGGATCGCCGCGCGCATCCACGGGCTGTCGATGCGCAGTCCGCCGCTTGCCAGCGCCGGCGCTAATGGCGGCTTGACCGCCAGTGTGGTGTTTGACGCAGCCGGCAAAAGCGCCGTTTCGCGCGCCAGCTTCGGAATGGTCCCTCCCATCGGGTGAACCCGTGCCCGCGGCGGTGCCGGCTCGGATTCGGCGGCATAGCCGAGCGCGGCATTGCCCGCGCTGCCGGTGGCATTCGTATCGGCACTCGCAACTTCAAATGGCGCCGATTGCGCCGGCGGCGGCAATGCGGAACTCTCGACCGCGCCGCGCCAATAGCCGCTGTTGTCGAATACATCGTTCGCCGGCGCGGCTGTGTTCGCCAGCGACGCCATCGCGAATGTCCATTCCGCCGGCCGCGGCTTCGGCATCACAGTGGCAACCGCGACGGGCTTGGGCCGCATTGCCGGCATCGGCACGATATGTTCGACAGCGACCGGCTTTACCGGCTGCACGCCGGCGACTGGCGCGCGCGCGTGTTTTGACGCTGGCTGTTCGCTCAACTCATCCGTATCGGCATCCTTGGCTGGACCAAAAATACGGGCGAGCAAGCTACGCTGCGGCTTGGCCGCGCCTGTCTCGATGCTGGCGGTAATCACGCCGGCCTCGCGCGCGGCCGCCAGCGACGTGGCCGCAGGCTCGCCGCCGCGCCGCTCGACATCGGCCAACGCCAGCGCATAGCCGGGCAGTGGCCGTCCGTCGGACGGAATATGGACGGTGCGTCCATCGGGGAACACCTTGGCCAGTTGATCATAGGTCATGCGCGGCCAATGCCGGATGGTTCCGGTGTCCAAATGCACGAAGGGCGAGCCCGAGGTCGGATAGAATCCGACGCCGCCGCGTTGCATGCGAAGGCCAACCTCACGAATTTTTTCCAAAGGCACGCCAGGAATATAGAAATCAATCGCTTGGCCGTTGATGTGCTGGCTGAACTCGGCGACACCGGTGGAGCGCTGGCGCAGCATGGCGTTGGTATCGGGCGAACGGAATCCGCAGATCACCTGGATCGGTTGCGTGCCATCGACTTCGCGATTGGCTTCCCACAGTAGATCGAACAGATGCGGATCCATATGGATCGATTCTTCGCGCCGCCAGTCGCGCATGAACCAGTCAAGCTTCTTGAGCGCCGCCTCGTCGTAGCGGCCATTGCGCTTGTAGGTGATGGTAATGTCTTCGCCGGTGTGCACGTGATGGAACGAGATGGTGCGGGTGTCGCCTTCGGCCGACGCCGTCTGCAGCGCACTATTGGTGCCGAACAAAAACAGGCCGGCCACGGCCAACCGCGCACCGGCTCGCAGCAAGGCTATGAACATGGGTTGTCCGCGCGCCGACCTCGCCGCCACCGCACAGTTCCGGGAAATTAGCCGTGCCACTATCGCCGCTACGCCCCCGCTAGTGCCCCGTTTCCGAAGTTCGTAAACCGTCGCAGCATTTTCTGACACGAACTTCGGAAACAATGGGGCAGTAGCCACTCTATGATTCTAGTGCCGCTTTCGATTTGAAGTTCCTGAACGAACTCGCTGCAAGTGCCGCAGGAACTTCAAATCGGCGGCGCTTGTTGCCGATAGCGACAGCCACGCAGTGTTATCGGGAACGGTTAACGCGCCCTTAGCGGTGCGCTCCGTTTGGCTCGTAAGTGTCTGGGTTATTGGGCGAACATGGCCAAAAATGGCCGCGCCGGCGGCGGCTCTGGGATTTTACGATGGAACATTAGGCCGCAAAACGCCAATGGCCGGGACATTGGCCCGGCCATTGCGTCGTTTCGATCTCGAAATGGCTTAGCGGAACAGCTGGTCGAAGAACGAGAACGGGTTATTCGCCTCGCGCCGCTCGACCCGGCTGAGAATTTCCTGATTGCTCTTGGCGGTCGCCAGATCGCGCTTGGGATCCTGCGGCGGCGCCACGTCGGCCACGCGGCGCTCGTCGCTGTGCAGGATGGCGTTGATGCGGGCATCGAAGCCGTAGATGTCGTCGCGCAGCACGAGCTTGCCGTTGTCCACGAAGGCGGTCTGGTAGGTGAGGTGCACCATCGGCCGGTTGACGAGCTTGTAGGTTTTTTCGTCCTGGCCGAACATGGCCATGATCTGTTGCGAATTCGGCGTCGGGCCGGTCATGGCCAGATGCAGCATGACCTGGCCGAACATGGTCGGGTCCTCGACGCGCATACAGCCATGGCTAAAAGCTCGCTTGTCGGCGGCAAACAGCCGCTTCTCTGGCGTGTCGTGCAGATAGACCTGGAACTTGTTGGGGAAGTTGAACTTGATGCGGCCCAGCGCGTTGGCGGCGCCCGGCGGCTGCACCACGTTGATGTGGCCGTCCGGTCCGCGCTTCACTTCGAGTCCCATGCGGTCAAAGATCTGCGGATCGCTCGCATAGCGCGGCAGCAATTCGTTCTGGATGATCGACTGCGGCACGTACCAGGACGGATTGACCAGCACGCTGTCCATCGAGGCGCTCAGCAGCGGCGTCGGCGTCTGCGGCTTTCCCGCCACGATCTTGGTGTGCCAGACCACGGCGTTATCGCGCACGACTTTGAGCGTATAGTCCGGAATATTGACCATCACATAGGTCTTGCCGAGGTCGCGCGGCAGCCAGCGCCAGCGCTCCATATTGGCGGTCACATGCTCGATCTGCTGGGCCTGCGGGATCGGCTTGGGGCCGTTGATGGCGGCAATGGTTTTGCCGTCGATCACGCCGGTGACCTTGAGATCGGCGCGCGCTTGCACGTTCTTGATCGCGTTCCATAGCGCCTTGTCGTAGACCAGATCGGTCGCCTTGCCGCGCACGTTGAGGCGCTCGCGCAAACTGGGAACGCGCGCGTCCTTTTCGCCCGGCTTGATGATATGGCCGTCTGGAATACGATTGTCGGGCACCTCGGCGCGCGGCGAATCGCTGCGCAGTTCGGCGAGTTTTTCCTTGAGCGTGCGAAAGCCGTCTTGTGGCGGATTGTAGCTGTCGAGCGCGGCGTCGATATCGCGGGCATCGGAGATTTTGCGCAGAATATCGCCCGGTTCCGGCGTGTGGTTGCCGTAATCGACCTCCGCCGAAACGCGCGTCGGCGCGATGCGGCCGACCGCCAGATGACGGGCAAAAGTGAGAACCGAATCGGTCAGCTTGATGTCGCCTTCGGCAAGCGCCTCGGCGCCGTTCAGACTGGCGAATTCCGGCACCGGATAATCGGGCGAGTCGAGCCCGTCGGCCGCGGCATTCTTGAGACGCATGATCGCCGACTTGGCTTGCGCCGTAAGTCTTCCGTCGTGAATCCACAATGGCGCATTGGCGCGCGCGGCATAGAACGCCTCGATCGCCTTGCGGTCTTGCGCGCGCTCGATGCGGCGATCGAGCTGTTTGCCGGCCACGATGGCACGCAACCGTTCGGTGATCTGCGCGTCGCCGGCGGCGAGCGGCTTGTCGAGCGAGTCTTTGATGTCCGCGCTGGCATTGGCGCTTGCGGGTTCGCTATCGCGCGCCGCGGCAGGCTGTTGCGCTGCTTGTTCCGGGGTAGGCGCGACATATTGAGGAATGGCCTGCGGCGCGGCGTCGCGGTGACGCAGCGGCAGGCCGTTGAGCGAGGGCGGCGGTGGCGGCGGCGCATCGAGCCGGTCGGGCGCGGCGATCGCTAGCGTCGGCGTGGCGACGATCAGCGCCAGCATGGAACGGGCCAGAAATCGTTCGAGCTTTTCATTGCGCATATCGCTCACTCCACGGTCATCAAGATCACAAGAATGGATCGAATTGTTCGCAAGCCTTTAACCGGTCATGCCGCCAGCGCGCCATGAACAAGACTGCATCGCTATTATGCGGCTGAATGCGGGCGGGAACGAATGAAATTCTGACGGCAATCACGTTTCCTTTCCATCAAGGCTAACGCCGGCGGACAATCGTTAAAATTTTAACGATCGGTCACACCTTCTCGCTTTCGGTCTTCGTTTCCGCCTCAGCCGCGGGCGCTTCTTCGGTTAACCCTAAGCCGTCGAGCTTGCGGTAAAGCGTCGATCGCCCGATTTTAAGCCGGCGCGCAACCTCCGACATCTGCTGGTCGTAATGCGCGATGGCGAACCGAATGACTTCGCGCTCGATCTCTTCGAGCGGGCGAACCTCGCCATGCGGATCGGTGAGCGTCAGCGACGGCGCGCCCATGGTTAACGGCGCGGTATTATGCGACACGCCGGAATGCTCGCCGGCATCGGGCCAGCCGGCGGCCATCGCCGGCGACGGTTCGATCCAAAGATCCGCGGCGCCGCCCTCGGTACCCATTTGGGCTGCGATCTGCGGAAATTCGTTGACGCCGATCTCCTCGCCATCGGCCAGCACCACCGCGCGGAAGATCGCATTTTCGAGCTGGCGGACATTGCCAGGCCAGCGGAAGGCCGCGAGCAAAGCCAGCGCCGGCGCGCCGACGCCGCGCATGCGTTTGCCTTCTTCGGCGGCGATGCGGGTGAGGAAATGCCGCGTGAGCTCGGGAATATCCTCTAGCCGTTGGCGCAGCGGCGGAATCAAAATCGGAAATACATGCAGCCGGTAAAACAGGTCCTCTCGGAAGCGGCCGGCTTTTACGTCGGCGATCAGATCGCGGTTGGTGGCGGAGACGATGCGCACGTCGACCTTCACCGACTTGCGCCCACCAACCGGCTCGACCTCGCCCTCCTGCAGCGCGCGTAGCAGTTTGACTTGCGCCTGCATCGGCAATTCGCCGACCTCGTCGAGGAACAGTGTGCCGCCATTGGCCTCGACGAATTTGCCGTTATGTTTTTCGGTGGCGCCGGTGAAGGCGCCTTTCTCATGCCCGAACAAAATCGACTCGACGAGGTTCTCTGGCATGGCGCCGCAATTGACCGCGATAAACGGTTTCGCCCGCCTTGTGCCGCTGCCATGGATGGCGCGCGCGATCAGCTCCTTGCCGACGCCGGACTCGCCTTCGATCAGCACCGGAATGGCGGAGCCGGCGGCTTTTTCCGCCGCATGCAAGACCGGCTTCATGGCGGACGAACGGGTAATGATGTCGGCCATGGTGAGCGTGCCGTCGCGGCTGCGCTTGATGCGCTGCAATTCGCCGGTCAGCGCCTTGGTGGCAAGCGCGTTGCGCAGCGAGACCTGGAGCCGCTCGGGGCTGGCCGGCTTGATGACGAAATCGGTCGCGCCGGCCCGCATGGCGGCCACGGCATTGTCGATGCCGCCATGGGCGGTCTGCACGATGACGGGGATGTCGAGGCTGGCTTCGCGCATGCGCGCCAACACCCCCAATCCGTCGAGATCGGGCATCATTAGGTCGAGCACCATGCAATCGATACGCGCCGGCTTCTCGCCGGTCAGCATTGCGACGGCAGTATCGCCACCTTCGGCCAATACGGCTTGATAGCCAAACCGCTGAACCATGGCTTCAAGCAGCCGGCGCTGGACTGGATCGTCATCGACGATCAACACGACTTGCGACATGAAACCTCCGGTCACGGCGACTGTGCCGATTTGGTGCAATGTCGCCGGTTTGGCTTAATGGCTCCTTAAATGCAGGGCAGAAGGGCCTTATGTTGAAAACCGGCTGGCCGCTATCGCAACGCCACTTCCGCCATCTTAGATGTTGTTACGAACCCCGATTTTCCCTCTAAAAAGCGAATATTGCCCCTATGGCCAAAACTGCCTCGCTGAAAAAACAGAAGAAAACCTCCAATCCGGCGCCCAAACTCGGCGCCCTGCCGGAATGGGACCTCAAGGATCTCTATGCGGGCCTCGACAGCCCCAAACTCAAGCAGGACCTCGAACTGGCCGACAGCGAATGCGTGGCCTTCGAGGACGCCTTTAAAGGCCGGTTGCAGGCGATGGCCGCGGGCGAGGGTGCGGGCAGTGCGCTCGCCGAGGCGGTCAAGCGCTACGAGGCGATCGAGGACTTGTTGGGCCGGCTGATCTCCTATGCCTCGCTGGTCTATGCCGGCAACACTACCGATCCGGTGCGCGCCAAGTTTTACGGCGACATGCAGGAGCGCATCACCGCCGCTTCACTGCATTTGCTGTTCTTCACGCTCGAACTCAACCGCATCGACGATGCCGCGCTCGACGCCGCCATGACCGATTCCGCGCTCGGCCACTACAAGCCGTGGATCGACGACGTGCGCATGGAGAAGCCCTATCAGCTTGAGGACCGCGTCGAGGAACTGTTCCACGAAAAATCCGTGACCGGCTATTCGGCCTGGAACCGGCAATATGACGAAACCGTCGCGGGCCTTCGCTTCAAGATCGGCGGCAAGCCGCTCGGCATCGAGATGGCGCTCAATCTGTTGCAGGACGTGGACGGCAAAAAGCGCAAAGAGGCGGCCGGCGCTTTGGCCAAAACCTTCAAGGAAAATCTGCGCCCCTTCACGCTGATCACCAATACGCTTGCCAAGGACAAGGAAATTTCCGACCGCTGGCGCGGCTTCAAGGACGTCGCCGCCTCGCGCCATCTGGCGAACCGCGTCGAGCCCGAAGTGGTGGAAGCGCTGGTCGCGGCCGTGCGTGCCGCCTATCCGAAACTGTCGCACCGCTATTACGCGCTGAAGGCAAAATGGTTTGGCAAAAAATCACTGCCCTATTGGGACCGCAATGCGCCACTGCCCAAGGTCGCGCAACCGACAATCCCGTGGACCGACGCGCGCAACACTGTGCTGACCGCCTATGGCGCGTTCTCGCCGAAAATGGCGGAGGTCGCCGACCGTTTTTTCGAACATAGCTGGATCGATGCGCCGGTGCGGCCGGGCAAGCAGCCGGGCGCCTTCGCGCATCCGACCGTGCCGTCGGCGCATCCTTATGTGCTGCTCAACTATCAGGGCAAGCCGCGCGACGTCATGACGCTTGCGCATGAACTGGGCCACGGCGTGCATCAGGTGCTGGCCGCGCCCAACGGCCCGCTGATGGCGCCGACACCGCTCACGCTCGCGGAAACCGCATCGGTGTTCGGCGAGATGCTGACTTTTCGCAAATTGCTCGCCAACACCACCGATCCGAAACTGCGCAAAGCCATGCTCGCCGCCAAGGTCGAGGACATGATCAATACGGTGGTGCGCCAGATTGCGTTCTACTCGTTCGAGCGCAAGGTGCATCTGGAACGGCGTAATGGCGAACTGACTTCCGATAAAATCTGCGAGCTATGGATGTCGGTGCAGGCCGAGAGCCTGGGCCCGGCCATCGAATTGAAAGACGGCTACGAGACCTTCTGGACTTATATCCCGCATTTCATTCATTCGCCGTTTTACGTTTACGCCTACGCCTTCGGCGACTGCCTGGTGAATTCGCTCTATGCGGTCTACCAGAAATCCTCGGCCGGCTTTGCCGAGCGCTATCTGGCCATGCTCGCCGCCGGCGGTACCAAGCATCATTCCGAACTGCTGGCGCCCTTCGGGCTCGATGCCCGCGACCCGAAGTTCTGGGACGGCGGCTTGAGCGTGATTGCTGGGTTGATTACGGAGTTGGAGACGTTGGGATAGAAAAAACGTTGTACGGACCGTAAAACGCTGTTATACGTTTCGTACAACGTAGGAAAAGACCATGTCCATTGAGAAAAAAATCGCAGCCGACGCGAAAGGGATGCCGGTCGGAACTGTGCAATTGAAAAAGATCGGCAATTCGACCGGCTTTCTCATCCCCAAAGACATAATGGCGCGCCTCGGTCTCAGCGCGGGCGACACATTCTATGCCTCGCTTACGGCGGAAGGCGGCATTCGTTTTACGCCTTACGATCCGAAGTTCGATAAAGCGATGGAAGTCGCCCGGCGCGGTATGAAAATTTATCGCAACGCGCTGGCCGAGCTCGCTAAATGAATGAGCCTGAATGGCTTGAGAACGCGCTGATCGTCGCCATTCATGACGAACAACTCGCAATCCACGGCGGCCTTTCCGGTTTGCGCGACGCTGCAATGCTTGAATCCGCGCTCGATCGCCCTCGCAACAAATGGGCGTATGAAAGTGCCGAGTTGCCGGAATTGGCCGCGGCTTATGGGTACAGAATTGCGAAAAACCATCCATTCGTGGATGGGAATAAGCGCACGTCGCTTTTGGCGATTTATACTTTTCTCGGCGTTAACGATGTTGATTTCGTTGTTGCTGAAGCCGACGCCGCTACGATGATCCTGTCCCTCGCCGCCGGCGAAGTGAGCGAAGAAAGCCTGACGCGTTGGATCGGAGACAACTGGCCCAAAGGGTAATCGCGTGTCTTATTTTCCTTTTTATCGCCATTAGATGGTGGCTGTGAGTTCATCCATGCCGCCCACCGACCGCGAAAAGAACCGCTTCTCCGCCCGCGCCAAGCGCTACGCCAAGGTCGGCACCAAAGTCGGCACTGTGGCCGCGCGCATCGCTAGCCAGCGTCTGGTCGGCGCCAAAGGCCGGCGCGCCGGCAATGCCTTTGCGCTCGCATCGGCGCTTGGTGGCCTGAAAGGTCCGATCATGAAGGTGGCGCAACTGCTCGCCACCATTCCCGATGCGCTGCCGGCCGAATACGCCGGCGAGTTGATGAAACTGCAGAGCCAGGCGCCGCCGATGGGCTGGGCCTTCGTCAAGCGGCGCATGCAAGCCGAGCTTGGCGCCGGCTGGGAAAATAAATTCGCAAATTTCGAACACCGGCCGGCGGCGGCCGCGTCGCTCGGCCAGGTGCATCGCGCGACGGCGAAAAACGGGGCAGAGCTTGCCTGCAAGCTGCAATATCCCGACATGCAGTCGGCGGTCGAAGCCGATCTGGGCCAGTTGCAATTGCTGATGTCGATCCGCAAGCGCTTCGATCCGGCCATCGACGCCAGCGAGATCGCTGTTGAGATCGGCGCGCGGCTGCGCGAGGAACTCGACTATGTGCGCGAGGCCAAACATATCGCGCTTTATCAAAACATGCTCAAAGACGAACACGCCATCCGCGTGCCGAACGTCTGGCCACAGCTTTCCACCGGCCGCTTGCTGACGATGGATTGGCTGAGCGGCCGGAAATTGCTCGACCATAAGGTCGCCGCGCTCGAAATCCGCAATCGCCTCGCCACGGCGATGTTCACCGCCTGGTGGTTTCCCTTCAGCCGCTTCGGCGTCATCCACGGCGACCCGCATCTCGGCAATTACACCGTCTTCGACGATTCAAAGGGGCAACCCGCCGGCATTAATTTGCTCGACTATGGCTGCATCCGCATTTTCCCGCCGAGCTTCGTCGGCGGCGTCGTCGATCTCTATCGCGGGCTGCTGCATGGCGACGACAATCTGGTGGTGCACGCCTACGAGACCTGGGGCTTCAAGCGGCTAAACCACGATCTGATCGACGCGCTCAATATCTGGGCCCGCTTCATCTACGGCCCGATGCTGGAGGACCGTGTGCGCAGCGTCGCCGACGGCGTGAAGCCCTCGGAATATGGCCGCCGTCAGGCCTTCCAGGTGCACCAGGAGTTGAAAAAGCGCGGGCCGGTCACGGTGCCGCGCGAATTCGTATTCATGGACCGCTCGGCCATCGGCCTTGGCGCGGTATTCCTGCATCTCGCCGCGGAGCTCAATTTTCATCGCTTGTTCAATGAGGCAATCGAGGATTTTTCAGTCGAGCGCGTGGCCGCGCGCCAGAATGCCGCGCTGGCCGGGGCCGGCCTGACGCCGTCCACCGCCGGCTGAGCCCCCGGGCGTTGCCCTGAGAGCGCATTTGCGCTAACTCCACTGCCGCCCGGCTTTTCTATCCTCGGAGACTTCCCCTATGGCCGACCACGGCACCGTCGAATACAGCAGCGCGACAGGCAACGACTATCCCGCGCATGAGCACACCTACGAGACCTTCATTCAGTTCACTTTTTTGGGCATCATCCATGTGATCAATCTGCTGCTCGCATTGACCGTGGGCGGCGTGATGGGCCACTGGTTCATCTCGATCCCGGTCTTTCTTATTGCCATCATCGGCTTGGTGACCGGCCTGATGACCGGCTCGAAGACGTCGAGCTATGTCGCCTTCGCGTTGTGTTTCCTGATCTTCGCGTTTACCGGGCTGTCTTCGCCCTAAAAAATAATAAGGCGTAGTGGCCGGGGAGGCGTGAATGCGAATTGCTGTGACGCGCGAATCCGGCGCCGACGAACCCCGCGTCGCCGCTACTCCGGACACCGTCAAGAAGTTCAAGGCGCTCGGTGCCGAGGTCGCGATCGCGCGCGGCGCGGGCGTCGCTTCCGGCATTTCCGACGCCGACTATGAAGCCGCCGGCGCCAGTATTGGCGAGGACGTCACCAAAGACGCCGATTTGGTGCTCAAGGTGCGCCGCCCCGCGCCCAATGAATTGCCGAATTACAAAAAGGGCGCGCTGGTTATCGCCATTATGGACCCTTACGGCAACGAGGCCGCGCTCAAGCAGATGGCGGACGCCGGCTTGACCGCCTTCGCCATGGAATTGATGCCGCGCATCACGCGCGCGCAGTCGATGGACGTGCTTTCGAGCCAGGCCAATCTCGCCGGCTACCGCGCGGTTGTCGATGCCGCCGGCGAATATGGCCGCGCGCTGCCGATGATGATGACGGCGGCGGGCACCGTGCCGGCGGCCAAGGTTTTCGTCATGGGCGTTGGCGTTGCGGGCCTGCAAGCTATCGCCACTGCGCGCCGCTTGGGCGCCATTGTCACCGCGACCGATGTGCGGCCCGCCACCAAAGAGCAGGTCGAAAGCCTGGGCGCGAAATTCCTCGCCGTCGAGGACGACGAATTCAAGAACGCGCAAACGGCGGGCGGCTACGCCAAGGAAATGTCGAAAGAGTACCAGGAAAAGCAGAAGGCGCTGGTGGCCGAGCACATCAAGAAGCAGGACATCGTCATCACCACCGCGCTTATTCCGGGCCGCCCGGCGCCGCGGCTGATCACCAAGGAGATGGTGGCGTCGATGCGCGCGGGCTCCGTAATTATCGATCTCGCGGTCGAGCGCGGCGGCAATGTCGAAGGCGCCAATCCCGGCGCCACCGAACAGGTCGGCGGCGTAAAGATCGTCGGGCATCTCAATATGGCCGGACGGCTGGCGGCTTCCGCCTCGGCGCTTTATGCCAAGAACCTGCTTACCTTTGTCGAGACCCTGATCGATAAGAAGGAAAAGAAGTTCGCCATCAACTGGGACGACGAAATTGTCAAAGGCACGCTGCTGACCCGCGACGGCGCCATTGTGCATCCGAATTTCATGCCGAAGACAGCTACTTAGGGAGAGCGTGACATGGACCATATAGCCACAGCCGTCGACCCCTTCGTATTCCGGCTGTCGATCTTCGTCTTGGCCGTGTTCGTCGGCTATTACGTCGTCTGGTCGGTGACGCCGGCGTTGCACACGCCGCTGATGTCGGTAACCAACGCCATTTCGTCGGTGATCGTGGTCGGCGCGCTGCTGGCGGTCGGTGTCGCGCTCATTGCCAACGACAACGGCACCATCCTGGCGCGCGCGCTTGGCTTCGTCGCGCTGGTATTCGCCTCGGTCAATATATTCGGCGGCTTTCTCGTCACTCAGCGCATGCTGGCGATGTATCAGAAGAAAAAGAAGTGAGCGGCATGAGCACCAATATCGCCGCGCTGCTCTATCTCGTCGCCGGCGTCCTGTTCATCCAGGCGCTGCGCGGACTGTCGTCGCCCGACACCAGCCGGCGCGGCAATCTGCTCGGCATGATTGGCATGACCATCGCCGTACTGACCACGCTCGCCGCGCATCCGCCGGCAAGCATGTTGTCCTGGGCGCTGGTGGTCGGCGGCATCGTACTCGGCGGCGGCATCGGCGCGGTGATTGCGCGCAAGGTTCCGATGACCTCGATGCCGGAACTGGTCGCGGCCTTCCATTCGCTGGTCGGCATGGCCGCGGTGCTGGTGGCGGCGGGCGCCTTTTATGCGCCGGCAGCCTTCGACATCGGCACCGAAGGCCATATTCACGGCGCCAGCCTGATCGAAATGTCACTCGGCGTCGCCATCGGCGCCGTCACCTTCACCGGCTCGGTGATCGCCTTCCTGAAATTGTCCGGCCGCATGAGCGGTTCCCCGATCACGATGCCTGGCCGCCACATCATCAATATCGCGCTCGCCGCTGCTTTGATCTTTTTCATCTACGAATTTTTCGTTTCGCAAAGCGTGCTCGATTTCTGGCTGATCGTCGCCATCTCGCTCACGCTCGGCGTCCTGCTCATCATCCCGATCGGCGGCGCCGACATGCCGGTGGTGATCTCGATGCTCAATTCCTATTCGGGATGGGCGGCCGCCGGCATCGGTTTCACGCTCGGCAATTCGGCGCTGATCATCACCGGCGCGCTGGTCGGCTCGTCCGGCGCGATCCTGTCCTACATCATGTGCAAGGGCATGAACCGCTCGTTCATTTCCGTCATCCTCGGCGGTTTCGGCGGCGAGGTGGCGGGACCGGCGGCCGGCGCCGAACAGCGCCCGGTCAAACTCGGCTCGGCCGAGGATGCCGCCTATATCCTAAAGAATTCGTCCAAGGTCATCATCGTGCCGGGCTACGGCATGGCGGTGGCGCAGGCGCAACATGCCTTGAGAGAAATGGCCGATAAGCTCAAGAAGGAAGGAGTCGAAGTCAAATACGCCATCCATCCGGTCGCGGGCCGTATGCCCGGCCATATGAACGTGCTGTTGGCCGAGGCTAACGTGCCTTACGACGAAGTGTTCGAGTTGGAAGACATCAATTCCGAATTCGCCCAGGCCGACGTCGCTTTCGTCATCGGCGCCAATGACGTGACCAATCCGGCGGCGGAAGACGACAAGACTTCGCCGATTTACGGCATGCCGGTCTTGCAGGTCTGGAAGGCCGGCACCGTGATGTTCATCAAGCGCTCGCTGGCGTCCGGCTATGCCGGCATCGATAACCCGCTGTTTTACCGCGACAACACCATGATGCTCTTGGGCGACGCCAAGAAAATGACCGAGAGCATCGTCAAGGCGATGTGAGATCCGCAGGCGCGTCAGCCCGCCCGCTTCATTAGATGGCGCTCTTTCGACATATCGATCGGGATCTCGCACATCGCCTCGTACATGCGGCGCGTCGTCTTGCGCCCGCTCCAAACAATCGCAAGCTGACACAGCGGCTCGCTTTGCGTCGCCAGCCCCGCCGCAAGCTTCCACAATAACCGCGCCAGATGCAGATAGGCCAATTCCTCGAGCGCCTGCACATTTGCGTCCGGCGGCACCGCGAAACGTTCCACGCCGACAATGGGCCCGGCATCGACGCGGGCGGCCATGACATGCGCGGTCACCCCGAAACATGACGCTCCGTCATGAATCGCGAAATGCGACGGCATCCAGCCCGGATATTCCGGCGGTCCGGGATGGAAATTATAGGCGCCATAGCCCAGCGCGCCGAGAATGCGCGCCGGCACCAGCACCGGCGTCACAAACCCGATCAAACGCGCGTGCGCCAGCAATTCCGGCGCAATCGTGTCAAGCTCCTCGCGCGCCGCGACCGCGCGAATGCTCAAGCCTGGATTATGGCCCAGCAACAGCGCGCTCAACGCCGCTTGTTCACCCGGTCCGGTCAGCAGGATGATGGTGTCGAACATTCAAACCCGCAAAGTTGACGGATCAGGCCGATACGTCGAGCAGGTTGGTCGATGTGGTCAGCGTGGTTGGCGAGACTAACGTGGTGAGGTCGGCGCTCGACGACGTCGAGGTCGAACTGGCGCTGTCGCTGGCGTGGTGATGGCCGCCGTGATGGTGATGCGCGCCCTTGGCGCCTTGCGCCTGTTGTTGCAGCGATGCCAGCGCCTGCTGCGCCTTGCCGATATCGCCCGATTGCAAGGCGTCGCCGATCTGGCCGATGGCCTGCGCGAACGGGCTGCTGCCCTGGCTCGACTGCGACTGGGTGAAGGTGGCATAGGCGCTTTGCGCGGCGGTCAGGTTGCCGGATTGCAGCGCGCTGACCAATTGCGTGAAAGCCTGGCGCGACGGATCGACCGGCTGGGCAATGGACGCGGACGCGGAAGAAATTGAGCTTATCGACATGACACGTCTCGGGCAGGAACATTTCCTGCATAGATCGCGTCGCCCCGTGGCTTGTTGGTAGCCCGATATGATTCGCAAATCGTTAACGCCAGCGCGTCCCGTTCACCGCAGCGCCGCCGCGACATGCTTATTTATGCAGGGTTTATGCCGGAGGGTGCCTCGCCAGCGGGCGGCGCGGAGCATGAAAAGCTACGCAGTGATTGCTTCAAAGCGGACATAGGACCGTTTGTGACCTGATCCTCTATTGCCCAGGAGTTTTGGAGGGCACAAAGCTATGGCCGTGTGGCCTTGGCGAGATCGACGCTCACTTTGGCTCCGAGATCGTTGATAGAATCCTGCAGTAGCTCGATCGCGTAAGTCGAGTTATGCGCGAAGGCGCCGGGGTCCTTAGTGACGAACTGATAATTGTAGGCAGCCTTGAGCAGGCGCGGCGTCCAGGCGTTGTACTGGTTGGCGACCTTGGTTTCATCCGCGTCGGCGACGCCGTTGCCGTTGTCGTCGACGAAGAAATAGGGGAATACCTCGAGTTTGTAGGCCACAGGCTTGCCGGATACCGTTTTCGCATAATCCATGATTGCGGTTAGCAGTCGGCCGCGCAGATGGTCGATCTCTTGCCCGATGCCTTCGTCGGCGTCGCCATTCCCGTCATAATCGGCCGTCCTCACCCGGATGTGGTGCAGTGAAGCCTTGTCGGTGACTTCCTTGTGGCAAGCCGCGCAATCGTTGACCTTAACTGCCACGGTGTGCAGTTCGTGGCACGTCGTACAGCGAGTATAGGGCGCTTGATGCTGGAAGCGTCCGGCATAGGTTTTGCCGGGATATTCATAGCCCACCTTTGCCATGGTGCCGAACAGCATTGCGCCGGCGGCGGCATAGTGCACGTTGATGAACACAAGCTTTGGTTCAACGGTGTCGTCGGCTTTGCCGCCTACAGCTTTATTCACGCTACTGGTTGACTCCAAGCCTTGGTGGCAGGCCATGCACCGCGCATCGGCGCCCTGATTGTGGATCGTCAGGCCGGAGGGGAACGTGACGCTGGTGAGCGCCATCGTTTTGTCGTTGTGGCAGGCGAGGCAGGTAATCACCGTGCCGACCGGCACAGGATGACTGACCTGCGCCAGATTATCGGCGCTGCCGTTGGCGCCGAATGAACCGATGAAGCCGGGCGTGGAATGGCAGCGTGCGCATTCCACAGGGATATTGCCTTCTTTATTCCAATGGTTGAACGCCTCGGCGCTGTGGTTGGCGTGCGGCGAACTTGCCCAATCAGCGTAGAACGGAACGTCTGTGGTCGGTATCGAGCCAGGCGGGAGCGGTGTCGCCGGCTGGGCAGCAGGCGGCGGCGTCTGCGCGCGCAATTGTGTCGCCAGAATCAGTGCTCCGGCGGTGAGGCCGCTAGTCAGTAGTGCGGCCGCAAGGGTTTTGGAAACCAGGGCTCGGATGCTCATCGCGTCCTCCTAAAGGTCACTCATTTCTTCTCACCACCAATGTCCGATCCGCGAATGAACGCGATGCTCGGCGGCACCGGGGCGTGAACGATATTGAAATGGCAATCGACGCAGGTCATGCGGCCTTCGCGCAACAGAACATGGGCGGCGCGCCCAGCTTCGCTTTTCGGATGGATCACGGCGGCGTCATGGCAACTGCGGCAGGTCACACTGTCCTGCGCGCGCATGTCATTGCGCACCTCGTGGGCAAGCACGATCCGGCGCGCGCCCCAGATATCGGGATCGCTGTAATTATGGGTGACTTCCGCGACCACGTCGCGCACGCCGGACGTGACATGCGTATAGGTCTCGATAAACCAGTTGGTCTTCGGAATATGACAATCGCCACAGCTTGGCCGCACGCCTTCGTTGTTGGTGCGGTGCGCCGATTGTATGAAATGCGGATCGGCCGCGACACTGGTCATGCTGTGGCATGAGGTGCAGAAGGCTTCGGACGAAGTGTAACGATTGCCTTCGAGGCTGGCGAGAATGCTACCCGCGCCAAACAGAGCGCCGGCGATAAGCAAAACGAGCACCAGCAGCCGCCGACTTCGCATCAATAGCACCTCAGGCCTGTCAAACGTTAGCTGGTCAATTCCGCCACCGCTCCGTACGCGCTACTCACAATCAAGCTAGTCACATCTCAGCAAAGACATCGAGGCATAATTGCTGATGCGTTCAGCTCAAAAGCGGGGGGATGGTATCGGAGGAGTTCTCCCGGTGCTGGTCAAAATTGCACAGTCTAATTTTCGTTGGTGAGGCAACTATTTTCGTTGTTAGCGTGTTGGCAATTGATAATGGAGACACCAAACATGCAGGCGCACGTCAAAATCGCTTTTTCTCTTATTTGCGGCACCGCGTCTGCAATCCTTCTTGCAGGTGCGATGTCGCTGATTGCGTCACAATCGGCCAATGCGACGACAAAATATGCTCAGGAGACCGGAAAGCCATGTGCGCAGTGCCATCAGCATCCGACTGGCGGCCCCCAACTCACGCCGTTCGGCGAGAAGTTTCGAGCTAACGGGTACCAACTATCCAAAGAACCGGCAAAATAAAAGCTGGTAATCAGATACGTAAATCTCGATCAATTTCATATTGAAGAGGTTGAAATGCCAGACTCGGTAAAGAAGCGCTCGCTCAATCGTCGTGACCTGGTCAAGGCCGTCTCGGCTGGGGCCGGTATAATCGCGTTTGGCGGATTGGACGCAAGCGGTGCCGAGGCCGAGCCAGTACCAGCCCGCTGGGATTATGAAGCTGACGTCGTGGTAATAGGCACTGGCGCCATGGGCTTGCCGGCGGCAATCATCGCGAAAGAGGCCGGAGCGTCGGTAATCATGGTCGAAGCTGAAAATCACATCGGCGGCCACGCTATTGTGAGCGGCGGCACCGTTGTGCTCGGCGGCGGCACCAAGGCGCAAAAAAAGTATGGCATTGTTGACTCACCGGACCTGCTGTTTCGCGACTTGACCGATTGGTCGGTCGTCGAACCCAACGGTTTTCCTGATTACCGCTACAACGACCGCGAGATCATTCGCGCCTTTGCCGACAATGCCGCTCTAACGTGCGAATGGCTAATCGCCCACGGCGTAGTTTTTATTGATATTGCGCCGGATGTGCTTGACGGTGTGTCGTCCGGGAACTCGGCACCGCGCTCGATGCACGCCGCGTCGATGAAATGGCCGAAAGTTCAAACCGGCAAACCGCTCGCTCCGGAATACCAGGCGGTCACAGGCACAGGCGCGGGGCTCATTCGTCCGCTAGAGGCGGCGGCCGAGAAAGCGGGCGTGCAAATACTGCTCGAACACAGGATGACCGCAATCTTGCGAGAGAAGCCGGACGCCGGGCGCGTGCTCGGCATCGCGGTGAGCAATAACGGCAAAGCCCTCAATATCCGCGCGCACAAGGCCGTCATTATCGGCACCGGCGGCTCGACCGGCAACGTCAATTTCCGGCGCATGTTCGATCCGCGACTTACCGAGGAATATTGCGGACTGGCCGGCATGCCATGGTCGAACCAGGACGCCAGCGGCGAATTGGCCGCGATGGCGATCGGTGCATCACTGTGGGGTTTCTACAATCAGACGGGCGAATTCGGCTCGGTATTGAGCAAAGCCGGCTTCATCGGCAGTCAATACAACTACATGCCGGGATCGGACATGCTGATCCTCCCGTGGATGCCGGGCAGTGAGGTTTTCGATAAAGCCCGCGCGTCGGGTCTGCGGGTCGCGCAATGGCAGGACGCCATCATGGTGAATATGCTCGGCAAGCGGTTTTATGATGAAACCGGATCAGCTTTTACCGCCAACGACGACAACTCGATCAAGCCGTATACACAAGACAGTTACCTCAACGCAAAAAACGTCAAATTCAAACCCAACAACTTCATAAACGCTGCCCTGGCCGGCATCGGCGACGCGCACAACGGTGGTGGCCCGATCTGGGCGATCTTCGATGCTGATGCCGTTGCGCGCGAGAGTTGGGATCCCACGCCGCCCAATGTCGATTTCAAGGCTGGATTCTTTTTTAAAGCGGACACCCTGGCCGGCCTCGCCAGCGCAATCAAAATGCAGCACCAACGCGTCCCCATGCCGCCCGGCAATCTTGAAGAAACCGTTGCGCGGTATAATTCCTTTGTCGATTCGGGCGAGGACATCGATTTCGGCAAGCCCAAGCCGTTATATAAGATAGCGAAGCCGCCGTTTTATGCCGCATGGGCGACGCCGAATATTCATGATACGCGCGCCGGATTACGGATAAACGCTCGGTGCGAAGTGATGGACATGAACGCTACCGTTATCCAAGGCTTGTATTGCGGTGGAGAGTCGGCGGGCGGCTTTAGCCAACATGGCTTGGCTCGTGCAACGTGCCAGGGCTACATCGCCGGCACGAACGCGGCAGCACAGAAGGCCTGATGCCGGAGTTTTACGAGGCTGCTTGCGACGCCATTTTTGCCGCAGGATTTGTCCGCCGCCAATTTCGACGGAAGGTGCAACCTGCACGAAGAGCCGCTAAAAAAACATTTTCTGAAGTGAAAGTTTCTATAACGCTTCTATATCGCACCTTTAAATAACAATTAATAACGGTGAGCCAAGCACCGCGTCCGCTTTTGGGGGTGGTCTCAACCTGTCCGTCGTCAGATAATTTGAGACAGATGGCGGTGTGATTTACGGGAGAGACCGGCTCATCTGGTTTTAGTTTATGCGACTTTTTTCTGATGCAGCAAGC
>Ga0302319_10003331_pt1 | contig 33769 bp, 30 predicted proteins | sample Bog_T0_2_FD_203319 | JGI IMG/M metagenome (GOLD analysis project Ga0302319, IMG submission 203319) | Peat permafrost microbial communities from Stordalen Mire near Abisko, Sweden - Bog_T0_2 | ecosystem: Environmental > Terrestrial > Soil > Wetlands > Peat | place: Sweden: Abisko, Stordalen Mire... | reverse complement strand
GCCTTTCGGCAAGCAACGGATTTGTGAATTTCAAATTGGCCCGATTCGGAAAATCAGGAATGTTGCCGGCGAAACCCGCGACAATCGCCGCACGAGACTTTGCGGCCAGCGTTTGCGTTGAAAGAATTATTCCTCAAACAACGCCTGCGCGAATTGTTTCGCGTCGAAGGGCTGCAAGTCGTCCGGCTGCTCGCCGAGACCGATGAATTTGATGGGCAAGCCGAGTTCCTTCTGGATGGCCACCACCATGCCGCCTTTGCTCGTGCCGTCCAGCTTGGTCACGATCAGGCCGGTGAGCGGCACGGCCTTGTGAAATTCGCGCGCCTGGTTCAGCGCGTTCATGCCAGTCGTCGCGTCCAACACCAGCAACACTTCGTGCGGCGCGCCGGGCAGTTGTTTGCCGATGACGCGATGCAGCTTCTGCAATTCCTGCATCAAATTGTGTTTGGTGTGCAACCGGCCCGCCGTGTCAATGAACAGGTAATCCACCTTGCGCGCCTGTGCGGCGGTGACGGCATCGTGCGCCACGGACGCCGCATCCGCGCCGTAAGCGCCGGAGATGACTTCAATTTTCAATCGCGTTCCCCAAAGTTTCAATTGCTCAATCGCCGCCGCGCGAAACGTGTCGCACGCCGCGAGCAGCGCGGATTTTTTCTGCGATTGAACCAAATGCGCGAGCTTGGCGGCGGTGGTGGTCTTGCCCGTGCCGTTCACACCGACGATGGAAACAACGCAGATGTTGCCGGCAATTTCGAGCAGTTTCGGCTGGTTCGCGGCCAGGCTGTTCTCAATTTCAGCGCGGGCGATGGCAAGATAATCGAGTCCCGCCGTGCCTTGCGATTCGTAAGCTTTCTTCACCGCCGCCACGATTTGCGTGGTCATCGCCATGCCAAGGTCGGCGGCGATGAGCGCGTGTTCGATTTCTTCCAGCGATTCGGCCGTCAGCTTGGGCGAGCGCGTGACGATGCGTTTGATTTCGTGCGCGAGCCTGGCGTGCGTTTTGGCGAGGCCAGCTTTGAATTTGGAAAATAAACCCATGTTGGAAATGAAGAATTAATAACGCAAAATGAAGAAACTATTTTGCGGTGGCGTGTCTTCCATCAGCGGAGTTTTTCGCGGCGACCGCTTGTTTCATTTTCTCGACATGCGCATAAGGCAGTTTGACGCCGCCGATGAGCGGCTTGCCCTTGCTGAAGCCGTGGCAGTCGGAGCCGCCGGTTACGAGCAAATGGAACCGGTCCGCAATTTCCAGATAGCGTTCCGACAGCGCGGTCGAATGCTTCGTGTGAAAACACTCAATGCCGTCCAGACCGGCGTCCACGAGTGCGGGGATGATTTCGTCAGTCCGGTTCAGGCCGGGATGCGCCATGACGGCGAGACCGCCGGCTTGATGAATCAGCCCGACACTTTCGAGCGCGGACACTTTTGTCTTGGGCACCCATGCCGGCCGGCCTTTTTTCAGATATTTTTCAAACGCCTCGTCGAGATGGCCGACAAGTCCGGCCTTCACCAGCGCGCGGGCGACATGCGGACGGCCCGGCGATTTGCAATTGGCGAGCGCAAAAACGGATTCGGCCGCGAGCGGAACGTTCACCCCGTTCAACCGCGCCACCATTTCGTGGATGCGCTGCTGCCGGACAGCCTGAAACCGGGCGATTTCGGTCAGCAGCGTCTGGTTTTCCGCGTCCAAGAAATAGCCGAGAATGTGGACTTCCGTGTCCTCGTGTTCGGCGGTGAGTTCGGCGCCGATGATGAACTCGATGCCCGCCGCCGCGCACGCTGCCGCCATCCGCGCGCAGCCCTCGACCGAGTCGTGATCCGTCAGCGCCAGCGCGGCAAAGCCGAGCCGCGCGCCGTGCCCGGCCAATTCCTCCGGCGTGAACGTGCCGTCGGAAAATTGCGTGTGAAGATGGAGGTCGGCGAATTTCATTTGACGATGCGCGCGGGACGCAGAAGTTCGCCCCGGATTTTGTCGAGGATGCCATTCACAAACTTGCCGCTGTCCTGCGTGGAGAATTTTTTCGCGATGTCCACCGCCTCGTTGATGCTGACGACGGGCGGAATGTCCTCGCGATGGAGCATTTCGTAAATCGCGAGCCGCATGATGTTGCGGTCCACGGCGGCGATGCGGTGGAATTCCCAGTTCTTCGCGTGGGCCTTGATTTGCCCGTCAATCGCGTCGCGGTGCTGCAACACGCCGCGGATGAGCGGTTCGGCGAACAGCCGTGTCTCGGCCTCCTCGGCGGTGGGCGGCGGCAACTCCACTTGCTGTCCCCAATGCGCCGGGCCTTTTTCCTCGGCGATGGCGGCTGCGCGTTGCGAGTCCCAAAATTCATTCAGCGCCCGTTCCAAATCCTCCGGCGGATTCAAATCGTGCTGAAAAAGGAATTGCACCGCGTGCTCGCGCGCTTCGCGTCGTTTGCCCATATCAAAGTCTAACGTCCAAAGTCCAAAGTCTAAAGTCTTAAATTAGGCAAAGCCAAACAATGCGCTCGACTTTGGACATCGGACTTTGGACATTGAGACTCAAAAATGAAAGTCACGAAACTGCTGCACACGCGCTATCGCGTGAACGATCTGGAACGGACGGTGAAATTTTACCGCGAAATCCTCGGCCTCGAGGAAATCAAACGGCACAAATCGCCGCGCGGCTCGGAACTGGTTTTTCTCAAGGCGCCGGAAAGCAAGGAAGAGATCGAAATCACCTTTTTCCCCGGCAGCGGCCCGGTGCAGGTGCAGCCCGACCTCACCCACCTCGCATTCGAGGTGGAAAGTTTGGACAAATTCGCCAAGCACCTTGCCGCACACGGCCTGAAATTTTCCGACGGCCCGACGACCAGTTCCAGCGGAACCAACTTCGCCTTCATTGACGCGCCGGAAGGTTACGAAATTGAGTTGATTCAAAAAGGATAAGCCCGGCGATATGTATTTCTCTTGTGTTTTATTGGCTATGGGTTCGGCTTACGGATTATTCCGCAACCCTTTGAACGAAGCCCATATTATTTTCTATTCAATGGTGTTTATTATTCTCGTGGTTTATTGGCTTGGAACACGCGGCAAATCAAATTAGGAAACTATTTTTAGAAATTTATGAGCGTTTTAATTGTCGGTTCCACCGCCCTCGACTCCATCAAAACTCCCGCCAGGGAAAACCCGCGCCTGCTCGGCGGTTCCGCCAGCCATGCCGCCGTCGCCGCGAGTTTTTTTTCACCGGTCAAATTGATCGGCGTCGTCGGCGAGGATTTTCCGAAGAAATACATCCGGCTATATCGCCGGCACAAAATTGACTTGAGCGGCCTCCAGATTCTGCCCGGCAAGACGTTTCACTGGTCGGGCGAATACGAATTGAACATGAACAACCGCCGCACGCTGCTGACCGAACTCGGCGTGTTCGAGACCTTCACACCGGTGCTGCCAAAATTGCATCAGGCCACGCCGTTCGTCCTGCTGGCCAACATCGCGCCCGCGCTCCAGCATCATGTTTTGGATCAGATGCGACGCCCGAAATTCGTGGTGGCCGACACGATGGATTTGTGGCTGAACATCGCGCTGCCCGATTTGCTGAAGCTGCTTCCCCGCATTGACGGCTTTGTCCTAAACGACAGCGAGGCGCAGCAATTGACGAAGGAAGACAACATTTTCGTGGCGCTGAAAAAAATCCATAAGCTCGGCCCGAAATACGTCATCATCAAAAAAGGGTCGCACGGCTCAATCCTGTCCGGGCCGAAAGGCGTCTTCCTCTGCCCGGCGTATCCGTTGCACACCGTTGAGGACCCGACCGGCGCGGGCGATTCCTTCGTCGGCGGCATGATGGGGTATCTCGCCACGGCCAAAGGCTCGATTGACGCGAACATCCGCCGCGCGATGGTCTATGGCAGCGTCACCGCGTCGTTTTGCTGCGAAGGGTTCGGCCTGACGCGGACGACCAAAGTCAAACGCGCGGACATCGAAAAGCGCGTGAAGGAGCTGGAAAGACTGACAAGGTTTTGAAACCGGACTTTTTTGACAAAATTAACAGAATTTTCCGGATTATATTTTGCCCGTTCTGTTGATCCTGTCTGAATCCCTCACGAAACAAACTTCGGCTCGAACACCGGGCCGAGGTTGTGTTTGCGGAGCAGTTCGCAGAACTTCGCGATGCCGCGCTTTTCGTCCGGGCCGAGGTGGAAATGGATCTGCCAGCCGAGGTAATCCTTGCGGAAGTCGAGGTCGTAGGCCGGGTGATTGCGGATGATGACATCGAGCGTCTCCATCCCGAAAATCTTCGTCTCACGCAGCAACCGGCGCAGCGCCTTGTTTTCCACCCCGCGACGCAGCGCCCACGCGGCATAGACAAACGGCAGGTTCGTCGCCTCAAACCACGCCGCGCCCAGATCGAAAATTTCATGTCCGTGTGGCGCGCGCTGAAAATCAATCGCCCGGTTGCCGATGAGCAGCACAAAATCCTTTTCCGCGGCGACCTTGTAATTTTCCAGCGGCTTGAATTCCGGCTTCAACCCGCGCTCGGCCAGCAGGACTTTCAGCAGATTCACGCTCGTGAGCGACGCCGTGTCGCAATAAATCTCCTTCGCCTCCTCCAGCGGTTTTTTGTGCGCGAGCAGAACGCTGAAGACCTCGCCGAGCGATGCGATGGCGATGCCGTCCAGAATATCGTAACGGTCGTTGAGCAAAACCTCGGTGATGCTGACAAGCGCGGCATCCAGTTCGTCGCGGCGCAGCAGTTCGGCGAGCCGCGCGGGCGTCGTAAAGACAATCTGGTCCTCGATACCGCGCGTGAGCGGGACGGCGTTGAGGTATTCCACCGAGCCGACGCGGAACGGCGCGAGCGACTGTTCCCGGCCAAGTTCGCGCCCGCGGTTCACCGCCCGCCGTTCCTGCGCGGCGCGGCGCGCGATTTCCTCCGCCGATACCGGCGCGGCCATTCGGAGTTCGGGGTTTTCTTTGGGCTTGCTCACAGCCAGCTCACGATTCCTCGGAAGGCTGTTTGCGGGTCGTCTCATTCCGGCGGCGGACGTATCCGATGTCCTTGTAAATTCTCAAATCGTGTTTAATCACCGTCTCGTGCGCGGCGCCGGAGTTGTCCTTGAAAGTGATCGTGGCCCGGATGATCGCGGGTTGCCGGCGTCGAAAATACGAGGCGCTGTAATCAAGAAACGCTTTGATTTCCTTTTGCGGCGCGAGAAACGCAATGTTCTTAAAAAGCGGCAGCGCGGAAATGTCCTTTGCTCCCTCGACGCCGGTGAACTTTTTATCGAACGTGACCGAAACGTTGTGCGCCGGCGCGGAGCCGATGTTTTTGACCGCGATGAAAAACAGGCCGTCCTCGAAAATGAAATCCACGATGACTTCTGGCTGGCGTTCGCTGCTGGTCATCGTGAGTGCCTTGGGTTAGTCGTTCTCGAGTTCGAAACCCTCATGCGCGATTTCAATTGATTCAATTGCCACCTCGTTGCTGGTCGCCTTCAGCGCCGGCCCCTCCCATTTGCACGGCCACGCGTTGTGAAAATTCCAGCGCAGAATCGGGTTGCGGCTTGCATCCAGCAAAACGATGGACCCGGTCGTGCGCTGGACGTTTCCGTCAAGCACGGTCTTATACCAGTTCCACAGCGATGTGTCGGCGGTCACGCCCCGCTTCAAAACGATGTTGCTGTATTTGGTCAGGCCGGGAAGTTTCCGCACCGTGTTCGGCGGGTCGCTGCCTTCGCGGTATTCGACAACCTCCGTCTCGGTGGCCAGACCGCTCACCTCGCTGAAACCGGCTTTGGTCACACCGTCAATTTCCAGGAGGAAATTGAATCTTCCGTAAGGATCCTTTCTAGTGCTTGCGTTGAATGGCATGAAGAAATTTCAGCAAGCTGGCGCGGCAATTGCAATCTTTCTTTTGCGCTGGCGATCGAACCTCGCAAGCCTGTGGTCGAACATCCGGGGGAATGTGGTAGCCGCGGACATGAGTCCGCTCTTGGTGATTCCGAAGGATATTTGAGCTGGTTCACGCCGGCTGCACGAGAAAAGGCGGAAATGGCGCTGGGCCTGAAACGTTGCAAAGTCGCGGGGCGACGAATGGAAATTAGCCGGCCACGAAGTGGCTGGTCAGCGCGGAACAAATATTAAGTTTCACGCCGACCCAAGCTTTATCTCAAATCCGCCATGACTGCCGGCAGCGGATCGCCGGGGGATTCGTCTTCAAGTCGGAAATTTTCAGCGCGTAGGCATACATCATCGCGCCCTGCGCCGGCAGCTTGACCTTCAGTCCTTGGTCGTCCTGTGTGAATTCCAGTTCGCCGGCATTGCCCAGCAGCGTCACGCCCGTGATCTTTCCTTCCGGCGCCTTGCAACGACAACCGCCGTTAACAGCGCCGATATCCATCGGTTGTTGGTCAATATCATGTGGTGCTCCTTCGTTTCAAATGAATCCAAAAAACTTCGTTGGTTGATTTCTTCTCGCTCGCAGTGAAGCAGAACGCACGTTGCCGGACGGTGAAGAGGGTGTCAACCACGAAAGCGGATGCGAAACTGATGCGACTTTGGACTTTCAACTTCGGGCTTTGGACTCTAATTTTGGCGCATGGCTGCCGCTGAAATTGACATCAAATACGTCGCGCACTTGGCGCGGCTGCATCTCACGCCCGACGAGGAGAAAAAACTCGGCGCGCAACTCGGCCACATCCTCGGCTACATCGAGAAGTTGAAGGAGCTGGACGTGGCCGGCGTCGAGCCGACCGCCCACGCCGTGCCGATGGTCAACGTCACGCGCGCCGACGAAATCCGCCCGTCGCTCCCGCAAGAAGACGCCCTGCGCAATGCGCCCAAACAAGCCAGCGGGCTGTTCATCGTGCCGAAGATTGTCGAATAAACCGAAGATTGCCGCCTGCGATGAAAAGAACTCAACATTCAACATTCAACATTCAACATCGAACCCTGAAGGATTGTTCCCGGGGCGTCCCTTGGATGTTGGGCGTTGAATGTTGAATGTTGAATGTTTATGCAGTTGAACCAACTCACAATTTCAGCACTCGCTGCCAAACTCGTCGGGCGCGAAATCTCCGCGCGCGAGGCGATGCAGTCGTGTCTTGATCAAATCGCTCGCGTGGACGGGAAAATTCATGCCTTCATCAGCCACGACGCCGCAGACGCGCTGGCGCAGGCCGACGCGGCGGACAAATTGCTCGCACAAAACGGCCGCGCCGCCAGCCGCCCGCTGCTCGGCGTGCCTGTCGCTGTCAAAGACGTTCTCGCCGTCAAAAATCAGCCGCTCAATTGCGGCTCAAAAATCCTCGGTAAATTCATATCGCCTTACGACGCGACAGTGATTGAAAAATTGAAGGCGGCGGGCGCGATTATTTTTGGCCGGCTGAACATGGACGAATTCGCGATGGGCAGTTCGACGGAAAATTCCGCGTTGGGCATCACGCGCAATCCGTGGGATGCGGAGCGGATTCCCGGCGGCTCGTCCGGCGGCTCGGCGGCGGCGGTCGCGGCGGACGAATGCCTCGCCGCGCTCGGCTCGGACACTGGCGGCTCCATCCGCCAGCCGGCCGCGCTGTGCGGCTGCGTCGGTTTAAAACCGACCTACGGCCGCGTGTCGCGCTACGGCCTCGTTGCCTTTGCGTCGTCGCTGGATCAAATCGGGACGTTCACCAAGGATGTCCGCGACGCGGCGACGCTGCTCGGCGTCATGGCCGGGCACGATTCGCGCGACTCGACCAGCGTGCCGCAGCCCGTGCCGGATTATTCCGCCGCGCTGACCGGCGACATCAAGGGGCTGAAGCTCGGCCTGCCGAAGGAATACATGATTGGCGGCCTCGACGCGGAAGTGAAAGCGGCGGTGGACGCGGCGGTGAAACAATTTGAAAAACTCGGCGCGGAAATTGTGGAGATTTCGCTGCCGCACACGGATTACGCCATCGCAACTTATTACATCGTCGCGACAGCGGAAGCCTCGGCCAACCTCGCGCGCTTCGACGGCATCCGTTACGGCGCGCGGGTGGATGGAAATGATCCGGTGGAACTTTACAGCCGGACGCGCGGCGCGGGTTTCGGCGCGGAGGTGAAGCGGCGGATCATCCTGGGCACTTATGTTTTGAGCAGCGGTTATTATGATGCGTATTATTTGCGGGCGCAAAAAGTCCGCACGCTCATCCGCGGCGATTTTTTGAAGGCATTTGAGAAAGTGGACGCCATCGTCACGCCGACTTCGCCGACGGCGGCGTTCAAGATCGGGGAGAAATCCGACGATCCGTTGCAGATGTATTTGAGCGATATTTTCACAATTTCCTGCAACCTGGCGGGCATCTGTGGCGTCAGCGTTCCCTGCGGGTTCGTCAAAAACCCGAAGCTGCCTATTGGTTTGCAATTGCTCGGCAACCCCTTTGGTGAAGAAACGCTGCTGAAGATTGTCCACGCTTATGAAATGAACACCGCGTGGCATCAACAGAAGCCGGCAATTTGAACCGGACGGCTTGCCATGATACCGACGCAAAGCATCCGCAAGACCGCGTTTTGGCTGGGGCTGGCCCTGCCCGCGTTTGCGCTGCTGGCAACGGTTTGGGTGACTCATGTCACGAATGGCCAGTTCAACGCCGCGTTCGCTTCCGTGAACCAAACCTACAATATTTTGAACATCCTGGCGCAAACCCAGGCGCACATCGCTGACGCCGAAACCGGCCAGCGCGGTTATCTCCTGACCGGCCGCGCGGACTATTTTTCCCTGCACGACACCGCCATGGCCGCCATCAACAATGACATTCAAAACTTGAAAATTCTGGTTCGCGGCAATCCGGTTCAAGAAACCAATCTGGCCGAATTGCAAATTCTCATCGCCCAGCGGCTGGGCGCCAGTCCCGACACCACCGCCTTCGGCAAAACAAATGTGGCGGATGCCGCGGCGGTGGCGCTGACCGACCGGGGCCGGGACACCATCAAGCAGGCCCGCAGCGTGCTGTTCCGAATGCGGGAACAGCAGACGGATTTGCTGGTCGCGCGGGAACAAACTGCCGAAGCCAGATTGCTGTTCGACCAGACCGCCTCCCTCGTTTTCGTGGGCGTGACCGCCATCGCGCTCATCGCCATTGTCGCCATCCTGCTCCGGCTGGAACACTTGCGGCAGATTGTCACCGTCTGCGCCTGGACCGGCCAGGTGCAATTCGAAGGCGAATGGATCCGCCTGGAGGAATATCTGAAACGGCGGTTTGGCGTTTCGGTTTCGCACGGCCTTTCCAAGGAGGCGGCGGCCAAAATGATCCAGGAAATCCGGCAGACCCACACTCCCCTGGATTCGCCGGGGTCGGCACCAGGAACACAAAGTCCGGGAAGCTGATAATCAAGCTTGCGTTCCAAGTAACTTTCTGGTTACTTGCTGCCCGACTCATGACCCGCTCTGCCAACATCAGCGTCAGCGCCGGCGCGGCGACCCGGAATCCGAGCCGCTCGCGCGAGCGCATTCTGGCCGCCGCGCTCAAGGAATTCGCCGCCAAGGGTTTTGCCGGCGCGCGCGTGGATTTAATCGCCCGGCGCGCGGCCATCAACAAGCGGATGCTCTATCATTATTTCGGCAACAAGGAGCATTTGTTCCGCGAAGTGCTGCGGCTGAAAATGGCCGAGCGACAGGCGTGGGCGGATACCCTGTCGGGCGACCCGGCGGAAAGCCTGGTCTTCTGGTTCGATGCCGCCTGCAACGACACCGACTGGGTCCGGCTGCTGGAATGGGAGGCGTTGCGGGGCAACCTGGAAAAAGTGATTGATGATAAGCAGCGGCGGGCGGCGACGGCGCGCGGACTGGAGCGCATCCGCCAGCGCCAGGCCCGCGGCCTGATCTCCGCCGAATTCGATCCGCGCCATGTGATGCTGGCCATGCGGTCGCTGACCATGTTTCCGGCGGCGTTCCCGCAATTGACGCGGCATATCATGGGCCGTCCGGTTTCCGATCCCAAATTTCAAAAAGAGCGCGCCGGATTCCTGCGCCGGTTTGCGGCGGCGTTTCGGCCGGCGCGCGGCGACGAGGTCAAAATACAGTTTGTGAAATAACGAGCCATGAAAAAAATCCTTTTCCCATTTCTCATCGCGCTGGCGGCGCTGGCGGCCGGTGGCTGCTCTGGCGGCGCCAAACAGACCGCCGGCAGCGTGCCGGTGCTGGTGGCGCGGGCGTTCACGACCAATGTGCCGGTGCGGATTGACCCGCCGCCGTTCGGCCACGTGATGCCGATTTCAACGGTGGCGATGCATTCGCAAATCGGCGGCATTTTGCAAAAGGTGCATTTCAAGGAAGGGCAGGAGGTCAAAAAGGGCGACTTGCTGTTCACAATTGACCCGCGCCCCTCGCAAGCCGCGCTGGAAGCGGCGAAGGCGGCGCTGGCCCGCGACCAGGCGCAACTGGCGAACGCGAAAATCCAGTTTGACCGCGAACAAAAATTGCTGGATCAAAAGCTGGTCTCGCAGGACGAATTTGACACGAGCGAGGCGGGCTATGACGCGCTCACCGGCACGATCGCGGTGGATCAGGCGGCAGTGACGAACGCGCAACTGAATCTGGAATTCACAGAAATCCAGGCGCCACTCGACGGCGTGACCGGCAGCCTGCAATTTCATGAAGGCAATGTCGTCAAGGCGCCGGACGACGTGCTGGTGACGATCAATCAGATACACCCGATTTACGTCGCGTTCGGCGTGGATGACAAGTTTCTGCCGGAAATCAAACGGGAAATGCGCGGCAAAGTTTTGCAGGTGGCGGTGACGTTTGAAAACCTGGACGAGCCGCCGCCGCGCGGCGAATTGACGTTCATTGACAACGCCGTTGATGAGACGACCAGCCACATTCAACTCCGGGCGACCTTCGCAAACGAACGCAGCATGCTTTGGCCGGGACAATTTGTGGAAGTGGAATTGACGCTTTCGGATTTAACGAACACCATAGTCGTGCCATCGCAGGCGGTTCAAACCGGACAAACCGGGCAATTCATTTACGTGGTGGAGACGGATCCGACGAACGCCGCCAGCCAGATTGTTGAACAACGTCCGATCACCACCGGCATCACGTATCAGGGCGAAACGGTGGTGCAAGGCGGATTGAAGGCCGGCGAGACGGTGGTGATTGACGGCCAGTTGCGGCTCGGGCCCGGCGTGAAAGTAAGCGTCAAGAATTCCACCAATTCCGCCACACTTTCGGCGGCCAGATAAGTCAAAAAGAACGCCGATGCCGGATTTTTTTTTAAATTTGCCGCCATGAGCATTCCCGAACTTTTCATCCGCCGGCCCGTAATGACCACGCTGGTCATGTCGGGCATATTGCTTTTTGGCGTCATTGGCTTCCTGCAATTGCCGGTGAGCGATCTGCCGAGCGTGGATTATCCGACGATTCAAGTCTCGGCCGGTCTCCCCGGCGCCAACCCGGAAACGGTGGCCTCGGCCATCGCGACGCCGCTGGAAAAACAATTTTCCACCATCGCGGGCGTGGACAACATGTCGTCGGTCAGCTCGCAGGGCGGCGCGCAGATCACCATTCAATTCTCGCTGAACCGCAACATTGACGCGGCGGCGCAGGACGTGCAGGCCGCCATCGCCAAGGCCGCCCGGCAGTTGCCGCCAAACATGCCGTCGCCGCCGACCTACAGCAAAGTCAATCCGGCGGATTCGCCGATTTTTTTTCTCGCCATGTCGTCGCCGACGCTGCCGCTCTCGGACGTGGACAATTACGCCGAGAACATCCTGGCCCAAAAAATTTCGATGATCAACGGCGTGGCGCAGGTCGGCGTGTTCGGCGCGTCGCAATACGCCGTCCGCATCCAGGTGGACCCGAACAAGCTCGCGGCCTACGGACTGGGCATTGATCAGGTCGTGCAGGCGATTCAGTCGGGCAACGTGAACCAGTCGCTTGGGGTTCTTTACGGACACTATCAGTCGTTCACCGTTCAGGCCACCGGCCAGCTTAACAAAGCGGCGGATTTCCGTCCCCTCATCGTCGCGTATCGCAACGGCAATCCGGTGCGGTTGGAGCAATTGGGCAACGTGCTGGACAGCGTGCAAAACGACAAGGGCGCGGCGTGGTTTAACAACGAGCGCGCCGTGCTGCTGGCCGTTTTCCGCCAGCCGGGCGCGAACACTGTGCAGGTCGTGGACGATATCAAGAAGCTGCTGCCGCAATTCCGCGCCTCCATTCCGGCGGCGGTGAAACTGAACGTGTCCCAGGACCGCTCGCTGTCCATCCGCCAGTCCGTGACGGACGTGGAGCACACATTGTTCCTGGCCGTGTGCCTTGTCATCATGGTCATCTTCATTTTTTTGCGGAACCTGTCGGCGACGCTCATTCCCAGTCTCGCGCTGCCGATGTCCCTCATCGGCACGTTCGCGGTCATGGCGCTGCTCAACTACAGCCTCGACAATCTTTCGCTCATGGCGCTCACGCTTTGCGTCGGGTTTGTCGTGGACGACGCCATTGTCATGCTCGAAAACATCGTGCGTCACATGGAATTGGGAAAGCCGGCGATGGAAGCCGCGTTCATCGGTTCGAAGGAAATCGGCTTCACGATCATTTCGATGACGCTGTCGCTCTCGGCGGTGTTCATCCCGGTCTTGTTCATGAGCGGATTGCTGGGACGCCTGCTGCATGAATTCGCCGTGACGATTGTGGCCGCGGTGCTGGTGTCCGGTTTCGTCTCGCTGACGCTGACGCCGATGATGTGCAGCCGGTTTGTGCAGTCGGATCACGGGAAAAAGCACGGCAAAACCTTCAATTTCTTCGAGCGTTTCTTCGACTGGCTGCGCGGCGCCTACGACCGCAAGTTGCAGTTGGTCATGCGCCATCGCGGCGCGACGCTGCTCCTTTCGCTGGCGATTTTAGTTGCAACGGTGGTTTTGTTCGTCGTGATTCCCAAGGGCTTTTTCCCCGACGAGGATACCGGACGGATTTCAGTCACCACCGAGGCAGCGCAGGACATTTCGTTCGATGCGATGCGCGCTCACCAGTTGATCGCGATGAAAATTGCCCAGTCCGATTCGAACGTTGACAATTCCCTGTCGTTCATTGGCTCGGGCAACAATGGCCGCCTGTTCCTGGGTTTGAAAGACCGTTCAGAGCGAAAGTTGAGCGCATTCCAAATCATCCAGGAACTGCGCCCGAAATTCATGCAGGTGCCGGGCATCAATGTTTATATGCAGTCGCCACCGCTCATCCGCGTCGGCGGCATGGCGAGCAAGGGGCTTTACCAATACAGCCTCCAGGACACCGACGTGAAGGGACTTTTTGAACAGGCGCCAAAACTGATGGCCCGGCTGGCGCAGCAGCGCGATTATTTTCAGGATGTGACGAGCGATTTGCAAATCGCCGCCCCGCAGATCATCGTGGAAATTGACCGCGACAAGGCCTCCGCCATGGGCGTGACGGCGCAACAAATTGAAGATGCCCTCGGCGATGCCTACGGAGAAATGCAGGCCTCCACCATTTACGCCGACGTGGCCGAATACTGGGTCGTCTTTGAAGTCGAACCGCAATTCCAGCGCGAACCGGCCGCGCTGTCGCAACTTTTCATCGCCAGTTCGATGACCAGTTCCAATGGCACGCCCATCCTTGTTCCCTTGAGCGCGGTCGCCAAACTCACGCGCAGCCTCGGCCCGACCAGCATTTCGCACATTGGCCAGTTGCCGGCGGTGACCATTTCCTTCAATCTTCCGCCCGGCGTATCGCTTGGCACCGCCGTTGCCCAGGTGCAGAAAACCGAAGCCGACATGCATTTGCCCGAGACCGTCACCGGAAGTTTTCAAGGCGCGGCGGCGGTTTTTCTTTCATCACTGACCGGAATGATCGCCTTGCTCGCCGTTTCCATTATCGTCATCTACATCATTCTCGGAATTCTTTACGAAAGCTTCATTCATCCGATCACCATTTTGTCCGGCCTGCCGTCGGCCGGATTCGGCGCGCTGCTGACGCTGATGATTTTCGGACAGGATCTGAACGTCTATGGCGATGTTGGCCTCCTCATGCTCATCGGCATCGTCAAGAAAAACGCCATCATGATGATTGACTTCGCCATCACCGCGCAACGCGAACATGGCAAAAGCCCCGCCGCTGCGATCCACGAAGGCTGTCTCTTGCGCTTCCGTCCCATCATGATGACAACGATGGCCGCGTTGTGCGCCACGTTTCCGATTGCGCTCGGTCTCGGCGCCGGCGGCGAGGCCCGGCGCTCGCTCGGGCTGGCCGTCGTCGGCGGCCTGGTCGTGTCGCAATGCCTGACACTGTTCATCACGCCCGTCGTTTACCTTTACTTGGAATCGTTCCATCAATGGTTCACGCACAAGCGCGCCCGCCGCGCGGCCATTCAAGCCGGAACCAGTCCGTCGGCGGCTTGAGCTGCAAAATCGCGCTATAATATATCCGCGTGCATCCGCGTTCACTCGCCGCGATGCGGCTTACCGAGCGTTTCGACCGGTAATAATGTTGCGATGCGCGTTTTGACTCCAACATTTTGAGTCGCGGCGCAGCGGGTCTGTGGTTAAACTTTTCCCGCAATGGAATACGAAGCGGTCATCGGACTGGAAACCCACGTCCAGCTCAAAACGAAATCGAAGATGTGGTGCGGCTGCGCCAACGCGTTCGGCTCGCCGCCGAACACCAACGTCTGCCCCGTCTGCCTCGGCCTGCCTGGCGTGCTGCCCATGCCCAACGACGAGGCGCTGCACTTGACTGTGCTTACCGGCTTTCTGCTGAATTGCGAAATTCCCCGCTTCGCCAAGTTCGACCGGAAAAGTTATTTCTATCCGGACATGCCGAAGAATTACCAGATCACGCAATACGACAAGCCGTCCACGGCCAACGGCCATGTCGAGTTTGAATTCAACGGCGGCCTCGCCCGCGTGCGCATCACCCGCGCGCACCTGGAGGAGGATGTCGGCAAGAATTCCCATTTCGAGCGCAACAGCGGCGTGGATTTCAACCGCGCCGGTGTCCCGCTGATGGAAATCGTTTCCGAGCCGGACCTCACCAGCGCCGACATGGCCTACGAATACCTCAACGCGCTCAAGGACATTTTGATTTACGGCGGCGTGAGCGATTGCGACATGGAAAAAGGCATGGTCCGCTGCGACGTGAACGTGTCCGTGCGACTGGTCGGAACAAAGGAGCTTGGCGCGAAGATTGAAATCAAAAACATGAACAGCTTTTCCGGCGTCCGCCGCGCGCTGGAATACGAAATCCCGCGCCAGATCGAAGTCGTGAAAGCCGGCGGAAAGCTGATTCAATCCACGCGACGCTGGGACGACGTGGCGGGCATCACCGAGGAAATGCGCACGAAGGAATTCGCCCATGATTATCGCTATTTTCCCGACCCCGATTTGATGCCGCTCGCGCCGACCGACGCGTGGCTGGCCGAAGTGAAATCGCGCGTGGTAGAATTGCCGCTGGCGCGCAAACAGCGTTTCATGCGCGATTACCAACTGCCGGCAAATGACGCAGAAGTTTTTAAAAATGATAAGGCTCTGGGCGATTATTATGAATTAATTGCGAAACACGCAAAAAATCCAAAAATCGTTGCGAATTTGGTAATCAACAGAGTGAGCGCAGAATTATCGAAGGAAAATGCAGTAAGAAAAATCAAAACGGAAGAGTTGTATCGTGTTGAACCAACTCCTCACACAGATTACGAGGCGGCAAAACTTAAACTTCAACCTGTTACACTTTCTGACTTGAGATTTAGTCCAACCGATTTAATTGAACTGGCTGGCCTTCTGGATACACGAACTATCAGCAGTTCCGCAGCGCAAACCGTTTTTGCCGAGATGTTCGACACCGGAAAATCTCCGGCGGCGATTGTCCAAGAAAAAGGCCTCGCGCAGGTCAGCGACACCGGCGCGATTGAAAAATTCTGTGACGAAGCCATCGCCGCCAATCCCGGCCCGGCGAACGATTTCAAATCCGGCAAGGCCGCCGCGCTGAATTTCCTCAAAGGCCAGGTGATGAAGTTAAGCAAAGGCAACGCGAACCCGGCGCTCGCCGGCGAAATCCTCGAACGGAAGTTGAAGAATTAAGAAACTTCAACCGCCCCGGCAGCGTCTCTCAAATTGAATTTCCAAAATTCCCCAAAAAACGATCATGAAAATTAAATTTGCCTTCAAAACAACGGCTTCACTTTTCCTGTCCGGCGCCTGCCTGCTGGCGGCGCGTGTTCACGCCGCCGCCGGCGCCAATCCGTCGCCGGCCGACTGGATTGATCCCGACACCGGCCACCGAGTCATCCGCATTTCGCCGGAGCCGGGCAGCGTGAGCCTTTATTTTCACCAGAATTTTTTCACGCCCGACGGCGACCGGATGATTTTTGATTCGCCCAGCGGGATTGCCGTGGTGGACCTCAAATCGCTTGGGCAGGGAACTCCCAAAGTCAGCATCGTCGTGTCAAATGCCAGCGCGCTGGCGATGTCGCGCAAGGCGCCGGAAGTTTATTTTCAGCGGCGGGACGGGATGTTCTGCGCGGCGAACCTCGACACTCACGCAGTTCGTGAAATCATCAGGGCGCGCGTGACGGCGATCAATTGCGATGAAACTTTCATTGTCAACACGATCAACGCGGAAGACCCGTCGGGCAAAACGCCCAGGCCCGCGCCGCGCGTCATCCTGCCGCAAGCCGAGCGGATGTTTCCTGGCCGGACGAATCTGACGACGGCGGAAAGGACGGCGGCCACGAAGGAGGATGGCCTTTCGCGGCGGCTGGCAAACCAGGCGTGCATGGCGTTTGTGTTCACCGACGTCAAGACCGGCCGCTCAGTGACGAACGGTTATCAATACGCGTGGCTGAACCATCTGCAATTTTCGCCGACCGATCCGAACCTGCTGCTCTATTGCCACGAGGGAACCTGGCACGAGGTGGACCGCGTCTGGACCATCCGCACCGACGGTTCGGAGCAGCGCCTGATGCACCAGCGCACGATGGACATGGAAATCGCCGGGCACGAATTCTGGAGCCACGACGGCAACTTGATCTGGTTCGACCTCCAAACGCCGCGCAGCCAGGATTTCTGGCTCGCCAACGTGGATGTCAAGACCGGCAAGGAAACCCGCTACCATCTGGCGCGCGACTGGTGGGGTGTGCATTACAGCGTTTCGTGGGACGGAAAATTATTTTCCAGCGATGGCGGCGATCCGGCGCAAGTCGCCTATGCCGACGCCGGAATGTGGATGAATTTGTTCCGCCCGCAATCCGACGGTTCGGTGGTGGCGGAGCGGCTCGTCAACATGGCCGCGCAGGATTATCGCGGAAACAACGGCGAGCCGAACGGCAACATCACGCCGGACGGCAAGTGGCTCGTGTTCCGCTCGAACATGCAGGGGCCGCTGAATGTTTATGCCGTGGAAATCGCGCGGTCGCCGGTCAACCTGGGCGGCGGCGCGGCGAAATAAAAAGACTCCGGGAACTCGTCCCACAAAATAATACCCTCTCCGCTCCCGCCATGGGAGGTCAGGCTGGGCTGATAAAGGGGACGCAAGGTGGCCATGAGCCGAAGCCGGTCAAAGCCCGAAAGAACGCCCGTGACGTCCGGGGTGTGTTGGGTTACAAAGGGCGACGGGACGTCGCTGGTCGTGGTGTGGATTTTGATTTTCACACTCAAGTTCTACCGCACTGGCGGCGTCCTGTCTGCCGTTTTAATGTGGTTGCGGCGCAAGCCGCGTCAGGTTCATCCGTGGTTAAAATTCTTTGCGTCTTTTGCGTTCTTTCGCGGCCAACGGAATCCGCGTCATCAGCGGTTCAATGCTTGTTTCAGCTGATACGGTTTCCAGAGGGATTCAACCGGCGGCGAGGAGAGCCCACGGAAGCTCCCCGCAGCCGACGGTGAATAGCTCTGCGGCGACAAAGAATTTGCGACCAGGTAAAGTGGATGCTGGCCGCATCGCTCTGAGGGGATCACGGTCCATTTCAGCTGGTCTCACGAAGACTCCTGAAAGTTTACCGGCCCCCTCAGCAGCGGCTGTCCGAATGTCTGAGAGAACAACAGCCTGCGAGGCTCCGTGTATCAGCATGACTCCCGACAGCGCCGCGGTGCGAGCAACCAAAGGCAGACCGATGAAACCGTGGACTGAAATCACTCACTACGCCGGCTTCGACTGGGCCCGCGACCATCACGATGTCATTGTCGTGGATCGCCAGGGGCAAATCGTTGCTGACTTTCGGATCGAACATTCCTTGGCGGGTTGGCAAACCTTCCGCGATCAAGTTAAGCCTTATCCGGCGCTGGCCGTCGCGATCGAAACCAACCAAGGAACTGCCGTGGATCAACTGTTGTCGCTGGAGGCCACTATTTTTCCAGTCAATCCGCTCAGCGCCAAAAGCTATCGCGAGCGCAAAGCTCCCAGCGGCCACAAAACCGACCGGTTGGATGCCTGGTCGCTGGCCGAGGCTTTGCGCCAGGACGGACAGCAGTGGAAGGCATTGCAACTTTCAGCCTCTTGCCGCGCCAAAGTCGGACGCAGGCGGGTCAGCATTTCAGATTTGGTGTTTTCTCGCCTAATTTTATGCGCATTGTTCAAAAATGGGGAAAAATCCTTCTCTGACAGGGTTAAATCCGTGACGGACAGGGTAAAGTCAGCGGCTGTTTGGGCACCCAGCTTCGCGGCCTCCTGCGACAGCAGCGCGTCCAGCTTTCGCCACAATCCGCTCCTGCTCGCGAGATGGTGCGAGCGGGAAATCAAAACCTTCGAGCTTTGAGGCGTTAACATTGGGAATCGCAATGCCTGCTGCGCTCGCCCGAACTTGTCGCCAATAGGATGGCTCAGAAGGAAGCAGGCGACATATTCGCCATTTATGTCGTTGGCTGGGCGAAAGCGGATCAGATACGACGCAAAAACAGCTCTTGGAGGAGACACAACTCGCACGCCAAATCCGACCGAACCAGCGCGAGAAATAACAATGTCTCCGTCTTTGAGTAGTTGGCAACCCGAGACCTAGTGGTTCACAATCCGCCCCGGCTGGAGCGACGGATTTGATGGATATTTCATCCAACTCCGGCATGGGTGGAACACCCCATGGCGGTTGCGCACATTTTCTGCGCATGATTGCGTCATAACTGCCAAAGGCTTTGGTTTTGCGCGAACCAAACTTTGCGGGAAAAATGAAATGGCATGGACAGAATCATGAGCGGCGAGCATCAAAACGGGAAGGTGACTGGCAACGCGGCGCAAATGGAGCAGGCGCTCCGCGCCTCCGAACTGCGTTACCGGCGGCTGTTTGAAACGGCCAAGGATGGCATCCTGATTCTGGACGCGGACACGGGGCGCGTGAATGATGTCAACCCGTTCCTGATCAAACTGCTGGGTTTTACGCACGACGAAATGGTTGGCAAAACCGTCGGCGAATTGAGTCCGTTCAAGGACATCGTCCACAACCAGGCCATGCTGGCACGGCTGCAAAAGGACGGGTATATCCGCTATCACGATCTGCCGCTGGAAACGAAGGAGGGCCGCACGGTGGCCGTGGAGTTTGTCAGCAACATGTATTCGGTCGGTGATGCACAAGTGATCCAATGCAACATCCGCGAAATCACCGATCGCAAGCGGGCGGAGGAGGCCCTGCGCACATCCCAATTGATGCTCGGAGACATTATTAACGCCCTGCCCGCACGGGTTTATTGGAAGGATCTAAATCACATTTTCCTGGGTTGCAACACGGCCTTCGCGCGCGATGCGGGATTTGCCGGACCGAAGGACATTATTGGAAAAGATGATTTCCAGATGGGGTGGCACAAACAGGCTGAAAAGTATCGCGGCGATGACCGCCAGATCATGGCGAGCGCTTGCGCCAAGCTGCTCTACGAAGATCCCCAGACCACCCCTGAAGGGAAACTCACCACGGTGCTGGCGAGCAAGCTGCCGCTGCGCGGTGCCAAGGGCGAGATCATCGGGGTGCTCGGAACATATTTGGATATCACCGCGCGCAAGGACGCGGAGCGGGAACTGCGACTGTTCCGGGAATTGATAGACCATTCCAGCGACGGCGTGGAGGTGGTTGATCCGGAAACGGGCCGTTTGCTCGACGTCAACGAAACCACCTGCCAGCGGTTGGGCTACACCCGCGAAGAGTTGCTTTCCATGCGCGTGCCGGACCTGGGAAATGTGGGAGTGGATTTTTCAAACTGGGGCAAACATGTTGAACAAGTCCGCCAAGCCGGTTTCATAAATGTAGAAGGCGAGCAAAAACGAAAAGATGGTTCGACGTTTCCCATTGAGGCCAGCATCCGCTACGTCAAGTTGGAACGCGATTACCTGCTGGCATCGGTTCGTGACATCACCGTGCGCAAGCGGGCGGAGAATGCCTTGCGAGAGCAAGAACGTCTTCTGACCGAATCGCAACGTCTGGGTCATGTTGGCAGTTGGTTCTCCGATATGTCAGGGCCGGTAAAATGGTCGGAGGAGATGTATCACATTTATGGGGTTTCGCCGGAAACCTTCACCCCCACGGTGGAATCTTTGCTTGGTTTGATTCATCCTGACGACCGGCCGGCGATGCAGCGGTGGCTGGCTGCCTGCGCGACCGGAGAAAAGCCCGCCGAATTGGAGTTTCGCATCAACCGCCCCGACGGCACAATCCGGTATATCAGGGGTGCCGGCGATGCGGTTAAGGACGCTGGGAATAGAGTCATCCTCATGGCCGGCACAGGGCAGGACATCACGGAGCGCAAACTGGCCGAGGAATCCCATGCCCGGCTGGCCATGGCCGTCGAGCAGGCAGCCGAGACCATCGTCGTCACCGACACCAGCGGCACAATCCTCTATGCCAACCCGGCATTTGAAAAAACCTCCGGCTACACCCGCGCGGCGGCGCTCGGCCAGAATCCCCGACTCCTCAAGAGCGGAAAGCATGATGATGAATTTTACCGCCGGATGTGGCAAGTCCTCGGGCGCGGGGAAACCTGGCACGGTCGTTTTATCAACAAGCGCAAGGATGGCACACTTTACGAGGAGGATGCCACCATCTCGCCCGTGCGGAACGCCGCCGGCACGGTTGTCAATTATGTGGCCGTCAAACGCGACGTGACGCATGAAATGCAGGTCGAATCCCAACTCCGCCAGTCTCAAAAGATGGAGGCCATTGGCAAACTGGCCGGCGGCGTGGCGCATGACTTCAACAACATCCTGGCCGTCATCCAGATGCAGGCCGGCCTGTTGAAGACCGACGGCGATCCCACCCCGGAACAATTGGAATTTGCCATAGACATCGCCAAAGCCGCCCAGCGCGGTTCCGCGCTCACCCGCCAGTTGCTCACGTTTAGCCGGAGACAAACTTTGCAATTGCGCGACCTGGATTTGAACGAATCTATCAACGAGATGACCAAAATGCTGCGGCGCACGCTCGGCGAAAACATCGAGATACAGTTCAAATTCGCCATGCAGCCGCTGTTCATCCACGCCGACGCGGGAATGATGGACCAGGTGCTGATGAACCTCGCCGTGAACGCCCGCGACGCCATGCTCAAGGGCGGGCGACTAGTCATCGAGACTGCCGCCGTGGACTTCGATGAATCCATCATCGCGAAACCAGCCCAGGCCAGGCCAGGTGCGTTTGTCTGTTTGAGCGTGAGCGACACCGGCAGCGGCATCGCCCCGGAAATTCTTCCCCGGATTTTTGACCCCTTCTTCACCACTAAGGAAGTCGGCAAGGGCACGGGCCTCGGTCTGGCCACCGTGTTCGGCATCGTCCAACAGCATCACGGCTGGATCAATGTCTATAGCGAAGTTGGCAAGGGAACCACCTTCCGCATTTATATTCCGCGACTGGCCAAAATGACCGGACAAAAGCCGGAGCAAATCGCCTTGACCGCGATGCGCGGCGGCGATGAAACCATCCTGCTGGTTGAAGACGACGCCTTCCTGCGCGCTTCCGTGCGCAAAGCCCTGTCGCAACTCGGCTATCGCATCCTCGAAGCCGTCAACGGCGTAGAAGCCCTGGAAATCTGGAAACAACACCGCGATGAAATCCAATTGTTGCTCACCGATCTGGTGATGCCCGGCGGAATCAATGGCAAAGAACTGGGCGAACAGCTTTTGAAGGAGAATCCCAAATTGAAGGTGGTTTATGCGAGCGGTTACAGTGCGGAAGTGATTGGCCAGGATTTCCCGGTGGAGGAAGGCGTCAATTTTCTCACCAAGCCCTTCGAGGCGGACAAGCTCGCGCAAACTGTCAGAAATCGGCTGGATCGAACGGACGTTCGAAAACCGGACGCAGCGCGGAGCGCGCCCGGGAACTGATCATGGCAAAAGGGATGCAACATCGGGGCCTGACGACGTTCACGCGGGTGGTGGTTCTCATTGCGATTTACTTCCTCGGTGGATTGGTCGGCAAGGAGACCTCGTTCCTTTCCGGCAGCGTGGCGCTGGTCTGGCCGCCGGCAGGCATCGCGCTCGCCGCCATCCTGCTGTTCGGCTACCGGTTCTGGCCGGGTGTGGCCCTGGGCGCAGTTCTGTTTTCGTTCATGAACGGAATGCCGCTCGGGTTTTTCACGTTCGGAACGGCCATGGGCAACACCATCGGGGCAATTGTCTGCGCCTACCTCCTCGAAAGGTTCATTGCCTTCAACAATGCAATGGAGCGCACCCGCGATGTGACCGGCTACATCGTGCTGGCGTGTTTCCTGGGCACAACGGTCAATGCGCTGTTCAATGTCGTCAGCCTCGCCTACAGCGGCTCGGTGGGGTGGGACGATCTCTTTTCCGCCACCCTGGTATGGTGGGTGCCGAATGCGCTGGCCGGGCTGGTGGTCGCTCCTTTCCTCATCACCTGGGCAACGCCGTCGGCCATTCGCTGGGATGGGAGGCTGATTGCCGAAGCCGCCATCTGCGGTGCCGGACTGGTCGCCGGCACGCTGATTTCTTTCAATTCGTGGTTTGTCTATGGGATTCAAAATTATCCGCTGGCCTACCTGCCTTTTCCATTTCTCGTCTGGGGTGCGCTGCGATTTGGCCAGCGCGGCGCCACCACTGGAACATTGCTGGTGTCGGCGCTCGCCATCTATTCACTTCTCCGCGGAACCGGGCCGTTCGTGACGAATAGCGAGACGGACAGCCTGATGCTGATTGGCAGTTACATCGGGATTCTGGCGGTCACCAACATGCTGCTGGCCGCCGCCGCCGCCGAACGCCGCGCCGCGGAGCGCGCGGTGTCGGAAAGCGAAAAGCGGTTCCGCGCGGTGGTGGAAGACCAGACGGATTTGATCTGCCGGTTCAAGCCGGATGGCCTGCTCACTTTTGTCAATGATGCGTTCTGTCGCTTCCATGGCAAAAGCAGCGCGGCGCTGATCGGAACAAACTTCTTTCAAACCCTTTCCGAAGAGGATGCCGCCATTCCTTTAAGCTACATCAACTCTCTGCCGCCGGATGAGCCAATGGTTTCGTTCGACCACCGCCTGTATGCGCCGGACAAACTGGAGGTTTGGCATCAATACCGGGTCCGGCGTCTCTTTCAGGAAAAAGGCGACTCGCCCCGTGGAGCAAATACTGGCACAACCCCTAGACTGGCAACCACACCTGCTCCACCAGGCAAGTGGGAATTTCAGGCGGTGATTCAGGACATCACGCAGCGCAAACAATCCGAACAGGCCTTGCGCGCGAGCGAGGCAAAATATCATTCGCTCATCGAGCACATTCCGGACGTGATCTGGACGGCGAATTCAAACCGGGATTTGATTTATATCAGCGGCAACGCCGTCAAGGTGCTGGGTTACAGTGCGGAAGAACTTCTTGGCGGGCAACTGTGGATGGACCGGATTCACCCGGAGGATGCGGCGCGCGTGGAGCAGGCTTATCAGAAACTTTTTTCCGGCGGCGAAAAGTTCGACGTGGAATACCGCATCCGCCGGAAGGACGGTGAATGGATCTGGCTGCACAACCGCGCGCTCACCACGCACCCGCGCGAGGGAATCATGTGCGCCGACGGGATTTTCAAGGACAGCACGCTACGCCGGCAGGCCGAGGCGGCCATCCAACACACCAAGGACGCCGCCGAAGCCGCGAATCTCGCCAAGAGCCAGTTCCTCGCCAACATGAGCCACGAGTTGCGCACGCCGCTCAATGCCATCATTGGCTTTTCGGAGATGCTCGCCGACCAGACGTTTGGCGGCATGAATGACCGGCAACTGAAATACAGCAACAACATTCTCAACAGCGGCCGCCACCTGCTCCAGCTCATCAACGATATTCTGGACCTGGCCAAGGTGGAGTCCGGGCGCCTGGAACTGGTGCGTGACACGTTCGCCGTGGCCAAGGCGTTGTCAGAGGTGCAAACCATCGTCAAAACGCTGGCCAACAAAAAACATATCAGCCTCGAATTCGATCTGGCGTCGGACCTGCCGGCGCTGTTCGCGGACGAGGCGAAGTTCAAGCAGATCATGTATAACCTGTTGAGCAACGCCATCAAGTTCACGCCGGACGGCGGAAAAGTTTTTGTGACCGTCGCCATCCAAAGCGAGGTTGGCGGAAATTCAAGTCCGGCGGGTGAATCCTTGCGAATCGCCGTCGCGGACACGGGCATCGGCATCAAGATGAAAGACCAGGAGCGCGTGTTCAACGAGTTCGAGCAGGTGGACTCGTCCTACGGCCGGCAGCAGCAAGGCACCGGGCTGGGACTGACCCTGACCAAAAGACTGGTCGAGATGCACGGCGGCCGCATCTGGGTGGAGAGCGAAGGCGTTGAAGGCAGGGGCAGCACTTTCATCTTCCTGATCCCGATCCCAAAGGCGGAAGCCGCGCCGACGCAACTCACCAGCAAGCCAGCCGCGCACGATGATTCCATCCGTCCGTTGGTTCTGGTCGTGACGGATGATGAATCCCATCAGCAACTGGCTGGCAATTATCTGGCGGGCGCGGGTTACGATATGGCGGTGGTTTCCGAAACGGCGGCGATGATTGCGGCGCTGAAAGCCCGGCGGCCTTATGCCGTGGCGATTGACCGGAAAATGGGCAGCGCGGGCGGTGAAGGCCGGTCGTCGGAACAATCCAAATCCGATTTTTCGGACACGCTCATCCAGCACAAGTGCCAGTCGCGCATCCCATCCGGAATCCCGCAGGTGATTTTTACGGACGACGGGAATGGCCTGCTGGCGTTCAATTTATTGGGCAAGGAAGGAAGCGTTTCCGGGCGGACAAGTTCCCGTTTGGCGGACGCCATCCGCCAATCTGACAAAACCGCCGGCAAAGAACTCAAAACCATCCTGATCATTGACGACGAGCCAGTCCTGCTGGAATTGCTGACGAAAACCCTGCTGCACGAAGGTTATTGCATTCTGCGGGCTTCGGACGGCCTGGCTGGCGTGGAGTCCGCCACGAAATATCTGCCGGATATCATCATTCTGGATTTCACCATGCCCGGCTTCAACGGCATTCAGGTGGTCGAAAAGCTCCGCGCGCAACCGCTCACAAAAAACATTCCCATCCTGGTCAACACCGGCACCATCCTCAACGAAGACGAACGCCAGCGGCTCGCGGGCCAGGTGCAATCCATCACCTCGAAAACGGAGCGGGAAAGCCTGCTTGCGGAACTGGAACGCCTGGGCGCGTTGAGCGACGAGGCCGCTGCCACCGGAGTGAACCCATGAAGGGCAACAAAATACTCATCATCGAGGACAACCTGATGAACCTGGAGCTGGCCACCGACTTGTTGGAGGTGAACGGCTTTGTGGTGGCCACGGCGCAGACGGCGGAGGAAGGGCTGCGCCTGGCGCGCGAGCTTTTGCCGGACTTGGTGCTGATGGATTTCAGCCTGCCCGGCATGGATGGCCTGTCCGCGACCAAACATCTCAAAGCCGATCCGGCCACGCGCCACCTGACCGTGGTCGGCCTCACGGCCAATGCCATGAAAGGCGACGAGCAAATCGCGCTGAACGCGGGCTGCGACGGCTATCTGACCAAGCCGATTGACACCCGGACATTCGCCGCAACCGTAAAACAATTCATCGCGTCGGCGGATTCACGTTAACCAAAAACAAACCCCTGGAGAGAAATTATGAAAACTGAAATCAAAAACATCAAACCTCCGGCCACCGCAACGGCGTCCTCCAGGGGATTCGTGCTGGTGGTGGACGACGAAGAACAAAACCGCACTCTGCTGCGTGACTCGCTGGAAGCGCGCGGCTATGAAATTGCGGAGGCCGAAAACGGAATGCAGGCGTTGGAGAAGGTTGCCGAACGTCCGCCGGACGTCATCCTGCTCGACCTGATGATGCCGAAGATGGACGGCTTCGAAGTCTGCCGCCGGTTGAAAAAGGATTTGAAGACGGCGCACATTCCCATCCTGATTGTGACCGCCCTGTCCGAACGCAAGGAACGGCTGATGGGCATTGCAGCCGGCGCGAACGATTTTTTGAACAAGCCGATTGACATCCAGGACGTGATCCTGCGGGTGGGCAACGCCGTCTATGCCAAACATCTTCACGACCAGCTTCAGGTTGAACAGGAAAAATCCGAGCGGTTGCTGTTGAACATTCTTCCGAAGCCCATCGCCGAACGGATGAAAAAAGGGGAAACCAACATCGCCGACAACCATCCCGATGTCACGGTGCTGGTGGCGGATCTGGTTGGTTTCACGACACTATCGGCCCATATCAACCCGGAGCAAGTCGTCCAGTTGTTGAATGAGATATTTTCCGCCTTTGATCTTTTGGCGGAGAAACACGGCCTGGAGAAGGTCAAGACCAATGGCGACACCTACATGGTCGCTGGCGGCCTTTCCGTTCCCCGGACGGATCATGCCGAAGCGAGCGCCGAACTCGCGCTCAACCTGCAGGAAGAAATCCAGCGGCTCAATCGGGAGTATGACACCTCCATCCGTTTGCGGATCGGCATCTGCACCGGACCGGTTGTCGCGGGGGTCATTGGACGCGGGAGATTCGCCTACGATCTTTGGGGCGAAACCGTCAACCTCGCCTGCCGCCTGGAATCAATGGGCGAAGCCGGAAAAATTCAAATCGCCGAATCCACCTATGGCCGGTTAAAGCACAAATATCAGTTCGCGCCGAAGCACAGCATCAACTGCAAGGGCTGCGACGATTTGGCTGCCTACTGGCTCGGCAATCCGGTTTAACGCAATGGCGCAAAGGTGCAAAGACGCTAGGCAAACAAAACCGGACGAATATCTTTCACCAACCGTAGCGCTGTAGGCGCGGCATATTCCTTCGCCCTCGGGAGCGCGAGAAGGTGGCCGCAGGCCGGTTGAGGGTCGTCTGGGAAAAACAATTAACCACGGATGAACACGGATTCTTTTTACCGCTGATTTCGCGATCAAGGCAGGGACAGCGCGCTGCTGCGCTGTCCGGTCATTGCAGCGCGATGACCCTGCCTTGGAAATATCCCGTCCGCAAACATGGTGGCCGTGCGCAAGCACCTCACAGCAAATCCCTTTGCGCCGGCGCGGGACGCATCAGTTCCGGCCCTTCATTGCGCACATTGTTCAGCGCGCGGCTCACCGGGCACCAACCCGGTCGCACCGGATAATGAACTGCGAACCACGCCCCTGCCGCGCCGAAGTCTGGCGAAGGCGGGAAACACGCGAACGAACTGAAGGACCCCTTTATTTCACGGCTTGCCGGTTGGAATCCGCAGCGGGAGCGCCTTGATATTGCCGCACAATGCGGATTTCGACCAGGGACTCATCCCTTTTTTCAAACGCACATTGGCACTTTCCGCCAACTTGATCCATTTCCCCCTGGCTGGATGAGAACTGTTCCGCCATTGCCGGCTGGCTAGCGCCTGCATGATCCGGTGTTTGACGCAATATATGTCACCCGGCACGATTGGGTCGCTGCATCTGATGCAAATACCGGCCTTGGTCCGGCGCAACTGCCATTTGCGCTGGCGCGAGACTTTCAAGTCCGTGAATTCGTCCTTGATCAGCAGCCGGCTGTAGGTTCGCTTGGGCTTTTTCATGGGTCACTTCCGCTCTTTCATTCCATCCACAGCCAGACATCGCTGAAATGCGTGGCGTAATACGGGTCTTTGGTCAGACAGGCGGCGATGAGACGCTCGAACTTTCCGCCGAGATCGCGGTTGTTCCGGGCTGCTTCGCGGAAGTATTCGAGGATGTCGTGGATGGTTTGTTTCGCCATGCCGGTTGCGCGGTAGTGTGCGCCGGAAAATTGGCAGCGGCAAACGGGAAAACGATGAAGGCTGCCCGCCGGTGAAACAGGCCAGGCCATTTCACGCGCCGAGGAAAATCCGTGTGCATCCTGTTTATCCGTGGTTAAAATCTTAAGTAATTGCGTTTTTGATCAGCTTCAACAACTCCGCGTGTGATTCCACGGCCTTGAACTGCGGAAATTCCTGCTTCACATTTTCCGGCGCGTGGATGAGGAAACCGGCGTTCCAAATTTAGCAAGCGGGCAGGGGCGATGCCGCTCGCCGCCATGCAGCGCAATGGCATCCGTCTCCAGCAGGCCGGAAAGAAAATTGGACGAGAGCGTCACCCCGCGCGCCGCAATGATGACCGCCGGATGTCATCCAACGGCAGCCGCCGTTCCGTCTGCCCGTCCGCCTTGCAGGTGATGAATCCGCGTTCCAGGCCAAGAATTGCGCCGTGCTGAAAGATGTTAAGATTGAAATGCCCTTTGAATTCGCCGGAGCAAATGGAATTCATTATTGCGGGCAAGCTCATGTTCCCAAATCCGAAGGACGTGCCAGCCTGCCCGGTGCAAAGTTTGGTTCACCAGCCGGTCGCGGGATTGGTTGCGGGTGAATTTCTTTTTCCAAAACGAACGGTTGCCGGCGGGTTGCGTGCCGTGCTTGGGACAACAATGCCAGAAACACCCGTCCACAAAAAGTGCGAGTTTGAATTTGAGAAAAACAAAATCCGGTTTGCCGAACACCGGCTGATGTCTCCGCCAGCCAGTGATTTTGTTTCTTTGAAAAAACTTTGCCAGCGCAATTTCCGTGGCCTTGTTGCCGCGCGAGCGAATAAGCGACATCACTTCCGAACGCTTGGCTTTGGTGAAAACGTCAGACATTTAAGGGTTCGCCGTAATCAGCGGCCAGCGACAGGCGTCGCTTCATTTCCTCCGCCAGGTGTGGAAACAACGATGGCTTCCTTGATCATTAAAGCAGCCGTGCGGAGGTAGTTGATACACGATATTGAACCGGCTTGGTCTTTTTGACCTTCTCGACTGTTCCTTGTTTTATCAGTTTAGCCAGCCATTCCTTCGTTTGAGGTTTGGTTACGCCAAGAAGACTCACGATTTCTGTTTCAGTGTGACTGGCCACAAGTTCCCGCCGCAATATTTCGCGCACGGTATCGAAAAGTTTCTCGGCTGGGGATGAAATTATTTTGGACTCTTCAACAACAACATGGACGGCTTCGACTGGTTTGACGGGGCTGATATAGGCAACTGGCTGCTCCCGCAACGCGAACGAAAGCGCTTCCTGTTTGGGTTCCGCCGCCACTGATTCCACTACTGTGGAAAGCAGCCGACCAAGTTCTGCTCCATTCTCCGGGTTTGGCCAAGGCCGACCACCATGATGGATGAGGGCGGCATTCCCACGACCCTCATTAGTTCCATTCCGGACAAACACCGGCACAAAATGAAATCGTTCGAGTTGCTCAATCGCCCCCGTCCAGGTGCCGCCTTTTTCAAAATCTGAAGTCACCACCAAACCTGCATCGGCGAGGGCATAGATGACCTTATTTCGTTGCATGGCGTTGCCAACATTGAACCCTGCCGCCGGATCGTAAGGCGACACCACCAGCAGCCGATGATCCATCAGTGGTTCAAGATTTTCGCGGGCGACCGCCGCGCGTTCCAAGCTGTCGCTCATCACCGCTACCGACTCACCGCCCGCCTGAAGTGCACCATTGATGGCCGCTTTATCTATGCCCTTTGCACCGCCGGAAATTAAAGTGCGATGCGCTTCCGCCGCCAGTTTTCCGATGCCTTCGGTGTAGCTGATCAGTTCTTCGTCCACATGCCGGGAGCCCACAACCGCCAAGCCGCCCTTTTCCAGAAGCGTCAAATCACCGCAACCATACAGCAGCGGAGGAGCATCTTCCTTCAGCCTTGTCTTCAATCGTTTAGGATAAGGCGAATCCGCCCGGCTGATAACCCAGATGCTTCGTGCGCTCCAACGTTCGACGGCCTGGCTCAACAGAAATCCCCGACCCAACAAGACTTCCAACCGTTCGTTTACAAACTGCCGTGCGCAAATGCCAATCACTTCGCCCGCATCAGTCCCAATCAAATCGGCGGGTTGTTTATGTTTCTCACGTAGGAGACGGGCGAGCTTGTTGTATTCGCCCAGGCTGAACAGCTTAACCGAAAGGTCGGCTCGCCCCGCAAGGAGCGGCGCGGTCAGCAGCAGGATGGCCTGCGTATTCGATGTCAGCGGTATCGTCATTCGTCGGCGTTTGCGGTCGAGGCCAGAGCCAGAGGATACACCGGCCCGCTCCCGTTTGAGAGCAAAAGATAGGCCGCGACCGTCATCGTCCATCTCGAATCCACCATATCATCCACCAGCAAGACCGCGCCAGTCGGAACATTGCCTTGGATTTGCAACGAGCCATCCACATTCCGGGCCTGCTGGCTGCTGTTTTCCATTTGTTTTTGCGCCGGACGATCGTCGGTTTTTTCCAGCACTGGATGAAAGGGAAGATTCAATGCTGCCGCCAGCCGGCGCGCAAAGTCTGGCACCAAGTTAGCGTGACGGTGTGACGGGATGCAGGCAACCCAACCCGGTGCCGGTTGCGGTGCCCAACTTCGCACCATGGCCGCGCACGCTTCAACCAATTGATCGGCGAACCGTCCATCATGGGATTTTCCCTGACGCACCAACGAACCCCAGCCAGCGTCACCCCACATGCATAGAATTTTTCCGGGCCGTAGATTCCGTTCTGGCGCAATATTTGTGTTTCCCCGAACGCCAAGACTTGCAAGTCCTCCTGACGGCCATTTTTTGCGAGGCTCCAGCGGCAAGCTGGTGCGACGCAAAAAGGTAACTGCTTCCCGCGCCAGTCCGTCATCAAACGTGGCTGGCAATGGCGCGATGTTCGGCGCGCAATAAGTTCCCGGATTACCATCTAGCGCGCGGATGAGAAATTCCATGTGCCCTGATTTCTGCGTGACATATTCTTGCATCTGCTGCTGCTCGACGCGGCGCAATCCGGTCAGCCTTTCTGCCCGTTGCCAAAATCCACCCGAAAGACTGGCCGCCGTCAGAATCCATTTGCTGCCTTGTTTCACCACCGGTGCCGGTGATTCCAGCGACATGAGTTGAAGCGCCTTGTCAATGCGTCCTCTGCGGATGTTCACCCGGCTCAAAAACTCATTGATGGAAAGTCCGGCTGCCGCACCCCGAAGCGCAGCCAGCACCGATTCCACTTCTCCGCGTGATGGAAAGGCGCTTTCGATGAAATAATCGTTGATGTCCGTTTCTTCTTCTCCGCTCAACAGCACGCCATGCGCTTCTGGAATCTGCCGGCCCGCGCGGCCCACCTGTTGATAATACGCAACCACCGAGCCGGGTGTCTGGTAATGAATCACGAAAGCGAGGTCCGGCTTGTCAAATCCCATGCCCAAGGCCGTGGTCGCCACCAAAGCTTTCACGCGATTTTCCAATAGGGCGTTTTCTAGTTCCACACGCCGTTCGCCGGTTTCTCCGCTGTAGGATTCCGCCTGAATGCTCCGCGCTTGCAGCCAGCCGGCGACTTGAACGGCATCGCGCACGGTCAGCGTGTAAACAATGCCACTGCCTTGAATGTGTGGAATGTGAGTTGCCAGCCAGGCCATGCGGGCCGCCTGACTCGGCATTCGCATGGTTTGGAGCAGCAGCGAAGGGCGGCCCAGTTCACCGCATGACAGCGCCAGATTTGGGCCGAGAATGGTCTGCAAATCCGCACGCACCCGGTTGTTCGCCGTCGCCGTGGTGGCCAGCACGCGCAGGTTCGGCGGCAATGAACGAATCATCCGTTCAATAAAACGGTAGTGCGGGCGGAAATCGTGACCCCAATCCGAAATGCAATGTGCCTCGTCCACCACCAGCAACGAAATGCGTCCCGCCACCGGCCCCAGCACTTCCGTGCCAAAATGTTCATTGGCCAGCCGTTCGGGCGAAATCAACAGAATGTCCACTTCGTTCCGCGCCAACGCCGCCTCCACCGTTTGCCATTCCTCCTTATTTTCGGAGTTGATGGTGACAGCGTGAACTCCCATGCGTTCTGCCGCTGCAATCTGGTTTCGCATCAGCGCCAGCAGTGGTGAGATTAAAATGGCCGGCCCCATGCCTTGCTCGCGCAGGAGTTTGGCGGCGATAAAATAGACAAAACTTTTCCCCCAGCCTGTCCGTTGCACCACCAGTAGTCGTCCGCACCCGTCCACGATATGTTGGATGGCGTTCTCCTGTCCGTCATGAAAAGTCGCTGCTGGATTTCCCGTGCCGATCCGCAACAGTTCAAGCGCGCGTGTGGGATTGTAGGGCATGGGCTTCAGTTCGGAAATTTGGGCACGCGCAATTATTGTTTGGCCAGACATTTATCGCCATGCCGTTTTAAAAATTCCAGGTCGGGCGAGAATTTCTTTGGCAGCAGCAGATGCGCGCCCTCAAAGCTCGTCAGCCATTTGATGGTTTCCGTCTGGTCGTTTGAAGCTTTATGGAGCCGGGGCGTAAAGCGGATGACGTAGTCGTCCTCAATCCACATCAAATGCCGGTCAAAGGCGCGGTCGTGGAGCGCGTTCAGGCACAGGCCATTTTTCGGGTTCAACCGGTTCTTCTCGTCCTCGGCCCACGGAATGATGTGACTGGCCGTGAGCAGCGGCTGAACGGTTAAGCTGGTCACACAGCAGCGGAAATTGTAGGCGGAAAGAATCCGGTCGCGAAAAAAGCTCTGGTTCACGTGCACACGCACTGTCGCCTCGCGCTCTCGCCCGGCGGGTGGGAGATCGCCGGTGTCCACGTCTGCCACTTGCTCAATGGGCTGGCCCAGCCGGGCGGCCAAAAGACGTTCGCTTTCAAACGCCAGCGTTTCCGGGTGCTCGGCAAATTCGTGCCAGATTTTCACCTCGCCTTTTGCGCCGTGGCTCATGCCGCGAATGCCGCGCGCCTGCAACGCCGGGTCGAGCCGCGCAAAATTGGAAAGTTTCAGCGAGACTGAACCGACACTGCGTTTCAACATTTGCGCCAGTTGGATGACGCGCGGGTTGCGCATGTGAATTTGGCCGAAGGGAATTTTGCAATACAAGTTGAAGGCCAGGATGTGTTCCTCGCGCGTCCAGTCTTTATTGTGCCCGGCCATAAGTTATTTGTGTGCCTGCCGCGAGTGCCACATCCGGCGGCGACCTGCGGCGGTTTTGGCTTCGGCAAATTCCGCCGGGATGACCAGCCTTCGCTGCGCTACGGTTCGGCAAGGCCAGGATGCCTTGTGCAGAAATTCGTTGCCGCCCCGTGGAGTAACGCCGGCTACTCCATGAAATTCATCCACTAGCACTACTCCACCGGGCGAGCCGATGGACCCTTTGCCCAGGTCAAACGCCCAAAACGTTTCATTTGAAGCCGTTACCGGTTTGTTTTTCAGAACGTATTCTTTCATAGCCAATCCACGTTTCCAGTTTTCCCGGTGGGGAGTTGGCCGATGCTACGCCTGCGGCCCGGCAGCGGCAAGGGGGAAAAGGCAGAAATTGCCAGTGAAATAGACCAGCCATTTCACGGGCCGAAGGAAATTCGTGTCCAAGGCAGGGTCGGCGCGCTTCGCCAACCGGACGCCGCGCAGAGACTGTCTCAAAAGTTTTTTTACGTGATGGGGGGAGCGAAGGCAAAGGTGAACCCGGTTGGCCG
>Ga0302319_10003329_pt1 | contig 33773 bp, 29 predicted proteins | sample Bog_T0_2_FD_203319 | JGI IMG/M metagenome (GOLD analysis project Ga0302319, IMG submission 203319) | Peat permafrost microbial communities from Stordalen Mire near Abisko, Sweden - Bog_T0_2 | ecosystem: Environmental > Terrestrial > Soil > Wetlands > Peat | place: Sweden: Abisko, Stordalen Mire... | reverse complement strand
TGGAGTCTCTTTAAAGTCGGACTTGGTACAAGTCCGGTGAAGCCGCCAATGGGTAAGACCTCGAGTCCGGTCTCATAGATAAAAGGGCCCGCAATAGCGGAGGACTGCGTCGCCATTAGATATGGCGCACCGTTCTGCGCCATTTCTAGACTGGGCAGCACTGCTTCAGTTGTTCCCGTACCGAGGAGATCCGAGACGGCCAGCGCGGCGCCATTAGGTTCGAAAGGCGTGTCGAAGGCTCCGAGGCCGTTCACCACGAACGTCAACGCCGCGATGCTCGGGAGTATGAGCATCGCACAGAGGACACCCGACGCTGCGAGTGCATTCGTTCGCGCGCTCGCGCTTCGTGATCGCCACGCAGCCACCGTCGCAGCGACTGCAGTGATAACGGCGAGTGGCACTATCCACGAACCGACTCCTTCGCCTGTCCCCGGCAAAAGCATCAAGCCATAGATAACGGTGATCAGCGCGGTCGCGAACACGAGTGATCGCGTCAACGCTTCGCTACGGTACTCCCAAGCCAACAATGCTCCCGTCGCCACGATGCCCGCGACGGCGGGCGAAAGAGCAGCAAGGTAATACGAGTTCAGACTTGAACCTGAACTGAACGAGACACCCAGTACGACCAACCACGCACCCCAGAGTACGAATGACGCGCGCCAAGGATCACCTCGCGCGCGTTTGCGTGTCGCAATGAGTCCAACGAACACGATGAGTAGTGCGGCGGGGAGCAGCCAACCACCGTCGCGACCCCAGGAACCTCGAAATAGCCGATCCCACGACGGCGCGGGCGGGGTGGGAAGGCGAAGTCCCAGCGTTTGGTGCAGTACCTGGTTCGGAGAAAGAGTGCCCACTCGATTGATGCCGTTGTACACGAAGACCTGATGAAACTCAGAATCATTCGAACTTCCGTCGACGTAGGGTCGCGACGACGTTGGAACTAACGACACGACGCTCATCCAACTAAGCGACACGAGAACGGCGACGACGCTCACGGTGCCGATACTCACGACGACTTTCTTCCAGTGCGATGTCGAGAGCATTATCAGCAGCAGCCAAATGGCGGGCAACACTAACCACGCCTCGAGCATTTTCGCTTGGAAGGCGAGGCCCACCCACGCGCCCGACGCCGCCATCCACCCCTTGGAATGGGTATCGACAGCGCTGATCGTCGCGTCGACGGCGAGCAACAGGCACAGCACCATCAAGGAGTCTGAGATGTTGCCTCGATCCAGCGCAACGTTGGCGGGTGAGACGACCAATACGAGCGCAGCGATGATTGCCACACGAGCACCGACAAGACGTCGTACGACACGAAAGAGAACGAGCACCGACAAGACGCCTTCGAGAATCTGAGGAAGGACAATCGCCCAAGGATGGACGCCGAATACTCGAACGAATGTCGCTTGGACCCAAAACGAGCCCGGAAGTTTGTCGAGCGTCACCGTGGCGTCTGGATCGAATGAGCCAAAAAAGAAATTGTGCCAGTTCATCGACATACTGCGTACCGCGGCGGCGTAATACGTCTCGAGATAGGGAGCAGTTCGATAGGAGTACAGAAGTAATGCAACGGCAGAAAGAGCGAGCAACGTCGGACGCGCCCACCGCGGTTGGTCCAGAGGAGATCGCCAGCAGTGCCAACGCTTCCTTGGCTTGTCAGTTGTCATTGACGTCATCGACATCAGTTGCGCCCGCCACGTCGGAGAGCAGCCCGTCGAAATTGTCGCACGCGAACCTGTTGAATGCATAAAGAATATGTTGCGACACTCGTGCAAGACGGACTTCGCACAATTTTCTAAGTGACGAACGTTGATGCGGCATCTTCTTGACCAAGGTTGCGGTGCGTCGGTGGTTGCTCTTCGCGCAAGCTGCCGCGAAGGGCGTCGCCAAGAATCATGACATTGACCAGGACCGATTAGTCCTTTGATTCAAAAACGTCACACGGTCTTGCACCATGAGATCTCTTCAGAACACTATTCAGCATTGCTCATTGATGCGCCGCCCAGCAAGGCGCACAATGTCAACGTCGCGCGAGGACACTCGTTGCGAGTTTTCTGAGGAGGGTCGTGTCCGGCGTCGCGGCTTCCACTTCGTCGTCAAAATTCGGTTCGATCAAAAAGACAACGACGGTGGCACCATTTGATACCGCCGTTCCTTGGTCGTCCGAAATCTCATCGGAGAGCCGTCGCGCGTCAGCTTCCGACTGAAGCTCAGCGACGTAGACATCGAACGTGGTGCTTCCTCTCATGGCATAGCAGTGCAGACAACCCAACGTAGGAACAAAGGGCGTTGAACCCGTGGATAAACGCGAAAATGCGAGTGCGGTCGTTTGAGTTCCGGCAAGTTGATCGAGCGCGTCTGCCACGTCGACCGCCAACTGCGCAAGGTTGATCGTTGGCGAGTAGGTGGCGTCATCTCTGTCGATGATGGGCGCTCTGCTCCAACTGCGGGCGGCAACATCGTGGGGTAGCGGAAGCTCGATCATTCCAGCGCCATAGGTGGTGTTCACTTCTCTTAAATGGCACATGTCGAGTGAACCACCGTGTGCAAGTGACGCCTGGATCGAGCGACAAAGACTTCCCCCGGGTGAATCCGGGCCCCCATAAAGGGCGACGACATCAGAATCATTCGAGTACCCACCAAGGAAGACTGCGGCGAGGAGCCATGTATTCCAGGGAACATCCTTCACCTTTGGTAGGAGCGAGAACGCTGCCAAAGCTTGACCGAAGTACGTGGCATTTGAGGTGCGGCGACCGAGAAGTATTCGACGTCGCGCGAAAAGTGCCAAAATCTCTTTGGAGTTGCTCGTCAAGAGCATCCGCAGAGCTGCTCGCGTTTCGTCGTCGTAGAGTTCAGAGGCTTGCACCATCGCCGCGACGGCGTTATCTCCGTCATCGGCACGGAACCGGACTAAATCGTCGCTGCCCAGGTGCGCTGATTCGAGTGAGTCAACGAATGGTTTCAGACGAGGATCTTCAGTCATCGTTGCCACAGTAGGCAATATCTCGTCACTGCATTATCGCAACGTCAAAGAAGGGAACCGTATACGTCAGGACGTCGGGTCGCAAGGAATGGGAAGAGTGTCAACCAGTCGTGACGTTGCTCAAGATCAAGATCGGCGACCAACACGGCGGGTTCGTCACGCGGCGCTTGTACGAGTATTCGTCCATAGGGATCCGAAATGAATGAACTCCCATAAAAAGTCAGAAGCCCTTCGGAGCCGATCCGATTAACGGCCACCATGAACGTACCGTTCGCTATGCCATTCGCGGTGATCACGTTCTGCCACAAGGGCTCAGTGTCAAAGTCCGGGTGGTCGGGTTCAGAACCAATCGCCGTTGGGTAGACGAGAACCTCCGCTCCCGCAAGTGAGTACGCGCGAGCAAGCTCAGGGAACCATTGGTCCCAGCACGTTGGAAAACCGAATCGTCCCTGCTGGAGTTCGACGACGGGGAAAGCGTCGCGCCCGGGTGGACCAGGTCGAAAATACTGATCTTCGTAGTAGCCAGCTGTAATAGGTATATGGAGTTTACGCGTACGCGCGATCAGCGCTCCGTCCGGGGCGACGACGATTGCGGTATTGAAGCCGAGTGGATCGTCACTGTCGGTTCGCTCGTAAAGCGACGCGTGCACTGCGATACCCAGGTCCGCAGCAAGTTGCGTCGCGAAAATTCTCGTCGGACCATCGTCAATGCTTTCTGCGAACTCAGACGGCTTTGAGTTTGGCTTCGCGTCAGCGAAATAACTCGAAAGGGTGAGTTCTTGAAAGCACACGAGCTGCGCGCCCAAGTCCGAAGCAGCAATCGCGCCCTCGCGCAAGGCGGCGAGGTGAATCGTTGGGTCTGGATGCCAACGCTGTTGAACAGCCCCGATTCGAAACGGTTCTCGTTTCGGTGCGTTGACGCGAGCGGGTGACGATGGAACATCAAAGCTGGTAATCGTTAACATGACGACCATGTTCCCATCATTTGCGTGCGTATGACGCGTTGGCGAATGCCCGCGGAGTGGGAGCCCCACGAACGCACGTGGATGGCGTTCCCTCGTTCCAACGCCACCTTCGGTACCGAAGACTCTGCTTCGTTGCACAACGCACGAACGGCGTGGGCCCACGTTGCCAATACGATTGCTCGCTACGAACCCGTGACCATGATCGCGAACCCTAATCAAGGAAGATTTGCTATCGAGCTCCTGCATTCCGACGTCAGTGTGATTGAACTTCCCATCGATGACGCCTGGCTCCGCGACAGTGGACCTACCTTCACGCTCGGCGCCCAACAACTTGGGGCGTCCGAGTGGGTCTTCAACGGTTGGGGAGCCCAAGATTGGGCGACATGGGACAGCGATGCGCTCCTCGCCTCATCTATTGCCCACGAAAGTGGCGCCGAGGTTCGCCACTCTGCTCTCACGAATGAGGGCGGAGGGATTCACGTTGATGGGGTGGGCACCGTACTGCTAACGGACACCGTCCAATTAGACCCACGACGAAATCCCCAATGGAGTCGCGAGCAAGTCGAAGTAGAGATTCACGCGCAACTTGGCACTACCCGCGCAATCTGGCTGCCACGCGGCCTGACGCGTGACTACGAAGCGTTTGGGACCAGTGGGCACGTTGATATCGTGGCCACCTTTGTCCGGCCCGGGCTCGTGGCGGCCCACAGTCAACGAGACCCAAATCACCCCGACTTTGAAGTCACGAAGGAACTCATAGCTCTCCTTCGTGCCAGCACTGATGCCAGCGGCAACGTGCTTGAGGTCATCGAGGTCCCCGCTCCGACGGTTCTCGTAGTTGATGGCCTCTGCGTGGACTACTCCTATATCAACCACTACGTAGGCAATGGTTTTGTCGTAGTTGGCACCTTCGACGACCCACGCGATGAAGAAGCGATTGAAATCGTCTCTCGGCTCTACCCGGGTCGCACCATCGAAGCCGTCGATGGTCGGGCCATTTTCCGCCACGGTGGCGGCGTGCACTGCATTACGCAACAACAACCTCGGGTCTCCCCTTGATTTCGTGTTCATAGGCGTACTAGAACGTCCTCTAACACCTCGTCCAAACGTGGAGGAAACCGTGAATTTCGATGATGTGCCTGGAGTCCCCATCTTGCTGTATGAGGCAAGAGGTGCCTTCGCGGTGCAGATACGCAACTACGTGTCAAACGCAGGACTCGCACCGCTTCCGGTGAATGGGGCACTTGTCTTGGGGGGTCTTCACGAAGGCATTCCGTTCGAACAACTCGTACGCCGGCGAAAGCGTTCGATTGATGCATTTCAGACGATTGAGCGTTTGATCGTCGACGGTTACCTTGAAGGCGACGTCGATGCACCAGTGCTCACGGAGAGGGGGCACGAGGCAGCCCACCTCTCACACGAAGCGGTGACGGATTTGACCCAGGCGCTCGAGAACCAACTGGGCGAGAAAGGTATGGAGAGTTTCATCGAAGGGTTGCTCTTCTTGATCAGCAAAAAGGATTTCGCTGAGGAACCGCAACGTTCCTAACCAGAGCGAGTAACGAGACATCCAGAACTCGATGCTTTGAAAATTCTCGCGAGGAATCTTTGAATCGTTTTCGCTGAGCATCGGTATGGTAATTGACGGCAGCGATAGTCCGCCACACCCAAAAAGGAGCCACCATGGCAAAAGTTCTCTACACCGCGCAAGCACACGTCACGGGTGGTCGTGATGGGCACGGCCAAACGACTGATAAGCAACTCGACGTGGATCTGCGGATACCCACGGAAATGGGAGGCGCGGGCGGGGGAACAAATCCCGAGGAACTTTTCGCCGTGGGCTACGCCGCGTGCTTCGAGAGTGCACTGATGAATGTCGCGCGCCGACGCCACACGGATGCGGGTGATGTCGCCATTGACTCGAAGGTGAGCCTTCTTCCCAATGGTGAAGGAGGTTTCCAGTTGGCGGTCACCCTGGACGTGACACTTGCCTCCATCGCCGACCGCGACACCGCCGTAGCGCTCATAAAGGAAGCCCACACGGTCTGTCCCTATTCGAACGCCACCCGAGGGAACATCGACGTGGAGCTACTGCTCGCGGGTGCTGCCCTGTAAGGCTGTTACGTTTTAGGTCAACGTGATTGCACTCGAGTATGGCGCAGCATACGTCCGTCACGGTGCTTGATACACCTGTCGTAGTCGCGCCAGAAGTTCAACGGATTTGAAACGCAGCGGCACATAGCCTAATGACCGATTGGTGCGCAGGCAAAGGGGACACTGGTGAAGAGAATCGACGTCGAATCAAAATTGAACGAGAGCAGAAACCTTCTGTTGGCGAACTTCGAGAAATTGACACCAGAACAGTTGCGACGCCCCATCACGCCAAGTGAGCACGACCCCAGGAACCACTGGAATGCACTTGACCATTTCTCGCACCTTGCCCTCATCGAGACGACCTTCGCTGCAATGATTCGACGTCACGTGTCGGGACACGAAGACCCGGTGGGCCTTCTCACCTCTGCGGACGGTACGCCGAGAAGCCGCGAGGAAATTTTCACGATTGTCCATGCTTCGAACGAAGAGTTCCAGCGCGCCCATCACGACGAGGAACTGACCCAGATCATCGCGCTCACAGGAGTTGCTCGTGGCGAGAGCTTAAAGTTGCTGGGCGAACTCACCGATCAGCAGCTTGACGAGATCCTCGAAGGAGCGCCGTGGGCTGACGGCACACTGGGTGGTGTCATCGGTGCCAACGCTGATCACGCGGGGATGCATTGGAAGTGGCTGAAGGAAGCAGGTCTTCTTCATGACCCTGAGTGAGAACGGTGGGCTCACGCAACGGACAGTTCCGGCGAAACGTTGGTCGTGCCACTCGCCCGAAGTGGCACCTTCCCATCGATAAATACTGTGCATCGTGCGCGAATGCCAACAAAGTCGTGAGTGCAGCACATTAAGTTCCAAGATGTGGAATAAACCAATTCACACAGAATTCTTGCGAAATCTCAGTTTTTACTACTTAAATGGGGGAAGATTCAACGAAGCACTGCTGGTGACCACCGAACGTCACCATGTCAGGAGGCTCGATGCAAAGTGTCCAACGCCCGAATGATTCCCAATTGGCACAACGGTTTGACCCACGCGAACGAGGGACTTTTTGCCCCGTTAGCGTAGGAGCCGTTCTCGGTGAGCGTTCCCGCCTACGTGAAAAGACGGTGAGAACATGAGCGAAGACATCCTCACCTACCCACGAGTGATCCGAAAAGCGTCTGGCAACGAAGACTCTCTCGTGACAACGCGGCGCCGAGACATCCTTATCCGAGTGCTCTACGGAATTTTGGCTGCCTGTCTGGCGGCCTACGTGATCTCCCTCATCGCGCGACGCAACGACCAACAATGGTTGTGGCTGGATGGTTGGTCCGTGTGCGGCTTCGAGTGTGTCGCGTCCTTGCTCTGTATCAGTCGAGGGCTGGTTCGTGGTCCCAATCGCGTGGTACCGATGGTGCTTGGTTCGGGACTCTTGGCGTGGGCAGTAGGGGACCTTTTGCTCACCGCCGAATCCCTAGGGCACGCGCGCGCCCCCAACGTCTCGGTCGCAGACGTCTTCTATTTCCTTTTCTACCCCTTGGCGTACATTGCGTGCGTTCTCATTTTTCAAAAGGGTCTCAATCGCATCAACCAGCCAAATTGGCTTGACGGCATCGTTGCGGGAGGTGGTGCGTCGGCACTTTGTGCCGCATTCGCGTTTCACAGTATTCATAACCTGACCGGCGGCAGCGCCCTTTCGACTACGGTGAACCTCGCCTTTCCCATTGGCGACTTCCTGTTGCTTCTCTTCGTCTTTGGGGGCACCGCAATGATCGCCGGGCTCGGCACGACGCAATGGTTCTTAATGACAACGGGACTCATCGTGATCGTCTTTGGCGACACCTTCAACCTTTTTCAGACCTCGGGTCAAGCTTCACGTTTTGGAAGTGACATCAATTCCTTCGCGTGGCCCCTCGCTATTCTCTTTCTCTCCTTTTCCGTCTGGGCGAAGACAAAGCCCTTTAACCCAATAAAACGACCTCGACTTCAGGGATTCATGATTACGGCGCTCGCAACAGTCGCAAGTCTGGGCGTACTCGTTCGCGGGACGCTCGACGAAGAAAGTCGTGTTGCCATTGGTCTTGCGGTTGGCACGATTATCATCGTCGGCGTTCGACTGACCATGTCGGCGAGGAGCCTACGCATGATCACCGAGGATCGATATCGACAAGCGAATACCGATGAGCTCACCGGTCTTGGAAATCGCCGTCAACTCGCCAATGTTCTCGAGGTGTTCTTCAGCGAAGAGCAAGGGTCGGTTCGCGACCAGCGACAATTGGCGTTTCTTTTCGTCGACCTCAATCATTTCAAGGAAGTCAACGACTCCTACGGTCATCCCGCCGGTGACGAACTCCTTCGTCAATTGGGACCACGTTTGCGGGGTGCCATTGGTAACGCCGGACTCGCGGCTCGGATGGGGGGTGACGAATTTGCCGTGCTGCTTCTCGACGCGGACGCGGCACTCGCTGAACAGGTGACGCAGAAAATTATTGATGAAGTCGTAAAACCATTCGAACTGCACAGAATGACGGCGAACGTGGGCGCCAGCGTGGGTATCGCCCTCGTGCCTCACGACGCCAAGAATGCGTCCGACGCGATGTGGTGTGCCGACGTCGCGATGTATCGAGCAAAGATGGGAAATGTCCCTTACGTCTTCTACGACCAAGATCTTGACGGCGAAGAGGATCAACTGAACTTGATCGATGCGCTACGCATCGCGGTGACTCAGGGAGACTTGACGCTTCATTACCAACCACAGCTGGACCTTCGCACCGGGGAGATCACAGCGGTCGAGGCCTTGGTGCGCTGGCCACATTCGACCCTTGGACTCGTGCCCCCGATGAAATTCCTACCTCTCGCCGAGAAGGCCGGCTTAATGTGGCCACTCACGACGTGGGTGTTCAACGAAGCGGTCGCTCAGTGCGCCCAGTGGCATCGAGGCGGCAAACGAATTGCGGTCTCGGTCAACGTCGCGACGACCGAATTGCTCCAGCAGGGTTTCGTTGAATTCGTGGCCGCTCTGCTGACTCGTCACGACCTGCGTGCCGAGTACCTTGTGGTTGAAATTACCGAGACGACCATCATCACCGACTTTGAGAGTTCTCAAGACGTCATCAAAAGACTTCGCGAATTCGGCGTCCTAGTATCGATCGATGATTTTGGTGCGGGTTTCACATCGCTGACGTACCTTAGAAGTCTTGACGTTGGCGAATTGAAACTCGACCGAACATTCATATCTTCGCTCGGCTTGCACGAGAATGATAGAAGTTTGGATATTGTCCGCGCCACCATCAATCTTGGACACGAGATGGGATTGCGAGTTGTCGCAGAAGGCATTGAGGATGTCGATACGTTAGAGATTCTTGATCAACTTGGTTGTGACATCGTCCAGGGCTACTTCATCAGTCGACCGGCGCCACCAGAGCGCATGACATTCAAGAAGAATCTGGCGACCTCAGAAGCCTTGGACGCGCGGTCGCTCGTCGACTAGTCCCTCCAAGGAGACCACACGCGCTTCGCTCGTTCGACTCCCACAACGAAGTCTGCGCATCATGAGTTCGCACCTCCCAGGCATCATTGAACACGAAGACCATTCAAGAGGCGTAGGCGAATCTCGTCAAGTGTCTCGACGTGAAGAAGCTGGCCGTCTCGAAACACCACCCGCAATTCGTCGCCCGGAATCAGGTCGCCACTCCCAAGTCCGTCAACAGCGCGTAGTTCTCCCTGTTCTCGAACGACCGCTACGCGCCCTCGTAGCGACCGCTTCATGTGTCCGGTGTCAGTGACGGGATCCTTGAAGATCGCCTTCTCCACGCCGTCGATCGTGACCGACGTCGACTTGAACGCGTGACCAAAGGTATCTCGATTCGTCTGCTGGTACGTGTGCGACCCAATGCCGAAGACGACGTTCGTGCTCGCAAAGCCTTTGTCTCTCAATCGTTCAAGAATCGACGTCGCCGTGTCCAGACTGATTTGGTCGCCGTAAATGACTCCAATGTGCGGATCAAGAAGTCGATAACCCTTATCGGTAACGCTGCCCCCAAATACATCCCACAGCATTGCGACGAGACCATGATCACCATCCATGCCCAAAGGCGTCGAACGACCGGCAATGATCTCGATCGGATCGCCAGAATCAGGTCTGATAACCACGCGACCGTCGCGCGAAAGGATTCTCTCGCGAAGCCTCGGCAGGTACTCCCCAACAACTCTCCAGAGATTCCACGTGTCAGAGACAATCGAGATGAATCCTGAAGGATAGAGCTCCGTGATGAGCCGCTCGTAGGTCCTGAATTCGTCATCGGGATGATCGTTGCCGTACGCCGACATCACACTGTGTTCCGTCGCGGGAATGGACGCGCCAACAATGTTCTTTTCGACATCGGCGGCGTAGTACGCCTCGAGGTACAAGATTGCCGGTATCGTGTCGGTCCCAAGGAACGACAAGAGATGTCCAGCGCCCGACGATGCCGCGGATTCGACACTCCCCATGCCTCGAAACGAGAAATCGTGGCCCTGGAACGGTACCGCTCCGAGATCGGCGCCCGTCTCGAGTGCAAAATCCTGAAGGAGTTTGCGGTACTGGTACGCGATGGTCGCGCTCGTCGAGGGTAACCATGTCTCAGTACTGAAGAGGGTCTCAACGAAATTCGTGAGCCAGAAGAAATCAGGATGCGTGTTGACAAAGGTGACCGAGGGAACGCGCAGCGGCACGAGGGTTCCTTCGGGGAGTGCTTGCACTTCGAGAGGTATATAACCGAGATCCCAGAGTCGTTCCAAATGGTCCGTCGAAGGATTTGGCTCGCCCAAGGTATTGCGAATGAGCCGGACATAGCGCGCGACCATTTCTTCGCGGGGTCGTGAGAAAAAATGCTCACCAAAGTAGTCGATGAGATAGCGCTGGATGAAGGCTTGGACGCCGAAGACGACGACGTGGTCGATCCCCGCAATGTTGCTCTCTCGTGCGGTCCACGTGCTGTAGACGGTGGCCGTTCCCGCCGGGTACTGCAGGCGGTGATTGATCTTGTAGAAATCCGTGAGAAGCGCTGGCGAAAAGTTCACGTCAAGGTTCTAGCGTCTGGCACCAGTTCGCGTCGACACGATTTCCCTCGTTTCATTCGTCGCCAACGCTGACGCCACGTGCTCGCGTCCACTCAGGTGCACTCGTTTGCTGAGTCCGCTGTCCATCCCAGTCGACAACGACGCAACACCAGTGGCGGAGAGATCAGACTTCTTTTCCTTCGTTCGTCGCCTCGGTGACGGTTGATTCGTAACCGGCGCTTGTCAGCATCCGGCGCAAATCGACGACCATTTGGGTGTCGATATCCTTGTTTCGCGGTCGCTCCAGGAACTGCTCCTCGTCGCCAATGACCACACGGAACTTGCCGTCCGCCAACTCGTCCACGTTCCCGACGACATTCAACAGTGAGAGCACCGCCTTCCAGTCGATGTTGTGACTCACCGGGTGCTGAAAGATGGACATCAAGGTGTCGCGGTGGTGATTATTCAGATGTAGTGCGTCATGTGCGTCGGTCATAAGAATCCCTTCCTCTCGTCACCCTAGTGACCAGTCCTCTGCACCGTGTGGTCTCTCGAACGACGGGTGTTAGACGGTGGAAATGGCGAATCGCTATTTCTGGTGACCTGTGGGATGCTGCAAAGGTGGGTGCAAGCGGCGACAAGCCAAGAAAGTTTCGACGACGAATGCCAAAGGTTCCTAAGGGCGCCGAACCAAACAACATTCACTTGGCGGGACTCTCCAGCGAAAGCGGAGGCACCTACGGTTCTCGAGTCGACCACGAGGCTGCGCACGGGCGAAGCGAGAATATCGGTCGATTTGGCAAGTTCTTTTTGTGGTGCCTTGGTCGACGACCAAAGGACCCTACTCGTCCATAGCCCGACGTCGAGCGCGACGATCTCTAGTGGACCGAGCGATCATCCCCGGACAACAAAGCGCTGGCTAAGAATTCGGCACTGCTGAGCGTGCTAATGCCCGCAAGCTCTTGTGCTTGAAGTTGGCAACTGAAGCCATCGAGAATCACGGGACCAATTGCCGCCGATGTATCGAGCATGGGCAAAAACCGATCCGCGGCGATCTTCCTCGACAAGTCGTCGTGGCCCTCGTGGAAACCGAATGATCCAGCCAGACCGCAGCATCCCGCGTCAAGCACTTCGACCTCAAAGCCCAGCATGGACAACACACGAACTTCTGACGCCGTTCCCTGAACCGCATATTGATGGCAGTGAGGATGAATACTGACGTGCCCACTCATCGGCGCCCCGACGTAGCGCCACGAGACCCGGTCCAGATGCTCCGCAAGAGAACAGCTGAGCTGAGAGAGTTTCTTGGCCCTCGGGTCGTCGGGAAGGATCTTGAGGAATTCATCTCGAAACGTCGCGAGACAACTCGGTTCGACGACAACAATCGGCACGTCATTCTCCAAGAACTCTTCTAACGCGTACAACGTCCCCCGTGCGGCAGAACGTGCCAAGTTCAACATCCCCGAGTCGTAGAGCGGGCGACCACAACAGGCCCACGCCGTCGGCATCGCCACGGTTTCACCAATCGCCTCGAGCACACGTGCGGTGGCGAGACCCCGGGAAGGGAGATATTGATCAGTGAAAGTGTCGGACCACAGAACCACGGTGGGTGAACCTTGCAAACGAAGTCGCCGTCCGACGGCACTACGACGAAGGGGGGATGGAGCGAAGCGCGGAATGTTACGTCGAGTACTGACGCCGGCCAATCTCTTCAAAAACGTACTGGTGAACGTATTCGATGCGATTGCGTTCACGGCGCGTGGCGTACGAGACGCGACTCGCCCGGACCATGCGATAAGTCCCAGGGCAAACGCCGATCGGGGCCGGAGTCGTCGTGCGTAATAGTGATGAAGGAACTCAGACTTATAGGTCGCCATGTCCACTTGAGTCGGGCAATCACTTGCGCATCCCTTGCACGAAAGGCACAGTTCGAGGGACGCCAAGACGTCGTGATTTCGCCACGTCGACGGTGTCGTCTCGCCTTGGAACATCTCGCCGAACAGTTTGGCTCTGCCGCGCGTCGAATGGAGTTCGTCGCGCGTGGCGCGGTACGAGGGACACATCACTCCGGCGACGTCGCTACGACATTTCCCGACACCAACGCAGCGCTCCACCGCTTTCTGCATCGAACCCGAATCATCAGCGAACGCGAATTTCGAAGCGACCAGCAACGATTTTCTGTATTTGGGACCGTAATGAATATTGCTGTCCAGTGGATACGCGTCAATCACTTTGCCTGGATTCATTCGACCCTCAGGATCCCACGCGGATTTATAGCGACGAAACGCTTCCATCATTCGAGGGTTGTACATCCGACTGAGTAATTCACCACGACTTTGGCCGTCGCCGTGTTCGCCCGAAATAGACCCGCCGAGTTGGACGCAAAGATCGGCGGCACTCTCAACGTACGAACGGTATTTCTTCAGTCCTTCAACACTCGATAAATCAAAATTGTTTCGCGTGTGTACGCAGCCTTGACCGAAGTGCCCGTACCAGGCACCTTCATAGCCAAACTTTTTCCACAGTTCGCGAATTCCGCGAAGGTACGTACCGAGTTGCTCGGGCGCCACCGCGGCGTCTTCCCATCCCTCGTAGTTGACAACGCCGCCACTGACCCGCGACGTCGCACCGAGTCCCGATTCGCGAACTTTCCAGACCATCTCTTGTTCGTGGGGATGACGAAGAATGCTTGCCCTCGCACTTCGGGGAAGCTGCGTTAGAAGCGCATCCGATTTTGCGACGACCTCGTCGTCGCTGTCTGCTCCCACTTCAGCTAGGAGCCACGCTTCGCCCGGGGGAAGCAATTCGAGGTTCTCAAGATTCATTCCCTTCTCACGCATCTGCGCGACGAGTCGCCCATCAAAGCCTTCAAGGCCAATCAGTTCGTGGCGGAGGATTTCAGGAACGTTGTCGGCCGCTTCGTAGATGTCTTCGAAGCCAATGACGACCAAATTCCGATGTCGCGGCCAAGGGGCGAGGGAGACCACGATCTCGGTAACGAGCGCGCAGGTCGATTCGGTGCCTACGAAGGACCTCGCGAGATGAAAACCGTGCGAATCTTGCAGCTGGTCGAGGTTGTAGCCCGACACGCGACGTTGCAACGAGGGATAGCCAGACGCAATGTCGAGCGCGAACTCGTCTCTGAGTTTGCGAAGTTCGCGCACAATGCGACCTTGATCGCCGTCGTCACTCGCAAGCACCGCGAACTGGGCATCGTCGCACGCCCCCAGCACAAAGCGCGCCGAGCCGTAGGTCACGACGGTGAGCTCCTCCACGCAATCGACGGTCTTACCCGTATAGAGGCCGTGAGTCCCGCACGAATTGTTGCCGACCATCCCGCCAAGGGTGCACCACGCGTGCGTCGCTGGATCGGGGCCAAAGGTAAGGTCCATCGCTCGAGCTGCGGCGTTCAATTGATCCAACACCACGCCGGGTTGGACTCGTGCTCGACGCGTCGTCGCGTCAATGGAGATGATGTTGTTCATATGTCGACTCATGTCGAGAACAACAGCGACGTTGCACGCCTGCCCCGCAAGACTCGTGCCCGCGCCACGGCCCAAGATGGGGGCGCCGAATTCTCGACACACCCCAACTGCTTCCAAAACGTCGTCTTCGTCCAAAGGAAAAATCACGCCCAATGGGACCTGTCGATAGTTCGACGAGTCCGTGGCGAAGACGCTCCTCGTTGCATCGTCGAACTGGACCTCGCCTCGAACTGTGTCGCGCAACGCTCTTTCGAGTTGGAGGCGTGAAGATTCGTCAACGTTTGAGCGATCAATGACGTCGCCAGGCTCAAAGCTCACTTCGTTACAGTTCCTTTCTTGGTCATAGCGTCTTCAATGAAGACGAAGTGAATGAACCAACCTCTAGTGCGACTCGCGCGTCACCTGGTCGCCGCTCGAACCTCGAAGAAAGTCCAAATCAGCACCCGAGTCGGCCTGAAGGACGTGTTGTACGTAGAGATGCTCCCAGCCGCGATCCGGTTTGGCGAACGCCTCTTGCATGGCGACACTAGGCCGACGCCCGTTGAGTTCCTCGTCGCTCACTTCGAGCGTCAGAGTCCGACCAGGAACGTCAAGGGTGATGTAGTCACCGGTTTGAACCAATCCGAGCGGACCGCCCGCGGCAGCTTCGGGCGACACGTGCAGCACGACCGTCCCGTAGGCCGTTCCACTCATTCTTCCGTCACAGATCCTCACCATGTCGCGTATCCCCATCTCGAGGATCTTCTTTGGCAGCGGCATGTTCGCGACCTCAGGCATGCCGGGGTAGCCCCGGGGTCCACAGCCTCGCAGGACCAGTACCGAGTCAGCGTCAACGTCCAATGTCGGATCATCAATCCGCGCGTGCATGTCTTCGATCGAATCGAAGACGAGCGCTTTTCCTCGATGACGGAGTAGGTCTGGCGATGCCGCCGCGGGCTTAATGACTGCTCCCGTCGGCGCCAGATTCCCACGTAGAACTGCGACGCCGGCTTCTTGGGCGAGCGGCGAGTCGCGCCGTGAGATTACGTCGAGATCCCAAATTTGAGCATCGTCAAGGTAGGACACCAATGGACGACCCGTCACGGTAAGGGCGTCCGGATCCAATAAGTCCTTCACCTCTCGCAGAACCGACAACAGACCGCCAGCACGCTGGAAATCGTCCATGAGGAAGCGACCGGCAGGTTGCAGATTCACGAGTAGGGGCACTCGCGATCCAATGCGATCAAAATCGTCCAACGTGAGCTCGATGTTAAGTCGGCCAGCGATAGCGAGCAGATGCACGACCGCATTCGTGGAACCGCCAACCGCAGCGAGCGTCACAATTGCGTTGTGAAACGATCCGCTCGAAATGATGTCGCTCGGGCGACGACCTGCGTCAATCATTTCAACTATGAAGCGTCCCGTCTCGTGTGACTTTTCAAGTAATCGGCTGTCGACCGCCGACGTGCCGGCAATGCCCGGGATAGTCATGCCCAATGCCTCGGTGACGAGCGCCATCGTCGACGCGGTACCCATGGTGTTGCAATGGCCGCGGCTACTTATCATCGACGATTCAGATCGCAAGAACTGCTCTTGGCTCAACGTACCGCCTCGGGTCTCTTCGCTCAGACGCCATACGTCGGTGCCACAACCGAGTGGAACTCCTTGGAACGTGCCGGTCTTCATAGGCCCACCGGGCACGACTACTGATGGAAGATCCACCGACGCTGCCGCCATCAACAAGGAAGGAATCGTCTTGTCGCATCCGCCCAGCAACACCACGCCGTCGATTGGATTAGCACGGATCATCTCTTCGGTCGCCATCGCTGCCATGTTGCGCCAAAGCATCGCGGTCGGACGAACCTGCGTCTCGCCGAGCGACACCACTGGAAGATTGAGCGCTACGCCTCCGGCTTCGAAGACGCCCTCCTTCACGCTGTGCATCACCTCGTCAAGGTGCGCGTTGCACGGCGTCAGGTCCGATGCGGTGTTCGCGATGGCGACGTGGGGACGCCCGTCGAACGCATTGTCGTCCAGCCCTCGTCGCATCCATGCTCGATGGATGTAGGCGTTTCGATCCGAGCCGGCGTACCACTCGGCGCTTCTGCGTTTGGCCACGATTCTCAGTTCCGTTTCTCGAAATCTATGACTACTATATGGAATATCATGACCACGGAACCTGATTCGCTGACGATTCATGGCAGCGAATCGGGGCGTGTCGTGGGCTCTGACCGGGTTCTTTACGTCTTGGTCGAACTCGCCAACCACGCCAACGGCACCACGCTGGACGAAATTGCGAAGGCCGTTCGCAGCCCAAAACCAACGGTGCATCGAGCGCTCGCATCCTTATGCAGAGCGGGACTGGCCAACAAAGACGGGCGGGGACGCTACATCCTCGGCGACGAGTTTCTTCGCATGGCGTTTACGCACCACGAGTCACGACCCGATCACGTCCGCGTGCAGCCAATCCTGCGTCAACTCGCCGAACGATACGAGGAGACCGCGCATTATGCGGTCCTCGACGGACATCACATCATCTATCGTGCCAAAGTCGATCCGATTGGCGGTTCCATTCGCCTCACGTCGACCATCGGCGGACGTAATCCAGCGCACTCCACCGCTATCGGGAGGGTACTGCTCTCGTACAAACTGTCGAACCTCGAGGACGTTCGAACCTGGATTGGGGATCGAATGTTGACGCCTCAAACTCCCAACACCGTGACGACGGCTGAAGGCCTTCATCAACGACTCGAGCAGGTTCGCGAACTCGGCTACGCCGTTGACGACGAGGAAAACGAGCTCGGCGTCAATTGCATCGCGTTCCCTTATTTCCTTTCATCGCCGAGAGTCGCGAGCGGTGCCATCAGTGTGAGTGCCCTTAGTTATCGAACATCGTTGCAAGACCTCGTCGACGACGTCGCGACATTGCGCGCCATCGTCGCGGGCGGCTACGAGGACTAATGCGAGCGGTAGAACTTCTGGAGCCATTTACGTGTGAGGTGCTCGATGTTCCAGTGCCCGATGCACGGCGTGGATTCGTCGTCATCGACGTGCAACGCGTAGGTCTTTGCGGCACCGATGTCGAGTTCTTTCGAGGCGAAATGCCGTATCTCCTCGACGGCCACGCCAATTTTCCGATGCGTTTGGGCCACGAGTGGATGGGTACCGTCTCTTCGATTGGCGAAGACGTCGATCCGCACTGGTTGGGACAACGAGTCACGGGCGACACGATGCTCGGCTGTGGTTCGTGCCGACGCTGTCGCTCGGGACATCAACACGTATGCGAAAATCGTAATGAAGTTGGTGTCCGGGGCGACGTCCCCGGGGCGCTCGCTGAACAGTTGAGCGTGCCAGCGACGTCACTGCACGCGCTACCCGCCAACGTCGATGACGCGCTCGGAGCTCTCGTGGAACCTGGCGCCAACGCGTTGCGCGCCGTGCAGGGGACGGGACTCGTGGCGGGAGGGCGTCTTTTGATAGCGGGACCAGGAACAATAGGGCTCCTCGCCGGGTTCATCGCAAAAGCTCAAGGTTTCGAAGTGCACCTGGCCGGCATCACGTCGCCCAGCATTGACTTCGCGCGATCGCTCGGTTTTGCGGGCGTATGGCATCTCGAGAACCTCCCGACACTCGAATGGGACGCGATCATCAACGCGACCAATGACGCCACGCTTCCCTCTACGGCGCTTGAATTGGTTGAGCCGGGAGGCCGAGTCGTCTACATAGGCATTAGCGCCAACGAGAGCAACATCGATAGTCGCTGGCTTACGCTAAAAGATGTCACCGCCGTCGGCATTCTCAGCGGTTCACCTGCACTGAGCGAGACCATCTCGCTGTTTGCGTCGGGACGCGTCGATCCGCGTGCGCTCATTGGTGCGACGGTTGGATTCGCTGAGGTCGCGAGCGTCCTTGGGGGCGAAAGGCCCGCGAAATCCGGTCCAGGTCCAAAAATTCAAGTCGATCCAACGATTGCATAATCGTCGTCGAGGTGACCTCAACCTTGTGCGACCACCTGACGCTGGCGTCCCAAACCCGAGACCTCGAGTTCCATCACGTCACCCGATTTCAAATAGGCCACATCGTCGTGGCCCAGCGAAACCCCCGCTGGCGTGCCGGTGTTAACGACATCGCCCGCCTCGAGCACCATGAACTGACTTATGTACCACAACACATAGTCAACGCTGAAGATCATGCTCTTGGTCGAGTCGTGTTGACGCTGTACTCCATTGACGGACAAGCTCATCTCTAGTTCCTGAGGATCGGGCACTTCATCGGCGCTAACGAGCCACGGCCCCAGCGGGTTGAAGGTGTCGCAACTCTTGCCCTTGTCCCACTGTCCTCCTCGCTCTAACTGGAATTCACGTTCTGACACGTCGTTCGAAATCGCGTCGCCCGCCACGTACGACAATGCCTCGCTCGGCGAACTGAGATAACTGGCTCGTTTTCCAATGACGACCGCGAGTTCCACCTCCCAGTCGGTTTTGGCCGAGGACTTTGGGATCAGCACGGTATCGTTCGGACCAACGAGCGTGCCCGGCGACTTCATGAAAAGTACAGGTTCATCAGGAATTGCCTGACCGCTCTCTCGCGCATGGGTCACGTAATTGAGCCCAACACACACAATTTTCTGGGGTTCGCGAAGTGGAGCGCCAATACGCCGGCGCGCCATGTCGAGCTCGGGCAATTCAGTCGCTTCGATTCGTCCTTTCAAATCGGCAATGCCCCCAGCGCCAAAGAACGCTCGGTCGAAGTCGTGGCACAAAGTGGAACAATCGAGGACACGACCATCTGAGGTCATTACTGCCGGAACTTCTCTACCACTCTCACCAACTCGCATCAATTTCATTCTCTCTCCTACATTTCATCGAACTTTGTCAAGCGCTGGCGCGTTTTGTCACGCTGCACCCAATTGGTAGAAACGACGAGCGTTCTGGCTCACCACGTCGCTCATTTCAGATTCATCGAGGCCAAAGAAACAGTCCCGCGTGAGTTCCAACACTTCGTCGAACGTCGCGACGACGAGACACACGGGCCAATCTGATCCAAACATCAGCGACGACGTACCGAGAGTCGTGACGAGAAAATCAACAGTCGGTTGCAGGACCTCTTGATTCCATCCGGGTCCCGCCTCGTTGGCCAACCCGGCGAACTTCGCCGCGACTCTTCCCGTTAGCGCCATAGCTCTGATGTTCGCATCCCAGTCGTGCGCGCTCAGATCACGTACGTCGGGCTTGCCCGCACGGTCCAAAACAATGCGCAGATCGTCGCAGCGTTCAAGCACGCGTCGCGCTGACGAAAGTTGGTCCGCTCGTCCCATGAAGTCAAAACTCAAACCTCGCTTGGCGAGGGCGCAGAGCCCTCGAAAGACATTGGGTCGCTCCAAGAAGTGCGGATCAGGTTCGCCTTCGAGCAGGTGACGAACGCCTACGAGCAAGTCGCCACCACGAGAATCCTGCAACGCGTCGAGTTGGTCCTCCACGTCGCGGGCGGTCAGATCGACCCACCCGACGACACCTTGTACGAGGGACGATACGCTAGCGATCTCCAAGAATTCACGTGTTTCCTGGATGTCATTTAACACCTGTATCAGAATCGCGCCGTCAATACCCAGTCGCGACGCTTCGTGCTCGTAACGGACGATCCCGTAGTGCTTATCAAGCGTCGGCACCGCCGCAAGCCATGAATGCTCGCGTACGCTTGCGTCCCACACGTGAAAATGCGAATCAATCACGACGGTGTCTTCAAGGAATTTCGTTCGATGAGGCGTCGACCTCTAAGTTCGTCAAATAGTGCCTCGGGTGCCGTCATGTGGAGACACGCCACGTCGCGCAACACTTCATCAGCGCTGCGCGCACCGATGACGACACCGGCAACAGCGCGGTTGCGCAAGACGTACTGCATCGCTGCAGCGGCAAGACTGACACCATAACGTGCACAGACGTCGCGAATCTCATTAACTCGGGCCAATAATGAAGCTTCAACCGGTCGATAGTCGTAGGTGGCTTCGGGAAAAGGATTGGCGAGCACACCACTGTTGAAGACGCCGCCGACGAGTACCGCGACCTGGCGCTCCTCGCACAATTCAAAAAATGACGGTTGGGCGTCGTCATTCAAGAGTGAATACCTCCCCGCGACAAGTACGCAATCAATCTCTGTGCGTTGAACGAAACGCTCGAGCATCGGAACTTGGTTCATTCCGAGGCCAATAGCCCTGACGACTCCTTGTTCACGAAGCTTCGCCAACGCCGGATACGACTGGTTCATCGCAATATCCTCAACGTCGTCTGGATCGTGAATAAGGACAATGTCGACATTCTCGAGGCCCAATCGTTCACAACTCTCTTCGATGGATTGACGCACGCCGTCGGCACTGTAGTCAAGCACTCTTCCGCGACGTGGCGTGTCATAGAACCCCTCCACGCCCGACACGTCGTCGTCTGCTGGGACGAGCAGACGTCCCACTTTCGTCGACACCACAAACTCGGATCGATCGCGTCCCTTAAGGAACGCACCTAGTCGTTCTTCGGAGAGTCCTACGCCGTAATGCGGCGCAGTATCAAATGCGCGAACTCCAGCGTCCCACGCGGCTTGGAGAGCGAGGAATGCGTCGTCATCACTCACCGGGGCGAAGAGGTTGCCAAACGGTGCACATCCCAGCACGAAGCGACTCCGAATCTCGCTCGTTCCAATGCCCAGCGTCGTCAATGTCACGCGCGTCAATGATCCTGTCGAATGTGCCTTGCGAGGGGGCTACTCACGCTGGACCTTGAGGAAGCCGCAGTCCCACCAACCCTCCATCGACGTTCAACGCAATCCCTGTCGTCGAACCCGAAAGAGGACTCGCGAGATACGAGATTGCACCCGCAATCTCCCCGGCGGTGACAAGACGTCGATGGGGCTGACGAGCCGAGAGTGCCGCGAGCTCTTGTTGGGGATCCGCTGCCTGACCGAGTAGACGCTGCACCCACGGAGTGTCCGCCGTTCCAGGATTCACACAATTCACGCGAATGCCTTCGCCAAGGTGGTCGGCGGCCATTGCTCGGGTGAGTGCGAGCACCGCACCTTTGGTCGAACTGTACAACGCGCGCCGCGGTAGCCCAACGTCAGCAGCGACTGAGCACGTGTTGACGACCGCCGCATGCTTGGAGAGGCGTAGATAGGGCAACGCGCTGCGCGTGACGCGTACAACACCGTAGACGTTGACTTCGAAGACCCGGCGCCATTCCTCGTCTGAATTCTCTTCCACCGTCCCTTGTGCGCCAATGCCCGCGTTGTTGATGACGATGTCCAGCCCCCCGAATTCCTCGACAGCGCCTCGCACTGCACTCGTGACGCTCTCAGCGTCCGATACATCGCATCGAGCAGCGAAGAACTCAGCGCCTACGCCTGAGATGTCGAGATCAAGGATCGCGACACGACAACCTTCACTTTGAAGGCGTTCGGCGACCGCGCGTCCAATACCCGAAGCGCCGCCGGTGACGACCGCTCGGAGCCCTTGAAATTCCCCTGCGCCATTATTCTCCATCACGTTGTTCTCACTTTGTGTCATGTTCACTCCATTTAGTTGTCGCGGGAGAATTGACATGGAAGACCTCTTCCATGCTGGTCCAGCATTCGCCAGCGACTGCGCTCTCGAGTGGGCGTTGGAGAGGTTCGGTCAACTTCCACCAACGTTGCGTCTCCTCGTCCAGTTCGATGAATGATTGCACGTCATCGAACGAACCGCGAAATTCCATATAGGAGAACAGGAGATCGCCGTGCATGTAGATCGAATACGACGCAATCCCTGCATCAAGGAGTCGTCGCTGTACGCCGGGCCACACATCCTGGTGAAGGCGTCGATACTCGTCGCGAGCACCGGGTTGCAACGCAATGACCCAGCCACGTCGACCTAGCGGCGTGCGCGGATGCGTGTCCTGTCCCATCGTCGTGTTCATTTGGCGGCGCAACTCCTCATCAGAGGGGCCTTGCAAAGGCACCGACCCGTACAGCGCCCGTGCGCACGATGATCTCCATATCGAACCTTCTCATTCACTGAGCGATGAACCATTGGCTGGATCGAAAAAGAAGAGTCGCTTCGGATTCACTTGAAGTCGAACTCGCTCACCAAGAACCAATTGAGTCTCTGGCGGCACTCGTGCGACCCCTTCGCCACGTTGGGCAATCGAACCGGCGTTGAGCCCTTCGGCGTCGTCGCTGTACATTCCCTCCGCTTCGACACGGTGGGCGTCGGTAGAAAAGTGCACGAGTATCTCGGATCCCAACGCTTCGACGAGATCAACGTCACCTTCGAAGTACACAGAATCCTTGGCGCTCTCATTCGTGTTGGTGCCGGCGATCATGAGACTCTCGGGTCGGATTCCCACGACCACCTCCTTGTTCGAAAAATCCGCCAACGACGGCTTCGCAGTAAGGACCGTGGCTGGCAATTCGACCTTTTGGCTTCCCAAGAATAAGGTGCGAGCCCCCTCACCGAGATGAGCCTCAAACAGGTTCATCGACGGTGATCCCATGAATCCGGCGACAAAAAGGTTAACGGGATGGTCGTAAATCGTTTGGGGCTTGTCGCATTGCAGCACGACTCCAGCTCTCATCACCGCAACCCGGTCGCCCATCGTCATCGCCTCAACTTGGTCGTGCGTCACGTAAATCGTGGCAACGCCCAATCGGCGCTGAATTCTTGCCACTTCGGCCCTCATTTGCACGCGAAGTTTTGCGTCGAGATTCGATAGTGGTTCATCCATCAAGAAGACCTTGGGTTCACGAACAATGGCGCGACCCATCGCAACACGCTGGCGCTGCCCTCCAGAGAGCTGGCCTGGTTTACGATCAATCCACTCGCTCAGCCCGAGAATGTCTGCGGTCTCACGAACTTTCTTTTCGATCTGGTCCTTGGGCGTGTGCTTCATTTTCAAGGCGAACCCAATGTTTTCGCCCACGGTCATATGCGGATATAGCGCGTAGTTCTGAAACACCATGGCGATGTCGCGGTCTCGAGGTGACACGTCGTTCATGATTTCACCGTCAATACGTAGGGTTCCGCTCGTGATCTCTTCGAGCCCCGCGACCATCCTCATGGCCGTCGTCTTTCCACAACCAGAAGGTCCGACGAGAATCATGAATTCGCCGTCGGCGACCTCGAGATCAAATTCGTGCACTGCCTCAAATCCGTTCGGATAGACCTTCGTCAACTTCTCAAGAGAGACGGGAGCCATCGATACTTCCTTTCATGCATCCTTCTTCGACGAGCGAGAAGGGCTCGGGGTAGTTGGTGATTGGTGAACCAATCGAGTCGTCTCGCATCTGGCCACACTGGGCGGGTGTTTGAGGGTGGAGTTGTTTTCGTCGCACGTTGACCGCTATTCCTTGGTGGATCCGGCGAGCAGTCCCGAGACGAGTGAGCGCTGGGCAAAGAGAAACACGATCATCACGGGCGCCATGGCAACAATTGTGGCGACGGCGAGTTCGGGGCGGTAGATGCCAACTTGACCTCCCTGCCCGGGATTGAACGCTGGCGTCGTCGATAACAAGTCCTGCAAGCCGATTGGAAGCGGATAGTTCGTACTGTTCGGCAACATGACGAAGGGAAGAAAGAAATTGTTCCAATTCGCCACGAACGCGAAGAAAGTCACGAGTGCAATGATTGGTCGTGCCAATGGAAGCGCGATTCGGCGAAATACGTTCCATTCGTTGCACCCGTCAATGCGCGCCGCCGCCAACAGATCTTTCGGCACTGACGATGAATAAAAGATGTACGCCAGGTAGACGCCAAACGGAAAAAATGAAAACGGAAGGATGACCGAGAGCGGCGTGCCAACAGCGTGAACCGAGTTCGCTTCAAGAAAGAGAGGAAGGACGAGGGCGGTCGCGGGCATGATCATGACGAACAAGGTGACGCCGAGCAAGGTTCGCCGACCGATGAACTGTGTATGAGCAAGGCCGTAGCCGGCCGGAATCGAAAAAATCAAGGCGATTGCAATCCCGCCGAAGGAATAGATGGCGGAGTTCTTGAGCCAATTAAGAAGCGAGTAGTCCTCAAAGGTGAACATCACGCGTACGGCGTGACCAAGATTCTCCAACGTCCCCAGTGCAAAAGGATTCTCAGTCACTAACTGATGATCAGTTTTGAATGGTGAGAACAGGAGCCAAATCACCGGAACCATGAAGAATGCGGTGAACGCCAACAACACGATGTACGAAAGCGTGCGGGACCAAACACGATTGAAAATGCGCATCGTCACTCCACCTCGAAGAGTTTTGTACGAAAAACGAGTACCGCCGCGCAGAGCAGCCCAATCACCAGTAGGTCAACCGAAATCGCGGCGGCGTAGTTGAAATTATTGTTCTGAAACGCGAAGTAGTAGGCCAGCTCATTTGGAGACCACGTCGGACTAATCAATCCGAGACTCGCTTCTCCCACGAGTTGCGGCTCGACAAAGAGTTGCGTGCCGGCGGCGAACGCGAGGATCAACATGAACGTGATCCATTTCTTTATGAGTGGCAACTTGATGCGTAACGCAGTCTGCATCGGTCCCGCGCCGTCGAGTTCGGCTGCCTCAATGAGTTCATTCGGGATGTTATTGAGGGCGCCGTACGTGACGACGATCCAACCGCCCGCACCAGCCCAGAAGGCAATGATGGCAAAGATGATTGGTAGGTGACCCGGAAGGATTGTCTGGCCCAGATTCTTGAAATCGAAGATTCCAAGGAAGAGTCGCCAAGGACTTACAGTCGGATCCAACATGAACAGCCAGACGAGGACGCTCGCCGCTCCAGCCAGCGCTCCGGGCAGATAGAAGATGAATCGGAATGCCGCACTTACTTTTCGCGAAATGCTGTGCAACATGAGCGCGAGACCAATCACAATTACGACGAGCGACGCCAGCCAAATCGATAAGTACTCGGCAATGTTCTCGAATGCGGGAAGGAATCGAAAATCCTCCCCCGTTTTAATAAAATTGGAAAGCCCAACGACATGGCCGCCAGTGGAAGTGAACGCTAAACAGATCGCGTAGACCGCGGGGGCGATACCAAACAGTGCGAGCAGAATGAAGTAGCCGGACACGAATGCGTATCCGGCTACCCCATTCTTCCTCTTACGTCGCAACTTAGATCCCAATGAATCGGTCGTGCCTTGAGGGGTTGAGGCTTGATGAGACACGACCGATTTCATTGAATCTTCCTACTACTACGGAGTTGTGACGACGGTGTAACCATCGCTCTGGGCGTAGTCCGCCAATTGCGATGCAAACGCTGAGAGTTGGGACGTCAGTGTCTGTCCCGAGTTGATTCCAGTCACCACCGTGCTACCAAAGACCGAGTCAGTACTCCATGGCACGGGTGACCATCCAGACCACACTTCGGTCGCTGCTTTCGCAAACACCGGCGCAATCTGGTTCGAGTAGAGACCGGAAGCTTGCTGGCCCGCAACCCACGCTGTTTCGTCGGCGACGTACGCAGGATAACCGGGCGAAATGCCCTGGCTTCCATAGGACGTCGACAACCACGTGAGAATCGACGCCGTCAGTGCCTTCGTCGCACCCTTGAGGTGTGAGGACATGAACCAGAGTCCGCCACCGACTTCACCGGTGACGGTCGGACCGCTACCCCAACTCAGTGGGTCAGCGACCGCGAGGTCACCATTCGTGACGATGCCCGGGAACAAGTACTGCCCGTACCACGCCGGACCAACCATCATCAGGATCTTGTTCTTGTAGGTCGTACCGAACGTCGACGAGAAAACGCTGTCGGTCGTGACCGAGCCATCCTTGACCAATGGGTCAATGAGTTGCGTCGCTCGCGTGCAATTGGGGTCGGCGCCGTTGATAACAATGGTGTCGGTCTTGATCACGTCGTTGACGTGACACTCACTCGGCCAGAGGTAGATGTCGTCATCCCAGTTGTCGCCAACGCTTCCCACGATGTAGCCGGGGTGTTGAGTCGCAACCTCTGCGCCGAGTGCCGCCCAGCCTTGCCACGTGGTGGGCACGGTGTAGCCAAACTGAGTCATCAGCGCACTGTTGTAGAACAGGAGATTCATCGCCAAGTCGTTACGTAGGCAGTACACCTTTCCATTGACCGTGCAACCAGCGAGCGTTCCCGCGGCGTAGCCGCCAAGGACCTTGCTTGGCACGGTGCCGTTATTCAGCACCGCTGGATAGTTGAACTGTGAACTCGCCAATGAGGCGGCGTCATTGTTCTCCTCACTGAACACAATGTCCGGCCACCCACCGCCAACCCGATTATCGAGAGCGATTCTGGATTGGAGTGAGCCAGATCCGTTGGCGTTGCCGTTGTAGGTCACCATGTCAATCTTGACCGTGGGGTGAGCCTTCTCGTACGCCTTGACCTGCGGCACGCGAGTTGAGTCAACCCAGATGGTGATTGTCGGCTTCTTCGCGGCAGCCGCTGAAGCGCTGGTCGCAACGCCGAAGGTTGCGACGGCCAAGGCCGAGGCAACAATCGCCAGGACCGAGGATCGCAACTTCGGACGAAGCCGCCTACGCCCTTCCTTACTTCTTATCGGTGAACTCATACTTTCTGTTCCCTTTCTGTCTGTTTGCTGTTTGTTGTTTTCTTGATCGAATTGCATCGCGGTACTTCCCCTTTCGATTACGGCACGACCGTCGACGAAAGGTCGACGACATACCGTTCCAGTTCGGCCGGATAGTGGGGACCCATCGGTAGACCGACTCCTGGACCTGGTGGCGCCGCAACGATCCCTCGTGCGTTGATGCCGACTTCTCGCCGAACTGGATTCGAAGTCACCAAGGACTCGTAGTACGTGCAGTTCGGAATCGCCATGCAAAGGTGGCGAGCGTAAATCGTGTTGCCGTGCGGTTCAGCTCGAAGCCGAAAGGAATCCGCCAAGTGGGCTATTCGCATTGCGCCGGTGAAGCCACCACGGATTTCTGTGCTCGTGCGAACAAAGGTCGCACAACCGCTCTGAATAAAATCTGCCGTGTTCATGTGCACACCGTCTGATGTCTCGGCGACATTGAGAGGAACTCGAACCCTTTCGGCGAGCCACTTGTAGGCAGTGACGCTGAATTCGCGAATTGGTTCCTCGTACCAGAGGTACTGCGCCTCTGAAAGCGCGTCGCCAACGTAGACCGCGTCGGCGAGATCAAAACCAGCCGATCCGTCGTACATCAACGCGATGTCGGGACCAACGTGTTCTCGAAGGGCGAGGCAGAGTGCGGCGTCACGTCGCGCGTCACCCCACGCATGGAGCTTGATCGCCGGATACCCCAACTCGATGCACTGACTTACCACGTCGAGGAATTCCTCTTGCGTGGGAAAAGTCGACGTCGAGGCGTACGCCTCAATCTCGGTACGGTAACCACCAAGAATTTCCCACGTTGGCGCGCCGTAAAGTCTTCCCGCAAGATCCCACAGCGCCGTGTCGACAAGACCCAAGATGTTGATTGGGAACTCCATGACACGATCAAGTTCCCACATTCGGTGCCACAAGCGCTCGCGCTGGAGTGGGTCTGTTCCAAGAAGCTCGTCGCGTAATACTCGTTCGAGGAGATCGGCGACGACGACGCCACTTCCCGGACGCGGCGCAATCGCCACGCCTTCGACGCCATCATCGGTGATGATTCGAAGTACTGCAACGTGGCTGTCGCCAGAACTTCCGGGAAGTCCGTTACGCCACGCGAAGGGTGGATTCGCGCCCGGAGCGAGCACAGTGAAACTCTCGACGTTCGATATTTTCACAATCCCCCCAATAAGTAATCTGAACGCGAGTCTTCAACGAAGCGAACCCCCGCTGCGCTGTCCAACCAACCGCTAATTCATATCACAACATTCGTATGATAACATATGAATAATGAAGCTGTAGACGGGCCACAAGAGTGGACGTACGTGGCGCGAACGTAAGATGTATAAGGAGAAATGACCTGTACTCCGTTTCTCGGCCCGGAGGTTTTGTGACAGACATCGGCGATGTTCGGCCAAAAATGGCCTCGAGTTTGACGTCGTTGGTCGCGAACCCAGCTCCGCCGCGACCAACCAGTTTGGGCGTCGCCGTGCTGCAGACGCTGATCGACAACATCGTGGGAGGCGAACTCGCACCCGGGACCACGCTGCCAACCAATCCTGAGCTGTGCGTCGCCTTCGGTGTCAGCCGCACTGTGGTACGGGAGTCCTTAAAATTGCTTGAAGAAAAGGGTCTCATTCGAGTCCGCCAAGGTCAAGGAACTACCGTCGCACCGGCAAGCCAATGGAACCTATTAGATCCTCTCGTCCTCGAAGCCGCGGTTCGTTTCGACGAAAAACTCGAAATCATCGATGATCTGGTCGACGTGCGAGTTGGACTCGAAAGTCTCATGGCTCGCCGGACCGCGCAAAAGATCAATGACGAGCAACTAGCCGAACTTCGCGAATCGCTCGCCGTCCTCGAGTCGCTCTTGGATCGACCTGACGAGTACCTCCTCGCAGATATTGAATATCACGACGTGATCCTGCGCAGTTCTGGCAATAAATTGGGACGCTCAATCATCCGTACCGTTCACCCGTACGCGCGCGCGAGCGCTCGTTACAACCCACACATGCGATTGGCGGAAATCGCCCTCTCACACGAAGGTCATCTCAACATCTTTGAGAAAATATCCTCGCACGACGAAAATGGCGCGTATCTCGCCATGTACGACCACATCACGAGTGGTTGGCTACGACGCAAGCAATCACTCAGCGAAAATCAACAATAGAAGGCCTGATCGCACACCACACGACGCTCGTTGCCTGTTGCGGGTGTAAATGTCGTTGCATCTACAACAGCGCGAGATAGATATCGCAGAGATTCCAACCAGTATGCGCTCCCGGCAGGAGTTGGTCTAGTGCGGCGAGAGCTCGATGACTGTCGTTGGCACGAACGATGTCGAGCCAATTCATACCCTGGGCCTCAGATTGGACAAAGGTGTGCGTGTCAACCCAGCCACCTCCGACGCCTTCAATGAAGTCGCGACCATCAGAACTCGATGCGACGAAAACAGTCTCACGATCGATATCGCGCAGTTGCTCAGCCATTCTCCAAGCAAATTCCTGACATCGCCCTCCACGCCCCGTCCCCACAACTTCAACCGTGACCTCACCCGTTCCCACAATGCACAGACGACCATTGAATTGACGGAAGCGCTGCACTTCGCGGCCCCATTCACGGGCGATCGCACCAACGTCGCCTTGGACTTGCGATCCCATGTCGAGGACTTTGTAGCCAGAGCCTCGCGCGTGGTCTGCCACATTTCGCAGCAACAACTTCGAATCTGCGAGCACATTGTTTTCGTGACGTACGTGGATATCGCCCATCAAGGATTGAGCGCGAAATTCTGACGCCTTGAGGAGTTTCACTCCGAGCGCGGTTCCCTCGAGGCGCAGTGCCGAGATCAACGAAGCGACTTCGCGGGCACCAGGTGCGTAGTCATACGTCAAGGCTGAACCGACCCAGGGGGCACCCGCACCAACGTTATCGACCATGATCAGTGACTGAGACCACACCGAACGCACGTGGCGCAAGATAGCGCCACCCGCAATGCGCGACGTCGCTGCTCGAATTTTGTTGTACGTCGTAATGTCGGCGCCGACGTTCACCACTGCGTCCCAAAGTTCTCGAAGGTCCTCGAGCTCGAGTGGTTCGATGGGAAGCGTGCATAGGCTTGACGCTCCACCTGAGACCAGGAAGATGGTGCCGTCGGCCGTTTCGTTGGCGTCGAGAAAGGCGACAAGATCACTGCCGGCGGCCAAACTCCCGCTCCCGGGCACCGGATGTTCTCCTGTGCGTACATCCTGATCGAAAGGCTCAATTGAGGCACTTTCCTCACCGCACACGATAAATCGGCGATTGACCTGAGCACCGAGGCTGATTTCTGCGGCGCGGACCATTTCTCGTGCGGCCTTACCAATCGCGACGAGATCAATTCGAGAGACCCCGTCTCGAAGCCCCTCCAGTTTCTTGTGAGTCAATTCATTCACGTCCATCGTCGTGCGCCACTTACTGCTAATGGCGATGGCGTCGTTCACGAGCGTGGAATGGACGCCGTAAAACTCGTTGACACTCACGAGAATCTTCTTGGGTCGCGTTGTGGGCTGGGATAAATCTGGCTGCAGCGATAAAACTGCGAGCGTATTTCACGGCGAACGTGCATCGTGGCGACATTACCGGATGCGGTCGAAACTGCCGGTTTTCCTTTCGACACGCTTGGTGAATCATTGAGGGTGAACGCGGCAGTCGCGCATTCGACGCACCTCGATCGCGACTGACGCATCGAATTCAGGGAGCGACAGTGAACAGACCAAACACCGCACTTTGATGATGATCTAGACATCACATCGTTCACGACTGCGTGGCCAGTACATTTGCCACTTCGTCGAGGCGACATTACGACAGGCGATACATCACCCAGCTGAGGTATGCACACACGAAGCGAACGAGACATAGTGTCATCGTTCGCATCGTGCGTGCATACGTAGGTGCGGGACCTCGCAACGGCACGTTGCCATCGCGAGAGGTGACCACCCGAACTGCTACTGCTTGGGAGCCTCAATCGTCTCCGCCAAAAGCAGGTACATCTGTCGACGAAGTTCAGTGATCAGTTTTTCAGCTCGAACCTTTTGTTCTGGCGTCCCAGCTTCAGCGACTTGACTCACTGCCGTTGCCACTTGTCGCAATGCGACCCGTAGTGCGAAGTCGTCCGGATTGGCACCTCGTACCATTGACTCCCAGGGAGCAACCCTCTTGGGTACTGCTTCTAATGCGGCTCGACCTTCATCGGTCAACGTGTATTGGCGTCGACCATCAGCGGTCTCGGAACGGACCAATCCTTGGTCTTCGAGCAATTGCAGCGCGGGGTACAACGAGCCCGGGCTTGGGCGCCATAGCCCCTTCGTTCGATCAGCGAGTTCTTGCATCATTTCATAACCGTGCATCGGTCGTTCCGCGAGAAGTGACAGGACGGCGAGACGAACATCGCCTCGACGACTGCGTCCCCCTCGTCGCGGTGATTCAGCCCCTCGCGGATCACCGTGGTGCGAGCCCGGGTGGTGCCCACCCTCGCGTGGCATGTCGTGTCGCCCGTGTCCGATTCGGTCCCCGAATGGGCCGCCCTCAGCATTGTGTGAAAACTTCCGTCGCCATGGTGGCGACTGGTCAAAGTCTCGATTTCGCATATCTTTTCCTTTCGATATTTACGTTGTATTAACGATATATCGTTATACGTCGTTTGTCAAGTCATTTCTCCAAGACTTTGAAATACCGTATTTCCGGTCGCCCCTACTTGTGGGGGAATTCTGGCTCTGGAATGGTCGGCCGCCCTGCCTGGTCCCACGAAATGGTGTTGGATTGCGGCAATATGGCACCGATAGTCTTCGCCTATGACTGACTTCCCGTTTCGGCTGCGACCAATCGATCCGGCGGTCGCGAACGATTTACGCGCGAACGCCACGGTGATCCAAGTCGCCGATGAGAAGCCCGGCTTCCCGTGTCGCCAGTGTCTACGCGACGCCGAAATAGGCGAGGAACTCGTCCTTGTTTCCTACGATCCCTTCACGAAGGATTCTCCCTATCGAGGGCGAGGCCCCATCTTTCTGCACCGAGTGCCGTGTGAACCGTGGCACGACGACGCAAAGATCCCTCAGCAACAACTCGGACGACGACTGTCGTTTCGTGCGTTCTCATCCGACGAGATGATGATCGAGGCCGAGGTCGTCGAGGGTCCCGCGTTCCAAGCCATCGCGTCGAAAATGTTGCTCGATGAGCGAGTCGAGTTCATCAACGTCCACAACGCGAGTCCTGGATGCTGGGCGCTTCGCGTCGAACGACCCTGAGCAAAACTGCTCAGACAATGGTACGTTCATCACAGTTCTAAGGAGTTCGAATGACGTCTCGTACGAAGTCGCCCCTAGGGGCACCGTGTTGGGCTGATCTTTGGACCAGTGACGTCCAAGGTGCGAGGAAGTTCTACTCAGAGCTTTTCGGTTGGGAGGCGAACGAACCAAGTCCCGAGTTCGGTGGTTACTTCATGTTCACGAGGAATGGAATACCCGTCGCCGGTGGTATGGGTGACATGGGCGACATGAAGGCGAACGACACCTGGAAAATCTATCTCGATACCGACGACATCAATCGCACGGTCGATGCGGCACAGCACCACGGTGCCCAGGTCCTTTCCCCCGCGACGCCCGTCGCTGACTTGGGCACGCAGTTCGTCTTCGCGGACCCGAACGGCGCGAATCTCGGAGCATGGGAGGCGGGAACCTTCCCTGGTTTTACCGTTATGAACGAGCACGGCACGCCGAGCTGGTTTGAACTTATGACCCACGATTTCAACAAGGCGGTCAATTTTTATCGCGACGTGTTTCACTGGGACACATCGTCGATCAGCGACACGAATGAATTCCGCTACACCGTCATGCGTGATCCCTCCGGTGAAGGCGAGCTCGCGGGCGTCATGGACGCGTCACACTTTCGTAGTGACGACGAGGCGGATGCATGGTCCGTGTACTGGCATTCCGATGACACCGACGCGACGGTGGCGAAGGCCCTGTTACTTGGCGGGTCCCTCGTCATGGAACCCCGCGACACTCCCTACGGCCGTCTCGCTGCGCTGCGCGATTTCACCGGTGCGCGTTTCAACGTGCGGGCGACGTCCTAGATCGTTCAAAGCAAGCGACCGGCATCTAGCAACTCCCCGGAGGTCCGGGCACGCCGGGACCATACTCGAAGTCGTAGATTTGACCCTTGGTGCCCGTCGCGGTGTACTGGCCAAGATGAATGAAGTACCACGATCCACGCCACGAGATCATCGAGAGAACACCGACCGACGCGACGGTCGAACCCCAGTGAAAGACGAACCGTACGCCTGGTAGATGCCAATAACCGATCTTGTTGAAACACGCGTTGGCGGGGATCCATTGCGCGTCTCGGGGGCTCGTCACCACACGCAACAGCACGGGCGTTCCCTTGGACAGAAGAAAGTAGTGGTAGGCGCCAACGTCGAGATTGAAGAGGTAGACGAGCCTATTGACGTAATCGTCAGCCGGATACGCAATCGACTTCAACTTCTCGTAGGCCAGTTCCGGGAACATCATGGCGTCCGCGCGACGAGGATTATTGCTCACGATGTCGGTCCATAACCTGCTCATCAGACGAAACAGTTCGCTGCCCGGCGCGGTCCCGAGGGGCGGTTCGACAGGCGTTTGAGGGAGCGACTCAGGATTGATAGTCGTAGTGGTCGA
>Ga0302319_10003328_pt1 | contig 33776 bp, 25 predicted proteins | sample Bog_T0_2_FD_203319 | JGI IMG/M metagenome (GOLD analysis project Ga0302319, IMG submission 203319) | Peat permafrost microbial communities from Stordalen Mire near Abisko, Sweden - Bog_T0_2 | ecosystem: Environmental > Terrestrial > Soil > Wetlands > Peat | place: Sweden: Abisko, Stordalen Mire... | reverse complement strand
GAACATATTTCGAGGTCAGGCTGCTGGCGATCGGGTTGAAGTTCGCGGTAGAGAATACACCGCCCAAGGCATAGGCGCATTGCGCCCAACTCTCGCCTGCCGTGCAACCCGTGATCGATACGCCTGACGGGATCGGATTGGCAGAGAAATTGCCCCATGTGGCGCCTGCCGCCGGGGGTGCAGGCAGAGAGGGCCCGTTATCCTCAGCCGAAAAATTGCCGCTCAGATTCGCAGAGTCATATACGCTGTCGCTCCCGCCAGATTGCGGGACGCTAGCACGTGTGCCCTGGTATCCGCCAAAGAAAAATAGCTTGTTTTTGAAAATCGGTCCGCCGACGGTGCCACCAAAAATGTTCTGGTGGTAGGGGCTCACGGTACCCAAACCGGTGTCCACGTTCTTTTGGAAGTAGCTCAGCGTGTTCAAAAAGGTATCGCGATAAAACTCGAAGAGATCGCCGTGAAACTTGTTCGTGCCCTGCTTGATCGTCGCGCTGACGATGCCGCCTGAGTTGCGGTCATATTCTGCGTTGAGCGGGCCGTCGATCAAGTTGAACTGGTCAATGGCATCGAGGTTCGGCGCCAGTGCGAGAGTGTTGAGCGCGATGTCGTTGGTATCCGCGCCATTGATGAGGAACTCTGACTGCTGCGTCTGGCCGCCGCTGACCGAATATGTGCCGAAGCGGTCGCTCGAGGCCTGCACACCGGGGAGCGTCAGTTCCAATCCCGTAAAGTTACGGGAGATGAGAGGCAGTTCAACGATCTGCTCGGAGTTGACCACGTTGCTCAACTCCATGTCCGAGGTGTTGACCTGGACTGCCGAAGCTGCAACCTCGACAATTTCATTTGCGGAGCCGACTGTGAAATGGATGGCTTCAACATATTCCTGGTCAATGTTGAGCACGATGCCTGTGGCCGTGTAGCCCTTGAAACCTGCGCCAGTGGCGGCAATTGTGTAGGTGCCAACGGGGAGCTCAGGAAAGAGATATTCGCCATTCGCCGCTGAGGTCGTTTTGAAGACGACGCCGGTATCTTTGTTGGTGGCGGTGATCGCAGCGTTGGCGACGACCGCACCCGCTGGATCGGTGACTGTTCCCTTGATTCGTCCGTTTACGTCCGCTGCGTGTGCGCAGATGAATGCGGCTGCGATGGTGGATACAATGGCTACACTCCGCCAGATAGAGAGTTTTCTCATTCCAGAACTCCTCAAGAGATAGTTTCAGAAATCCAAGATCTGATCGCTAGTGAGAGCAGAAATCGCGTTGAATGCTGCACCACACGCAGAAGACAGTTGCAGGGGAACGACAACAACCAGGTAAATCCAGCTAAAAGAGTTGGAATGACCCGCTTTGGGAAAACCTGTTGAAGTACTGCGTAATTCTTGGGATGCAATAAGCCAGGCAGCTTTGCACTCTTTATGCATTTCACGGGCCAAATTCTGAAGGCTGTTGGATAGAGTCAACTTATCTCGGTTTCTTCCATGAAATGTGCAATTTACAGCTGCGGCTGGCCTCGTGGAATATCGCGGAAAATGAGGTTTGCTTCCATATTCCATAGGACTATATGAAAAGCTGGACAGGTGGGGTTCCCGCCGAAGAAGGTTTGACCACATTGATTCCGCACCTGAATTTGCGAACCCGATTCGCGCGATCTTGCAAAGCGGATTAGACTGAGTGGTTTGAGCCGGACCAAAGGACTGAACAATGCTGAGCCAACGTATTGCCTCCCGCATGGCAGTCGCCGTGCTTTTTGCTGTATCTCCCGCAGTTCACTCCCAGACCTTCACTTCCATTCCTGCCATGTCGTTCGAGAGCACCGGTCCGGTGATTCAGGCACACGCGGAGGCGCTCAAGCCCTTCACTGTCGCCGGTGAGCGCGGTGTCGTGCTTGGTCAGCAGGATGGGACGTTTGAGGCCTGGGTGCTGCCGGTCAAGCTGCTTTCGCACCTGACGATTGAGGCGTCCGTGGAAGGATATTCCGTCCCGATTGATGTGAACCAGCAGGCTGCGGAAATCGAGGTTCGGCCAGATCGCACGACCATTACTTATTCGCACCTCGCTTTCACGGTGCGGCAGATCATGTTTTCGCCGAATGAAGCCGGTGCGGGGACTGGGCCGGTTGTGCTCTTTGAGTTCGATTGCCTGCACCCAACCGATTTCATTTTCCGGTTTACGCCGGAGCTGCGCTGGATGTGGCCGGAACGCAATGAAGGAGTGCCGGGGGCGGAGTGGGTTCCTTTGAAGGATGGCGCCGGCGGTTACTACGTGCTGCATGCGGACTATCCAGACTTGGCAGGGGCCGTGACGATTCCTGGGGCTCAGCCGGGGGTTCTCGCTCCCTATCAGGAGCGGCCGCAGGTGCATCCTGTCGAGCTGAAGCTCCATATCGATCCCGCGCAGGATCATGGACGGCTGTTTCCGCTGTTGATGGCGGTTGGGACTTCTACTGCCGCGGCCAACACGGCTGCGCTTGGTGCGACGCTGGCTCAGCTCAACACCGGGATTGCTGCTGGGTATCAGGCTCATGCGGATCGGTATAAGAAGCTGCTGGCGAACTCGACGACGATCGAGACGCCCGACAAAGCGCTGAACGAGGCGTTTCAATGGGCGACTGTATCTATCGAGCAGCTGCGCGCGAAAGAGCAGGCTACAGGAGAAACAGCGCTGGTGGCCGGCTATTATGCTTCGGGCGACTCGGCGCGGCCGGGGTTTGGCTGGTTCTTTGGGCGCGACTCGCTCTATACGCTCTTTGCGATTAATGGTTATGGCGACTTTGCATTGTCGAAGGCGGAGCTTGAGTTTCTGATTCATCGGCAGCGCGCGGACGGCAAGATCATGCATGAGTATTCGCAGACTGCGGCGGCGATCGACTGGCTCGCTTATCCATACATGTATGCGGCAGCGGACTCGACGCCGCTGTTCCTGCTGGCTGTTGAGGATTATGTTCGCGCGAGCGGTGACACGGCGTTTCTTACGGCGAATCGCGACGCTATCGAAAAGGCATGGGCGTTCGAGATCGATCCCGCGCATGATACGGATCACGATGGGATCTATGACAACTCTCAAGGGACAGGATGGGTGGAAAGCTGGCCTGGAGCGATGCCGCATCAGGAGATATATCTTGCGCTGCTTGATCAGCAGGCTTCAGGTGCAATGGCTGAGCTTGAAAAGCTGCTTGGGAATGCCGGCAAATCGACTGCTGCTCAGCAGCGAGCCGATGCAATTGCGAAGACGATTGAATTGGAATACTACGATTCGGAGAAATCGTGCTACGCGTTCAGCCACAATGCGGATGGCTCGCAAGACCGCGCCAGCACTGTATATCCAGCGATGGCTTGGTGGAGCGATTTACCCAGCGGGAAGACGATTCTTGCTCATCCGGACGGATGCTTGAAGCAGTTTGCAGAGCATACGCTGGCTACGGATTGGGGACTGCGCGATGTGTCCACGGATGAGAAATTTTATGACGGGATGAGCTACCACCAAGGCTCTGTCTGGCCGCTGTTCACAGGATGGGCCGCGCTGGCTGAGTACCGTGCCGGGCAACCGCTCGCCGGATATCAGATGCTGATGGAGAATGCGAACCTAACTCGCTTCGAAGATCTCGGCGCGGATACGGAATTGCTGAGCGGCGATTTTTATGTGCCGTTTGGCAGGAGTACCAGCCACCAGCTTTGGTCGAGTGCGATGGTGATTACGCCAACGCTGCGCGGGCTATTCGGAATCTCGATCGATGCGCAGACAAAGACGATTACGGTAAATCCGCATTTGCCAGCGGATTGGGACCACGCGGAAGTGCTCAACCTACAAATTCCGGGCGGACAGACGGCACTCTACTTCAGCCGCGCCGAGGATCGGCTTGAGGTCTATCTCAGCCCCACGGCGGTCGGCGATTGGAAGTTAAAAAGCGATTTGTCCGGCACGAAACTAGGTAGATTGGAGAACACTTGGGTTTCCTCGAAACTAAGAGAAGATATGTTGACGGGCCTTCGTATCCCGCTTCCTGCGGTGGAGGTCGCCGAAACAGCAGAGAACCTGAAGCTGATCGAGAGTGTAAAGGAGGTGCAGCCGCTTGAACAGCCATTACCTGGGGCGCAAACGTCCAGGTTTCGATTTCTCCACTCAGAGTGCGGGGACCATAAGCTTGTGCTGACCGCGGAAGGGCTGGCTGGAAGTTCTGGCATCGTGACGCTCTACAGACATGGGCACTTCCTTCCGAAGGTTCAACCAGACTCCCCTGGGGCGCCGGAAGCCAGCATTTCGTTCCGGAGTTGCGATGCAGATCCGTACGCCTGTCGGTCTCTGCCTTTGATTCTTAACTTCCCCTCTGGCGAAGGTTGGAAGACCATCACCGTCACGCTGACCTGGTAGATTCGTTTTGGGAATTGTGATTCTGCTAATGCGAGGTCATTCAGTTTCAAGTTTGACAATGGGCTTACTTCTGCCTACGCTCGGAGAATGGAACTAAAGCTCCAACCCGACCTTGCCGCAAAGGTAGAACACTGGTCTGCGGAAACAGGTCGTCCAGCCGATGAACTCGTCGAAGATGCCATCACTGGCTACTTCGCCGAGGTTGAGGAGATTCGGACTACACTCGATAGCCGCTTTGATGACATCGAGTCGGGCCAAGTCCAAATGGTCGACGGGGAAGAAGCTTGCCGCATTCTTCTTGAACGCGCCGCTGCTCGTCAGAAATCGATTGCTTGATGGGCTTTGCCCTCCATCCCGAAGCTATCCGAGACTTGGATGACATCCATCAACACATCAATCGGTTCAATTTTAATTCCGCGAATCGAATGCTGCATGAGGTGATTCATACATTTGAATCTCTGTCTTTGCTTCCCCACCAACGGGCTCCGGCGACCCGATATTACGTCACGTCCCCCACGATTCAAAGTGATCCGAAACTATCTGATCGCCTACGCTCCGGATAAGAAGCCAATCTGGATTGTTGCAGTGATCGATCGGCGAATGAATCCTCGGGTGATCGCTTCCATTCTGCGAGAACGCGAATAGTTCGGCTTCGAAGACTCCGGAAACAAACCGGCCCAGCATCTCTGCCGGGCGGTTTGCTCTTCCATTTCTCTTAAGCCTTGATCCCTACTTCTCAAATCCGCATCGGCATCAGCACATAGCGGTACTTATACTCCGCATCCGGATCCTCAGGCCGCATCTGGCCGGCGGACTGCGAGTCCTTGAACTCCAGGCGGACTTCGCCTTCGTTGCCAAGCGCCTTGAGGAAGTCCAGGATGTAGACGGAGTTGAACCCTACCATGATTGGGTCGCTCGAATAAGGCGTATCGATGGTGTCTTCGCTCTCACCGGACTCTGCGGAGTTGGAGCTGATCTTCAACTCATTGCCTTCCAGCCGCAGTTTGATGGCGCCGGACCGCTCATCGGCGAACTGGGCGACACGCTGGATGGCTTGCGACAGCTCGCTGGACCGAACAACCGCGAACTTGGTGTTGTCGCGCGGCATGACAGCTTCGAAGTTGGGGAACTGGCCGGAGAGCTTGCGGGTGCTCAGCGTCCTGTGTCCCACGCGGAAGAACAGTGTGTGCTCGTCATCGGCAAACTCCACCTTCTCGGCTTCAGTGTTGCCGAGCAATTGCTGCAACTCCTGGAGCGCCTTGCGCGGAATAAGCACCCGCTTCTCGCCGCTAATGCCTTCTAGTAGCTCGTTCGGCTTCTCGACATACGAAAGCCGGTGGCCGTCGGTCGCAACCATGGCCAGCGATTCAGCCTTGATGACCAGCAGCGCACCGTTTAGCGTGTAGCGCGATTCCTCGTTGGAAATTGCAAAAATCGTCCTGGCGATAAGAGTCTTGAGCGCGACCGTGGAAATGCTGGTAGCTGCGATCGCTGGGAATTCAGGCACCTGTGGATAGTTGGCGCGCGCCATGCCGACCATCTTGGTATTTGACCGGCCAGAGCGGATCTGCACCCAGTGATTATCCAGCAGCTTGATGGAGATATCGCCGTCCGGAAGCAGCTTGATATAGTCGTAAAGCTTGCGCGCTGGAATGGTGCAGGCGCCAGGCTTCTTCACCTTGACCGCGGCACTGGTGCGTATTGCCTGGTCAAGGTCGGTGGCCGTAATGCTGAGCCGGTCGCCCTCCGCCTCAATCAGAAAGTTGGACAGAATCGGTATGGTGGTTTTGCGTTCCACCACGCTTTGCGTCGCGGTGAGTTCCTTCAGCAGTTCCTGGCGGCTTACGGTAATCTCCATCGCTGACCCCTGCACAGCCGGCTTCTCAATTTCGGTTTCCACGATCGGCATAACCCCACCCCTCGACGCGAGATTCACATTCCGGCACTGGCCACACTCTACAACACATTGCGGCCTTGCGGAAGTGGTTGTCTCTTCTTCTCATTTGATTGTATTCATCTTCGGCTTCCCGGTGAGGGTGGAAAAACAGGCACATTTCTGGATTCTGAGCTAATTGCTGCTTTTGTTCCCCGATGAAGCATCTCGTGAACAAGATCCTGATAAATGCGCCAATGTTGCGCTCGAGGTTGAATTCCAGCCTGAACGGCGCGACGGGGAGGGGGAAAACAATAGGTAGATTAAAGAAAAAGACAGTAATACCCGTAGTTGTGGTTGGAAAAGTGGAAATCCTTCCGAAGATATTGAGGAGCATCCACTTGTCCGCAAGCCAAGTTTTCTAAATCCTGGCTGTGCAATTCAGGAGTTTTGGAAAACAGGCTTGGTGGGTGCTGGGTGAGCTCCTTGTTTCCCACCTCTCCCACAGGAGGACGAAAAATCCCTGTGCAAACCAGATACATTGTGTGAAAACTTTGTCCAACTTCGCACAATGTAAGGCTTTGAAAGCTGCAGGTGATCCACAGGGACGTGGAATCCGTATATTCGAGAGATCCGATACTTGAGGAGGAAACGTGCGAAGAATCCCTGGATTCCCATGCATCGGTTTCGCGCGAAATTCCTTCCCGTTTCAGCACGGCCCAGCGACGAATGAATGAGTTTGCGCGGCACAAGAGGCGCCTGCCTCCTAAGCTTGGGTTCAGGGGATTGGTTTCAGATAGAGACTTGGGTTGAAGAGAAAGGAGCGCTCGGCTATGGCGATCGATATCGGGCTCCTGGAAGATCAACTACTGCAAATGTCCGCCAAGGATGCACCTGGCAGAGAGTTCTGCGAGGCGATCTCGGAATTGGCAAGAACCGGCCGATTTGAGCAGTTGCGGCCTATGCTGCCCCTGATTGTGTATGAAGAGCTTTGGGGGCGATACCAGCAGGATCACGCCGGTTTTGTTGCAGACTGGCGCAACTTGGCGCAGGAGATGCGTCAGGGGTTCGTCCAACATGCCCGCCAACGCCTAACTTCCCTGACCCGACTGCAATATGCCGGTTATGGTGTATCGACGCCGGCTTGGCAGGAGATTCAGCGTGCCCTGGATGGACAGCAGAATGACCTGCTCCGTGCAGCAATAGCCATTGAAATGCTCGAACTTGTTGAGCCCGCGGTATTTCGGGCTACTCATTTGCGGGAGTGCGTTGTTGCCTCTGCAAGTTCAGAAGACGCAGACCGCTACCTCGACGAGGCAACCCGCTGCTACTTCTTTGGCCTCTTTACAGCTTGCGCAGTTATGTGCCGGTCGGTGCTAGAGGAAGCCATCAAACAGAAACTTCCTGTCGTTCTTACTCGGTTGGTTACGACACGCTACCGGAACGCGGCCACTTTAGGAAACCTGTTGCACGAAGTGAACAATAACCTGCAATTGACGGGCATCGATGCGGACTTTCCACGCGTTGCGAACCAGGTGAACGACGCTGGAAAGAAGGCTGTCCATCAGGGCCTTATCTCTGAAGATGAAGCACGGGTTTGCCTCCAGAACGCGCGTCAGGCTCTGCAGTTGCTTTTGTGCCATTGACTGTTGCGCTGGGCGAATCAGCGGATGAGCAGTACACTCGGGCCAGCTCGCCTTCTATACTGGACTGTCAATGTCTTACTCGGCCGCTGTCGATCAACTGAATGCAATGGTTCCAGAGCTGTACCAGAGTGCTGGCCAGCCTCGGCGCAAATTCTCGCTTGACGAGATTCGCATCCTCCTGGAGGCGCTTGGAAATCCGCACCGCCGGTTCAAATCTGTGCTCATCGCAGGAACGAACGGAAAGGGCTCAACTGCTGCTACGCTCGCGTCAATCCTGAGAGCTTCGGGTTTGCGAACGGGCTTGTATACATCACCGCATCTGGCGCGCGTGAATGAGAGGATTCAACTGAATCGCGCGGAGATCAGCGACGATGATTTTGCGAACCTCTACTTCACAGTGCATGATGCCGCGGAACAGTTTGTGCTCGATGGAAAGCTTCCTCAGATCCCGAGTTTCTTCGAAATCCTGACAGCCCAGGCTCTGCTTCACTTTGCGAAGTCGCACGTTGACATTGCCGTTCTTGAAGTTGGTATGGGAGGGCGACTGGACGCAACGAACATTGTCGATCCACTGCTCTCTGTGATTACCGATATTTCGCTCGACCATACGGAGTGGCTGGGATCCACAATTGCTGCGATCGCTCGGGAAAAGGCTGGGATTCTTCGCCGCAAGGGAACATTAATTACATTGCCTCAGCATCCTGAAGCCAACCAGGCTCTCGGCGAAGTAGCAGCCGAGCTGAGTGTTCGCGGTGTGAGTGCCGTGCCTTATATACCTCCCGGTGACTCAAGTATGGATTTACCATATTGCGTGCGGGCTCTCGGGGCAACCATTCGGGTGGATTCGCCCCTCCATGGCGCTCATCAGCGTCGTAACGTGGCGCTCGCGATTGCCGCGGCGGTTGAATTGGCGGGTAAATATGGCGTACCGGTTTCACCTCGAGCGATCGCTGAAGGCATTCGCAAGACAAGCTGGCCAGCTCGCCTGGAGCGCATTGAGCGAGATGGGGTGGAGTGGATTCTCGATGTTGCGCATAATCCAGCTGGGGCCTGGGCATTGAGAGCGGGCTTGAATAGTGTCCTGGCCGGCGAGCGTAAGCCGCATATTCTTATCTTCAGTTGTCTGCGCGACAAGCCAGTGACCGAGATGGCGCAGATCCTCTTTCCTCTATTCGACGAGGTGATTATTCCTCCAATCCATACCGCTCGGGCAGCGGCGCTCTCTGATTTGCTAGCTGCAGCGGAAGCTACCGGGACTCCGGCCAGCGCCGCTGAATCGGTACGCGAGGCTCTCCAACTTGCTGCAAGTAAAGCAGTTGGAGGGACTGTTGTGGTATCCGGATCGGTGTACCTGGTGGGAGAAGCCCGGTCTCTGCTGCTTCCGTCTCTCTCGCTTCAGGAGGCTGCGCCGCAGGATAGCGGGGCACAATCATGAGCCCGCGGCCCAACCCGATGCCGCGGCTTCATCGCTGGCGAACCAACGTGCTGCATATCCCCTTGATGTCTATTGCCACCATGGTCTGCGGGTCGATTTCGCTGCTAGTATCGCTGTTTGATCACGACGGGAGTGCTCAGCACCGGATCGCCCGAACCTGGGCGCGCTCCGCAATTTTCTTCGCTGGATGTTCGCTCACGGTCCGCGGCCTTGAGAACCTACGCAAGCACCCGGTAGCTGTCTACGCTTCGAATCACACTTCCTACATGGACACACCGGTAGTCTTTGCCGCTCTACCATTCCAATTTCGGATTCTTGCAAAGAAGGAGCTGTGGCCTATCGCTTTCATTGGATGGTACTTAGATCGATCGGGGCAGATCCCGATTGACACTCGTAATCCGCGCGCGACGCTTTCCAGCCTTGGAGTAGGCGTGAAAGCGTTACGGTCGGGGATGCCTCTATTCGTTTTTCCAGAGGGAGGAAGAACCCCCAACGGTGAGCTGCAGAACTTCCTTTCCGGTGCAGCATACCTTGCAATTCGAGCCCAGGTCCCGTTGGTTCCGATTGCTCTGTCAGGGGTTTACGATTTGCTTCCTATTCATACGCGTCATTTGTATCCGGGCGAATTGATTTTGACTGCCGGAGAGCCGATCGACACCACGGGAATGACGGTTCGCCAGACAGACGAGCTCACCGAAACGCTCAAGGCCGCAATTCACGGAATGTCGGGCCAGACAGAAACGCATGGTGCCGAAACCGAGATTTCTCTCGTCTGATGCTTTTTCGATTAGTCCAATAGAGTTCTGGCGCAGAGTGAGCAAAGTAATGACCGATGCGGGCGAGGGATAAAGCTAGCCGACACGAGTATTTCTATCTAATGATCCTCCTTGGTTCGTGAGGACAAGAGCGGTTTGGAAATGGTTCTTTCGCATCGTCGCACTGCGGGCTTACACTAGTTCTTCGATGCCCGTCCATATCGCCATACCCGAGTCGACCAGCGGCGATTTCGCTTATAACCAGCGTTCCCTTCCGCCGTATCTTGCAGCGCTTCATTCCTCTGGAGTGACCCCTGTGATTGTGCCGCTTCATGAGCGTCCGGATCGAGTCGCGCGGCTGCTTTCAGCGGTCCAAGGGATCCTGCTTCCCGGCAGCGGTTACGATGTCGATCCACAGCGCTATGGGGAAACCTCGATTCCGGAGTGCGGCGAAGTTGATCCTGGTCGTTCGGCCGTTGACGAGCTTCTACTGCGGGACGCGTTCAACCTGCGTAAGCCCATTCTCGGGATTTGCTACGGGGCACAGACCTTGAATGTCTGGTGCGGCGGCTCCCTGATCCAAGACTTGAAGACTACAGTGAATCACAGCCCAGGGCGCTCCGTTCTTGATGCGCACGCGGTGCGGATTACGCCTGCTTCCAGACTGTCAAGGTTGCTGTCACAAGACGAGAGATTGGATGAAATGGTGAATTCGAGTCACCATCAGGCTGTGCGCACTCTGGGGGGCAACATCGTTATCGGTGCCGTCTCGCAGGAAGATGGGGTGATTGAGGCAGTGGAACTCGACTCGTCCGATCACTTTGCGGTGGGTGTTCAGTGGCATCCAGAGCGGACATACACGCATAGCGCATTCTCCCGTGCCATCTTTTCTGCTTTCGCACAGGCGGCTATGGCCTGGGCGCCGCGGCGTATGGAAGCGTCCATCATTGGATCGTAAGAGGCTGGAATAATTGGATGTCGGCAGAGATAGACGGGATGAGTGAATCGAGCAGGCCTCTCAGAGTGCGACTCAATGAATTGCTTGTTGAATCGCACCTCAGTCCTCTAGAGCCAGAGACGGGCGAGCGATTCGCAGACTACTGTGCTCTGCTTCTTCGCTGGAATTCACGGATGAATCTGACGGCAGTGCGTGACGAGGACGCAGTTTTGTCGCGGCACTTCGTTGAGTCCATCGCCTGTGCGCAAGCGTTGCCGGTTGGTATTACGACTTTGTTGGATCTTGGTTCGGGGGCCGGGTTTCCTGGAATCCCGATTGCACTCTGCCGTCCGGAGATTGCGGTGACGCTCGCCGAGTCTCAAGGGAAGAAGGCCGCGTTTTTGCAGGAAGCGATACGGACGCTTGGGCTCTCAACGCGGGTCCACACGGGGCGAGCCGAGACACTGGCGACGCTGTTCGATTGTGTGGCGCTTCGGGCGGTTGACCGCATGCAAGAGGCAATACATCTGGGAGTAGACTTAATTAACAACGCAGGTTGGTTCGCTGTGTTGACTTCGGTGGGCGAATTGGACCGCCTGAAGGCTGCGGCAGGCGCCGGAATTTTATGGATAGGCCAGCAGCCTTTGCCGGGCAGCGAGAGCCGGATCCTTCTTTTAGGTCAACGACGAATTGACGAGCCCACTACGTAGTCAAATGTCTTTGAGTCCTATCTTTTTCCACTTCCATCGAAAAGTGCCAATGTTCCACGTGGAACAAAGCTGATCGGCCCGCCGGTGCAAAATGTTCCACGTGGAACAAGCCATGACTATTCCCGAAATGGAGGTGTCCCGATGCGGAGCACAATGGGAAAAGTCTTGAAAAACTGACGGGAGAATCCGGAAGTTTTCCACCGCAGGGCCGTTTTCACACTCGTCTCTAGCCTTTTACTCGCAATGCTGCCAAATCCTTCACCAGAAAGCGCTTTACTGCCGCGGGAAGGCTTTGCCCGAAAAGAGCTTTCCACAGCTTTGTCTCGTTCTCCACAACACGCATCACAGCTTAAATTGGCCCGTTCCTTTAGTCTTATCTTCCATGGGCAAGATCCTCGGCGTTGTTAACCAAAAGGGCGGAGTTGGCAAGACCACAACAGCCATCAATCTCGCCGCCTGCCTCGCTTTAGAGGGCCTCAAAGTCCTCCTGGTTGACTGCGATCCGCAGGCCAACGCTACTTCCGGCATAGGTTTTGCGCGTGACGACAATCGGCATTCTATTTATGACGTTCTGATGGGAGACGCACCTGCCGAGCAGGTTATCCTGCAAACGGAGATCGGACTGCTCTGGATACTTCCCGGCTCCAAGAATCTCACCGGCGCGAACATCGAGCTTGCCGGCGCTCCGGATCGTGCGCAACGACTGCGCAATGCGCTCACTCCGATCCAGCCCAACTTCGATCTGATTGTGCTCGATTGCCCTCCGGCGCTCGATTTGCTCACGCTCAACGTATTGGGCGCTGCGGACAGTCTGATTGTCCCCATGCAGGCCGAATACTTTGCCCTCGAGGGAATTACCGAGCTGATTTCGACTCTCGAGAGGGTGCGCGCCTCTGTGAACCCGAACGTAACAATCGAGGGCGTTCTCCTCACCATGTATGACGATCGCACAAATCTGGCGCAGCAAGTTACCGACACACTGCGTGAATACTTCCGCGATCGGCTCTTCCAGACGGTGATTCCGCGCAATGTCCGTCTGGCCGAAGCTCCCAGTCATGGCAAGCCTGTGGCACTGTACGATCCACGATCCCGCGGAACAGAAGCATATTTCGAGCTGGCCTGCGAATACCTGGCGCGTAATGGAATCGAAAGTCCGAGAAGCCTCGAGCGCAAGGCAGTTGCCTCCGATCTTGCATCTGGCCCACCGCGTACGGCGCCGCGGGTAAAAGTCCGTTTCTGGCCTTACTCATAAGGGGCGTTGGCAGAATCACGACCCATACAAATCTCGAATTTGTTCCGCATTTTCCACTTCGAGAACTCTTTTAGACCTGAATTGAACCGCCTGCAGTTGTTGCCGGATTTAGAGGATTTTGAACCATGACCGTCGCTCCCGTAGACATGAAACGTCGTGCCCTGGGAAAGGGCCTCGATTCCCTGCTCCCACGCGTGCAGACCCCGGCCCCTGCTGCGGCTCCCGCTGAATCCGATGGCGGCAAACCTCGCGAGATTCCTCTCGACCAGATTGATCGCAATCCGTTCCAGACGCGCTCGCACGTCAACGAAGATCAGCTCGCTGAGCTAGCTGCATCTATTGTGGCGAACGGTGTCGTCCAGCCCATCCTGGTTCGACCGATCGATGGCGGCCGCTATCAGCTCATTGCCGGGGAACGTCGCTGGCGCGCTTCCCAATTGGCCGGCAAGGCTACGATTCCCGCGATTCTCAGGCAAGTCTCCGACGAACAGGCGATGGAAATAACCATCGTCGAAAACCTGCAGCGGGCCGATCTGAATCCGATGGAGCAGGCGCGCGCTTTTGAGCGTCTGGCGCGCGAGTTTCACATGACCCAGGAGCAGATGGCTACGCGCACCGGCAAAGACCGTGCCACGGTGGCCAACTTTCTTCGACTGCTGCGGCTTCCCACAACCGTTCAGAGCCGCGTCGAGGTCGGAGATCTGAGCTTTGGGCATGCTCGCACTCTTCTCGCCTTCGAACATGCCGAGGATATGGAAAAGGCTGCTCAGCGAATCATAGCACTTTCGCTCTCTGTTCGCCAAACCGAAACTTACGTGCAGGGACTGCTGCACCCCGAGCGAGCCGCCAAAAAGGAGCCAAAGCCTGAGCCTACGGTCGACCCAAATGTGCGCGCGGTTCAAGAGCGGTTGCAGCGTTCGCTCGGACTCAAGGTCAACATTGAGGACCACAACGGCCGCGGAAGAGTCATTATCGAATACGCAAAACTTGAGGACTTCGACACGCTGCTGGAGAACCTCGCAGGGGAATAACGCCCGGCCAGCGAATTCAGGGAATGGGCCGGGTGGAGCTTGCGAACAGGAATTCCCAAGAGGTGTCGAGATAAAGCCAGCGCTGCGAGCTGAACCAGCTAGTGGGCTGGCTTGGGACATGGAGGAGCGTGTGGCCACCCATGCACATCATCTCCGTGCCGTTCCAGTCGAGGAAGGTTCTGGAGGCCTGGCCGACCTGCGCAGGATGCGTTACGCTGCAGATGCAAACGGGGCATCTTTGGCGCTGATCCTTAAGAACCCAGCACAGGCCGAAGAGACACATTGCAAATGTTGAGACAAGCTGAATGTAGACGGCTCGCTCGCGGCCGAATGTCGTGCAGCCATAAGCCAGATCGAAGGCGACAAAGTAGACGATCGGCAAGAGCAGCGCGATTTTCGCCGTTAGAAAACTCCAGCGGTAGAGCTTCCTTGTCCACGAAGTATTCTCCGGATTCAGGCTGCATTCGCCGAGCGATACGGAAGTGATGGCGGGCAGTGCGAGCAAGGCCAGAAACAGCGCAAAGAGATAGAGGGTTCCCGGCGCGGGCTTCCACTCTTCAAGAGAAATGCCCAGGAAGCCTTCCTCTGAATTGCCTGGTCCGTTGGCGGTAATATGCACGCACTGAGTCCACATTTCAGCGGCACCGAAGGGCGTTAGATGGGCGACTACAAAGCCTGGGGCCTCCGCTCCGAATTGAGGATCGGGTTGAAGCTCCCAAACGTCTACTCTGCCGGGCAGGCTGAGCGATCCGTCGGCCGCGATACCGGCGATTCTGACCATTCGCGGTCCGAGTTGCATGATGTTTCCGGCAACGTGCGGATCGGCGCCGAAATCCCTTTTCCAAACTTTCTCGCTAAGAATTACTTCGGAAATTTGGCCGGAATCTGTTGAACTCGTGTTTAAGCTCGGATCGGCAAGATCGCTAAACTGGATCGGCAATCCAAGCAGAGTGAAGAAGTTCGGACTGGCGTGCGCGACGGCCCATGTGCTCCTGCCCTGCGATCCGGTTGAAGGCAATTGAGCATCTACCCTTTCAGAGGTAATGCGGTAGAAGGCGAAACCATCAAAGTACTTCTGCTTCCTGCCTTCCCAAGCGCCGAACTCCATGGGTGAAATGGTCGGCTGTGAATCGTCGGTTGCCCCCTCCTGCTGAATCAGCACAAGGTTCGGATTCACCTTACGCGGCCAGAGGCTTCGTTCCGCTCGCACGCCGGGGAGCAGCAATGCGGCTGCATAGCTTGCTCCCAGCATCACGAGCAGAATAAGTAGGCACTGGATCGGCGTGCCCGCAATATCGGCAAACCTGGGCCTTCCCTGCCTGCCGGCGCTCCGCACGCAAAGCGCATCTTGAAATGCTCCGAGGCAGAACGATATTACCTCCAGTTCGCTGCGCCACGACCCGGCACATTGAGGAGCGAAGGCCTGTTGCACGTGCCACAATTCTCCGCGCCATTCGCGCCACCACTCTGCGCGCTGCGAGCCAGACACCAGAAGCGAAGCTGCCCTCAAAAGTCCGAAATGCACGAAACGGTGCGCCAAATTCCATTGCGTGGCAGGCCTCATACTGTCTTGGCCTCCTCGGTTGGAATTAGTCTTTCCAGGAGTGGGTATCGTTTGCGCGAGGCTTCGAGGGTCGATTTCCCAGCCGCGGTCAACTTGTAATACTTGCGCGGCGGCCTTTGCTCCGCATCGGCGATTGACTGCCGTTCCCAATTTGAGCGGATAAGCTCATCCCGCTCCAAACGCCGCATGGCCGGGTAAACGGTGCCACTGGGCAGGCCGGTCATCTCCATGATGCTGAATCCGTAAACGAAGCCGGCGTCGAGCGCCTGCAGAATCATTGCCGCTGTGTGGGAGAGCTTGGTGTCCGGAAATTTAGGTTCGCGGGCCATGGCGCATTCTACCTATGTAGCAATCTACTTGACAAGGCTGTATGCTGATTGCTACATAGGGTATGCAGGTGAATCATGCTTGAGGTCCAGCACTTATATCGCAGTTACCGAGGTATTCCCGCCATTCAGGACGTAAGTTTCAAAGTGGCGGCCGGTGAGGTCGTAGGCTTTCTTGGTCCGAACGGCGCGGGCAAGTCCACCACCGTCAAAATCATCACAGGCATGCTACGGGCGAACGATGGGCGCGTGCTCTTCGAGGGCCAGGACATCGCAAAGGATATGGTCTCGTACCGCGCCGCGCTGGGCTACGTACCCGAGGAAGCGCACCTCTATACGTATCTATCCGGATTGGAATACCTGCAACTTGTTGGGAGACTTCGTGGGCTCGGTGAGGCATTGATTGAAGCGAAAGCAACACGCTTGCTTAAACTGCTGAGTCTTGAGTCCTGGCAGTACTCGCCTATCTCGACTTATTCGAAAGGAATGCGCCAGCGGGTGCTCATCGCCGCGTCTTTGCTGCACGATCCGAAGCTGTTGATCTTCGATGAACCGCTCTCCGGCCTCGATGTTGTTTCCGGACGCTTGTTCAAAGGCCTGCTCGAATTGCTCGCGGCGGAAGGCAAGGCAGTCATCTACATATCGCATGTGCTTGAAGTCGTCGAGCAGGTCTGCAACCGCGTCATCGTCATTGCGAAGGGCAGGATTCTCGCCGACGCGCATCCAGGCGACCTGACCAAGCTGATGAGTCTGCCAAATCTCGAAAGCGTCTTCACACAACTCGTTCAGCAGCAGGATACGCGCACACTCGCGCAACAGATGGTTGAGGTGATGCAAATTGGCCAGGTCTGATTTATTCCAGCGGCTCATAACCATGTCGGACGCACAACCGCTGTCACTGCGTTCGCAGGCTGGCCTGGGCCCTGTGCGGCAGCCTGGACGGAGTCAGTTCGCGCTGCTGGTGCGTCATTTCCTGGAGCGCTTCTTCAATCATGAAACTGCTTCGCCCGACGGCGACGCCAAAGCACGCTTGATTCTGATTGCGCTGGCGACTGGTCTGCCGGGCTTCGTTGTCGCCTTGTATTTATGGCCTATCTATCATCCCTTTATCTCAATAACGCCGGGCAAGCCCCTTGATGCCAGTCCGCCGCCCTATTGGGCGCAGGTCAATCATCACTTCTTCTTCGTTGTTTATTCGTTCGTTGCCATGGGAATCATCACGGTGTTCGAGTGGGATATGTTCTTTCCCGATCTGCTCGATGTGTTTGTTCTGTCTACCTTACCCATTCAGAATCGAAAGCTCTTTCTGGCACGCGTTGCCGCAATTTCGATCTTCATCGTGGGGTTCTTGTTTGACGCGAATATTATCGCGCCCTTGATTCTTCCCGCATCCATCGACCCACCTAACCTCGCGCGAATGCTGGCCGGGCATCTGCTCGCGGTCGCGGGCAGCGGTCTGTTTGCAGCTGCGTTCATCTTGACTCTACAGGGCATTGTGCTTTCTGTTCTAGGCGAGGGACTGTTTCGCCGAGTCTCTCTCCTCCTGCAAGGACTTCTTATCTCCAGCCTGTTAATGGTGCTGTTTCTCTTTCCCGTGTTCTCTGGCGCAGTCCCGGTGTTCCTTAAATCTGAAAGCCCGTATGCACTCTATTGTCCGCCGTTCTGGTTCCTCGGTGTCTACCAGCGATTGATGGAAGGCCCCGCAGCGTTGCCCATCTACACGAGGCTCGCACAAATCGGGTGCACGGCGCTGATCACCACAGTTGCGGCAGGAATGCTTGTTTATCCCCTGGCCTACCTACGCCGGGTTCGACAATTAATCGTCGGCCCCGGCACTCACGACACGCGCAGCTGGGTCGCGCTTCCCGTGCGCGGACTTCTCCATGCCACGCTTCTTCGACTCCCCATCAGCCGTGCCGTCTACCACTTCATCAGCCAGACATTGCTTCGCGTGCCGCGCTATCGCATCTATCTTGTCCTCTACGGCGGAGTAGGACTTTCACTTGTCGTTGCCAGCGTCGTACGGCTGATAGCTGCGAACGGCCAAGTTCGAATCGAAGTCTCTGCCGACGGCATCCGCGCGTCGATTGCCATTGTTGCGTTTTGGACCATCGCCGGCTTGCGCATGGCTTTTGTGTCGCCCGGCAATCGCCAGGGTAGCTGGGCATTCCGCATTGTGCACGGCAGGCCACCGGAGTTCGACACGGCCATGCATCAGCTGAGGGCGGCGAAACTCTGGGCTCTCCTGTGGGCAGCAATCACCACCTTCGGCGCCCTGCTTGTATTCCACTCCTCTGCGCCATGGGATCTGCTCACCTGGCCGGCAACCGCAAGTTTGTTTCTGATCGCTGCGGGACTGTGCCTGCTGCTCACCGACCTGCTGTTTCTCGGCGTCAAAACGGTGGCCTTCACCGGCGAGCCAGCCAGAGAACAGCCGAACCTGGCGCTCACACTGCTGAAGTTCTTCACGTTTCTGCCTGTCATCGTGTGGCTCCCGGTTACGGCTGAACCATGGGTCGCGAAGAGCCTGCAACATTTCGCTCTGGCTGTCGCCGTTATCGCAGCGGCCCACATCGTGCTCGAGATTCTCCACCGACGCATCATCCGAGAACACTGCAACATGCCTGGTCTCGAAGACGATGAAGAAGACTTCCCGATGAAGCTCGGCTTGCGCTACTGATGCGGGTCGGTGCCCTCGACAAAATCTCGAACCGGCATGGGCCTCTCGCGCCCTCTGCCGCAGCGACCTTGATCTCTGGGAGGATATACTCGGCCTTTTGGGGTCGAGTCGCGATCAACAGCGTCGGTCCCATGGAGATTCCAGTCTTGCCCTTTACCCGTCGTGGCTTTTTAAGGTCGCTCTCCCGAACCGCATTTGTGCTTTCGCTCGAGGATGTCCTGCGATTGGTCCGGCCTGCCTTTGGCCAGGAAGCGACACTCCCGCAAAAGCAATCCGGAAATTCCCGCCAGGCCTATGAAGCACCGGCCCGCCCCGCGCCCAAGGGGATGCCGTCGCCCGTGATAGGCACACCACTCGGCATACAATTTACCGATGTGGCCAAGCAAGCAGGCCTCAACGTTAAGACCATTTTCGGTGGCGAACACCGTAACAAATACCTGCTTGAAACCACGGGCTGCGGCGCGGCTTTCTTCGATTACGATCAGGACGACTGGGTAGATATTTTCCTTGTGAATGGCTGGCGCTTCGAAGGTTTTCCCAAAGGCCAGGAGCCGGTCTGCCACCTTTTCAAAAACAATCGCGACGGGACCTTTACGGATGTCACCTTGAAAGCCGGTTTGGCTCGCTCCGGCTGGGGACAGGCATGCTGTATCGGCGATTACAACAACGACGGCTGGAACGACCTTTTCGTCAGCTACTACGGCCAGAACAGCCTGTTTCGCAACAACGGCAACGGCGCCTTCACAGACGTCACTAAAGAAGCAGGGCTGCTGCAAACTCGTCTGCGATGGAACTCCGGGTGCACGTTTCTGGACTACGACAAAGACGGTCATCTCGACCTCTTCGTAGGCAACTACATCGACTTCGATGTGAAGACGGCTCCGCTGCCTGAGGACGCCAACTGCACCTATAAAGGCATCCTGGTTGCTTGCGGTCCGCCCGGCCTGGAGGGGGGCAAGAATCTGCTCTATCGCAACAACGGAGACGGAACTTTTAGCGATGTGAGCGAAAAAGCCGGCATGAACGGCACGCTTGGCACCTATGCCTTAAGCGCCGTTGCCGGTGATCTCGACAACACGGGCTGGCCCAACATTTACGTGGCCAACGACTCGACCTCAGCCACCTACTACGTGAACCAGAAAGACGGCACCTTCAAAGACGAGGCGATCGAAGCTGGCGTAGCATATTCGCCGGACGGAAAGCCGCAGGCGGGTATGGGCGTTTCCGTTGGCGACTACAACCGCGACGGCCTGTTTGACATCGTAAAGACCAACTTCGCCGGCGACACCGACTCCCTCTATATGAATCTCGGAGACGGCTCATTTGACGATCGAACCTACCAGGCGGGGCTTGGCATCAACACCCGCTTGCTTGGCTGGGGTATCAGTTTTATCGATATTGATAACGACGGCTGGCTCGACATCCTGGTCGCCAACGGGCATGTCTATCCCGAAGTGGATGGAACCCAGGTGGACGCCGCATATGCAGAGCGAAAATATCTCTATCGCAACCTGCGAAACGGGCAGTTTGAAGATGTGAGCCTTTTGGGCGGCAGTGGAATTACTGCGGCAGTGCCGGCTCGGGGTTTTGCTGTTGGCGATTACGACAACGACGGCAGACTGGACGCAGTGGTCAATTGCGTCAACGCGGGTCCTCAGCTACTGCATTGCGACTCTACCCTCAACCGCAGCTGGATCAAGATCCGAACGGTGGGCAACAAGTCCAACCGGTCGGGGATCGGAGCTCGGATCAAGGTGACCGCCCAGACTGCCACCCCTCTTTTAAGCGCCAAGCCCGGATCGCCTCTCGTCCAGATCGAGGAGGTTCGCTCCTGCAACGGCTATTACTCGGCCAGCGATCTCCGCATTCATTTTGGCTTGGGAGATGCCAAGAAAGCAGACATCGTCGAGATTCACTGGCCTTCCGGTCTTGTCGATACATGGAAGGATCTCGACGTAGACCGGCTTTATGTTTTGGAGGAGGGCGGCAAGATTCTCAAGACCGATGACTTTGTTGCGTCTCGAAAGAAATCCTGACCGCTTGGACTGCCGTCTCAACCCGGGTCAGAAAAACCACAAGCCCCTACTCAGAGGCACATCGAAACTAATCCGAACCAAGCTGTGCACCTCCTCCCGAAGCCTCGTTCCCCGAGAGGCCGGTAAATGTTATACCCAAAAGCACCTCTTACCTGGATGTCAAACTGAGCAATCAAGAACACAATCCAGGTTCAGCACTGGGCCTGTCAGTCGAGTCTCGCGCTCTTTCGCTATGAGAAGCGACACGCACCGCCGGGGAGAACAGGGACAATCTCTTCATCTAAATCAACCATTTGGTTGATACAGCGCATAGTTTGGACCGCGGAGATGAATCCACCAAGCACTTGAAGCTCCACCTAAACCAATTCAGAATGCATATCTAAGTCAAGGAACAAATGTCATATCATTTATCCGACATTTGAGTGCTTCTCAACCGGCGATAATACGGTATCAACCGGTCCAGCCTGGGGAACATCGATCCAGGAACAAGTCAAGAAAACCCAAGAAACATTCCAGTAAATCGCTTTATACAGAGAGCTTAGTCCCCGGAAACCAGGCTCGGCCTTCTTCATACAAATCAAGCAGGACAAAATGTAAAGGTTTCCAGGTATTGACATATCGTATTTACGCTCAAACCTGTCATTTTTTTGCTTTTACCCCGTTGACAGGCTTGCTACAGCTTGATATGGTTTCGATTGCTCCGGAGTATGCCCTTTTAGCTCCTCCAAGTTCTGTGTTGGGGGACGGCCATTCCGGTTCTTTAGCGATCCTGCCATTGTGGCGGGTGAGCCTTTAATGCCGACTGGCGGGAACCAACCTGCCGGGCATGTGGATAGACCACAAGTTCACACAAAAAACAGAGGCATATTCAGGAGACCGCATGAACAAGAGTTTAAAAACCACCCTCGCCGTGGCAGCCTTTGCCTGCGCGAGCTACCTGCTCACAGTGTCTGCCAGCGCGCAATCGGTCTACGGATCGATTTATGGCACCGTGACAGATAAGACCGGGGCTGCTGTTGCGGGCGCCACGGTCACGGTAAAAGATGAGGCCAAAGGCACCATCGTTACCGTCACCTCCAACGGGTCGGGCGACTACAGCGTTCCCCACCTTATCCCCGACGTATACGACCTGAAGGTCACGGCGAAGGGATTCAAGTCTTTCGAAACCAAAGGCGTTGGCGTCGAGGCTGATGCCGCACCCCGCGTCGATCCTACCCTTGACGTAGGCGGCAGCTCTGAAACCATCGAAGTCAATGCAGATGCGCAACCCCAGTTGAAGACTGAGAACAGCGACGTCTCAACTGTGTTCGACCAACAGCAGGTTGCCTCGCTGCCAGTGGGCGATCAAAACTTCACCAACCTTCAACTCCTGCTCCCCGGCGCACAACTCCTCGGCTGGTCACACGCCGCCGATGAAAACCCGCAAGGCTCCAAGCAGATTCAGGTAGACGGCCAGGCATTCGGCGGAACGGCCTTCGAGCTGGACGGAACTGACAACGAAGATCCGATTCTCGGAATCATCGTTATCAACCCGGCTATGGATTCGGTGACCGAAACCAAGATCACCACCCAGAACTTCGACGCGGAGTTGGGCAAGGCTGTTTCCGCAGTCGTTACCGCGCAGACCCGCTCCGGCACCAACAGCTTTCATGGCAGCCTCTATGACTTCCGTACCGGCAATGCAAACTATGCCCGCGACCCCTACAGCGTGACGCCGGGAAAGGTGAGCTTGACTAACCCGAGCGGATTGCCTCCTGGATTGAAGAACCGCATGGGCGGATCCATCGGCGGCCCAGCGATTAAGAACCGGCTCTTCTTCTTCGGAAACTACGAAGGCCAGCGCCAGAAGATTGGCACCTCCGCGACGGATACATTGCCGACAGCCAACCTGACTAACTCCTGCTTGTCGGGGACACCTGGATCAGGCGCAGGCGGTATCGCAGGCTGCGACTTCAGCGAGTATCTGACGCAGTTCGGCCTCGCGGGCACTCTCTACCCAACTACTGCTGCTCAGGCTGCTGCTGCGGGCGTTCCCCTCGCGACAGGGAACCAGACGCAGATGCCATATCCGCACAACGTTGTCCCAGCTTCGCTTCTGTCTCCTCAAGCGCTCGCGGTCCTCAAGTTACTCCAGCCTTACACTGCGGGAATAGGGTTGGGTGAAGGCCTTACTGGCAGCCAAAACGGCTTGGACGAGAACTACAAAGAGAGCGGAACCGGACTGTTCAACAGCAACCAGTGGACAGAACGCGCCGACTACACCATTAACGAAAAGATGCATGCCTTTGAGCGCTTCTCGCGCTTCTGGGATACCCTGTCCGGCGCAGTCATGTTCGGTGCAGCCGGTGGCCCCGGATTTGGTATCAATAACTATGGTGGCAATTCGAACGGCGCCAACGACAGCCTCGCTTCCGGCATGGACATTGCCATCAGCCCCAAGCTGCTGACTGACTTCCGTCTCGGCTACTACCGCTACAATGTAATCGACACCAAGCATGACCAGGGTACGAATTTTGCCTCGTCACTGTCTTCTCCCATACCGGGAATCAACATTGGCGGCAACATCACCTCAGGCGCGCCTGGCTTCAACATTACAGACGTTCCCGGCGGCGGCGGCGGAACCAACGGTACGGTTTATGGTGACGGCCTGAACATCAATCGCTGCAATTGCCCCCTCACAGAGCGTGAAGATCAGTTCCAGATCGTCAACAACTGGACAAAGATCATCGGCAATCACTCGATCAAGGTAGGCGCCGACTTGCGTTATGGACGCAACCTTCGCGTACCCTCTGACAATGATCGCGCCGGGTTAATGAACTTCGCAACCGGTCCGGAATCCTGGCCAAACATTCCCAACGACTCAAAAGGTAACCCTCAGCCTCAGGGCGGCTTGGGCTTCGCCAGCTTTGTTCTTGGCGATGTAACAAGCTTCAACCGTTACGTCTCCACATCCACCAACGCCAAGGAATTCCAGAAGCGCACCTTCTTCTACGGACAGGACACTTGGCGCGTAACACGCGATCTGACTCTGAACCTCGGACTCCGCTGGGATCTCTACTTCCCCGAAACGGTCAACGGTCCGGGTAACGGAGCCCTCATGAATATTACCGACGGCTATCTGCACGTTGCCGGTGTGGGTGGTATTCCTTCCAACCTTGGCTGGTCCGTGGACAAGGCAAAGCAGTTTGCTCCCCGCCTTGGCGTCACCTACCAATTGGATCCGAAGACTGTGATCCGCGCTGGTTACGGACGTAGCTTCGATACGGGTGTGTTCGGCTCCATCTTTGGGCATACAGTTACGCAGAACATCCCGGTTCTTGCCAATCAACAACTCAACGCGCCCAACAACGTTGGCGAAGCGTTCAACCTGGCTGTAGGACCGACTCCTAACGTCATGCCTACTGTCCCTTCCAACGGGCTTCTGCCGATTCCAGTAACGAACGTCAGCCCGAGCGCACGTCCAAACCCGCTTCACCTGACTACGATTGACGCGTGGAACCTCAGCGCCCAACGTGCACTTACTTCAACCCTCTCGTTGACGGCAGCTTACGTCGGCAACAAGGGAACGCATACCCTTGGTGACGGCGACGGCAACGGTACAAACCCAAATGAATCGACCGTCAACCTTCCCGGAGCCAACAGCTTCAACGGACAGACCTTGCACTATGATCCGTCGGTAAGCAGCTCGGACCCGAATGCAGCAAAGATCGACCCTGCTACCGGTGCGGTCGCCACAACACAATTACTTCAACGCTACTATGCAGCCAAGTTGCCGGCTTGTTCCGACCCGAACTATGTGTCACCAGGATCCGGCTACGACAACGTTGCTCTGCCTGCGGGCGCTTGCGGTTGGACAGCCAGCATTCAATACAGGGGCGACGACCAAAACACTGAATTCGATGCTTTGCAGGTCACCCTTGCCCAGAGCATGAAGAACGGCCTCACCATGAACGTCAATTACGAGTGGGCCGCCGCGTTCGATGAAAACACTGACTACTACACCTGGAGCCACGCGGTTGCCCACATGCGCGACAGTAACGTGCGCAACGAGCAACTCACAACCTACGGCAGCTACGACTTCCCCTTTGGCAAAGGCAAGAAATATATGGCCGGTGCCAACCATGCAACCGACCTCCTTGTCGGTGGCTGGCAGATCAGTGATGTGACCCAATGGTCTGGCGGATTGCCGTACAGCCTCAGCTACAACGAGAGCGGCAAAAACATCGACAACGGACCGGGCAACCCAAGTGCACTCAAGAGAATGTCAACCCACGTGACAGCGTACAATCCTCAAAAACATTCACGCTGTATGTTCGATTGCGAGGGGGAGCCAGCGCATTATCTGGGCGACGGTACCTTCGTCAACCCGGGCCTGGACAACTTTGGCAATGTTGGTACCAACAGCTATCGCGGCCCGAGGTTCTTTGCAACTGACCTCGGTCTCACCAAGGCATTCAATGTTTGGGAGAACGTAGCTGTTAAATTCCGCATGGACGCCTTCAATGCCTTCAACCACATCACTGCGGGTCTCCCCGGCGGCAGCATCGAAACCGGTGGCGCCATCGGTGGTGAGGGCGGCGGTTGCGGACAGGGCAACGACTGCGGACCTCGTCAACTTGAATTCTCTCTCCACGTTCAGTTCTAACTTCGCGGAGGAGCCGCAATTGACAAATGGAGGGGAGCTTCGGCTCCCCTCTTCCTTTTCAATCTCAGCAACACCACAAAACTGTCATGCAGTTTCGAATCCGCCACAGAACTCCGTGCCCCGTTCTTGCGATTTCGTTCTATCGCAAGGGCGGGAAACCTCAACCCTCAAAGTAGCCCGTTTCAAGAACCAAGCTGCAAGATAGGCCTCTCCTATGCACCCGCACTGCAAATTCGCCATCTCATTTCTCATCGCAATCCTGCCTCTCGCCGCACACTCTCAGACCACGCAAAGCGCAACCCAATCCGCCGTTGACGCGCCCGAACCCGCTCCCAATTCATTTGAGCAAGCGCAAAGTCTCGCCGGAAAAGGGCGTCTCGACAAGGCATTAGCGATTCTCGACCAGCTCTCAACACAGACTCCCGAACCAGCCGGAGCGGAGCGGCTGCGTGGAATCATCCTGTATCAGAAGGAGCAATTCGACGCAGCGGCCCAGGCATTTTCAAAGGCAAGCCAGCAAGACCCGAATGATCGCGAATCTGTCGAGATGCATGGCGTCGTTCTCTATCGCCAAGGCCATCCTGCTGGCGCAATTCCGTTTCTTGAGAAGGGGAATACAGCCGTTGAGCGCGCCAACATCGAGCCAGAATATGTGCTTGGGCTTTGCTATGCGGACGTCGGGCGATACGACGATGCGCGCCACGCTTTTGCCACACAGTACGGATTCCCTCCCGACTCTGCTGAGGGTTACCTGCTGGCTGCGCGCCTTTTTCTGCGTCGTGAATCCGCCGCACAAGCCGTGATTCAGGCTCACAAAGCACTCGAAATCAATCCCAATCTGCCACTGGCCCACCAGCTTCTCGGAGAAGCCGCTCTCTCCAAGGCAGACCTTCCCAGAGCTATCAGTGAACTCGAAGCAGAGCGAAAGATCAACCCGCTGAACGGGACCCTCTACGACCGACTCGGTGACGCCTATCTTCGTAACGGTAAATACGAGGAGGCCCAGACGGCACTCAATCGCGCGGTCCTGCTGGAACCAACCTCGACGGCGCCATTCATTCTGCTCGGTGAAGTTTTTCTCAAACTGAAGGAACCGATTCAAGCTCTCCACTACCTCGACCACGCCGTAAAGATGGACCCGTCGAATTATCTGACCCACAATCTGCTCGGCCAGGCATACAAAGCGACCGGCCAGGTTGCAGAGGCGAACCGCGAATTTCAAATGGTTGTTGACCTGCAGCACAACGACAAGCCCCTGCCTGCGGGAAAATAGATCATGCACCTGGATCACCGCAGCTATATCTTGATTTGCATTCTGGTAGTTTGCCCAGCGCCTCTCATCTGCCAGACTTCTGGGGCAAATGTGCCAGACGCCATCAAGCAGGCGGATGCAGCTTTCCATGCGGGCTATGCGGCCATGCAGGCTGGAAACTTGGAACAGGCGAGAGCGCAGTTTGCCCAGGCGGCGCACCTTGCACCCCAGATCCCGGAAGGTCATGAAGCCCTGGGTGAAGTACTATTCGAGCTAAACAAGCCGGCTGAAGCTGTTCCCGAGTTCGAAGCCGCTCTGCAACTCAGACCAGGCGACCAGGGCATCGAATCCAACCTGGCACTCGCCTACGCAAAGGCCGGGCAACCCGAAAAGGCGGTTCAGCAGTTCAGTGCAGCGTTTCAGTCCTCGCAGCAACCGGGTGCACAGCCGGTGGATGCCGACTTCTGCCAGGCTTACGCGCGTGCTTTGGCCGCGACCGGAAAACCGGAAGACGCAATTCAAATGTTCAAGGCAGCAGTCGACCGTGGAGCAGCAACGGCAGATATCTTCGACGCCATCGGCTCTCTCTTTGCGCTGTCAGGCAAGTGGAGCGAAGCGCAGCCCCAGTTCGAACATGCCCTCTCAATCGATAGTTCCTATGTTCCGGCCCGAATTCATCTGGGAATTGTGCAGCGGCAGCAACACGACATTGACCGCTCGCTCGCTTCTCTTCAAGCAGCGGTAACTGTCGATCCAGCCAACGCACTCGCGCAGTTGGAATATGGACGCACCCTCGAAGCCGCAGGTAAAGATGAGGCTGCAACTCCGTATCTTGAACAAGCCGTCAAGCTCAATCCAGATCTCTCTGGCGTCCAGAATGAATTGGCCATGGCGCTACAGCGTCAGGGGCGTCAGCAGGAAGCGATTCCGTGGTTTCAGCAGGCACTTCAGCGCGAACCGGCAAATGCGAGCGTTATGACCAACCTGGGCCTTGCCCTTACGCTAACCGGTAACGCTAAGGAAGGCCTCACGTACTTTCAGCGCGCGCGCGCCTTTGCACCGCCCGACGCAACCCTCCTGAAAGACCAGGGTGTCGCCCACGTGCAGCTTTCGGCATTCGACGAGGCAATCGCCGACTTTCAAGCAGCCCTGGCCATTGATCCCAATGATCCGCAACTCCACTACGACCTGGGCATGGCTTACAAATTCAAAGACCGGGTCAACGATGCCATCACTGAGCTCAGTCGCGCCGGTCAAATGGACCCCACGCTTCAGGACCCTCCCTATACCCTTGGCATTCTCTACATGCAGATTGGCAAACTCGACGAGGCGGTTGTCGAGTTGAAGAAGGCCGTTGCCCTTCGACCCGAGAGCGGAGATGCATGGGCCATTCTCGGCAGCACCCTCAAGCAGGACTCCCGACTGGACGAAGCTCGCGATGCTCTTGAAAAGGCCATTCCGCTCTTGCCTGGCCAGCCCGGTCCCCGTGTCACGCTGGCCGGAGTGCTGGCGGAGCAGGCGGGCGCCGCAACTCAAGCCGCTGATGCGCAAGAAGCAGCCGGTGACAAGCAGAAAGCCGAACAGCTGCGCGCTCAAGTGACATTGCTTCGCGCCCAGGCGGCTGAGTATCGGAAACAAGGAGCAGATCTTGCCCGCAACGCAGTCAGTCGTCAAAAAGCAAACTTCGCCATGAATGCCGGAAACCAGCTACTGCTCAAAGGCCAGATCGCCGACGCCGTCGCCCGCTATCAGGAGTCCATCGCAGCCGATCCCACATTCGCCGATGCGCACAACCAGCTGGCCATGGCTTACGATCGACAGGGCCGCGCCGCAGATGCCGCATCTGAACGCGCCAAAGCTGCCAGCCTGACACTTACCAGATAAATTGATGCATCGAGCAAATTCACAAGTTCCAGCAGTATATGAACGCACGTATTCTGTTTTAATTTGAAGTGCAAGGCGTCCATTAAGAAAGTTACTGCCTTTAAGATCAAGAAAGAAAAAGGAAAATCCGGGAAATGCAGATTGCGCCCATCCCCACCAACGAAAAATCGAGGATCGCCAAGTTACGCCTGCTCAATATCCTCGACACCCTGCCGGAAGAGCGATTCGATCGCCTCACCCGTATGGCACGGCGACTATTCTCTGTGCCAATCGCGCAGGTTACTTTGATTGATTCGAACAGGCAGTGGTTCAAATCGAGCGCAGGCCTTCCGACCGGCGAGACATCCAGAGACGTTTCCTTCTGCGCGCACGCGATTCTTGACGAAGACATCATGCATGTTCCAGACGCAACGCAGGATGATCGTTTCTTTGATAATCCCCTGGTAACTGGCGATCCAAACATTCGCTTCTACGCCGGGTGTCCGCTGAAAGTGGGCGCGGAAAATCTAGGAACGCTTTGTGTGATTGACGATAAGCCCCGTGAGTTTGGCGAGGAAGAGTTGGAACTGCTCAGAGATCTGGCGGAGATGGCGGAACAGGAGCTCGCCGCTTTGCAACTAGCAACCAGCGACCACCTGACAACGCTCTCAAACCGGCGCGGCTTCGAAGCCCTGGCGTGTCACTCCCTGCGCGTTTGCAAGCGCATGGACCAGTCTGCGACTCTACTCTATTTCGATCTCGATCGGTTTAAACAGATCAACGACACGTACGGACACAGTGAAGGCGATCACGCTTTGAAGACCTTCGCGTATGGCCTTCTGGCTGTCTTTCGCGATAGCGACATTATTGGGAGACTGGGTGGCGATGAGTTTGTCGTGCTTCTTACGGGCGCTCAGAGCGAGGTGGTACCCGCGATCGTCTCGCGTCTAAAAGCTTGGATTTCCGCTCAGATCAAACAAGAGGGGCAACCCTACGAAATCGAATTCAGCGTCGGCCAAATCGAATATGAATCTGAGTCTGATGACTCGATCGAAAGTCTCCTCTCCCGTGCAGACTCAGCTATGTTTGCAAACAAAAGGGAGTCACGCACAGGAATGAGCAGCACTTAAACACAGCTGCCTTGTTCCACTGCACTCAACTCCCGGGCAGCGACTGTCGCGTGCTGGTGTGCCAGCTCGCGTATGCCGCGTCCAATACCTGCTGGTTATGTAAGCCGTCCACGGCTGTCGCACGGTATTCGCCCCGCCCTCCAACCCAATCGGAAAACGAATCCAGCATGAAAGTGTATGCGTTTGCGTTGGAGACCGTCTTCCGATCTTGAGCCTTGCCCGCGCGCCACAGCACCAGGTCAACATCGTTGTCCACAGTCAACCCGTACTCGCTGGATATTGTTCCCGTCTCGCCGGTGACTTCGATCAACGAGCGGTAGACGCCGCGCGTACACACCGTCACAGATCCCATGGCGCCTTCGACAAAATCCAACCCAATGGCCGCGTAGGCTTCAAGCGGAGCAGACCTTTCGTCCGCGCGCGCCAGAGTATTTACCGCAGCCACACGGCTGTTCAGCACAAACCGCAATGCATCGATGCAATGGATGCCCACATCGCCGATCGGACCTCCGCAAGCAAGCGCTGGATCGTAGATCCACGCCCGGGGGCTCGACTCCGCCGCGTAGCAGAACTGTGAGTGCGCCAACAATGGCCGCCCAATCCGACCCTCCGCAATCCAATCTCGAATCACCTCGAGGCTGGCGTCGTAGCGCATGTTCTGTGCAACACCCAATCGCTGTTCTGCTACTTGCGCAGCAGCTAACATCTGCTCTACTTCCCCTGAATTCATCCCAAGCGGTTTCTCGCACAACACAGGCTTTCCATGTGCGAGTGCCATTAAAACATGAGGCAGATGCAGCGCATCGGGTGAAGTCACAAAGACTGCATCCACCAAGGGCGATGCACATAACTCCTCTGCAGTCTCAAACACATGTTCGATTGAGTAATCTCGAGCATTCGCGGCCGCCTTCTGCAAATCGCGTCGCCACAAACCAGCCAAAACCGATCTCCGTGCGCCACGAAACGAAAGCACCAACCGCTTTTGACAATGATGACCAAAGCCCAGCAAACCGTACCGAATCATAATCCATCTCCAACCACCAGCTTACCGTGTTGAGTCGTTATACCAACGCAGAACCCGCAGCGCGCGTTGTGTGTTCCAGCGGCTTGCCCCGCCGACATTGGTCTCCATCCGCAATGGAATCTCTTCGGCATGAAGCAGATTGAGCGGCCAGCGTCCATTCTGGTGGCGGCGCTTGATCACGACTTCGATGGCTTCATCGACGCGGCTGTCGGCCTTCATTCCAGCATCCCGCAAATAATCGAGTCCGCGCAAGACGTCGTAGTGCCAATGCCCCGGATATGAGAAGCGCAGCCATCGTTTGTCGATGATTTCGCCGGATCGGAGCGATCGGAACATGCGGCGATCGAGCAGATAATCTTCGGCCCTCTTGCGTGCCTCGCTGATAGCCGCCGATTTACGCCCTGCCCGCTCATATTCGAGCAGCCCTTCGAGTACGCAGATCGTGGTATGGAATGAAGATCGCCGACTCTTCGGCGCCTCGCAATTCCAGCCACCATCTTCGAGCTGTTCGCCCAACAGTTGGTTAGCCAACTCGTCATTCGGCTCCTTGAAATATGCACCGATGCCGACGATTTTTCCGTTGATGCAAGGCTCAGTCTCGCCATGAAGGAATGGCCGGTTGTTGAGTGGCTTATACACCAGCCCCTTGTCGACGCGGTCGATCATCCTGCGGGCATGCACGCTCCCAGGGTTAAGGCCAAGATCCTTCAAGACGACGAGACTCCAAAGGGCAATCAGGTCCCAGTGCCGGCCGCCGCCCCAGTCGCCGCCCGAAGTTTGTTTGGCCAGAAGCTGGGCTCCCCAGCCTTCGGTTGCGACGCGAGATCGCTCGGCTGCAATCACGCTGGGTGCTTCATCGGTGAGGTCCCTCATGACCTGCCAACGAATGGCCGGGTCAGAATCGAGGAGCCATTTTAGAAGCGCGGGGCGCTGTGCATAATCCTGTAGGCCCATTCCTTTCTTATAGCAAGTAAGGTGCGAGTTTTCACTCATCTTTAAACCGAGTTCGCCCTATCCATTGAGATGAACCCGATAAGAAAACGCCGGTGGAATCTCACCGGCCCAGCTCGGAACGCTTGGAATTTCTAAGAAGGCCGCTCTATTTTCCGATGCAGAAAGTCGAAAAGATAAGATTCAAAATGTCATCGGATGTTGTCTGGCCGGTCAGGGAGTCGAGTGCCCACAGGACCCTGTAAAGATCCAGCAATATCATCTCGTGGGGGGTTCCGTTGGCATTCGCTTGCGCCGCATCATCGAGCGCGCTCAGCGCCGTCGTAATTGCCTGGTGGTGGCGCAGGCTGGTCAACATGCCGGGCTCCGATGCTGCGCCTCCCGTTGCCAATGCCAAAATCCTCTCCCGCAACAGCTGAATCCCCTCGCCGGTTAGTGCGGAAGTCCGGAGCGCAGGAACTCCTTCAAGGTCCGTGACCGGGGCATCAGAGGACGCAAGGTCGCACTTGTTCATTACGACCAGCGCCGGTCTGCCCTGCACTGCCTCCAATAGCCGCAGTTCCTCGTCGTTGAGCGGTTGTGTTGCGTCCAGCACCACAAGCACCAGCGCCGCATCAGCTAGCGCCTCACGGCTGCGGGCTATTCCCATCTGCTCAGCTTCCCCCTGACCCTCGCGCAAACCCGCCGTATCCACCAGCTCCAGTGGAATGCCGCCGAGCGAAATTCGTTCCGTTACCAGGTCTCTCGTGGTACCGGGTGTCGATGTCACAATGGCCCGCTCACGCTCCACCAGCCGATTGAAGAGTGAGCTTTTCCCCGCGTTGGGCCGACCGACAATCGCCAAAGTCAGTCCGTCATGCACGATGCGTCCGAATGCGAATGACTCCTCAAGGGCAGTCAGCGGCGGCTTCAGGGTTTCAATTCGTCGGGCAATCTCAGCTTTCGGCGCCACATCCACATCGTCTTCGGCAAAGTCGATTCCCGCTTCTAGCAGCGCAATCAACTCCACCAACCCATGCTTCAACGGAGCAACGCGCCTGCTGAGCGCTCCGCCCATCTGGCTTGCAGCCTGCCGCGCCTGCGTAAGCGTCTGCGCCTCAATCAGGTCCCGCACAGCTTCCGCCTGCGTCAAGTCAAGCCGCCCGGAAAGAAATGCGCGTTCGGTAAACTCGCCGGGCTCAGCCAGCCGCGCACCCAGGGCTAACGCTCGTTTGAGCAGCAACTCCAGCACCACCGGCGATCCGTGCGCAGCAATCTCCACCACGTCTTCAGCGGTATAGGAATTAGGCGCGGCAAACCACGTCACTAGCGCCTCATCGATCCGCGCTGAGTCCTCTCCGCTGCACGCATCCTCAGACCCTTCGACCACGTCCGCCAACCGCGCGCGTCCATGTTCCAGCGGTTGCCGCAGAGCGACCAACTGCGCAGCGATCTCTTTCGCCCGCGGGCCGCTCAGCCGCACAATTCCAATGCCGCCGCGACCTGGCGGTGTTGAAATCGCCGCAATCGTGTCTGTGGTTGCATCCTGGTTCGGCTCTGAATGGATCTCTGGAATACTCATGCGTTGCTATCTATTGTAGGGAACTCAACAGAAGCTATGTTTTGGAGCCAATGTCAAAGCAGGCTTCAGCTCATCCGCTCGAGTCGTCGCACATAGTTGATGCACAGCAACAGCGGCACAGCGCCGAATACCCCAAAGCTCATATCGATCAGCCGCCAATAGAACGGGATCCCGCGTACTTGTCCAGCAATAAGTGCCAGCGGGATAACGCCGGCACAGGCAATAAGGCCGAAGGTCAGAACCCACCGGTTACGGACCGGGTCAAGCAACGGTCCTACAAACGCCAAAGCGATCACCAGGTGCCCAAAGGCCAGCCAATCCGTGCCATAAGCAAGAAACGGATAGTTGCGATTCGTGGTCGTCAACGCCTCCAGAACTAGCCGCAGCCACGTATGCAGAGCCGGCTCTCCACCGCTAGGCACGACGGCAGAAACCCCCATCAAGTGGTTAAGGAACACAAGTTCGCGTTCCAGTGGGAATGCGGTCAGGCCACTCAGCACAAGGTCGGCAATGAAGAGCACCAGCCAAACGCGGATGCGTCTGAGCAATGCGGATTTGGTCAGGATCTCCATAAGGGTTACAACATCAAGAATACAGCCCATCAAAATAACAAATAGGGGTATTTACTTGACGCCACCAACCCCAAGATGTAGTGTTTTTTGCCATGGACGAGGATTATCCGAGACCGTTGCTGGAACTGGAGCGGCGTTTTTGCACCGAAGACGCCTGTATTGAATA
>Ga0302319_10003325_pt1 | contig 33795 bp, 23 predicted proteins | sample Bog_T0_2_FD_203319 | JGI IMG/M metagenome (GOLD analysis project Ga0302319, IMG submission 203319) | Peat permafrost microbial communities from Stordalen Mire near Abisko, Sweden - Bog_T0_2 | ecosystem: Environmental > Terrestrial > Soil > Wetlands > Peat | place: Sweden: Abisko, Stordalen Mire... | reverse complement strand
CGGTCTGTGGCGTTGCATAGGTTCCAGCAACAGGAGAAAAAACAGGCGGCACAACTTGTGAACCGAGTGCCAGAGTCTCCACGGGGACAAACGTTGTGGGAATCGTCACGGTGTTTCCCGTAAAGATGGCGCTATGGTTGTCACTCTCAAAGGAGGAAGAGGTGCCGGTGTTGGAGAATGCAATCTGGGTGATCGTTGCGCCCGTGACCACGAAGCTGACGTATGCAAACGGTTCCGCGGAGTCATTGGCGCCAGAAGTAATATTCGGGTTGCCGAAGTAGGCGCTTGTCTGGTAAGTGGTACCGTTAGTGGCAGTGATCGTGCCGGTTCCGTTGTTCAGAAATCGCAGCAGATCCGCTGTGCTGAAGGTTCCATACAGGGTGCTGCCGGAGTACAAAGCGACCCTGTTGGACGCGTCCCCTGCCGACCACCAAAAGCCAAAATACGATACTGGATTCGTTAGCGTGAGATAGGCCGGACTTGTACTCGTAGAATCGCCACCAACGGCAAAGTAATTCGTCGGAGTTGTGGGACTACTGCTATCGATTGCTCCACCATACTCGCCCGGCGCCTCAATCGCGAATTGCTGAGTCGAACTGCCATAGGTCCCGATTCCGGCAGTCGAAACATAGGCAGTTGTGTGAGGATTCACCGTGGAAAGCCCGTCAAAAGTCTCCGTTTTCGCGCCAACTACGGAGGTCGACTGCACTCCAGGCGCAGAGAGATAGACTTGCAGCGTACCAATTGTGTAGGCGGCCGTGGCCGTCGCCGACTGCGTATCACCTGTAGCCGTCGCAATCGCCTCAAGCGTCATACTCGACGACACCGTGATCGGGCCGGAGTACAGGGTCGACCCGGTCGTCGGCGTTGTGCCTGGAGTGCCAAGCGTGTAGTAAATCTTCGACCCGCTCGTCGAGTCCGTGATCGTCACCGTCTGCGCACCGGCATAGGTTCCTGCGGCAAGGCTGATGACCGGTGTAGCAACAGTCGTCGCTCTACCAACAGCAGGTGTAGAGACCATCGCAAGGAAAACCATGATGGGGTACAGCAACGAGGCAGCACGCAAACTGCGGTTCATCCGAAGCACTTTCTGCGCTGAGGAACGCAGACTTGCCCTGCCTGCGGAGAGGAGCGCACCCAGCCTTTATGGCCGGTCTAGCTCTCAAGGAACTTTGGTTGGAGGAGGGAGATACGGCCCGAGTCTCAACGCCAACAGACTCGACCACAGAGCATCAGGGGGTTGCTTGGCAAGTATGCCAGATTTTCAATTCCTGTCAAGGTAACCAGCTTATATTTATAACTTAGTCAATAGCTCAAATAGCCTTTCTCGTTAGTAGGAACACTCGCCAAAATCGCGACCTGGATCGAGGAGCCCAATATCCAGACATCAGGGTCCCACTGTTCAAACCTAGGACCTCCGGCTTAGAAGGACGGTGCTTTGATCCTTTTAGGCCGGTGCCTGATTAAGTCCATCATTTATATCGACTTTTCCTTATAAATCCTCTTTCGATGCCCGTTTCGGCCGGTGCTCTATCAGCCGTTCTGGGCGAACAGGTGCATCACGAAAGAGGTCGCAGCGCGCGCTCAAAAACAAGCATAGCGAGGCTACCTGCCATGAAAGTTTCTACGAAATTGTCTTCTCCGAATATCAATATTCATCTGAATGCCGCCGATAACGAGAGTGTGCTCCCTCAGGACGTCTTTGAACTGATTTCCGTCTCAAGAGAAATTCGCAAGCGATGGGGTATGGACTTCGTCGCCAACGGATATTCCCAACTCCTCGAGAGCGCCCTTGGAGACGCTCCGCAGCACTCGGTCGACCATGTCAATTGCCTTGCATGCCAGACAGTTGATGAGATCATGAAGGCCGACTTATTGGCCATGTCCGGCCAGACTTTTCCCGAGGCCGCTAAGGTCTGGCAGAGTGTTCGCCGGAATTCGAATTCACTGCGCGAGCGGACACATGAATCCGTGGACGACTACGTCAGCGCACTCACCAGGTTCTTCAAGAGGACGACCATGTCGTCCATCACCCCGGGCATGCTGAAGAGCTATCAAATGGCCCGCAAGGCAAACGCAATTATCGTGAACGATAAGGTGCAGCGTCCATGGAAACGCCCCGCCGGACATTCACGGATCAATCATGAAATAAATCTGCTCGAACAGATGCTGAAGGCCTGCAACGAGTGGGAGAAGGTCAAGCCTTACTATTCCCGCCTCAAGGAAGAGAACTGGAGTCCGCGGCAAATTCTCTCAGAGAAAGAGGAGGAACAGCTGTTCAGAAAAGTCGCCGGATACCCAGAGGCGGAACTCGCCTATTGCGTCGCGGCAATCACGAACAACACCACTGCCAGCGGAATCGAACTTCGCGGCCTCAAATTGGAAAACATCTTTCTCAGGCAGCAAGGAGAGATCTCGGAGATCTACATTCCACCTGAGGCCTGCAAGAACGACAGCCGACCGCGCAAGATAGCACTCAACGAAGTCGCCAGGTGGGCCGTGGGCAAGGTCTACAAGCGCGCAATCAAACTCGGCTCGACCAAGCCGGAACATTACCTGTTTCCGTTCCGAATCAAGCGATGCAAGTACGATCCAGAACGACAAGCCACGCGCTGGTTTCTCCGGTGCTCATGGAACCACCTGCGCGAGATCTCCGGCTTTACCGATCTAAGGCCTCATGATCTTCGGCACCATGCCATTACCCGCATGCTCGAGAACGGCGTGGATGGCGACCTCGTCAACGCAATCAGCGGTCATGTTAGTCAACGGATGCGCGAGTTCTACTCGCATCAGAGGGCTCGTGTGCGCCACGAGGCGGCAAAGAAGATCGAGCCCGACTACGATGTCCGCAAACTAATGGCTGAGGGCCGCCGGCGCGTCAAGCAGGAGCGAGTGAAGGCAAAGGCCCGGCCGAAACTGGAATCAATGGCCTGAGACAAACCCCTAGTCAAGGCCAATCCTCATTACTTGCGCGTGGTTCTCTTAAAAGCACCCTTGGTTCTTAACCACGCGCATCAATTTGCTCATCCGAGAAGTTCGAGTTCTTGCCCCTAAGCCTCCAAGCATAAACGCAGCCTCAAACGAGATTATCAAAATCTGATTATCGAATTCTTGATAATCGAAAGCCGAATAATATTGGTCATTGCGAACGTGATCTGATCAGAAGGGTTCCAAAAACAAAAATCTCGATAGACGATCACCGGATCGTTCATCTGTTTAGCCGGACAGCCAAGAAGAGGCTACTATGGTGTTAACTGTCGCGGATCTGCCTGCTACCCTTTCAGGGGCGCTGGAAACTTGCCTCGATTTTACGTCGAGCCAGGAACGCTCCCGGACACTGCGGCTTTTCCGAGGGCCTGTCCTGTCTCTCTAGCTGGTAAATTACAAGCCCAGAAGGGCTTGGAAATCCTCCGGGCGTCCGGCAGGCTCTGTGCTACAGAGTAGGCCAGGTTAGTTTCGGCCCGTTTTGAAACGGCCCAAAAACTCGATTCACGAACTGCATAGTTGATCGATTCGGAGAGAATCCGGGCGTCTCAAAAACCCATAGATTACGGATCTGCGCTTTTGGACCAAACCAGTGAGCGCAGGAAAGATGCACGCTGTTCGGTGGATGACGCGATCCCATTAAACGAATAAAGCGAAGATTCCATGATTTTCTTGATAAGAAAAATGATATACAGAACATTATCCAGAATTCAGCTTCCCCGAGGTCAGCGCAGTGCAAACCGGGCCTGGAGATGTTACTCAACTCCTCTTCCAGTTGAAAACTGGAAACAAATCTGCTGAAGAGCGGCTCATACCTCTTGTTTACCAGGAGCTTCGCCGGATCGCCTCGGCGCGTCTGCGCAACGAAAGCCGCCATCACTCCCTGCAGCCTACGGCGCTGGTTCATGAGGCTTATCTCAGGCTCACCAAATTGGAACAGATCGACTGGCAGAGCCGGTCGCACTTTTTCGCTGTTTCGGCCACCATCATGCGACGCATTCTCGTGGATCATGCGCGGTCAAACCTGACGAAGAAAAGGGGTGAGGGTGGAATCTTTATCAGCCTGATCGATGCGATGGCTCCAGCATCTCAACCCGAGCCGGAGATTCTGGCCCTCAATGAGGCGCTGAACAAGCTGGCAAAACTCGATGAGCGACAATCGAAGATCGTCGAGTTACGGTTTTTTGCCGGGATGAGCGAGGAGGAAGCCGGCGAAGTACTGGGAGTCTCAGCGCGAACGGTGAAGCGAGACTGGCGTATCGCCAAGGCTTGGCTGTACGCGGAACTACACTGCTGAACGTATAACTTTGCGGTACCGTCTCATTTTGTTGCCTATGGACCCGAAACGCTGGACCGCAGTCAACCGGATTTTCCATGCCGCTCTGGAGATGCCCAGGAGCGACCAGGAGTATTTTGTTTCAACGGCGTCTGAGGGCGATGCGGAGCTCGAACAAGATGTGATCCGATTGCTGCGGGCAGACTCCGAAGCCGACAGCTACCTTGAAACGCCGCTGTTTCCCACCAGCCTCGTTGTTGACTCGTCGCCGAGCCCGTTGGAGTCGGGAGAGACCCTCAAAGGCCGTTTCCGAATTGAACGGCATGTCGGCCAAGGCGGTATGGGCCACGTTTTCGAGGCCTTCGATCTTGACCTGAAAGTTCGGGTTGCGCTCAAAGTCATTCGGCCTGAAGTTGCGTCGATCCCCACCTCGCTCGAATACTTCCGCCGCGAGGTGCGCACGGCCCGCACCATCACCCACATCAACGTGTGCCGAACGTTCGACCTTGACCGGTGCGTCATCGCTGCCGATGGGCGTGACCCAAGGGAACTCTACTTTCTTACGATGGAGTTTCTTGACGGTGAGACGCTGGCTGCACGAATTCAGAGAAAGGGCCCGCTAGCGGTGTTGGAGGCCCAGGCCATCGCTCGCCAGATCGCTGCCGGCCTCGATGCCGCCCACGCAGCGGGTGTGATTCATCGAGATCTAAAGCCGGCGAACATCATGCTCGTGCCCACAGCGGATGCCGGGACCACGCCGCGCGCAGTGATCATGGACTTTGGCCTTGCGCGCGGCGAGCCGATTGCTGCCGGCGGCTCGACAATCAGCCACGGAGCGCTGGTGGGCACTTTAGCGTACATGGCGCCCGAACAACTCGACCCCGGCACGCGGGTCTCGGCGGCGACCGACGTTTACGCATTCGGCCTGATCCTCTTCGAGCTGGTAACGGGGCAGCGGGCTTATCCATCCACCAACTTCTTTAATGGCATCGCGCAGCGGCTCTCGGGGGCCCCACCGTCGGCAAAGGCACTTGCGCCTGGCTTGCCGGATTCGTGGGAGCGCGCGATTGAGGGCTGCCTTCGACCGTATCCCGCTGATCGCTTCCTGTCGGCAACGGCGGTGATCGGCGAGCTGGAGGACCGGGTGGCCGTTACTCCTCGCCGGACAATGCAGCGAACCGCTTCTGGCATTCCTGAGCCGACTTCGTGGCTGCGGCGGCGATGGCGCAAGGTCACTTTGGCGGCCCTTGTCTGCGTGTCCCTTTTAGCGGTCTGGTTTCGCTTATATCACCAGAGCGGGAATTCGCAGGTCACTCCAGGCGCTCTCGTCTATCTCGCCCCAGTCCGCAACCAGACCGGCGAAAAGGCGCTCGACAATCTGACCGAGTTGCTTCAGGAAGACCTGAGCCAATCTGTTCAGATCAACCTGCTCGACCAGGGCCGCGTGGGTGACACCTTGCAGCTAATGACCAAACCGCCCGACACCGCGATCACCGAGCCCATTGCCCGCGAGATTGCCATGCGCACCGGTGCGGCACGCGTCGTCTTTCCCACCATCATTGGCTCGAACGGAGCCTACACGCTACACATCGACATTCAGCAGCCCGACAATACACCCACTCGCTACCGCGACCACTGGCCCAGGGACTTCGCCTGCCACACCTCCAACCCCGGCGCCGCAACCATCCCACCCGAGCTATCGTTAGCCATTCGCAATTCGAGCAATTGGATTCGCTTCCAGGCCGGCGAATCCAAGAACGATATCGCCCGCCTCGACACCCCACCGGAACAGGTAACCACCAGTAGTTGGGAAGCGCTCCACGACTACACGGAAGCGATGGTGCTCTATCATGCCGGACGTGGCGAGTCCGCTGTCGCGCGACTGAACGAGGCGGTAAAACTCGATCCGAAGTTCGCGCTGGCTTACGGAGCTCTCGGAGATGTTCTTTACTCGCAATTCCGTCAGGCCGAGGGCTATCAGGCCTACCAGAAGAGCCTGGAATTGGGTGCAGAAAACCGGCTCACCAAACGCGAAGACGATCAGATTCGCGGCATGCGCGCCATTGACACGGGAGAATTTGAGGTTGCCGTTGAAGCCTTTCGCGACTTGGCGGCGGATTACCCTCGGGATTCCTCGGCTTGGACTTATCCCACGATTCCCCTTCGCATGCTCGGCCGGGATGAAGAGGCGATCTCAAATCTCAAGCACGCCATGGCTCTCACACCCGGTGCTCCATTTCCACCCTATGCGATAGCCCAAGAGCTGATGATTCTGGGGCGCATGGATGAGGCTGCGAAATGGGTGGAATTCTCTCGCGCGCACGGCTTCGTCGATGACACGAATGAGAACGAGGGTATCTATCGCTACCTTTATGCGGACTATCCGGCGGCGGAAAAATCCTTTCGCGCCTTGCGCCAGTCCACCAATAACGAGTCGCGAAGCACAGGCTGCCTATTATTGGCCAGCCTTTACGCGGAAACAGGACAAGAGCAGAAGGCCATGGATATCCTTACCGAAGGCATCCACGAGGACGCGGCGCAGAAGAACTTCGATGGGCAGTCCACCAAGCTGCTGGCGCGAGCCTATGTCGAAGCAAATCATCGCCAACTTTCCCAGGCTCTGGCCGACGAGCATGCGGGATATGCAATGAGTTCTGCGCCGAACCATGCGCTGACGGCGGAAATGGTGCTCGGGGCAGTGGAACTGAATTCTAACCGGGAATTCCAATCTAGGCTCAAAGAGAGTCTCCTGGAGATTCAACACGCCAGGTCAACCGAATCGGGCGGTCGCATGAGCGACCTCGTTCGCCTTCTGAATGAAGGAGAGTTGGACCTCGTCGAAGACAGAACGGAGGCCGGTGTAACCAAAATGCGAACGGCGGCACTTCTCGACGCTCCGGCTCTGCACAGCGATTTTCTCGTGCAAGGATTGGCGATCGCCGCGCGGAGCAACGCACGGCCCTCCCCAATGCAATTCGGGCATGAAGCAGCATTGCACGCAACATCGCTTCTCCAGCATCAATCCGCCTTTCTTGTCAGTTACGCACGATTCCTCCCAGGTGTTGTGAGTGAGACCGAAAAGATTGCGTCGGAATTTCAAATCCAAACCACCAAAGTTCAGAAAAGGAGATAAGCATCATGGCGTCAAAACCCACCTTGCAACAAAGTACAGCGCAGAAGGAAGTAATGCTGCTCTGGATCATGATGACAGCTTCGTCGAAATTCGACCCCACTGGATTGAACTCTGCCGCAGATATAGTTGACGGCATCAGCCGGGAAATGCAGGCGGTTTCCAAAGGCTGGAACTGGCCAAATCTTACCCGGGCTAACGCACTTCAGTTCGCCCTACATGCGTTTCCAGACTCGGCGGAAAACGATGCGGAGAACGACGTAGAAAGCGATGTCGAAGAAGCGGCAGGCACCATCTCAGACGAATTCTCGGACATCATCGACGCTTTTCAAAATGGCAATAGCGCCGCGACTGGTGGCGGCGCGCCCTGGCCACCGGATGGGACCCACCCCGGCGTTGCGGAGGTTGCCGCCAACTTGGGGCTGACCAAAGCAGCCAATTGAACTTCTATTCAGATATGCAGAGGAGGCTCAAACATGAAGTCGTTCGCTCTGGGAGTCATATTGTGCGTCAGCTTGATTTCACTTGGGCTCAGCACGGCGCTGCGGCCGTTGCGGAGCCCAAATTCGATGCAAGCACAACCAACGCAAATTGGGAACCCTTCGAGCCTCCATCTACCCCGTGCGGATGCCCCGCTCCGCGCCTACGCATGGAGCGTCTTCAAGAACCTTACGGTAAGTCAAAACGGGACCAGCAAAGCCATTGCGGATTGGGAAACTTGGACCCCGAAATGCGAAATCGGCCTCGGACGAGTTCCTTGCACATCGACCGGAACATCGGGACCGTCGATCTCCTTGGTGACCGTAAGCGCCCTACTGAACAAAATTGACACGGAAATGAGACAGAGCAAGAACCGCGCCGTTCCTGCCGATTCCCCCGCCCGCAAGCCGGAGGCGGACCCGTCGAGCCCGGCTTCGGAGCCTACGAGAGAGCAGATGTTCCTGACGCAGGAGATCTACTTTCGCTCCATCGGCCCTCCGCTTCAACAGGTGCATGTCAAATCACGAAGGAACAAGTCAGACACCGGACCCATCCTAGCTTCCGTCATGATGAACAAAGAGGCCGTCGAATCCATTCAACCCCTGGTCAAGAGCCGCCCATCACCCGGAAACGTACCAGCCATCCAGTCCGGGGCCATACTTACAAAAGCCATCTGGACGGCTCGTACCCTTGATTATGGGAACTCAGACACCGGCATTTGTCTCAGTCGGCATCGGCCCGTTGTGACGAAAGTCGTTCTCAATGGAACATCCGAAGGCTACCCCGCCATGCCCGCGGTAATACCGAATCCCAACAACCTTCCGCCCCCCAAGGAAGCGTGGTTCAAACCGGAAATCAGTTGCGATGATACAGATTCATCGGGAATGTCCGAAGCCCCAATTCCTGTATCCCAGTTTCATGCCTTTGGGGTGCATACGAAAGGTGTCGCCCAAGCTTCGCCGGGACAGTTCGTAACTGTCAGCACGGAGGCTGCGGGAAGAGCCGCGGTCGAATCGGAGTGCGGCAATAGAAGTAATTGTCTGGCTCTGATGATGGGGGTTCACATCATGGCCAAGATTAGCCCGGCGGAAGGTCACTTCGGTTCGGACACCAATCCAACCTGGGTCTTTATGACCTTCTGGTGGACCCCGGATGACAACGGCTCGGGACTGCCCGAGCCATGGAACCACTATCAGTTGAATGTGACGACGGAACCCAGAGTTGATCACTCCGACGGAACCGCCGACAACATCATCTTCAATCCCTATCTTGAGGGGATTGCGGCGCCGGCCGGTGCGGAGGTGAATTGTGTAACTTGCCACAGCCTTGCCCGCTACAACGCGAATATGACTGGCGAAGACCTCAGGTTCAACGGAGGCTCATGCGGAAACCTCTGCATTGGCCAGTCCGCTCCTCGCGATTGCGGCGACTTTGGCAAATACCTGGCGGACTCCAACTCGGTACCGGTCGATAGGGTGTGGGGCATCGTTAGCTTGCTCGACAGCGGCATTCAAGCTGCCGGCAACCCACTTCCAGCGTGTCAACCGCCTTCCAAGTGACGGTCCGACCAAAGGCACTGTTTGAGTAGAAGCTTCTGCATTATCAGCGAGCGTTCACATCCAACATCCTTCCTGCCAACTGCTGGCCTCACATGTCCCCTTTTCCAGTAAAGCTCCGCCTTACTGAGTGAGCGCTCCTTGGAGCGCATTCACTTAGGAGGCAGAATATGCAGTTCAGGAGCATTCCCTTTGTCATTCTCGCGGCAACTGTCGTGCTGCCGCATGTCGTTTCACCTTCCGCCTTCGGCCAGTCGTTCCCGGCCGGCCAGGTTACTCGGCTCATGCAGTCGGCTCCGGTCGAGCCCGATGTCAAAAGTCCCCCACGCTTGGCCGACTTTAGCGACATCACCAAGCCGGCCGTCCCCAATCTCGGCCACTTTCTCGTGGTGAGGCCGAACGCCGCCAATCTTTTCAGCTCAGACGCCGATCTGTCCGCACATGCAAACTCAGGGGGCGATTCAAAACCGGCCAGCCCCCAGGCTGCGGCGCTCGTTTGCAGCTCTGACCGCGACGGCGACGCGAAAATGCAGAGTGCGGCGATTGGCACCGCCGCTATCGCCGCGTGGCGCGAAGTTGTCAAATTGGACAAAGAGCACCCGAACGATAATCCCCCGGAGGTCCAGGCAGCTCGACACTTGGCCTGTTTGATTACGGACGACCTCAGTCTCGACGCCGCGCACGATGCTCTCGATGCAAATAACAAACAAACGGGGCTCCCGCACGATGTGCTTGCCGGCATTGAGGATGTTGGCAGCGCCATTCCGTTCTCGAGATCAAAAGAGCATCCCAAGGGGCAGCTCTGCTGGGTCACCGCCACATCGACCACTGCAAACGGTCAGACCACCAACACCAATTCCTATGTCTACCCCGCTTGGTTCCCGCTTTACCACAGTGATTGCAACACCGACAGCCAGATCCTTAATTTCTTCAACAACAACTCGAACATCAACGCCGGAAACGCCGTCCAATACCTCTACAATGCACAACAGTCGGCAAGCACCGTAAGCGGCGATTTGCTCACAACCACCTTCTTTCCGGGTATTCAGGTAGTCCTTGGCGGTGCCGCCGTCGCTGGGAGTGGCAACAGTTCTTCATCAAGCTCCTCATCGTCTTCGAAGGCCAAGTCCGCCGCAACAACCTCTGCCGCTGACACACCTTCTTCAAGCGACACTGTTCAGACTGCCCTTGCAAAGCTCGAAAATGGCGGGGACTTCAACCTCCGCGTGCCGGTTCCTTTCCTCTCACACACGTCACGAAGCAAAAACTGGAGCGTGAACGGCGTCTTTCTGCCCAACTTCGGCCTCACGCTCAATAACTTTGGCGCGCAGCAAACCATTACTGAGTCCACTGAATACAGCGGCAATCTTCCGGCAGAACTCTACGCCCAGATCGGCTCTGTTGGAGATCCAAGTGGAAAATCAGTACCAGCAGTCGGATTTGTAGATCTCAGGGCCGCCGGCGAGTGGATCTCGTCGGCACTCGCCACGAAGCTCGGCTCTACGGGCTCGAACTTCTTTCCCATTCTCCAGGCGTCGGCCGGCATCGAGTTTGCCCAGAAAATCCGAATTTCCATGCAGTACATCTACTCGAGTTCGCAGTTTTGCCAAGTTTCCGGCTCTTCAAGTTGCAGCACGAGCGCCGGAACTTCTGCCATGAGTTCCACAGGTGCATCGGTAACGAAGATCAACGGCTTCCACCTCGCTGTTTCCTTTAGCCCTCAGAAGTCGAAGAACCAAAACTCCTCGAACTGATGCCATATTCGAATCTGGCGAGGACACACTATTGGGGTAGGTTTCATCCTCGCCGGAAAATCTTCGGGGACTTCATACCGCGACGTGCTAGTCAGGGTCCAATTTCAAGGGCGAACACGCAGGCCGCGAGGGTCACCTTGTAGCCTGCAGCCTACGGAACGCACTCGAATTTGTCCGCCGCCGCGGCGGCTTTGTTTAAGTCGGCTAGTGCGCGCTTATGCATCGCTCCGTTTCTGGATTGGCGACGACAGGACTGACTCCGGTTCCACCGCCATCTTCGGCTGAACCGGGACCTTTGGGGGCCTTGTGAACAAAGCAAGTTGAAGACTTCATGCCGGCCTACTCAGCCTCAATATCTCGCTCTTTCATATTGGGGCAGCAGGGAGAAACTGGCCCGCTTAAATCTGCAATTGCTGAGTTATACTTGCAGCGCCAAGACTTTCCTTCTAAATCCTACCTAGCTATGGAGTAAGCATTCCATGTCCCGCCGATTCTTGATTGCCCTAGCCCTTACCTTCTTCGCGACCTCATTCTCCGCAGCTCAAACCAACTCCGTTGTGTGGAAGAGATTTCATCATTTGCAGCATGGTGTTGCCCTGAGCGGATGGTTTTCCGAGAGTGGAAACTACTCGCTTCAGCAGCTCCGGGCAACTACGACTCCGGCTGATCTGGAGCACATCCACAAGCTCGGATTCGATCACATTCGTATTCCCGTAGATCCTGTCATTTTTCAGTGCGAGGGCGATTGGAACTCCTGCGAGCGGATCGCGTTCTTGGATCAGGTCATCCAGCAGGCGATCTCCTTTGACCTCGATGTCATTCTCGATTTCCATCCCAACCCCCAATACACACATCTGCTGCTTTCAAACGGGCAGTCCGCCGACAAGTTTTTCCGTCTTTGGGGGCAAATTGCCGACCACTATGGCGCCATGGATCAGGATCGAATCATCCTTGAGGTCATGAACGAGTTCAGCTCGAACGATATCTACGGTTGGTCCGGCCTTCTGCAAGGTGCGGTCGGAGTCATTCGCCGGCACGCGCCGAACTCCACCATCATCGTTGAAGGAGCCGGCTATTCGGATATTTGGGACCTGGTTCAACTGCCCGCGCTTCCAGATAGTAACCTGATCTACAACTTCCATTACTACGAGCCGCATCTCTTCACCCATCAGGGCGCGACCTGGGGATTGGACTACTGGCTCGAAGTGAAGAATGTTCCTTTCCCACCCACCGACAAAGGAATATCCGATGCGATGGAGCACACCGATTCACAGGAGGCTCACTGGAGAATCCTCCAGTACAAATCAGACCATTGGGATGCGGACCGGATTGCGAGCGATATTGGATTCGCGGCTCAGTGGGCGCATGAACGCAACGTGCCCCTCATGTGCGACGAGTTCGGCGTCTACCGTAACTTCTCTCCGCCGGAGTCCCGCGAGCGTTGGCTGACAGCGGCCCGCACAGCGTTTGAGAAGAACCATATTGGCTGGACGATGTGGGACTATCAGGGCGGCTTCGGTGCGGTCTACAAGGACAAGGGTGCCGTGCGCGATGATGACGTTGTTCTTCGCGGCCTGGGATTGAAAAAGTAATGCGTTGAGCGATCGAGTTAGGGCCGCCGGCCTGGCAAGCGTCTACCAGTCAGAGTACTTGGTGCCGTCCAGGGCTTTCCCTTGCGATTTCGAGTATACATCGAAGACGCTTTGGCCACCATAGGAGTCAGAGGTTGGATCATCCTGCATGGAGCGGACACCCCACTCGGCTTTACCAGTCATGGGGTCTACCGGAATGCGGCGGAGAAACCTTACCTTTTTGGCTTGGATGTCTATTCCGTCCACTAGCGTTTGCAGGTCAGGAGGATAGCCATTGCTGTCCACCTTGATCTGAACGGCTCCGCTATCGGCTGCGTCCTTATAGCGATCAATGGCCGCGCGCATCTCCCATAGGTCGCGGCGCAGTTCACGCTCCCTTTGCCGTTTTACCACCAGCATATTCATGGGTAGTGCTCCAGCGGCGAGGATAGACAGAATCGCAATGGTCACAATCAACTCCACCAGCGTCAGGCCCCGCTCTGCCACGCGGCACGCTCGGATTGACGATTCGACCCTCATCGATGCTGCTCCCAATCAGGTCTATGGATGCTGTGCTGGAATTGCCTTCTGCAGGTCCTTCCATCCAATCAGAATAAAGCCTTTGTCTTTGAGAAACTTCTGGAACTCGGGACTGCTCACCACGTCCAGGTCGTTCTGCCGCCATTGCGCGCCCCAGTTTGGATGATCCCAGGTCATAGCTTGCAATTCCTCATCGTTATATCCCAGATGCACGCTCAACAGATAGACTCCTGGCGGCAATGCGTCCAGGGTCTTCTCGTATGCGCTGAGCCAGTCCTGTTTGGCAAGTCCGGGCATGATCTCCAGTTCGCGATCTACCGGCAGGCTAGCCAAATCGACTTCAATGCCGCCGAAATTGTAAATACCTGCCTTAGCTGTGGCGACGCCTTTCATCTTCACCTGCTGATTGGGAAGCATGATGGGCAGGCCATACTCCTGGCCCATCTTCCAATACGACTGAAACAGGGCCGGTGTCACAGTCAAGGCTCGCATGTGGTTGTCGAGGTGCGTAATCGGGATTCCAGCTCGCTTGGCCATATCGATCTGGGCGTGCAACTCGCTTTCGACTTCGGCTGGAGTCGCATGTTGCGCTACGGAGATCTGGCTGCTCGACAGGTATCCACCCGGATCGGTTAGTCCCGATCCCTTCTGCAAGCCGGAAACGGGACGCCAGCGGTAACTCGACCAGTCCGCGTTCAGATCAAGCCTAATACCCAGGTCGGCATTCGGATGGCTGCGCGACCAGCGGAGGACCTCAGGAAACCATGGGCCTGGGACTAAGATACCTGCAGACGTGACCCAGCCCTTTTCCAGAGCATCGAAGCTTGCCTTGTCGATGGAGTGGGCCATGCCGAGGTCTTCGGCCTGAATAACCAACAGACGAGCATTTGCCGGATAATCCAGCTTTTCGGCCACGGTCTTCGATTGGCTCTGTAATGCCTGCTGCGCCGCTCCCCATGCACACAACCCAAGGACAACAGCCCTGAGCGCACAGTTTCTCACTAGCCCTCTCATTCTTGATTTCCTTAGATTTCAATCGATAGCAGTTCCAACCTCGATTTAGTGCTCTGACCTGTTTCCGGGACTTTCAGGAAAACCCACTCATCGCGATAAAACTGGGACGAACGAGGCACATTGGGTGTTGCGAGGTAACCGGTCACGCAGCTTTTATTCGGTGCTGACCAAGGCCGAGGCCGAAGGTGAAACAGCTTTCATCGCGGACTCACGCAGTTCTGCTTCTTTGAGCGTATTGCGCAATCCATGTGCCAGGCAGGACGCGATCTTGTTTGTGCAGCTTTGCACCAGAGAATCGATCGCCGGAAACTGGAATTGGCCAACTCGCGAAAGTTCATTTTTCAGACCCAGTTCGCCTTGTTTATCTAGGATCTGCCCGAGTCTGCGCAATTCACGAAGCGTATCTTCCCGCGCCGAAAGTTGTTGACGCCCAACGTCGGGGTCACCCCATGTCGATCCGTCGGCGAACTGAAGGAATACGAGTTCAGCGGACGCCGCGGAAGGACTTGCGGCAGGACCAGTCTCGGCCGGCACAGATCTTGCACTCACAGCTGGTCCTAACCTTATCGGCGAATGATTGATTCCTTCAACCCCGCCAGGGTTGAGGACATTCAAACCAAAGAGGCGTTCAACCGCAGCGGTGTAGTCAAGACCGAGAGCGCCAACGCCAGTATCTGCGATGTGAATGATCGTGAGCACGATTTTTTTATTTGATACGTTCGTCATTGAACCATCGATCTGATAGGTGTACCGAAGGGCCGTGGCTGGATCGTCTTGAAACAGCACTGTTCCCGAGATGCGAACCGGGCTCCCAGCGGCTGAGATATCTACCAGCGGTATCTTGACCTGGCAAATACAGATGGCGGCGGATATGACCTGCATCGTTATCAGAATTGCGACTCTTCGCATGGCATCTCACCCCCTATGCTTAGGTTCAGGGAATTATTGTAGTGCATTGTGATGACATTTGCGGGAGGTTAGTTCCTTTGGGCACATAGAGTGCTGGCGCGGCTTGCTGAAACTGCAGATTGTAAGGGGGGCAGTAAGTTACCGTACAACCATTTCCGATTGGCGCTGAATAACAATTGAAGCCAGGCCCTCTTGGTTGGCATTGCCCCCCTGGGAACAACCCATTCCAAGACGTAGATGCTGCCCCTCCGGGCGCTCCGGAAACGCTATACGTTGCGCTGATTGCGCCGATAGCGCTGTTGCAGTCCGTAGATAATAGATTACTGCCTGGGGGCATTTTGGGGGGGCACCGAGACTGTCCAACCTGAAGCGGACCAGCACCGACAAGGCACGGCTTACCCCCACCCCCTCCTCCAGAAGATGGAGAAATAATGCCCCCATTGCTTCCATTGCCTCCGTCCCCCCAGGGAAAGAAACCACCGCTCCAATCAAAGGAATCGCAAGAACCGTCTGAGCAGTCTGGATCCGCTGGCTCATTATCCGTCACAGTTACGCATCCGCTAGGGTTGTCGCAGCCAGTTCCATCGTTGCCCCCGTTGCTCCCGTCGCAACCATCGTTTGCATCATCGCCAACTGAAACACCCGTGCAATCGAGACCAGTCGGATCCACCATGCTCAATGGATTGTTCTGAACATACGCGTAGCGATTCAGCGACTGCGGATGGCGCAGACGCACCGCATTCCAGCCATAAGGATCCGGGCTCAGCCACCGTCCTGCCGACGGATCGTACTTGCGAAACAGGTAGTCGTAAACGCCTGAGCCGAGAGAACCGGTTACGACATCCTGATCCTGGCCGGTGAAGGAGCGGTCAGGCGTGCCGGACTCGTTGTACGTCTCGCCGAACGGCGCGTAGGCTTCCTTCGAGTAGACGGTATGGTTCCACGTCGTGGCCAGTCGGCTCGATCCGAGCCAGTCTTTGTGGCGAATGTAACTCAATCCACTTGCATCATAAATCGCCGACGACCCGCCGGGAAGCGGAATAGTTCCCTTCACCAGGCCGGTAGTGTCGTTAAATACGGCAAGCAGACTGCCGTCGGGCTGGAAGACAAACTGCTTCCACGTCGATCCGGAACTGGTCTCGACCATGCGGCCAAGCGCGTCGTAGGTCGCCGTGGTTGAGTTCACGCTGATGGGCTGGTTCAACGCGTTCCAGGTTAGCGACGCCGATGTAGTTGTCTTCTGGTTTCCGTTTCCGTCGTAGGTAGGCGTCGGCGTGATGTTGCTCGAAACCTGGTTGGTGACGGAACTATAGGCAGCAGCGTAGCTCGTTCCACCGTTGCTTCCCGTCTTGGTGATGTTGCCGAACGCATCGTAAGAGAAGGTTTGCGCCCAAGTGGAAGAGCCGCAGTTAACCGATGCAATGCGGCTCAGGTCGTCCGCCGAGTACGTGCAGGTCTGGCTTAAGGGAGACGGGCTTCCGTCTGTGTAGGCCATCTTTTGCAGAGACGCGTTGGGATTCCATGTGAGTACTGTGGTCACGTTATAAGCGCCGGAAGCTGGGTTGATGCTGTATTTCAGAGTCGTAGGCCGGTAGGTGTAGGAATCGTAGGTGAAGCTGTCCACATCGTTGCTGGATCCGGAAGGGTTACCAGCGTTGCCATAGGTGATGCTGGTGGGGAGGCTGGCATTGTTGTAACCCGTCGCTGTGACCAGGTTGAGGCCGTCCGTGCTGTCGGTAGCTGTAACAGGTCGCCCCTCGCCATCCGCGCCGTAGGCTATGGTGGGAACAATGTTCGAGGCCGGCCCGTTTTCCGTTGCTACGTACGGCGAAGCGGAAGCAGCTTGCTCGGTTTGCGGACCCCAGACGTAGATTTGGGAATTAGGAGTTCCGTCGACAAACTGAAATCCTCGCGGGCCCGTTGGGCAGTTGACCACAGTCGACGAAATGGAAGCATACGTCTCCACATAGCGCTGCCAGGAGGTCGTTAGCGTAACCCCGGTGCCACCGCAATCGTTGAGGCCGAGTTGGACGGCCTCTCCCCCATGGGCGCCTCTGAGCCAAACACTCACGGTGTATGTATCGCCCGTGGTTAGCCCTCCTGGCAAAACCGCAATTCCCCCCCATCCGGCCCCGCTGCCGCAGGTATAGCTGCTTGGCATGTTGTACTGTGCCGCGGTGTAAGAACCGTCCGGCGCTTGTACAGCGGTCGTGTCGACCGTAAGGCCCGCTCCATTTTGACTTGCAGCACAGTATTGCCACCAACTGCTGTTGCCTACCTGAGAGGAGTCCGGGATCAGATTTGTCGCGCTTCCAGCTGAATCTCCGGTCAGCGAACCGGAGATGGCGCCCACAGCTCCGTTAGGGTAGAAGGTTTCCTGGGTGTTAAAGTAGCCGCCGGAGTGTGGAGTCGCTTCCCATACCTGGGACTGCACGCCGCCCGTCATGTTTCCGGTTGTCACCGGGGTCGCACTGAAGAAAATGTCCGTCTGCTTGGTAGAGCAAGCCGATGTGCTGCAGGTATAGGCTTCTGCAACTGTCCCCTTCACGTTTGTCATGGCCGCTCCGCCGGCCAATGATGGCATGGTGGCCGCGTCGTAGACCGCGTAAGTGAGTGGCGTATTAGAGTAATAGGGGCTCGTTGTGAGCTTTTGCTGAGACGACGTTGGCCGGTGGAGGAGATCGTAGGTATAGCAGGTTGTGTTGGTCATGTTGTCGACCATCTTGATGAGGTCGCCCTTCGATGTGGTGCCGCAAGTGGTGGTGTCCGAATCGTAAGTGTAGGTGGTGGTGCTGCCGTTCATACCGCCGGTGCCGCTCCACTCCGGGATTGTTTCAGACAGCTTTCGGCCCAGATCGTCGTAGCTGATTGAGCGGGTTTGGGGGGAGCCAGACTGATAATTCTGCTGGACCAGTTTCAGACGACCGGCTCCATCGTAACCGTATTTTGTAAGGTACCCATTTTGCGCAGACGTCTGCCCACATGTTCCATGTCCAGGAAGCGCCGATGTAACCTCGCAGACGGAAGTCAGCCACCCTGCGCCGTTGTATTCAAGGTTGCGCATTTTGAGATTCTCGGTGCTTGGCAATGGCAACGTTGTTAGAGGACCGACGGTGACCAATACGTCATTCTGCGTGTACGTGTAGGTCTTCGTTCCAGGGCCGGGAGCGGGTTCGCTGTCTGTGACCGCTGTTATGCGATTCAGCGGATCGTACGTTGTTGTTGTACCGGGGTTGGTGGGAACATTTTGTCCTAACGTGCCTTGGTAAGGCAGAGTTTGCTTCGCAACGCGTCCCAGGGCATCGTAGGCAGTCGCAATTGTATCGAAATTGGCCGTGCTCAGGGTGCCCGGGGCTTGTTCAGTCTGCTGGACGATTGGGCGGCCTAAACCATCGTATGTAGTTACGGAGGTGCTGGTGGATGCAGCTGTAGAACCATTGAAGTTCATCGACACGGATGAGTAATTCGACGAAGTCGTCGGATAAGTGTAGCTCGTCACCGCGGTGGTGGCGTTGTTGGTGACGGTTACCGGCCGCCAGTACAGATCGCTCCCGTAGCCATAGGTGGTCATGTTGTTGTTAACATCTGTGCTTGTATTTTGGACGCCACCAGCGCAGTACCACGAGGCCGATGTCGTCAGCGTCGCAACCGCGCCGCCTGTCGTGCTGCTAACCTGCGTTGGGAACGAATTCCCGCAACTTGTTCCACTTCCGTACGTGTAGGTGGTCACTTCGCCATTCACATCGGTCGCCGTATTCACATTGCCGGTATCGTAGTAGGTATAGCTGCTCGTCAGATAAGTGGTTCCGGTAACCAACTTCTTAACCGAAGAAAGATTCCCCACGTTGTACCCGGACAGATGGTTCGGTGTTCCGCTGGTAGCAGTGACTGCAGAACTATACGCGAATTGGGTATCCGCGACGACATTCGCGCCTCCATCGGTCACTTTGATCTCGATGGGTTGGTCGCCTGGGCCACCGGTCGTCGTTGTTGTCGTCTGCAAAAGAGTGCTGAAAGGGTTGCTCGAGTTGTAATCGTAAATCGCGTTGGAGGTGTTGCTCCCAAAAGAGTCGTAGATGCCGATATAGCCGGAGGTCAATCCGCCCGGCCACAAAGTCGCTCCCCGGATATTCGTCAACGCACTTACAACGGTCCCGGTGTCTTCTCCAGCCGAAGAACAGTAAGAAGGATTAGTTTCATAGCATGTATAGATTGTTTCCAAAAGGTTTCCGGGAGAGACTGAACCCGCATAGACTTGGCGCTCGATCTCATAAAAACTAGCCCGGGTTAGCGTCCCAGAGGATTCATTGGTGAGGAATGTGCTTACTGTTTGATTTTGCGCGCCTCCGTATGAAGGGGCAGTTACTGTGGTTGTCCATTGAGGCGGAGATGCTGTGTTTAGAGCACGCGTGTAGGTCGAGGTTCCGTCGGGAGTGGTACGCGTCAATCCGGACGCACTTCCGTCAGCACAAACAATTCCATTGATGCTCTCTCCAGAAACTGGTGTTCCGATCCCCCCGGTGTATGTGTATGCGATTGTACCTCCGGTGGGAAGTGTCACCGATGCCGGACGCCCCGTGACGTATCCACTCGTTCCAGGCGTCTGTTCATATTCGATTTGGTAGTATCGGCCATCCGGGAGCGTTATCTGATTTACCAAACTGACCCCGGCCGCGGAGTATTCGGTAATTCCATTGCAATTGAAAGCGGTCTTAATGTTGTAGGAGGTATAGCTGACTGTGTAGATCGAAGAACCCCCAGACGGATTAGGGAAAGAGAGCGTCGTGTTGCTCGGCGCCGATCCAACTACAGCAAGAGCCGTGGTCCCAAGCGTATCCGTGTAGGTTCCGGCAGCTGAACTGACATAATTTCCGTTTGTGTCTTCCGCGTAGTACGAGCCTGTGGGACCGCTTCCAGTAGTGAACAAGGGAGCGGTAATCGTAGTGCCATTCTTCAGGGTAAACGTAGCGGAGAAGCCCGACGAGCTGGTGGCGAAATTTGCAATGAGTCCAGAACCGTCTGCCGCGGGCGTACTCAACGTTCCCGGAGGGTTTGCACCGGTAGTGGGGCAGCCAGTCTGCCCGCTAGCACTAGAGAATAGATAGGTGCCGCCGGCATTCGTGAAATAATGTGAAACGCCGTTCTGATCGAAGTAGGTGAGATTGCTGTAGGCCATCGAATACCAAGTAAACGGGATGCGAGACGGCCCGCAAGTGCCGCTGCCCGATGCTGGAACCACCGTGTATATGGCATACACGAAACCGGCTGTACTCAAGCCCTGCCATCCCCAATTGGCGACCGGTTGCCATGACGTGGTGCTGCCGGAGGTAACCGGATAGTAAACCGAGCTATCGTAATTCAGGTTGTAAACAAAATTCTGGCCACGACCGGCTTTGTTCACGATCGGGATTGTCCACGACGCGTTTAGATTCCCGAGATTCAATGTATCCGGTCCCCCTGTGAAGGGTCCGAATGGGTAGGCCCCTGTCACCACCTGTCCCAGCACCGGGATAGAGAACAGAATTAGGGACGAAGCAATCAAAAATATGCGTGCATTTTTCATCTCGGATCCTCACACCCTCGTAGGGCTCTACTGGTTTGTCGAAGTTGCAGAACCGACCACTGCGGACTGGACCTGCAGCGTGAGGACGAGCGTGGAATTGATGTATTTTTGAATTGTGAAGGGTATCCAAACACCTTCGACCTTTGTGTAGTTGGTGAAGCGGATTTCGACTGGGATGTCTGTTCCTGCATCGTTGTCAGGATGGATTGTAAAGTCGAAGAAAACTGGCATTTGGGTCTGGGGGTTGAGAAATATATCCACTTGAGATAGATGAGCTGCGAGCGTATAGGGCGCCCCGGTTCCGGGTTGAACCGCTGTGCTGGTGAAGTGCTCAAGCATCGCATCATCCTTCTGTTCTTCACCAATGAACTGGATGTTCAGGTTGGTTGAAGAGACAAGCTGGGACAGTGCGATAACCGGGCAAAACCATGACGATGAAGTGTAAAGATTATGCTGGACCATGGCATGTTGCGCGCCGCTTGAATCCACCCAGTGCCCGCTAGGTGTTCCATTCGTATTCTGCCTGTTTTCCGTGAGGGAACCGCCGGCAAGTTGGAGATTCAATTGACTGGTCCCGGCAGTACTGCAGCTACCAGTAAACGATCCTGTATCAGTGTTCGATTCTGTGCCGGATTCCGCGGTTCCTGTCAAACTGATCACCTGAGAGTTTGCCCCGCCCATCGAAGTTAATACCGGAGTAAGGATCGAAATGGGAACTGCGGGTTGCTGGCCAATTAGCCAACTCGTTATCGCGAAAGACAGTAAACCGTAAATAGAAAGACTGCGTGCTCGGGGCATTGCCGCTCCTTAAAAAAGAATGCAACGAATCTCCACGTGCTAGTTGGTGTTGAGCCATGCGACTCATTGCACCGAGAGGTTTCGGCTGAAGAGTTTCGTGGCGGGCATCAGAATTAGAACATTGGACGAAATTGGAAGTTAACTTGAGCGGATTTGTGAGTCAAGAGAATTCTCTATAATCCACAAGAAATCTCGCCTGGTAACCATTAGTGTTTACTCTTTTGATGATAGTCATTCCGTAAATTTGAGGAAAACGGAGTGAGTATTGAGCCAACATCCCGAGTGGACAACGGAATGTGCTGAACCGACGGCCCCGCCGGGTGTTGAAGATGTCGCATGTCCAGGGAAAATGGCCATTCGATTGGCGGCTGCTACATGCCTCGGCAATTTGGTCACTCCTTGCCGAAGACTGATAGGAAGCCTAAGCGGGCGGAATTCTCCCGACGTCCCGTTCGCGAAACCGGGCGCGCCTAAGGGATCAAGACGTGCAACCTCGGTTTGCCGGGAGCGAAATGACCCTGAGAATCTGTCCAAATGCAACGAGCAAGCCCCGTTTGTCAGGGCTGCAAATGGGAAGTACGCTTTTGGGGTGAGAGGTTCTCTTAAGTTAGCAGTCCGAATTCTGTAAAGGGCGTTGCAATTCTGGGGACCAGCGCTCACCAACGGACCCCAAATGAACAAACCGGCCGAATCGACACCTCCGAATCATCGTTTACCAGTTTCCACTACAAGCCGTTTGTTGCTTGCGTCCTTGGGTGGACTTTCGGCAGCTCTTGCTGCCTGCCGCGGAGGAGGATCGGCACCAACGCCCCACCTCCTTCGCCAGATTTCACCTCTTGCGGCTACGAGAGGCTCGACCGTTATCGCTCCAGACGGTTCGTCGCCGATCCAACTAAAGTGGCCGGAGAAAATCGATCCGCAGGTTCAGTTGCTCTCAGTCTTACGGACGCTCCAACAGAAACCATTCCTTCTCCTGCCCTCTCCCATTCACTATGCATTCGGATTTGCAGACATTGACTCTTCAGTTCCCAGTAAATGTGGCCGAAGGAACGTACTGTGTGACTGTGCAGGCTACATCGGGAAGTTTCCAACATAGCGCGGGCGTGTCACTCGAGATCGAGGACCCCGCAGGTTTTTCAGTGGTACAGAATAACAGCGAATTATCTTTCGCCCAGGGGCAGTGGCTCCAGCATCGTGGAGTTCAAGAACTTCGGCTGGAAATACGACCTATGATGTGCAGTTTTCAGTGAATGGCCTGCCCAGTGGAGTTCAGGCGACCTTGGTGGGCATGACATCGAATAGCGATCCGCCTGCTCAATATCTTGAACAGTGAAATCCGACGATCGGCAGCTTCTCGGCGCTCAGCGCCCCGGACGTAAGCGATTGGATCAATCAACTGGTAAGAACAGGAGATGGAGAAAAAGCTCTGGTGGTCGACTACGGCAGCGACTTAAATATGGCCGTCTACGACGCGGCGAGCAGCAGCTTTTCCGCCAGTGGCCAGTCACCCCATCGGGCAGGTTTTAGCGGTCGGTGGAAACCCAGCGGAGCATCAATTCGGCATCGTTGGAGCGAATGGCCTTGCCTTTGTGGACAGCAACCGCAACACGTTGGCTACTCTTCCATTGGGTGGAGTCTTTTGGGGAATGCGATACAGCGCCAAGGGAACAAAGTTGTACGCGACACTGACCGTCGAAGCCTCAACGGGGGGCCCATACCACCCATTGATTACGACGTATGACACTAGCAGCTTCTCGCTCGTCGCCTACAAGTAATGTCGAGCCAGCCAACTTCTCGTTGATGTAGTGCATGGATGGGCGGGATGACGGAAACGTGTGCCATGGATGAAAGCTTGAGCCTCATTGACCCGGTTGCCGTTTCATGGAGCAGCAATCGCTGGCCCCGACTGACGATCGAAAAAATACTTTGAAGGACAGGCCGCCTACCGTTATCGCGAGACTGCCCCGGCCTTGTAGGACTTGGAGTTCGCGTAGCTGTCACACTAATTCTGACGCAACCTCCTCTCATGGCCGATAGTTTAAACAGGATGCTGTCTCGGAGATTCCGTACACCATCGCAGGTAGGAAAGGCTTTTCCATGACCGAAAAGATTGCTGAAAATGACAAAATGTCAAATCTGAAAACGACCCTCATGGAAATTGAGAAAGGTCATATCGACTCCAATGGCGTCGAACTGACGGAGACTCGAAATCGTTTGCCCGCAGCGCTTCAGGCCTACACCCAGAATCGTTTCGACCTTGGAGAGATCCTTTTCAAGTACCGGGAGCTCTTGAAGCCAACAAAGCGCTGGGGCCCCACAGCCAGGGCGATTGCCGCTGCAATCAATCGAGACGAGCGCACAGTCTATCGCATCGTTAAGGGCTATGAACTCGCAATCCAGCTGTCTCCGGAGGTGCTTGCTGTCCTCGCGGAGCGAAACGTCGACCCGGCTGAACCGAAGAATTCGAGAGCTGTCCGCAAGCTCCTGGAGATGCCAAAGCCTGTTTCGCCTCAGGATGCTGATGCCGCGGTCAAATACGCATTTGATAAGGTGTCGAAGACTGGTGCCAGGAAGACCGCCCAGACAAAGTCTGACAGTGTTGAAGACTTCACTGCACGAGTGGTGAACCTGTTTGCTGAGTGGTATCAGGGTGCTATGCCGCAGCAACGGGACAATGACGTGCGCCACGCCCTCGAGATGGTTATCGATGATTTGGTCAAGCTGGGCGCGGATCGGGGCCGCCTTCAGCCGCGGAAAAGTGGAATCCAGCTCGGACGCAAGCCAGTCAGACCAGCGGCGATGGAATGTGAGTTCCCGTTCTTTTCCGAACTTCACGCGGGCGCCAGTTGACGATGCCGCGGAGTTTTCAATAAGCCCCGCGATCTCTTCCGCTGCGATGTGAAGTTCTGAAGAAGAAGCGCTCATCCCCTCGGACTCTATCGATCTGCGATTCGCTTTTGTTGCCAAATGGTCTGCGATAGAGAGCCCCGGCCTGGAAGGCCGTTGCTGTCTATCGCCAACACGATCCAAAGCTAGTTGTGTTGCACCTGCCGCCGAATATTTACATACCCCTCAGGCAGGTATGGCTGCAGATCCTTCTTCACGTAATGGGTTACCCCGAGCGACTGGCAGAGATCGATCATGCGATGGGTGTACCCTTCCCAGTCCGGTTGACAGTTAATCGGCAAATGATTCAACCGCCCGATCTTGTAAAGGTCGACAAATTCATGCGTCTCCCTGACAATCTGCAGGCTTGAATCGCAATCGATCGTGGGTTCCAAACTTACCCAGGTGAAGATGCCGGCATCATGAAATTTCCTGAGCGCCGCAACGCGATCCCCCGATAATGCACCTCCCCTTTCCCATTTCAGTGAAAATGAATCGTCGAGGCTTGTGAGTGTGGAGGCGAAGGCATCTCGCGTCGGGCGAAAAAGGTCCAGATCCTTCAGTGCTCTCGTGCCGCCTTTGGTCAACACGCAGACCCCGAGCCCATGCTCGATCAGGATTTCAATGGTGGGGCGGCTGAGCGACGTGTCAAATGGGTTGTAGACATCGGTGGTGAAGCTAAGCATGACCTGTTCCCGGATGCCTGCGGCCTGGTATTTTTGCGCGTCTCTGCGAAGGTTGTGGAGGTAATTTGGGCGGGGTAGCGCTCCCGCGTCAAACTCCTCGCGTTTCATTTTGAGTACTCCCGGCGCAAAACAGTAGAGACAGGAATGTCCACAGCCCCTGTAGGGGTTCGCGGCCAGCGGAGCATATTCGCCTGCCTGGCCGGCCGGGCCGTAAATATAGGAGCATCCTTTGATTGCGACGCTCGGCTGCTGTTCGATTTCAACTAAGTTATTTTGCATTGTGTGCATCTCCTTGAGTTCCGGTTCCTGTTACGTTGTTGCTGCTCTTAAGCGCCTGGTATTGTGCCTGGGTCAGGTGCAGCCAGACTCCGCCACTACCGGACTTGATCGCCTGGTCCAGCGACAGACGAGCTTTCTCGTCCCGAAGACCATGTCCGCGCCGCGCAGTTTCGCAAATCTTCCGCGGATCGCGAAATCTAAGCTCCCTCGGGAGCGGCGTCATCAGATCCCAGTCCAGAAACTTGCAATGCCAGCCTTCCTGATGGATGAACGACATGAAGATTCGGCGAGTTGGAGGCAACCGGCAAAGCTCACATCGTTGTACGCCCATCGTGTGCGGCACCGGCAGCGGCGCCATGCAGCCGCAGCAGATCTGCCCCGCCCGTATTTTGGTTCCGCCGAGAGCCCGTTTTCCCGACGTCTGCCTGCGAGCGGAATCGGCGTACTGGCGCATCCAGTACTCGCATCGTTCTGCGTTCGTCAATCTGATTCCTTCCTTCTTGCCAAATTGTTTATTGGCGTTGTGGCCCGGCTGAGCGGCGTCGCTCTCAGACGGGTATGACGTTAGAGCCTTGTTCCCCAACCGCTGCGCTTCCCGCCAGAACCCGGCAGGAAGCGCTAAGCATTGCTTGAGGAGGGCATGCGGACCATGCGGCCCGCGTCAGCTAGGCGCCGCCATGTTTCCCTCTGGGGCGGGATCAGGACTTGGCGGAATTCGACCAGTGGTCTCGATTCCAGTCAGAGGCTCTCGATTCGGGAGTTAATCCGCGACGAAAATGATCGCCGATGCGAAGAAGGATCCGGACTCGTCGCCGCTCACCATCCGCTCGCTTTCAAGATGGGCGCAGGCCAATATCTCCTCGCCTCCCCAGAGCTCCCACGGTTCGTCCGCGACAACGGATTCTGGAAAATCGTCCCAGGTGACTGTCAGGGCGATGAAATTGCGGCCGCGTCCATCGACTGTCCATTTGCCTGGGCCGCCGCACCCGTTGCATGAATGGATTTGAATTGCGCTCCGCAGCGCGGCTATGGCCGCGGTGCGGTTGGGGAGTTTTACAGTTGACATCGAGTTCTTTCTGCCGGCTTGTGCCCGCCGGCTCGGGGTTTTGACATGTTGTGGTTTTGCCGCAATTTGGGTTAACCTTCGGTTCTTAGGAACTGCCAGGCCGGCCTTCGCGGCGCTTCCGGCAGAGGCGCTGCGACAGGTTAGCTGCGGCGGGAAATGCGGACCTTCCCACGCCATCCGGCAGTGCTGCTCACCGTGGATCCATACCGGGCGACGCCCCAGATCTGGCTCCCTGTGCCCGGATTGGAGTTGTTGGGCTGGAAGCGGGAGTCAGCCCTTTGCGGTGCGATCCGTCGGGCTACCTGGCTCGGAACCTCGTTGGAAACTTTCTCAAAGGCGAGGTCCAGTAACAGCGCGGGCCCGGACGCAATTTTCACATCCGAATCCAGGAAGACGAAGTCCGGAGGGAGCAGAACATAGTCTCCATCCCCGTGAATAGTCAGCCCGGGCGCCGGGTGTTTGCCGTTTGGCCGCAGGATCATGCCTGCCGGGAAGCTGTAAATCGCAAAAGTACGCCAGCCATCCCCCGCACTGAGAGTCTGCCAGTCGGAGTCCTCCCCCTGCAGGCAGCTGATCTCCAGTGCAACGAGGCTGTTGAAAGCGTTTGCCCCCAGCTCTCCTTCCATCTCGACGACGAAGACTCCGGCGTCCGGTTCCGGACCCGTGGCAAATGCCCAGCCAGCAGGGGCCTCGGCGGCGAGTTCCGCGAGCCTGTCCAGGTCGCTCGTCGCCTCGCCAATCCGGGCTTTGATCAACGTGGTGGCCGCGTATCTACTGCTTTGGGAAATCGGGAAGATCCTCAATCCGCGATTTGCGCCGGTGCCGACGTTGGCTGGAAGCTCCGCGCTCTGGCGCAGAGGATTCGGTTGGACGGCGGTGGATTTGGCATGGTTGAGGAACGCGTTCGCTATTATGAAATCTTCTGCTGAATGAAAATTCATCGTTTTTCTCCAAAAAAAGGCCCGCCGCACCGTTGCCCATAAAGAGCAGTAATGCGGCGGACCGGTATGTCTGGTTGAGAGTTGACGGAGGTGCGCTATCCCGCGCAATGCGGGAGATCTGACCGCTCAGGGAACGGTCACGCGCGGACGGCTATTTGGTTGTGAGGGATGTTGGACAACTGCTTGATAGAGAGCGAATGTGGGGTTCCCAGGCCGGAGGGAGCCGCGGTTGGATTGATGTCGGGTTCCTGCTAATTAAGTCCTGATCACCTCCTTGTTTTTCTCAATGCGCCAAATCGTCTTGGATGAGCCTGGCTAAATTTCCTGGCGGCGACCATGTGAACTGCCTACAAAAAATCTGCCGCACTTGAGCCTGCATGAAGGCTGGATTACGGCTGAATGGTTCTTGTGCTCAAAAAAAGCCCGCTGGTGCGGGCAGCGGGCTGAAGTTCGATTATTTAGAAGTGGAGGTTGTGCGGTTTGAACCTTTCATCTGAAGGATTACCCATAGCTACAAGACAACCGCCAGATCGGGCGTGACGGTCTTCCGATTGATCCTTGGGCGTTTGAACTTCATCTTGAGGTCTTCGAAAACAAGATCGAGACTCAGTTGCACATCTTCGTCTTTGTTCCTGCGTTTTTTGGGCCGCCCAGCTGGATCGCTCGGGGCTCTTCCCTGGAATACAAGTTTGAGATCCTTCGCGATAATGGGGTACCCCAGAGCCCGTTTGGTCTTCCGGGAACCCGATTCATTTCCCTCAGCCCACCGCGACTTTTCAAGATTGCGATATAAAGTGCCGTAATCCGGATTCTCAAAGTCAAGCCTCGCTGCTGCTGCCTCAGCGGACCAATTGGTGGATTTAGACCCTTCCGAAGATGCGGGAAAGTCATCATTTGAAACAAAGGGTTCACTCTCGATCTGCTCGGGATGATCCTGACAAACGTTGCAGAGGATACGGAATTCACCAGGAGATCCGGTTGGGACTAAATTCAATTGGTCGCGGTCGAAGAATCTATCGCATGACTCGCATTGGTTCCCCAACATGGAACCAAACGTACGTAGATCTTTCCTTTTCAATGCTTCCTCAAGCAGCTGAGAATTGGCTTTCTCCAAGGGCAGGATCGCGTTTCGGTTGTTGGTCCATTCCTGGTCAATAGGTCTAAGACACGAATTGCAGACGATCGAGCTTTCAGCAGGCAGGTATTTCTCAATGAACACCTGCGTGGAATCCTCTTCATCGTAGGCTCTTCGACATTCCATGCAGATTTTTGGGACCAAGTTTGGATGCCCTGGACGATCTCGGGCACTTGGATAGATCTCGAATTTTCTGAGTAAACAATTGATACGATAGGCATGACGAAAATACTTGATATCTTCATTCTTTGCTCGCTCGATCCTGAAGGTTTTAGATGGAGCCAAGGCGCCGAACAGTAGCTTCCCTTTCAATACCTCAAACGTGTATCCCCTACCCTGGTTGTTCACATTTCGGATCACGCTGTTGAAGCCTTCGGTATAGGCGTTCGTCACTCTCTCATCGAAAAAAGTTAATAACTCCTCCCTCCACTTTGTTATCGCTGTAACCACTTCCTTGAATGGCCTGCGCAGCTTATCCGGAAGCGATACATCCCATTCCTCGATAGCACTTCTTGCTGCTTCCTTTTGTTCGAATTGGTAGATATCGCAGAAATTTTCCTTCCGAATGTAAACCTCCAGCAGATCGGGCCAGCTGGATAGCCACTTTAAGAACCGCGGACGAATATCACGTGGGATCTTCCCCCACCTTTTACGAAGAAAGCCCGCATTGTCTTTCCACTCTTCGGTTTTTTTCACTTCTGTATATTTTCTGCTTATGCGGATTCTTACCCGATCGACCGCTTTGTTGGCCCCTCGGACGACATGAAATCGATCGATCACTATCGGTACGCCAGGAAAGGCCTCCGTCACAGCCGTGCGGTAGTTTTCATACATGTCCATGGAGACTCCGCGCGGCTGGCGGCCTTTCTCAAAGGTTCCCATCCATTTCTTCACCGTATCGAGCTTGCGATTTGGCAGCACATCGATGGGCCTCCTTTGCGCGGCATCGACCAGGACACAAACAAAGCTGTCGATCTTTCCATCGAGCTTTATCTCATCGATCCCCAGCCATTCGGGCATGTAGGGCTTGTAAGTCCTGTTTTTTTCCGCGATGTACTCGTAGGCAATGTCACGCACCGTTCTCTCGGGACAGCCACATGCGTTGGCAATATCGCGGAAGGTGTAATCGAGGCAGGATGTGCGGATCCACTCAAGGCACCTGGTCGTCATGGACCGTTCCCGGTCCAAACCCTCGATTCGCTGCACGAAGGTCCTGTTCTTCCGAGGCTCGTTGCAGCCTCGGCACACGAAACGTTGCATTTCGACCACGAGAAGGATGCGATCGTTGAGGATGGGAATATCGCGATAGTTATGACTCCGCGTTCCATGCCGGAAGACCTTCCCTTCTCTTGGAGCTCCGCAAAGATCACAACGCTCCTGCTTTTTCTGAGCCTTGTAATAGAAACGACGGGTCCGGTTTGCCCGATCAACTTCTTCTCCTACCCTGACCAGATCGTCAAAACCAATTATGTCCATGCGATATAGATCGGCAACAATCCGCTTAACATCCCAAGCGGGAGTTTGTCAGACCACTTCATCCACCCTCAAGTAGCTGTAGAGCGTCTCTCTGCTCACATGAAACTCCGTCGCCAGGGCAGTCCTACGTTCCCCGAGGGCAGCCCGCCTTCTAAGCTCATGAATCTGTGAGGCATTGAGGAGGGGCCGCCGGCCCTTGTATTTTCCAGCCGCTTTGGCCAGCACAATTCCCTCGCGCTGCCGATCGAGGATCATGGATCGCTCAAATTCAGCGACAGCGCCAATCAGAGAGAGGAGCAGAACAGCAAAAGGAGAATCATCGCCCGTGAATCGGAGGTTTTCCTTCACAAATTCAACGGCAATTCCCCGATTTGTAAGGCCGCCAACAATATTGCGCAAATCGACCAGGCTGCGGGCAAGCCGATCCATACTGTGGACTACCAGGGTATCGGCCTCACGGCAATAGGCGAGCGCAGCCTGCAACTGCGGTCGGTGGGTGTCTTTGCCACTCGCTTTATCTTCAAAGCACTTGTCGAGCTGGATGGCATCCAGCTGTCTGGCAGTATTCTGGTCAGTTGTAGACACACGTTTGTACCCGACGCGTTGTCCGGTCATGGAGTTGTCTTCCTTTTGGGGTGTCAGGTTAGAAACTAGGGTTATGTCTGAAAGTGTCAGAAAATATGATATTTAACTCTATTCGGACACTCACTGGCCTGAGATCGGCTACCAGCAAGGGTGTGGATGGGCTACACCCTAAAGGGACGCCCACACTCGGTGTTTCCAGGAATTCACCTAGGAGCAAATCGAACACGGGGGAATGCCGTCAACAACCAGCCGCAGACTCGCCGACAGGTATGAATTCTGCGTCGAGACGACGCCAGCGAGTGATTCTTGCAGCACTCGTCTGTGCCTGGGCTTGTCGTCGATTGCGGAGCAGGAGGCAAAAGCATGCAAGCCACGCAAATCGACATTCAACACGCCGACTTTGGCGGCAGCGCGAATCCGGGTTTGGTTCTGCCGTTGCCATTACGTGTGCCTAGTCGGCCGGCAACGTGTGTCCGTTATCGATGGCGGCCGCTAGGTCCAGCTCTGCGAGCGGGCTTATTAAAACAACAAAATGCTCAGGCTCAACAAGCGGGATGTAACAGAATCGGTGCTTCCCAAAGGGGGCGGCATAATCCACCACAAACTCCTTAAGGCCGCGTAAGCTGTTCCCGATTTGGGATTCGAGATAACGTTGCCTTCTCTGGCGAAGGGGACGCGGTTAATCATCGATCTCCATAACCAAAAACGCTACAGGTTGTGCCTACCTGAGCAAAAGGGGTAGCCAGTTTGGCTAAGATCGTGGGGAGTTCGCGAACCCTCTCGGAAAATCATGATGGCAGTGCGACAGGCTTCAACAGCTGGGTTGTTACTTGATCGATTTGCCCGCATTTGAGTAAGCAGCTGTACTGGCACGCACTCCTGAAACTTCAAGAAATCTTCCTGGTCTAGCCTTGTTGGTTCGATTCCGGCGGAACCCACCTCAAGCTGCTTGCGAAAAGTTACGGGAGTGACGGCCGCGCTGAGCGTGATCGACAGATTATCCGCCCGGCTCCCGCAGGGAGTGAACGCGCCAGCCAGCTGGGAATTCGCGAGCAATCCAGCGAAGGTCCACCGGACCGTTCGCCCTTTCGCCTTTTCGACCTCGACCACTAGGGCGTCCGGGGCAACGCAGTTAGCATCTTCGCGAGCCTGATCAATCTCAACGGCAGCCCGTTTGGACCACTCCCCCTTGGAGCCTCCACCGAGAAGTATTCTTCGGACGGCCTGGCACATCTGGTAGCTGAGAGGCTGACTCTCGCCAAGCCAGTGTGAGCGGCCGATGTATTCGGACGGCACTACATAAGCCGTCTTATGTTTGAAGTCGAGGTCCGTTACCTGCCAAGCCCGTCCGCCAAGCGAAAGAACCGCGGGCTCGCCGTCTGGCCGCTTAAAGGATAGCGGATGCACACTACCCAGGTTCCGCGGGCCTGAGAACACTGTAAAAACGGGCGGGGTGTCGAAGACAGACAGCAGATCCATGAAGTTCTTGCCTCCATAGAGTCGCTCGCCCTCCGGTCCAATCCCCACAGTTCCCCCATCCTGTACAAGTATTTGGCGCGACAGCATGTGGGCTAGCATCAACTCTACATCGCCTTCGGTGATTTGCATGGGAACAATGAGATTAAGCAGCCATTCCCTCCAAGTGCTGCGCCCGATTCCACCTTGCTGTAGTACCAGTGTCATCAACTGTTGGGCGACGACATGAAGTGGCTGCGGCGGGGGAGCCAACGGCTCAACATACCCCTCACGCCAAAGCAGAACGAGCGCACTTGCTTGCAAGAGGGCCGCACGCGAGGTTGCCAGGAAGAGGCAGTTGCGCCGCGTACCCGCTCGTCGGCCTGTTCGCCCGAGTCTCTGAAGAAACGATGACACAGTTCCCGGAGCGTCTAGCTGGATGACATGGTCTAGGTCAGCACCGGTTGCTTCGAGAAATTTCGTAGCCAAGAGGAACCGTCAACAAGTTCTCATACCTGCGACGGGCTCAACGAACGCATCCAGCGTTCTGACTTGCCACCGGTCAGTGCTCCAAAAGAACTCCCAGCCTCCGTTTCCACAGCAGTAGCAGTAGAGGATGCCGACTCCACGGGTACAGATTCTATTACTTCTTCCAGCCAGCCGCTTCCGCTCTCACGGGCCGTCAAGATTAACGCCCCCGATAACCTACCTTCGCTCCACACTCGAGCTAGCGGCCTCAAGCATGTCTATTCAGACAGGCACAATTCCGGAGAACAAATGAGCTTTCACTTCCCAGCTAAAACTAGTAGAGGTTCCAAACGAAAACGACGGTGACTTTTCGGGTGGCGACACACTACTTCGCACGGAAGTGCAATTCGACCTCGCAGGGAGCACACGGCTACGCCTGATTCAGGACATCAGAAAGCGATGAAGCTGAGCCGAATTCATCCGTGGAGGCGACTTCACCCACAGCCGGGAACACAGGGCTGCCCGGTGACCACAGCTCAACGCTCTCGGAGTTTTCGGCGTAGAAATCAGCATCTGTAGTCGCACGCACAGATTCCCGCATTCCAGGTGCGCAGTAAGCGTACTCCCGGTGCCCCAGGGCTTTCGTTTCGACACCCGGCGGCAAAATGGTGGCAGATAGGACGATTCGGTCAAGGTCATCCATCGTATATGGAGCAGGTGGCGGAGCGGCCCAGTCGATGTCGCTGTCGGCGGCTTCATCCAGGTCAAGCCCCGTCTGTGGTGCGCGAACCTGGTCATCAAGCTGCCCGACCGCTGCTGCTCTTGAGCCGTGCTGCAGGACGATCCCCTTAATTCGACTTGAAAGCTGCGAGAGGATTGGTTGCAGACCTCCTACGAACGTCTCAAAAAGGTGAATGCGTGTGCGCAGCACACGATAGATGTCAGCTTCAACGGTGTCCTCGTAGTGCAGGTTGACAATCTGGATCTCGGGGTACTCCTGTCCGAGCCTGTCAATTCGGCCGATTCTCTGCTCTACTCGCATCGGGTTCCATGGCATGTCATAGTTGACAACGGCCCCGCAGAACTGGAAATTGAGACCCTCTGCCGCGGCATCGGTACAGAGCATGATCTGCGCTTGGCCTTCTTTAAAGAGACGCCGGGCATTGTCACGACTGACGTGCATCCAGGAGCCGGAACCCATCGGCACTTCGCCACCGCGGCCCGAGAAGCACAGCAAGCGGA